>Ga0209498_1001169_pt1 | contig 16157 bp, 15 predicted proteins | sample WalLakDeSediment_FD_184131 | JGI IMG/M metagenome (GOLD analysis project Ga0209498, IMG submission 184131) | Lake sediment microbial communities from Walker lake, Nevada to study Microbial Dark Matter (Phase II) - Walker Lake 11/02/13 Deep... | ecosystem: Environmental > Aquatic > Freshwater >... | reverse complement strand
CGCGACGGGCTTGTTCTTGATCGGGCCCACCGGCCCCCCCGTAATCGCCGTGCCGTCGCGGGAGAGCCGCACGGGTGCGGACCATGTGCGGCCGCCGTCTCCGCTCGACCGCACGAAGCCCCACCACGTTCGCGGATTCGGGCCGATCTTATAGAAGAGCAGCAGGTCGCCGCCGGGCTTTTGGAAGAGCACGGGGTTCCAGCATGGCCAGCGGGTGCCGTCGGGCTGCATGCCGGTGACGACCTCGACGGGCGGCGTCCACGACCCGTGTTCCAGCCGCGACGTCCAGATGCCGACGTCGGGATCGCCCTCGGCGGTGCCGCCGAACCAGGCGGCGATGAATTCCCCCGGCTTCGTCTCGGCGATCGTGCTCGCATGACAGGAAGACGTGGGCAGGTCGCCGAATACGAACCCGCGCGACACGATCGCCCGAGCATCGTCATCGGCGGTGGCAACACCGTGGGAGCCGACCGCACACAGCATGAGCACCGTCAGCAATGCATTCTTCATGGTCGAAAAGTCCAAACGGAGGGTAGCAGGAGTTCAGGCGGGCGTGGCCCGGTAAACGAAGACGTCGACCAGCGGCGGAGCGTTGCCGCGGACCGTGGCGCATACGGCGACGGCGGCGAGCACGGCGGCCGTCATGACGCGAGATCGATTCCGCATGCGCTTGGTTCGCTCCCCGCTGGGCTTCGATTGGCCGGATCAGACCGCAATATCGGGCCCGCACGCCATGAGAGCCATGCAGGCGCCGGTACATACGTTGTCTTTTATGGTAAGGCGATCGCGCGGCGAAGCCCACATTTTTGGAAAGCGCATCAATCAGCCATGCCTCTCATGGTGTACTCAAGGGAACATGAGAGAGCAGTCTGAAAGCGGTGCCGATAGGTGTCGAAACGACTTCCGGCGGAAGGCAGGCGTGGTACCGCCAGGGCAGCGGCCGAGCGAGTCCGGCGAAACTGGTCCGATCCACCGGGCGTCTGTAGGCTCTCATCGCGAGATGGCCGCGAGTGCGTATTTTCCCAATGGACGAACGACAACTCACAACCGCCCCGCACGGCCACATGCTCACCAATGCGGCGGTCTGGTCGGCCGACTCGCGGTGGATCGTCTACGACACGCGATCCGGAGCTGATGGGGCGGTGTTCGACGGCACGAGGATCGAGCGGGTCGAGGTGGCGACGGGAAAGGTCGAGCGGCTGTATGAGTCGCGTGACGGCGCCTGCTGCGGCGTCGTGACGGCGAGCCCCGTTGATGATCGCGTGGTCTTCATTCTGGGGCCCGAGCGGCCCACGCCCGACTGGCAGTATGGACCTGCCCGGCGGCAGGGCGTCATCGTGCATGCCGGGCGGCCCGGCGCGGCCGAGAATCTCGATGCCCGTGACCTCGTGCCCCCCTTTACACCTGGGGCCCTTCGCGGCGGCAGCCATGTGCATCTCTTCAGTGGCGATGGCCGACTCGTGAGTTTTACCTACGAAGACGCCGTGCTCGACCTGGCCGCGGGCACTGCCGGTGCGGAAAGGAATCTCCGCGGCATCGGCGTGAGCGCGTGCGATCAGCCGGTGAAGGTGCCCGCGACGCATCCGCGGAATCACGACGGCTCCGCGTTCACGGTGCTCGTCACGCGGCTCCACGACGCCCCGCGACCCGGCAGTGACGAGATCTCGAAGGCCTTCGAGGAAGGCTGGATCGGCAGGGCCGGGTACCTGCGGGTAGACGGCTCGCGGCAGCGCTACGCGCTCGCGTTCCAAGGCCACGTGACGACGGCCGGCGGGGCCACGATTGCCGAGGTGTTCGTCGTCGATCTGCCGGACGATCCGGCAGCTCTCGCCAAGCCAGGTAACGGGCCGCTGGCCGGAACGACGCTCCGCCGCCCGTGTCCACCGCGGGACGTGAGGCAACGGCGAATCACGTTCACGGCCGACCGAGAGCATCCCGGCATCCAGGGCCCGCGGCATTGGCTGCGGTCGAGCCCCGATGGAGCGCGGATCGCGTTTCTCATGCGCGACGACGCTGGCCTCGCCCAGCTCTTCACGGTGAGCCCGCTGGGTGGCGAGCCTGTGCAGATCACCCGCGATCCGTGGGGGATCGCCAGTGCCTTCACATGGAGCCCTGACGGACGCTCCATCGCCTACGCGGCCGACGGCAGCGTGATGACCGTCGAGGTGGCGACGGGCGTGTCGCAGCGGCTCACACCCCGCCGCGCCGACGGAAGCGATCCACGCCCCGAGGCCGTCGTCTTCTCCCCCGACGGCCGGTCGATCGCATTCATGCGGCGAGTCGTCGCCGTTGGCGAGCCCCACAACCAGATCTTCGTCGTGGGCACGTCGCCGTCTCCAGATAGCCGAGGATGTCCGCCTGGAGGCCGTTCAGGTCGTTGATGCAGATCGCCCCCTTCCCAAAGGCCGCTCTACGCGCTCATTTCCGCACGACAGTGCCATTCGGCTCGATACCTTTGTCCACTCCGTTCTTCGCAAGATAAACTGAGCTGCGGTGATTCGTCCGGCATTTTGACTTGAAAGCTGCCTGTATGTCCGTGCTTGACCAGGCGATCGATTTGATTGGCCGCCTCACCCGAGGCGAGAAGGCTCGGCTCGTGCGGGACATCGTTTCGCAACTGGATGAGAGCTTTCCAGGGATCGACAGCCAGCCCGGCGTGTGCGGCGGGGAACCGTGCATCGTGCGCACGAGAATCCCTGTTTGGTTGCTGGTTCAGACGCGACGGCTGGGAGCCAGTGAAGCCGAGCTTCTCCAGGCCTACCCGACGCTTCGAGCCCAGGATCTGGTGGAGGCGTGGGCCTACTGGCACGCGCACCCGGATGAAATCGAGCAGCAGATTCAAGCAAACGAGGCAGCCTGACGGACGGTGCTTCATGGCGGACCTCTACACGAACGAGAACTTCCCATTGCCGGCGGCCGAGGAACTGCGTCGCCTCGGGCATGACGTGATGACCATCCAGGAAAGTGGACTCGGCGGCCAGTCGATCACCGACGAATCCGTGCTGAAGTTTGCCATCAGCCAACGCCGCGCCGTAGTCACGCTGAATCGCCGCCACTTCGTGCGGCTCCACGACGAGAGCCCGAGTCATACGGGCATCGTCGTATGCACGGCCGACAAAGACTTTATCGCGCTTGCATCACGCATAGACGTTGCGATTCGCCGCACCAGCTGTCTCGATGGCCGACTCACGCGGGTCAACCGTGGGGGCTGATGCCCTGCGACTGCGTCAACAACCCAAGCTCAGGCGAGCAGATCGCGGACGACCTGTCCGTGAACGTCGGCGGACCGGAAGTCGCACGCCCCACAACCAGATCTTCGTCACGCTCGCCGGCGGGCCATGAGCGCTGCCGCGGCGAGGAGGAAGGCCGCAACGAGGTAGACGCCGCCGCCCAGGGCGATCGCGCGGCTCATGTTGTCGATTTCGGCCCCGCCGCCGTAGCGGGACATCAGGCCCACGAAGAGCGGGCCGAGCGCGCCGCCCCCCCAGCCCACGGTGTTCATGATGCCGGCGGCGCTCGCCCGGGCCTCCGGCCGCACATGGTCGAAGAGCGAGGCGAAGATGCCGGCGTCGTAGCAGCCCTTGCAGAGCCCAAAGGCGGTCATCGCGGCGAGCAGCATCGGCGTCGAGGTGCAGAGGCCGACCGTCGCGACGCAGCCAGCGCCGAGAAGCAGACCGAGCAACTGGATCAGGATCCGCCCGCCCGACACCTGTCGCGCCAGCCGGTCGGCTGCCACGCCAGCCAGCGGGGCACTCAGGGCGCTCGCGAGATGGATGAACAGCGTGCCGGTGAGGCCGGCGGTGCCGAGTGAATAGCCGAACTTCTCCACGAGGAAGGTCGGCGTCCAGGCGAGGAAGATCGTGGCCACGAAGTTAGCGCACAGAAATCCGAGCATCAGGAGCAGCGTGACTGGATTGCCAAACACGCTTGCGGCCGTGTTGGTGAGCCCCAGAGGCGCGGTCATGCGTGCCGCGGTCGCCGATGCGTCCGCCGGCGTACCGGCCCCGTGCCCGTGGGCGGCGAGTGCCGCATCGAGCCGATCGGCGTTGCCCCGCTCCGGTTCCCGCAGAAAGAGATAGAGCACGGCCGCGACGACGAGCCCCGCCGTGCCGAACAGAAAGAAACCGGCCCGCCAGCCGTACCACTCCGCGAGCACGGCCCCGAGCCAGCTGCCGAGGATCGTGCCGATGTAGACGCTCGACTGATGGATGGCGAAGGCGCGGCTGCGGGTGTCGGGGCCGTGGTAGTCGGCCGTGAGCGACATCGAGGCGGGAAAATAAAACGTCTCTCCGAGCCCCTCGGCCGCCCGCACCGCGACGAAATGCCAGAGCTTCGAGCACCAGGCAGTGGCGACCGTGACGAAGCTCCAGAAGATGCAGCCGCCGAGGATGAGGTGCACCCGCTTCACGCGGTCGGCGATGAAGCCGGCGAATGGGGCGCCCCCCGCATAGACCCACATGAACGCGGAGCCGATCAGGCCAAGCTGCACCTTGTCGAACCCGAACTCCAAGCCGATGAGCGGAAAGACGGCGTAGATCGCCTGCCGATCGGCGTAGTTGAAGAAGCAGACGAGCCAGAGCATCGCCACGACCTGCCAGCGGTAGGTCGGGCTGACTTGTCCGGCGGCACGGTCAATCGGTGAGGGGGCGGCAGCCATGCGGCAGGAATCCTGTCACGCTCGTGAACAGGCCGGGCGAGGCTTGCGGGGGGCGGCGAGCCTATCCTCCGCGCGGCCGCCGGTGCCATGCACAAAGGAGTTGCCCCACATGAGTCTCGCGGCCATGACAGAGCGCTCGGAGCCCCGGACGGAAGTCCGGGGGTGCGTACGGCTGACGTCACCAACCGGTCGCCACGAGTCCCCACGATGCAGGATTCCCGCCGACTCGACGTCATGGACCACCACGTCAGCGCGTGTGTTTCAGCCCGCCCGCTCGGTCAGCACGTGGTAGTGCGGATCCTCGCTGATGTTCACCTCGATCAGATCGCCCGCCCGATCGAGCAGCCGCCGGCAATCCTCGCTCAAATGCCGGAGATGGAGCCGTTTGCCGACTCGCTCGTACCGCTCCGCCAGGGCGTTGATCGCCTCCAGGCCCGACTGGTCGTAGACACGGCTGAAGTAGAAGTCGATCACCACGTCGTCGGGATCCGTGGACGGCGCGAACAGATCCCGAAAGCGGCTCACGCTGCCGAAAAACAGCACCCCGTGCAGCTGGTAGATCTTGCTGCCGAACTCGTTGAACGAGATATCGGCGGCCATATGTTTGCTCTTGTTCCATGCGAAGACGACGGCCGACACCGCCACTCCCAGGATGACGGCGGTGGCGAGGTCGTGCATGAGCACCGTGTATCCGGCCACGAGCAGCATGGTCAGCACCTCGGCCACGGGCACCCGGCGCCAGGTTTGCAGCGTCGACCACTCGAAGGTGCCGATCACCACCATGAACATCACGCCCACGAGGGCCGCCATGGGTACCGCTTCGATGGACGACGACAGGAAGAGAATGAAGAGCAGCAGCATCACGGCCGCAGTGATGCCCGACAGGCGGCCGCGGCCACCGGATTTCACATTGATCAACGATTGGCCGATCATCGCGCAGCCGCCCATGCCTCCGAACAGCCCGCAGGCGACGTTCGCCATCCCCTGGCCGAGGCACTCGCGGTTGGCCTGACCGCGAGTTTCGGTGAGTTCGTCAACCAGCGTGAGCGTCATGAGTGATTCAATGAGCCCGACTCCTGCCAGGATGAGCGAATAGGGAAGGATCACCCGCAGCGTGGCGAGGCTCACCGGGGGCAGCTGGAAGTCCCACCACGCCGGCCGTGGCAGACCCCCGGCGATGCCCACGGCGGCCACATCCACCGACGCCCGAACGGCCGCGATCTCCCCGGCCGTAAGTGCCGGCGGGGGGGCGCCGTCGCGGGAGACGGCCGCGAGGCCCGCTGGCAGCGCCGCCGTGGCAGCGGTCAGAATCTCGGCGTATTTCTGCCGTTCCGCCGCTGTGATCGCGGCAGCCACGGTGCGGTCTACGAGCATGTCACGCACCGTGATAACTGTGTGCGGCTCCGCTCCACCCGGAGAGCCCGAGGTCGTCAGCGAGGTCGCGTTGATCGCCATGGCACACCCGGTGACGACCAGGATGGCGGCCAGCGACGAGGGCACGGCCCGTGTCAGGCGGGGCAGAAACGCGATGATCGCCATCGTGAGCGCGACCAAGCCGAGCATGATCCACAGCCGCTGTCCGGTCAGAAACTCCATCCGGCTGTCCGGTGCCAGCGTCTTGAAGCTGCCGAACTGGGCCACCAGGATCACCACGGCCAATCCGTTCACGAATCCCAGCATCACCGGGTGCGGCACGATGCGGATCAGCTTGCCCAGCCGCAGCAACCCGACGACGATCTGAAACAATCCGCAGAGCACGACGGCCGGAAACAAGTAACCGATCCCATGATCGGCGACGAGGGAAACGACGACCACGCCCATGGCGCCCGTCGCCCCCGAGATCATTCCCGGCCGACCGCCGCAGACGGATGTCAGAAGGCAGATGATGAACGCCGCGTACAGGCCGACGAGCGGCGAAACGCCGGCCAGAAAGGCGAAGGCGACAGCCTCCGGCACGAGGGCCAGCGCGACCGTGATGCCGGAGAGAATGTCGGCTCGCGGGGATCCGCTGAGGCCGGAACGCAAATCGAACACGCGGGAGGGCAGCGACAGAAACCGGGGCAGGCGAAAGGTGATTTCAGACACGTAGAATCCTGGATTCGAGGCGGGGCGGCACCGTGGATCCGCCCGGCGAGCAGATCGCCGCAACGAAATACACGCTGCCAGGCGCGAGGAGGGAGTGAGGCAGCAGACGGACCACAGGGCCAGCCGATTCTCGCAGTCACATCAGGGCGGCAGACCCGGCTGGAACATGAAAAAGGGTCCGGGAGAGGTAGCGTTTTCCGCCATCGCTTCGAAGTGTACCCCCAACGCTGTGACCCGCAAGCCGGACACAGAGCCGGTCAAAGTCGGGCCGGATGCGTCATACGCCTCGCGCCCATGCCAGTGCGCTACAAGTCCCGGACGGAAGTCCGAGGGTGCGTACGTCTGCCGTCACAAACCGGTCACCACGAATCCCCACGATGCAAGATTTCCGCCGACTCGACGTCATGAAACACCACGTCGGCGGGAATCAGTCATCAACTGGAATCGTGGTGAACCGATCACACGGCACCATCACCCCACCCCCGGACTCCCGTCCGGGGCTTCTATCAACCCAGGCGACTCCGAGCCTGCGGCCGTCGGGCCACTGCTCGACATTGATCTGTCGATCGAATCTATTCGGGAGCCCGCGTCCTTCCTGTTCGTTGCCCAGCACACTCTGGAGATCGTGAGATGAAGCGGCTATCGATCATGGGCCTCCTGCTGGTCTCCGTCGCGGCGCCTGTGCCAGCCGCCCGCGCGGCAGAGCCGGTGCCGGTCACGGTGCGGCTCTGGCCCGACGGGGCGCCCGGAGCCAAGGGCGACACCGACGCCGATCAGCCCTTCGTGCAGATCTGGCAGGCCGACCCGACGACGGCGAAGGGTTCGGCATTCGTCGTCTGCCCCGGCGGCGGCTACGGCGGGCTCGCCGCCGACCACGAGGGCAAGCAGGTGGCGGAGTGGTGCAACCGCCAGGGCATCACCGCCTTCGTGCTCCACTATCGGCTCGGCAGCAAGCGGCCCGGCAGTGAGGCCTACCACTACCCGACGCAACTCCTCGACGTGCAGCGGGCCATCCGCTTCGCGCGGGCCCACGCGCAGACCTACGGTGTCGATCCCGCGCGGATCGGCGTCTTCGGGTTTTCAGCCGGCGGGCATCTCGCCTCGATGGCGGCCACGCTCTTCGCCGAGCGGCCCGCCGGCGGCACGGACGACGCCATCGATCAGGTGAGCTGCCGCCCCGACCTCGCCGTGCTCGCCTACCCGGTGATCATGATGACCGCCCCCGCCACCCACGGCGGCTCCCGAAAGAATCTCCTCGGCCCCGACGGCGACGAGGCGCTGGCAGAGCAGCTGAGCACGAATCTCAGAGTCACCGCCGACACACCCCCCACGTTCATCTTCCAGACCGATGAAGACCCGGCGGTGCGGGCCGAGAACGCCGTCGCGTTCTACCTGGCCTGCCGGCAGCACAAGGTGCCCGCGGAGCTGCACGTCTACGAGCGGGGCCGCCACGGCGTGGGCCTCGCCCAGGGCGATCCCGTGCTCGCCACCTGGCCCGACCGGCTGCGGGATTGGCTCGGCATCCGCGGATTTCTCGATTGAGATCGTCCTTCGCTGACGGTTCCCGTCCAGGAACTGTCCCCTGCAGCGGAACGACCTTGCGGGGCAGCGGAGGGATTTCTAGAGTCCCGCCCCCAACTCCGGACGCTCCTCATGGCCCAGCCGCAGCCCTGCCCTCTCCGGCGGTCGATGCCCACGTGGTCTGTCGCGCTTGCGACTCTGGCCCTGGCCTGCGCCGGCGGCATACCCTGGAGCATTGTGGCCCGCGGTGACGAGGATCCCCGCGATCTGCTCAACCCACCGCTCACGCCCCACGTGCCGCAGACCATCTCTCGGCCCGCAGGCTGGCCCGGCGGCGTGGCCCGGGCCGGTGGCGACCCGGACGATGGCGGACTCTCCGCTCCTCCTCCCGCCCCCGCGGCCGCGGCGGCCCGCGCGGCACTCGCCGGCTCCCTCGGCACGCAAGCTGTCGATCGTGACAAGCACGTGCTCTCGAGCATTCGAGCCACGCCCGGCGCCGCACTCGACGTGATCCCCGTCGACGAGCCCGGTTTCGTCGGGTCAGGGGGCGCGGCGGAAAGCGACACCGGCGTCGTCCTGGCCGGCTACGAGGAGGCAGTGTCGCTCGAGACCGCGCTCATCGTCGCCCGCGTCGGCCCCGAGGTGGTGCTCGAGAGCGACCTACTCACCCCCAAGGCCCTCGACTGGCTGGCGAGTGTCTCGTCGGGGCTCAAGCCCGAGCAGATCCGGGAGCTGCGGATGCAGATCTGCAAGCAGGTGATCGATCAGCACATCGAGACCCTCCTCGTGTTCGTCGATGCCTGCCGCGAGATTCCGGCCGACAAACTGCCCGAAGTCCGGCAGAGCGTCGACAAGGCGTTCGACGAGCAGATGCTGCCGAACCTCATGAAGGAGGCAGGGGCGGCAAACTCGCTCGAATACGAACAGATGCTGCGGACCAAGGGACAGTCGCTCGACCGGATGAAGAAGCAGTTTTTCGAGCGGGGCCTGGCCCAGGAGTGGCTGCGGAAGAACGTGAAGGCCGACGGCGAAATCCCGCACGCCGACATGATCGCCTGGTATCACGGCCATCTGGCCGACTACGAGTTTCCCGCCCGGGCCAAGTTCGAGGCCCTCACCGTGAAGACCGGCCTGAAGCATTCGCGGCAGGAGGCCTGGGACATTCTCGCGTCGATGGGCAACGAGGTGCTCGCCGGCCGGCCGTTCGCGGAGGTGGCGAAGGCCCGCTCCGAAGGGCCGACGGCGGCGACGGGGGGCGGGTTCGACTGGACGGGCCAGGGCAGCCTCGCCTCGAAGCGGCTCGACGAGGCGCTCTTCTCGCTGCCCGTGGGTCAGTTGAGCACGATCATCGACGACGAATCGGCGCTCCACATCGTGCGGGTGACGGAGCGGCAGGCGGCGGGCCGCACGTCGTTCGTCGAGGTACAGGACGAAATCCGCAAGAACCTCCGCGACGAACGCCGCCAGAAGTCGATGGACGACTACCTCGCCCGGCTCCGCGAACGGACCCCGGTGTGGACGATTTTCGACGGCGCGGGTGGCGGTAGCCCCGACCTCCTCACCGCCGGCCGGCCCACCTCGGGCCCCACCCGCTGACCGCCCCCGCCGCCGCCCTCTGGCGACCGTGGCCAGACGCTTGACGCGACGAACCGAGGAGCATATTCTCGTGCGGTCGGGGACTTCACCAGGGAGCATTCAGCCATGCAGCGCTCAGCTTTCAACCGTACAAAGCCAGTTCGCCGTGCCGAATTCGAGCCGCTCGAAGATCGTCGGATGCTCTCAGCGGCCTATGCGGCCAATGAAATTCTCGTCCAGTTCGCAGCGAATGCCGCGCCGGCCGCCATGGCCGCGGCTCGGGCAGCGATCGGCGGCCGGGCCGTCGAGGCCATCCAAACGGCAGCGATGCGTGGGGCCGGCTCCGGCGTGCTCGAGCGGGTGGCCCTCGGCCGCGGCGTGAGCGTGGAGCGGGCTATCGCGGCGGTCGCCAACCGGCCCGGCGTCGTGTTCGCCGAGCCCAACTGGAAGCTCTCCAGGGCGGCGGTGAGCAACGATCCATATTACACGACGAGCAGCCGGCTCTGGGGCATGTATGGCGACGACCAGCCGACGGCGTCGGGCCCGACGGGCACGACCAACCAGTTCGGCAGCCAGGCCGAGAAGGCCTGGGATGCCGGGTTCACCGGCTCGAACTCGGTCTTCATCGGCATCGTCGACGAGGGGATCGACGTCAATCATCCCGATCTCAAGGCCAACATCTGGGTCAATCCCTACGACATCCCCGGCGATGGCATCGACAACGACGGCAACGGCTATGTCGACGACGTCAACGGCTGGGATTTCTATTCCAACGACGCCACGGTCTATGACGGCGGCACCGGCGACCGGCACGGCACGCACGTGGCGGGCACCGTCGGCGGCGTGGGGGGCAACGGAATCGGCGTGGCCGGCGTGAGCTGGAACGTGACGATGATCTCCACCAAGTTCCTGGGATCCGATGGCGGTTACATCTCGGCCGCGGTCAAGTCGCTCGATTACCTCACCGACCTCAAGGCCCGTCACGGCCTCAACATCGTGGCCAGCAACAACTCCTGGGGCGGCGGCGGCTATTCGACGGCGTTGCACGAGGCCATTCTCCGGGGCGCCAAGTCCGACATCTTGTTCGTCGCGGCTGCGGGCAACAGCGGAGTCGATACCGATGTGTCGGCCAACTACCCATCGAACTATTCCACCCTCGTGGGCACCCGGTCCGTGACGGCAGCCTCCTATGAGGCAGTGATCTCCGTGGCGGCGCTCACGTCGAGCGGCAGCCTGGCATCGTTCTCGAACTACGGTGCCACCACCGTCGATCTCGCGGCCCCGGGGGCGAGCATCAATTCCACGCTGCCGGGCAATACCTACGGGGGGATGAGCGGCACGTCGATGGCCGCGCCGCACGTCAGCGGGGCGATCGCCCTCTATGCGGCGGCCCATCCGACAGCCTCGGCGGCCCAAGTCCGTAGCTCGATCATGGGGAGCACGCGGGCCACGGCGTCCCTGGCGGGCAAGACCGTGACCGGCGGCCGGCTCGATGTGGCAGCCGCGCTCAACGCCGTGCCACCGGCACCGGCGCCCGTGCCGACGCTGTCGATCAATTCTGTCGCAGATCTCGAAAGTGCCGGCCGCCTCACGTTCACCGTGACGCTCTCGGCTGCCAGCACGAGCAGCGTCTCGGTGCGATTCGCGACCGCCAACGGCACGGCTACCGCGGGCAACAAGGGCGACTACACCGCCACCAGCGGCACGCTCACCTTTAACCCGGGAGAAACCACGAAGACCGTTTCTGTCTCAGTTCGCGACGACTCGACCGTGGAGCCAGACGAGACGTTCTTCGTGAACCTGTCGTCGGCCTCCGGGGCCACGATCGCGGTCGGCTCAGGAACCGGAACGATCCTCAACGACGACACGTCGTCGGGGGGCGGCGGTGGCGGCAAGGGTGGGCCGAAGACGAAGTCGCTGGGCTTGCTCGTTGCCGCGGCGGGCTTGGCAGACTAAACTGGCGGCCCCATGGCCGCTCCCGCCTCTTCCGCCACGTCCGCCGGATCCAAGCCCGCCACGCCCCCGTGGCCGGGCACGACTGCAGACGGCACGGCCCGCCTGGAGTTCAACGGGCACTCGGCCGAGCTTCCCGTCGTCGTCGGCACCGAGGGGGAGCGGGGGCTCGACATCTCCCGGCTGCGGTCGGCGACCGGCGCGATCACGCTCGACGAGGGCTTCGTCAACACCGGCTCGACCACGAGCGCCATCACGTTCCTCGACGGTGAGAACGGCATCCTGCGGTATCGCGGCTATCCGATCGAGGAACTGGCCGCGAAGTGCGACTTCGTCGAGGTGGCCTACCTCCTGATCTACGGCGAGCTGCCCACCGCGACCCAGCTCGACGAGTTCCGCACGTCGCTCTCGCGGCACACGATGATCCACGAGGACATGCGGACCTTCTACAACGGCTTCCCGCGCGACGCCCATCCGATGGCGACGCTCGGCAGCGTGGTTGGGGCCCTCTCCACCTTCTACCAGGATTCGCTCGACGTCCGCGATCCGCGGCAGGTGGAGGTGAGCGTGCACCGGCTGCTCGCCAAGCTCCCCACGATCGCGGCCTACAGCCACAAGAAGTCGTGCGGCCAGCCGCTGATGTATCCGCGCAACGACCTGGCTTACTGCGAAAACTTCCTCCACATGATGTTTGCGGTGCCGTGCGAGGACTACCACCTCGACCCCGACTTCGCCGAGGCCCTCGACATGCTCCTCATCGTGCATGCCGACCACGAGCAAAACTGCTCGACCTCGACCGTGCGGATGGTGGGGTCGAGCGACGCCAACCTCTTCGCCAGCATCTCCGCCGGCATCTCCGCCCTCTGGGGGCCGCTCCACGGTGGCGCCAACCAGGCCTGCGTGGAGATGCTCGAACGGATCGTGGCCGACGGCGGCAACGTGAAGAAATACGTCGAGCTGGCCAAGAAGAAGGATTCGGGCTTCCGCCTCATGGGCTTCGGCCATCGCGTCTACAAGAACTACGACCCGCGGGCCAAGCTCATCAAGACGACGTGCGACAAGCTGCTCGCCAAGATCTCCCGCCACGATCCGCTCTTCGACATCGCCCAGGAGCTCGAGCAGGCGGCGCTCGCCGACGACTATTTCATCGAGCGGAAGCTCTACCCCAACGTCGACTTCTACTCGGGCGTGATCTACCGGGCGATGGGGATTCCCGTGCAGATGTTCACGGTGCTCTTCGCGATGGGCCGGCTTCCGGGCTGGATCGCCCACTGGATCGAGATGCACCACTCGCCCACGAAGAAGATCTGCCGCCCCCGCCAGATCTACACGGGCCACACGCTCCGCGAGTTCGTGCCGATCACGAAGCGGTAGGGCGGGGCCAGTGTCCCAGTTGGCTTACCCGCATTGTCGGTGTCGGAGACACCGACCTACATGTCGTGCCGATCACGAAGCGTTAGGGCCAGGTGGGCCTTCGCGTCAGCGCTTGCCGCGGAAGAAGTCGCTGAGGATACGGCCGCAGTCGGGGGCCAGCACGCCGCCGACGTGTTCCACGCGATGGTTGAGCCGGGCATCCTCGAAGAGCCGGTAAAGCGATTCGACCGCGCCCGCCTTGGGATCGGCCGCCCCCCAGACGACGAACGGCACCCGCGCCTGAAGGATCGCCCCGGCACACATCGGACAGGGCTCGAGCGTCACGTAGAGCGTGCAGCCCTCGAGCCGCCACGATCCCAGATTCGCCGCCGCCTGCGTGAGCGCGATCATCTCGGCGTGGGCCGTGGGATCGTTGAGCTGCTCCCGCTGGTTGTGGCCGCTGGCGATCACGCGGCCGCCCGCCACGATCACGGCCCCCACCGGAACCTCGTCCTCCTCGGCCGCCACCCGCGCCTCCTCGAGCGCCAGCCGCATCCAGCGTTCGTGAGACTGGCTGCCGGAGAAAGGGCCGCCGGCGAGAAGATCGTCGAGTTCCATGATGTCTGACTCTAGCAGGCCCGGACCGCCGCCGCCCCCCGGCTCCGGACCGTCGCCTCCCCCGGCTGGATCGGGTAATCTGGCGGGCTCACAGCATCGCTCTCACCCACTCGCGCCGCGCCACCCAGCCACACCACCCACCAGCCACACCACCCAGAGAACTCCTCATGGATCCGACGCTTCTCCTCCTCCGCTGGGCCCACATCCTCGCCGCCATCGTGGCGCTCGGCGGGCTCGCCTTCGCCCGCTTCGCCCTCGTGCCGGCGCTGCGTGACCTCGACGAAACGACCCGCGACCGGGTTCACGAAGGCATCCGTCGCGGCTGGCTGCCCTGGGTGATCGGGGCCATCACGATCCTGCTCGCCAGCGGACTGGCCAACTTTCTGCTCTTCAACGCCCGCGTCAAGGCGGAGGGCTGGGCCGACGGCCAATGGATGCGGCAGACGAGCTACCACGCGCTGTTCGGTGCCAAATTTCTCCTCGCGCTTGTGGTCTTTTATCTGGCCAGCGGGCTCGTGGGCCGCGGCGAGGGCACCCGCTGGATTCGTGCCAATCGGGCCACTTGGCTCTCCGTCACGCTCGGCCTCGGCCTGGCGGTGGTGATGCTGTCGGGCTGGATGCGGCAGCTGCATACGGGCCCGAACGTCGGCGGCCTGGCCGATGCGGACGGCGGCGTGCGGATCAGCGCGCCTGCGGAGGTGCCGCCCGCCGCAGACCTCGAGGAGTGAGACCGGTGGACAAGAAAGACAAAAAACGGATGGAAGTGCTCCACCAGAAGATCGCCAAACTGCAGCAGCAGCTCGCCGGGGCGAAGCAACAGCCCGACGATCCGGCCGAGGTGCCCCGGCTGGAGCAGGCCCTCGCGGCGGCCCACGCCGAACTGGCCACCCTCAAGAAGGCGTGAGCGACGGGCGGCGAACGGCCGCGAAGCGATCGGGATTTGCAGCACTGTCGACATTGCAGCCTTGGGGAGCACGGCGATGGGAGTCGGGGGATTCTTTTCCGGATTGTTCGGCCCACCGCGGGTCGATCTCTGGCAGCGGTACGAACGCCTCCGCGAGAGCACGTCGGGCACCATGTCGGCCTTCTACAAGGTCAAAGACAAGAAGACCGGTGAGGTCCGGGGCCTCAAGATCATCGACCAGGCGAAGATTGCCCCCGTGGAAGCCCGCTACAAGGGGCTCGGCAAGCCGAGCGAGGGGGAGATCGGGCGCACGATCACCGGCCCCAACATCGGCCGCACCATCGAGTCGGGCATCTCGAAGGAGGGCGATCCGTTCATCGTGCAGGAGTTCATCGAGGGGCAGCTCCTGCACTCACTGCTCGCCGCCAAGAAGGCCCTGCCGCCCGCCCAGCGGGTCGATCTCATCCGCCAGGCGGCCACGGCGATCGCCGCGGTGCATGCGGCCGGTTTCGTCCATCGCGACATCTGTCCGCGGAATTTCATGCTCCGGCCCGACGGCCGGCTCGTACTCTTCGACTTCGGCCTGACTGTGCCCGACAAGCCGGTGTTTCTCCAGCCGGGCAACCGGATCGGCACGCCCAACTACATGGCCCCTGAGGTCGTGCGGCGCCGCCAGGCCGACAAGCGGCTCGACGTGTTCTCCTTCGGCGTCACCGCCTACGAGATCGGCACGCTCGCCTCTCCCTGGCCGCGGGGCTCGACCGGGGCGGCCGCCCTCGCCCACGACACCCCCCCGGCCGACATCCGGGTCGGCTGGCCCGACATCCCGCCCGCGCTCGCCGACGCCATCATGGCCTGCCTGGCCGCCGATCCCGCCAAGCGGCCGCCCTCGATGGACGCGTTTCTGAAGGCCATCGCCAAGGTCGCGGCCTGACGATCACCGCTGCGAGACGCGGGGGATAGACACTGGCCCTTGAACCACCGCCGGCCGGCTTCTACCCTCATGGGCTCGCCTGTTTCGAACCCCTGAGCCCCGACCCCCGACGAGGATCGCCCCGATGACGATGGACAAGAGCCTGAAGGTACGCAAGGGAGCCGGCAGCGTGCGGGGCGTGCTCACACGGGCGGAACGGATCGCCAAACTCTCCGAGTTAGATAGCTTCCCCGCCGGCCGCAGCCCGATCGGGCTGCCGAAGGTCCGCGTGCAGAAGGTGGCGATGAAGAAAAAGAAGAAGACGCCGGAAGACGCCGGCGCCGCCAAGCCGGGCGAGAAGCCGGCCGCCGGCGCGAAGAAGAAGTAGTTTCGAGTCGTCGCATCTACGCGACGCCGAAGCACCGCGCGGCAGCCGTCTGCCCCGAGGCGATCACCTGCGGAATGCCGACGCCCGTGTAGGCGTTGCCGGCCAGCGCAAGCCCGGGGTGTGCGGCGAGTGCCAGTTCGATTCGCTGCATCCGGACGAGATGCCCGACGTGATACTGCGGCATCGCGCC
>Ga0209498_1001168_pt1 | contig 16170 bp, 17 predicted proteins | sample WalLakDeSediment_FD_184131 | JGI IMG/M metagenome (GOLD analysis project Ga0209498, IMG submission 184131) | Lake sediment microbial communities from Walker lake, Nevada to study Microbial Dark Matter (Phase II) - Walker Lake 11/02/13 Deep... | ecosystem: Environmental > Aquatic > Freshwater >... | reverse complement strand
GGTGTAAAGTCAAAAGCATCTTTCATTTCAGACAGACTCCAGTGGGGTAGTTTTGTAAGTTCAAATCTGCCGGCTAAAGACTCGCTTAATCCTTTATCAATTAATAGAGTGGATGAACCTAGTAAAACTACTTTAAGCTTCAGCTTGTTTTTTCTGTCTTTATCCAACTCTTTTTTTACATACTCACTCCAATTATCAATTTTCTGAATTTCGTCTATTATGAGCATGAATGGTTTTATGTTTGAAGATTTTGATTTAATTCGTGCAGCTTCCCATTGCTGTTCAATCCAGCCGGAAGAAGAAGATGGAACAGCATCCGCTGAAACATAGCTATGCCCAAATTTTGTTTTTTCAATTAATTGCAGCGCAAGGGTGGTTTTTCCAACCTGCCTTGGACCGGTTATAACCTGAATCAGATTCTTCTTCTCAAGAATCCGTTTTTCTAATTCTATTAGTTGTTCTCTTGTGTACATAATGTTTTACTCAATTAACTGAGTAAATTTACTCAATGCATTGAGTAAAATCCAAATTATTGATTTGCTCTTTATTAGATCTGATGAAAAACCCTGTAAAAACTACAAGTAAAGCTTAAAACTAAAAACCCCCGTCAGTAAGTATTGACGGGGGTTTTTTATTAAACAAATGCTTTCTGTTTTTATTTGATCAGCACCATCTTTTTTACCTGAACGAAATCACTGCTCTCTAATCTGTATACATAAGTTCCACTCGGAATGTTTGCAGCATTAAAAGTCACACTGTGATAACCTTGCTCATACGTACCTTCCGCAAGTGTTGTAACCAGTTCGCCGATCATATTGTAAATATTTATTTTTAGCTGTGAAGCTTTTGGTAATGAGAATCCTATTGTTGTACCCGGGTTAAAAGGATTCGGATAATTTTGAAAGAGTTCAAAGCTTGCTGGTAAGATTTCAACTTCTACTAAGTTTGAGTATTCAAACTTCCCATCATTGTCTATTTGCTTTAGTCTGTATTGAAATCTGCTGCTGCCGGCAGGGTTGTTATCAACATAAGAATAAAATTTTGGTGAGCTGCTGTTTCCGTATCCGGGGACAAAACCTAAGTTTATCCAATTGTCATTATTCGTTTTGCGTTCAACCTGGTAGCCATAATTATTTAACTCTGTTGCGGTCTGCCAATTTAAAGTCACTTTGCTATTTTGAACATCAGCAGTAAATGAAACTAGCTCAACCGGGGTTATATCGCTCAAATATTTAATTATAGTTCCGTTCCATCCGGCAAACCAGCCGGTATATTCATTTATAAAAGAAGCCGAGAATAAATTTTCATCTGTAATTCCGCTGTAAGAATCCCAGGTATTTCCCAGATCAGTTGAACTAATTATTGTTCCGTTCGAACCAGCCGCCCAGATCGTAGATGCATTTGTCAACAAGACTGTATGCAGATTAGCTGAAGTTCCTGCATTCTGAGCCAGCCAGTTTTCACCACCATCAGTTGTGAGTAATACTGTTCCTGAATTTCCTGCACAAACTCCAAGATTGTTATCAAAGAAATGAACAGAATTTAATTTTGATGTAGTACCGCTTGATTTGCTGATCCAGTTTTCACCACCATCAGTAGATTTGATTATGCTTCCGACAGCGCCTACAGCCCAGCCATTATTCATATCAGAAAAATATATACTTCTGCTGCTAACTGAACTTTTCTGTATCCAGTTATTTCCGCCGTCAGTTGATTTGAATACACCAAGCGGTTCATAAACTGCCCAGCCTGTATCCTGATTTATAAATAGTTTTTGATTCCCTGCATTTCCTGTTGGTAACCAGGTTTCACCTCCATCAGTAGTTTTGTAAGCACTTCTATCATAAAAGTTTACCCAACCGATATTTTCATTCAGGAAGAAAATGCTTGCCGGAGAAATAATAAATGAATTGCCGAATTCTGAATTTGTTTCCCAGATTTTACCGCCGTTAGTTGTCTTAAGAATTATTGGATAATACCAGATACCTTTTCTGTAACCAGCTGCCCAGCCAACATTGTCATTAATCATAAATACTGAAGTTATCCAATCTCCGCTGTAATATAAATTATTATTACCGCTCAGAATTTGAGTCCAGGAGGATCCATTTGCTTCAGTTTTGTATATCACTCCACTGTACCCAACAGCCAACCCTTTACCATTAGTATTAACAAAGACAGAAAGTAAACCAGTTTGTTCTGAATAACCGTATTTTTTTTGCCATGTAGTTCCACCATCGGTCGTTGCAAAGATGCTTCTCCACCATCCATTACGGGTTCCACCTACAGCATATCCATTATTTGTATCTTTGAAATAAATTGAACGAATACCTCTCTGAACATCGAGTATATTATCTTCAACAGGATGATCGGATGATCCTTCATTTTGTGTTGGTCTGTAAAGAATAGTTGAATTCCAGGTTTCTCCGCCATCAGTAGTCTTACTGATATTTCCCGAGTGATTTAAGAACTGACCTTCTGAACCGATATATCCGATATTTGCATCGACAAATTCAACGCAATTTAATATTGGTGTGCTTAAAGATCCCAGGTTGAGAGTTTTATTAGTCCAGTTTAATCCACCATCGGTTGTCTTCAAAAAGTTACTTGAGTCTCTGCCACCAACAGCGTATCCAATAAGAGCATTCACAAAGTCCACTGAAAATAAATCGAAAGAAGAGCCGGTAGACTGGAAAATCCAGTTAGCTCCGCCGTCAATTGTTTTCAAGATGGTTTCATTATATCCTACGACATAACCGATGCTCTGATCTACAAAATGTAAATTCGTAAGAAGCTCAGTTGTTCCACTTGTAAGTTCAGTCCAGCTTTGTCCGCCATCAGTGGTCTTAATTATTAATCCATCTTCTCCGCAAATCCAACCAATATCAAGATTAATAAACTGAACGGATTTGAAGGTTAAAGTTGTTAGACTGTTTTGTTCAATCCAGTCTAATCCACCATTTGAAGTTTTATTAATGAATCCATCCGAGCCAACGATCCATCCGGTATTATCATCAATGAAAAATGTTGACCATAGGTGATTTCCCTCAGGAACAAGATTTTGGTTTGTCCATTGCGAATTAATCGTTGCAGAGAAAAGTATAATTGAAATAAAAAATGGCAATAAAATTTTCAAGTTTCCCTCCTTACGGGATTCAGGTTACTTTGCCCCCAAGATCCGGATGCCCATAACCATTTTAGATTAATTTAATATTCAAACAAGATTTATTAACGAAATAGTCTTAATGTTTATTTCGATATAGAGTATGACAATCATAATGCCATTGAAAAAAAATAGTAAAACGAAGAAATATTCTTGTTTTGAGCGCTCTATTAGAGATTTGGTATTAATATAAGACATAGTGCAAATCCCAAATACTTTTGGCTTAAAATGGAGAGTAAATAAAACTCACAATTCCAGATTGTATTTTTAAGAGTATAAAAATTACAAAGTATGTTTATTCTTAATACACAATCATAATTTTATCCGTTAAAATTAAAATTTCCAGTATTGAACTACATCGGTGAAATAAGTGCACTCGCAACAGCTTTCTGCTGGTCAATAACTTCTTACGCATTTACGAATGCCTCGAGGAGAGTTGGTGCAATTCAAGTTAACATTGACAGGATGGCGTTTGCGAGTATTATTCTATTCTTGATCATATCCGTATTTGGAATTAGTCTCACATTGACTTTTAACCAGATTTCCAATCTCGTAATAAGCGGGATACTTGGTTTAGTTCTTGGTGATTCATTCCTCTTCAAATCATTTCAGCTAATGGGTGCAAGATTGGGAATTATTATTATGGCAGCAGTACCTGTTCTTAGCACAATTCTGGCATTTTTATTCCTCAATGAAATTATTTCATACCTCGGAATGTTCGGAATGCTTCTGACAATAGCAGGGATATTAATTGTTGTCTTGGAGAAAAAATCAGTTGAGCAAAATAATATTCCTTTCAATAAACTTGGGATATTTTATGGGTTTCTCGGAGCACTCGGTCAGGCGACCGGATTGATCTTTGCGAAGTATGCATTTTTGGAAAACCTCGTCGAAGACGGGCAGGGCGGTGAGTTGAACGGCTTTGCTGCGAGCTTTATAAGATTGTTTTCTGCAACCATAATAATCCTTCCCCTTGCTTCAACATTCAGAAGATATAAAAATCCATTTAGTATTTATTCAAAAGACAGTTATTCAGCTAAAGTTATTTTAATTGGAACAGTATTCGGACCGGTGCTTGGAATTACAGGCAGCTTGATTGCAATCGCTTATGCTAAAGTTGGAATAGCTTCAACTTTGATGGCGACGATGCCGATTATTATGCTGCCGATAGCAAGATTTTATTTCAAAGAGAAACTGGATTGGAAAGCTATAATTGGTGCATTCGTCGCTGTTGTTGGAGCGGCGATTATTTTTCTAAGGTAATATAGAAGTAATAGCTCTTAATGAGAATTGATTATCTTGTCTTTATTCAATAATTTTAAATAAAAAATTGGAGCGTATAAATGTTATTAGAATATATAAACAAAGCGATGGTAAAAGCACATTATGAAATTCTTCAGGATGACAGCTCTTATTATGGTGAAATACCTGGATTTGAGGGTGTCTATGCAAGTGCTTCTGATCTTGAAACTTGTCGGAATGAATTAAAAGAGGTCTTGGAAGAATGGATCCTGCTCAGAGTCTCCCGTAATCTTGAGATTCCTGAAGTGGAAGGACTAAATCTTAAAATAGTTGATGTAGCTTAGTGCCAACTGTCAAACCACTAAAAAGAAAAGAGTTAATCCATCTTTTAAAGAAGCTTGGCTCTGAAGGACCTTACTCTGGGGGGAAGCATCAGTTTATGGTTAAAGATAAATTAACTTTAACTATTCCAAATCCTCATAAATCCGAAATTGGGAGAGAATTATTGATACGAATTTTAAAACAAGCTAAAATAGAAATTAGTGAATGGGAAAAACTTTGAGTTAATACTTAAGAAGATAACACACTTTTATAAACCTCATAAGTCTCCTCATCAAAACAAACAAAAATTACTTTCTCTATCGACTCATTCTTTTCTAAAAACTTTTTCACTTCTGTTACTGCAATCTTTGTTGCTCTCTCCAAAGGGAATCGATAAACTCCAGTGCTGATTGCAGGAAAGGCAATGGTTTTGATTTTATTTTCAACTGCAAGTCTCAATGAATTTTTGTAGCAGCTTGCAAGCAGATTATCTTCTTTAATAACCGCTTCGGTTACATTATTTTTTCCACCATTCCAAACTGGACCAACAGTATGAATAATATATTTGGCAGGGAGATTAAATCCCGGAGAAATTTTTGCTTCGCCGGTTTTACATCTGCCTAACTTTCTGTTAAATTCAACAAGTTCAGGTCCAGCTGCACGATGAATTGCTCCATCCACTCCACCACCGCCAAGCAGTGAAGTATTCGCAGCGTTTATCCCGCAAAGGCGGGACATCAACTTTGAGTCTGGTTATGTCACCTTTGTGGATTTCTATTCGATTTGTCATTCTATCAAGCCTGTATGAAAATGATTAGAGTCAGTTGCAGAAAACTAATTAGAAATCATCTTTTTATCATAAAAGCAAGATAATCGAATAGGATATTTTCCTTAAATTTGAGTAACCAAACTTTCTGTTTTTTAAATATTCAGCAATCTAATTCCGGAGAAAAACTCAATGCCCAGCAACCAGCCAAATATGAAATCATACGAAGAAGAATATAAAAACTTTTCCTGGCAAATTTCCCGCAATGAGCTTGGCTACAAAGACGGAGATATAATTAATATTGGAGATTACTGCACAGATAGAATTTGCAGAATGGGTAAAGCTAATAAGCTTGCTCTCATCTGGGAAGGTTATGATGGTGAACAGAAAAGTTACACCTTTGATGATATGCGAATGCTAACAAATACGATTGCTGCATTTCTTCAAAAGTTGGGGATTCAACCAGGTGACAGAGTTTGTTTGTTCATGGATAAAGTTCCCGAACTATATTTCGGCTTTCTAGGCATTCTAAAAATGGGTGCTATTGCGCAGCCGTTGTTTTCTGCATTCGGTTCCGAATCACTTTTAACCAGACTCCAAGATGCTCAGACTTCAGCAATCTTCACTCAGAAAAAACATTTGCCTAAAGTAAGAAACATAGTTGAACAGCTTCCTTCGCTGAAAAATATTATTGTAGTTGATGATGTTTACCCGCCAGATAGGCGGGATGGAAGCAAACCACTCCGCGAAAAAGAAATCGCGTTTCATATGGATAAGGCTGATAGAGTTAATGATTTCAAAATCTATCCTTCAAAAGCAGAGACGCCTTCTGTTCTTCATTACACTTCCGGAACAACGGGAAAACCAAAAGGTGCGCAGCATGTTCATTATTCTTTGATCTCGCAATACATAACTGCCAAGTATGTTCTTGATATTAAAGATGAAGATATTTATTGGTGCACTGCAGATCCGGGCTGGGTTACAGGAACTTCTTACGGAATTATTGGAGCGTGGGCAAATGCTGCAACTCAGTGCGTTCTCGATGCGGGCTTCAAAGCTGAAACGTGGTACAAGTTTATCGAGAAACATAAAATTACAGTTTGGTATTCTGCACCCACTGCAATAAGAGCTTTGATGAAAGAAGGAACCGAGGCGGTAAAAAAACATAATCTATCTTCACTTCGTCATCTTACAAGTGTTGGTGAACCGCTGAATGCTGAAGCAGTCATCTGGTCGAAGGAAGCTTTTGGTTTGCCTTTCCTCGATACATATTGGCAGACAGAAACAGGAAGTATCGTTATAAGCAATTATCCGGGAATGCAAATAAAACCCGGCTCAATGGGAAAAGCTTTCCCCGGAATAACGGCAACAGTTGTCGATTTAAAAACTCATCAGCCGATTGAGAAAAGAGGAATCGTCGGAATGATTGCACTCAAACCCGGCTGGCCTGCGATGTTCCGAACTTACTGGAATAACAAAGAAACTTACGATAAAAAATTTCAAAATGGATGGTATATCTGCGGCGACAGGGCAAGCATTGATGAAGAAGGTTACTTCTGGTTCGTTGGAAGAGACGATGATGTGATAAACACGGCGGGACATCTCGTCGGTCCTTTTGAAATTGAATCTGCATTGCTTGAACATCCTGCCGTAGCTGAATCTGCTGTTGTTGGAAAACCTGATCCGATGAATATGGAAGTGGTAAAAGCATTCATCGCACTCAAACCGGGAAACGAAAAAACAAAAATGCTTGAACTTGAGATTATGAATTTTGTTAGGAAGAAACTATCCGCACTGGCAATGCCCCAGGAGATTGAATTTGTTGATTCATTGCCTAAGACACGAAGCGGAAAAATTATGCGTAGAGTTCTTCGTGCAAAAGAATGGGGTGAAGAGATTGGAGATATATCAACGCTTGAGAATGATATGTAAGAAAATTCATCCCGAACCTGCCTGCCGGCAGGCAGGCTTGTTTCGGGATCTCCAGCTTAAATGTCATTCCTGCGAAAGCAGGAATCCAGAATTAGTTTAGATTTAGATTCCGACTCAAGGCCGGAATGATAATACGATAAGAAACTCAAAACAATTTAAACAGAGTAAAAAATTTTAGTAAAGAAAGGAACTCATCCCCCAACCCCTTCTCTTCTTAATAGAAGGGGAGAATTTGCTGCTCCATTTTAATAAGTTCCTATCTTTGTAAAAGAGGGATTTTCCCGAAGGGATGCATTCGGCAGGGGTGAGTTCAGTTAGTTGAAATTGGCAGCAATAAACCAAAGATGCTGAAACAAGTTCAGCATAAAGAGATAAAGAAATTAATAACAACATAAACGGAGTAATAAAATGGCAGATACTATCAAAGACACAGTTCTTCAGTATGTAAAGAACGAATACCTGGAAACAGATGACGACAGGGAAATCACTTACGACACACCTCTCATCTCAGGTGGTATAGTGGATTCTTTCTCAATGGTTTCTTTAAAAGTTTTTCTCGAAACGAAATTCAACATTCAGATTCCTGATTCCAAGGCTTCACCGGAAGCGTTCGACAGTGTAAACAACATTGTGAATCTTCTTAAAGAATTTAATGTGCAGGAGTAAATGAAATGGCATACACTACAGAAGTTCGTAATCTTTATACAGATCAACTTGAAGATTTAAAATCTCAGGGCATCTTTAAAGATGAAAGAGCGATTTGCTCTGCACAGGATTCGGAGATTGAAGTTGAATTCCCTATCGGTTCGGAAAAGAAAAAAGTAATTAATATGTGCGCAAACAACTACCTCGGTCTTTCATCTCATCCCGAAGTAGTAAAAGCTGCACACGAAGGTCTGGATGTAAGAGGTTACGGAATGTCTTCAGTTCGTTTTATATGCGGTACTCAGGATATCCATAAAGAACTTGAACAAAAACTTACTGAGTTTCTCGGAACAGAAGATACAATTCTTTTTCCTTCCTGTATGGATGCAAACGCCGGAGTGTTTGAAGCAATATTAACTGATCAGGATGTGATGATTGCTGACAGGCTTGTTCACGCTTCAATAATTGACGGAATGCGTTTGTGCAAAGCGCAAAACGATTCATTCAAGCATTCCGATATGGCTCACCTTGAAGAGAAACTTCAGCTTCATCAGAATAAAAGATTGAGAATGGTAATAACTGACGGTGCATTCTCGATGGATGGCGATCTGGCAAAGCTGGATAAAATTGTTGAGCTTGCAGAAAAATATAATGCGATGGTTTTTGTTGATGACTCGCACGCAAGCGGCTACATCGGAAGAACAGGAAGAGGAACTCAGGAACATTTTGGAGTTCTTGGTAAGATTGATATCATCACAACAACTTTGGGTAAAGCGCTCGGCGGCGCAAGCGGCGGTTGTGTTTCCGGAAGAAAAGAAATTGTTGAAATGTGCAGACAGAAAGCACGTCCCTATCTTTTTTCTAACACTGTTGCACCTGTAATAGTTGAAGGTGCTTTACGTGTCCTCGAAATTATTTCCAGATCTACTGAAAGGCGGGATAAGCTTGAAGAGAATTCCAAATTCTGGAGAAAAGGTTTAACCGATGTTGGCTTTATTATTAAAGAAGGTGAAACTGCAATTGTTCCTGTTATGCTTTTCAATGCAAAGCTGTCGCAGGATGTTGCACGTGATCTTTATGCGGAAGGAATTTATGCTGTTGGTTTCTTCTTCCCGGTAGTTCCAAAAGGACAGGCAAGAATCAGAACTCAGTTATCTGCTGCTCACGAAAGACATCATCTTGAAAAAGCTCTCGCTGCTTTTATTAAAGTCGGAAAGAAGTACGATATCCTCGGAAAAACAAAGCAAGAAATTATTGATAAGTACGGGATGTAAATAAATTGATTTTCTTCTATTCTTTTTTACCCCCATCTGAAGATGGGGGCTATTATTTCCCACTCATTCTAACCCAAATATTTTGAGATATAGCCTCCATCTTTGGTTGAGATAACATATTAATAAAAATTATTTCCCATTACATTTAAATTTTATTAAATAATTGCTAATTTAGGCTTAGAATAAATTGACTATGAATAGCTCAACCAAAATACTATTTACTATTGGACACTCCCGACACGAGATAGATTATTTTACTAGTTTATTAAAGAAGCATAATATTAACTGCCTGATTGATGTTAGAAGCCATCCATACAGTAGAATCGCTCCACAATTCAATAAAGAATCTCTCGCGAATTCCTTAAAAGCGAATAATATTATTTACCTTCATTTTGAAAAAGAATTTGGGGCAAGGCAAACTAGTAAGTCCCTGATTGATTTGGAAAATAAGGTGGATTACAGCAGGGTAAGAGAAACTGAAGAGTTTAAAGAGGGTGTTAAAAGAGTATATGATGGATTAGAAAAAGGATATAATATTGCTTTAATGTGTTCGGAGGCTAACCCGTTTGACTGTCACAGGTTCGTAATGATTGCTTATTATTTCGTAAGAGAAGGAGTGAATGTTAATCATATATTAAAGGATGGTGTAATTGTTGATAACAATGAACTCGAAAAAGAATTACTGAAAAAATACTCGAAAGTTTTACCGTCAAATGATCTCTTTACAAATAATGTAACAGATAAATTAAGAATGGAGTTAGCCTATCGTTTAAGAAACAGAGACATAGCTTTTACTGCTGCTGAAACAGATTTAGTCCAACCCGCAGAAATATCAGATTGAAAATCAAATATGCAGAAACTCTATACTATAGGATTTACTAAGAAAAGTGCCGAGAATTTTTTCAATACTTTAATTGACCACAAAGTTAGAAAAGTTATTGATACCAGGATCAATAATGAATCGCAATTAGCAGGTTTTGCAAAGAATAAAGATCTGAAATATTTTCTAAAGCAAATTGGAAATATTGAGTATTCACATGAGGTAAAGTATGCACCTACAAAGGAACTCTTAGATAAGTACAGAAAAAAAGAAATCAATTGGGAAGATTATACAAAAGAGTATCTTGCCCTAATTGAAAACCGGAAAATAACCAATGGTCTTACAAAGGAAGATCTTGAAGGTTGCTGCCTGCTTTGTAGTGAGGATAAACCAGATAAATGTCATCGAAGACTTTTAGCCGAATACTTGCGGAAACGTTTTCCTTCGCTTGAGATTATTCATATCATCTGAAAATGAAAAAATATTTTCTTTGTCTGGCGAATTCGCATAAGTATAATGAAAGATGTATTGCTGGGGTTGAGTTAGCTAGAAAAGATAAGGATACCTTTTCGCTCCGTAAGTTCGATGGTAAAGTAAGATGGCTAAGACCAGTATCAAAAAAAGAACATGGTGAGATATCTTCTGATTCAACTAATCAAATGAAAATACTGGATATTTATGAAGTCGAAATACTTGAAGATTGTCCAAATGGTTTTCAATCAGAAAACGTTTTCATTAATGAAAACAGCTTTAAATTTATTAAATCGGTAGCACCAGATGAGAAAAAATTAGACAAGCTTATTGATGACCAGCTCGAATTTGTTTTTATAAATAACGAAAAGGCAGTTTATAAGGATAGCATCGACGAAGTCCACAACTCATTGATTTTTATTAAACCTGAAACCTTTAGATTTATTAGAGTCAGTAATCAATATGTTAAAAATCAATTACGTGTAGAATTTTCCTTTAAAGATTTTGTTTACAACTTACCAGTCACTGATGTCAGTTTCTTGGAGGAATATGGGAATAAACCTGAAATCACTGCAGAAATACAAACAATTTATCTCACAATTTCACTAGGCTTAGAATTTAAAGCTTGGCATTATAAATTAATTGCTGGGATCATTCACATATAATTTGAATTCTAAAAAACTTAAATCATTAAATCAGTAGATAATTACAACTATTTACCGCAGAACCAAATACGATGTTCTGGATACTTGATGTCCGACTTTAGTTCGTAGAATCTCGTAGATTCTACGGAATCTACGGATCGAGACCTCTACTTCGTCGGGCTGGTTGCTAGTAGGTGTATGAAGATGTTTGATACCGGACCTTGCCTACCGGCAGGCAGGTTCCTGATACCGGATAGATTTTAATTGAGTGTATAAATCAACTCGCTGAAAGTTCAAAATTACCAGCACCGATACTCGGTATTGTAATATCTTCAGCTAATAATATCGTTACTAATCATTCACCTGCACTTTTAAGTATCTTCTTTTCCAGTTCAGGAGTTAAATGAAAATTTGTCTTTCTGATTTTGTTAATTATCGGACGTACAGAAGTTATATAACCGTTTAACTTTGCCTCAACCAGCAGTGCAATTGTGCCGGTGAATTTCAGATTTAACTCAGCAGCTAATTTCCGCGCTTTTTGATCATCAAGAATGAGCAGGCAATCCGACTGTTCAACTGCCAGAGCTATTGCACTCGCTTCTCCAGGGTCAACAGTTAATTCCAAAATCTTCTGGTAATTTTTGTTCTCAGGGTTTTTGATTGAAATCCATTCAGGCAAGGGATTACCGAATTCTTCGGCAATTAATGAAGTGATTATTACTGTCCCAAATAACTTCCTAAGAAGTTCTAATTCTTCAATCTTATCAAGAAGAATCAGACAGCTTGAATCAGCTATAATAGTTTTTAACATTTGCTAAGTCAGAATCCAGTTCTTCCGGAGGGAAATTAAATACAGAAACACCATAGTTACCGAGTAATTCCATAAATGTTCTTTTTGAATACCCGGCGAGCTCTGCTGCCTGACCCAGAGAAAGCTTTCCTGTTTCGTATAACTTTGCACCAAGGAGAGTAGCGGTCTCCTTCGGAGTCAGATCAAATTTGTCCGGTAGATTTATTGTCATTGTTTTCATAACGATTCTAAAATAATGAATTTCCCCATTAATTTCATTGTAAAAGGAGAAGCAAAAATTTTAAGGAGATATTATTAACATCATTTTATTTCACTTATCCCCCAAATCCAATATTTTTAATCCGCCAATAATTTTCATTAACAATCTTTAAGTGATAATATGTACCGCAGAACTAAATACGACTTAATCCAGGTACTAAACAGAACTCACTCTAATCTCTCTCTTGCAAAGATCAGTCGACTTCGTCGCCAAGACGAGGAGAGACTTATCTTCAATAATTTCCTTTAAGCTGCACTGCAATCAAGACCTTTCCAAGGCAACCCTAATTAGCCAGATTTCCCAAAATCATAACATTCTGCAAAGCTTTCAGTCGGAGAGACAATTGAACAGATTATTAAGTCACATCCAAATCTTACCAAGGAAAGTATTCAAGCGGCACAAGACTTTAAATCGACAGGTAACTCAACTTACTGAAAGTTCAAAATTACCAGCCAAAATTCCGGGTACTGTTATATCCTCATCAATTTCTTCCCATCTAAGTGCAAAACCATTAAGACGTGCTTTTACTTTCTTTAGTTGCTCGTCAGAGGCTTCTTTTAAACGCTTGAATCTATCAGCCGGGAAACCGATTATTCTGCTATCAGTAAGTTCGATAAAGATCATTCTTCCTTCTGCCCATGCACGAATTGCAGCAGGTTCAACTTTTAATTCTTTTTCAAGACTTATGGTACTCATTATATTTCTCCATCAGTAATTTTATATTTTCAAAAACTAATTTTTCTAAATTGCGTACTTCGTGTGGTGGTACACCTCGATTTTTCGCCAATTGAATTGGCTTCAACCAAAACTTACATTCTCCATCACTTGTTTCAATGTGAACGTGAGGAGGTTCATTCTTTTCATCAGAATAAAAATGAAATCTGTAAGAACCAATTCTTAATATTGTCGGTGACAATTTGTCGTTTTGATTTATTATAGTTATTGCTTGTTAAATATAATACGACGTAAATACTTTAGCAATTATTTTAGAAAACACCCCAATTTCAATATTTTTGAACCGCTAATAATTTTTAATAACAATTCACAAGTGATACTATGTACCGAAGAACCAAATACGATGTTCTGGATACTGCCTGCCCCTTTGGGGGATGCTACCTGCCACTTTGTGGGTTCTGGATGCTTGATGCTGGATATACTAAGCCTGATACCGGATTCAGGCTACCGGATAAGTTTTATTTTAATCATTTCTATTCCTGCCTTTGATTCACCTGGTTTAGCAAATTCATAACAATAAGCGATTGTAATCGAATAATATCATAAGAATTTGCGATTATAATCGAAAAATCTTATGTTTGAGGTAAAAATAAATAAAAACCTATGATAAAGAGAGAAATTCAAGATTCTGTTGAGTCCCGACTGTTCAAAGGAAAACTCATTGTAATTTATGGTGCCAGGCAGGTAGGCAAAACTACACTTATAAAAGAAATTGGAAGAAAATTTTCTGATCAGGAAATTTATCTCAACTGTGATGAGCCGGATATAAGGGAGTTATTAACTGATGCAACATCAACAAAGCTGAGAAATATTGTTGGAAGAAAAAAGCTTGTGTTAATTGATGAAGCCCAAAGAATAAAAAATATTGGTATCACGCTAAAACTTTTTGTGGATGAATTGAAGAATGTTCAGGTAATTGCAACTGGATCGTCATCATTCGAATTATCAAACGAAATCAACGAGCCATTAACAGGAAGAAAATTTGAATACACACTTTATCCATTATCAATGAGAGAACTGAGTATCGAATTCGGGTGGCTGGAAACAAATAGACTTTTAGAAGAGCGAATATTATTTGGTATGTATCCGGATGTTGTTCTCAATCCAAATGAAAAGAAAAATCTGCTAAAGGAACTTACACGAAGCTATTTGTTTAAAGATGTTTTAAGCTATGAAGGAATCCGTAAACCTGAAGTACTGGAAAAGCTTTTGATTTCACTAGCAGCACAAATTGGCAGCGAAGTTTCTTATAATGAGCTTGCTGGAACAGTCGGGATAGATAAAGATACCATAAACAAGTATCTCGACATTCTTGAAAAAGCATTTGTAATATTCCGACTTCATCCTTTTAGCCGGAATGTGAGAACAGAAATCTCCAAGATGCGAAAAGTATATTTTTATGATACCGGAGTACGCAATGCGTTAATTTCAAATTTTAATTCACTTGCTACTAGAAATGATAAAGGAGCTTTATGGGAGAATTTTCTAATATCCGAAAGACTTAAAATGAATTCTTACTTAAACAATGATGTAAAGACATATTTCTGGAGAACTTCACAGCAGCAGGAGATTGATTACATTGAGGAAAAAGAAAACAGTTTAATTGCTTATGAGTTCTCCTGGAATGTAAATAAGAAAAAGAAAATCCCACTTACTTTTTTGAAGGCTTATAAGACTCAAGAATCAGATATTATTACTACTGAGAATTATGGAAGTTTTTTGGGAATTGTTTGAATAATGCTTGATTGATACTATATACATATATCAATTTCAATATTTTACAAAGAGCAAATTTTATTTACTAATAATCAATGAGTGAAACCATGTACCGCAGAACAAAATACGACTTAAAACAGGAATTAACATCAATTAAAGAAGCAAATCTTTACAAAGATGAGAGAATAATTCTATCCGATCAGAAAGCAAAAATAAAAGTTTCTTATCCCAGTAAATCAAAGCCAAAAGAGGTACTGAACTTTTGTTCTAATAATTATCTCGGACTTGCAAATCATCCTGAAATAATTAAAGCTGCACAAAGAGCATTAGACACACATGGTTTTGGTTTAGCTTCAGTAAGATTCATTTGCGGTACCCAGGATATTCACAAAGAACTTGAAAAACGGATTGCCGATTTCTACCAGATGGATGATGCAATACTTTATTCTTCATGCTTCGATGCAAACGGTGGTTTGTTTGAAAGCATTCTCGGTCAGGATGATGTTATAATTACAGATCAGTTAAACCACGCAAGCATTATTGACGGAATAAGATTGTGCAAAGCAAGAAGATTAATTTATGAACACTCTGATATGAAATCTCTCGAGCAGAAATTAATTCTTGCACGTGAAGGTGCTAATATCTGGGATCATACAGGACTTGCTCAGGAACCTCATCCGGCAAAAAATATTTTAATCGTAACTGATGGTGTATTTTCGATGGATGGTGACATTGCAAAAATTGGTGAGATTGTTAAGCTTGCAAATAAATACGATGCGCTGGTTATGGTTGATGATTGTCACGCCACAGGGTTTTTGGGCAAAACTGGTCGTGGTTCTCTCGAGTATTGTAATGTCCTTGGTGAAGTAGATATCATCACTTCAACTTTGGGCAAAGCGATGGGCGGTGCTTCCGGCGGATTCACTGCATCTAAAAAAGAAATTGTTGATATGCTCAGGCAAAGATCGCGACCTTATCTCTTTTCCAACACACTTGCGCCTGCTATTGTCGGGGCTTCGATTGCAGCATTCGATCTTCTTGAAAAATCGAACGACCTGCGTGATAAGTTAATGGAGAATACAAAATACTTCCGTGAAAAAATGAAAGCACTCGGATTTGATTTGATTGAAAGTATTCATCCGATTGTTCCTGTTCTCTTCAGAAAATTTGAGAACGATGCTCAACTCGCACAGCAAATTTCAAAAGAACTTTATGATGAAGGAATTTATGTTGTGGGATTTTCTTATCCTGTTGTTCCAAAAGGGCAGGCAAGAATACGCGTACAAAATTCCGCCGCACATTCAAAGGCTGATCTTGATGCGTGTATAAATGCGTTTGAGAAGGTGGGACGTAAGCATGGCGTGATTAGCTGAT
>Ga0209498_1001167_pt1 | contig 16176 bp, 13 predicted proteins | sample WalLakDeSediment_FD_184131 | JGI IMG/M metagenome (GOLD analysis project Ga0209498, IMG submission 184131) | Lake sediment microbial communities from Walker lake, Nevada to study Microbial Dark Matter (Phase II) - Walker Lake 11/02/13 Deep... | ecosystem: Environmental > Aquatic > Freshwater >... | reverse complement strand
GGTCGGCGCCCGAAGGAAGGATGTGTTGACGCAGTTTCTCCTCGAAGCATCGATGCTCAGTCTCGGAGGCGGGATCGCGGGTATCGTTTTCGGTATTGCGGGGTCGGTTGTTGTCGGGATCGCGACTGCCTGGGCGACGAGTGTCTCTTTATACTCGATAATTCTTGCATTTGTGTTCTCGTTTGCGATTGGTTTGTTCTTTGGTGTCTATCCCGCGCGGAAGGCGTCATTGCTTGACCCGATTGAGGCGCTGCGGAGTGAGTAAAGTAGTTGTAACAGCCACTCTCCAGAGTGGCGTAGCCCGCTGAAGGCGGGCTTCGAAACGTTGTACAATGCCGGGAATATATTCTTTTATCTCCGACGTCTTAGAAAGCGATGCCACCTCTCCCGATGTTCGGGATGCCGTATCAATAATAATTATAATAGATTTAAACGGTACGGTGTCATCGCTTACGCGACTCTGGAGAGTCGCTGTTACAGGGTCGTGCTTAGTGATAAGAACTTTTCATATCTTTCATAACGTTTAAAAAGTGATGACTGAATTAGTATCATCATTTTATGAGATTGTCAATCGCACGTTAAACAACCAGGGAGTTCAACTTTGTCAGACTATCTTTCAGAACCCCATGCGTACCTTCGCAAACTGCCGCATATTCAACCGTCAAATGCTTCATATTTTGTTACTTATCGGCTTGCCGGTTCAATACCAAACACTACACTCATTAAACTTCAAATTGAAAAAGAAAATTTTGAACGTGAATTAAAATCCGTTAAGAATCCGGCGGAGAGGGAAAACCTTAGAATAGAGTTTCATAGATACTATTTTAAAAAATACGATGATACATTGGATGCAATCAAGACGGGACCTGTGTGGCTTAAAGACCCACACATTGCATCTCTGGTTGCAGATTCAATAAAGTTTTATGATGGTGTCAGATATGACCTTTTTGCATACTCCGTTATGCCGAACCACGTTCACCAGGTTTTCTATATGAGTGATGACCATGTCAGAAAAATGAAAAATTTGAAGGACTACAACACTGATAAATTTTATCCGGTTACAAAGATTTTGGAATCGATTAAAAAATATACATCTCGTCGTGCGAACATTATACTCAGTAGAAAAGGCGCATTGTGGGAACGGGAAAGCTATGATCATGTAGTGGGAAATAACCGATCATTGGTTAGGATTGTAAAGTACGTTTTAAATAATCCGGTAAAAGCAGGTTTAGTGGAATTACCTGAAGAATGGCAATGGAATTATTGTAAGCAGGATTTTAGATTAGATAACTGACAACCGCTCTTAAGCGTTGCCGTTACAGTATACGCATTGTACCAGCCGCGCTCCAGAGCGGCATAGCCCGCCGAAGGTGGGCTTTGGAACGTTGTTGAATGCCGAGAATGTTTTCTTTAATCTCCGGCGTTTTAGTAAGCGATGACACCGGAGGTGTCATCGCTTACGCGACTCTGGAGAGTCGCTGTTACATTGGCTGTACCCGTACAAAAAATTTTCCCCCATCCCTTGACAAATAGATTTTAAATCTGTATATTAGTTAGTGAGCGATAACTAATGGAGATAATATGCCACGTTTAAGTACAGAAGAACGAAAAGAACAAATCATCAATGAAGCCATAAAGATCATCCACGAGGAGGGCTATTCTGCCCTGTCCATACGGGAACTTTCGGGCAGAGTCGGTATCTCCGAACCTGCTATATACAGGCATTTTGAAAATAAAGAGGCTATAATTCTCGGAATTCTGGATAAAATGAAAAACCTTGGAATGTATATAACGGAGAAACTGCATTCAATACCCGATGCAAAAGAGCGAATAATCCATTTTGTCCTTTTCCATTATGAATTTCTCGAAAGAAAACCGGAGATGACCTCAGTGCTGTTTTCAGATGAGATATTCGACCATAATCCGGTCCTTGAAAAGAAATTCAATGAGGTGATAGGTCAGAGATGGAATATTCTCAACGGTTTGATTAACGATCTGAAAGCCGGGGGAGTGGGAGTCGATCAGGATACCGAAGATTTGAGTCTGATTTTGCTCGGTTTGCTACGTATGACCGTACTTCAATGGAAACGGTCGGGATTTAATTATTCCATGAAAGAGCGGGGAATGCGGGTTATGGATACATTGCTGAAAACCGGTTTTCTTTCACCGTCACCAGAATAAAATTTTTTTAATATAAAAGTTAGTTAACGATAACTATTATTTCAAGGAGCAACCATGCTAAACTTTGTTAGCAGTATCATAAAAAGACCGCTTATCGTGTATACGGTAATTATCGTTCTCTCTCTGCTCTCTATCTGGCAAATGAAAGAACATGCTCAATTCGAAACCAATCTCGACCGCTATATGCCCGAGCATCACCCGGCATTCGTGTACAGCGATCAGGCCGAGGACTGGTTTTATATTAAAGACGGCGTCATCATCGCCATCGAGCATCCGGACGGTGTTTTTAACCCGGGCACTATTCAAAAAGTCGATGAGATAACGCTGCGGTTACAGCGAATGCCGGAGATCAACCGTAACGATGTCACCAGTCTCTCCACCGCCGAGAATATTATCGGTACGGAGTACGGACTCGAGGTGAATCCGTTTTACCGGCAAATACCGCAGACACAGGAAGAACTTGATGAGCTTGCCCGTGATGTGCGAAACAACGAGATGATTTACGGTCGTATTGTATCTACTTCAGAAACGGTTACCATCGTTATCGCCGAGCTGGAAGACGATGTATTCTCGCAGGAGTTGTACCACAACATTCTTGCACTTGCCGATGAGTTCCGCGGACCGGAGAACATATACGTGGCAGGTCGTCCTATCGTTGAAGGAACGCTGGCGTATCTGATGCCGAAAGATATGACCAAGATGGTGCCGATCGTTATTCTGATTATCATTGCCGTATTATTTCTGACTCTTCGCAGCGCCAAAGCGACTGCGATCACGATGTTTGTCGTGCTCATCAGTACGATATGGACATTCGGCTTCATGACGCTGTTCCGTGTTCCCATTTATTCTGTATCCACACTTATACCCGTCATGTTGATTGCAATCGGGGTGGCGTACGGAATTCATCTTTTTAACAACATGTCTTTATATCTTCGTGAAAATCCCGGCGCCGATAAACTCACGGCAATACGCCACATGATTACAAATATGTGGAAACCGGTCGCAATGTCCGCAGCAACGACGGCGCTCGCATTCATCACGCTCCTGACGTCGCAGGTTTATCCGGTGAAATACTTCGGCATCTTTACCGCGTTCGGTGTTACCTCTGCGTTTCTTCTTTCGATGCTCTTTTTACCTGCGTCGATCTATCTCTTTAAGCTACCGAAGGTGAAGTCAAAAAAGAATCAAGAGAAAAACTCTCAATGGGGTACGAATACCGCACTGAGAATATTAAAGAATAAAAAGATTGTTCTTGCGGTGACTGCGATAATTATGATGGTGAGTGTGTACGGCATTACGCAGGTGTGGATCGATTCAAGCTTTCTGCGAAACTTTGAGCGGGACAGCGAGATAGTCCAGGCCGATAATTTTATTAATCAGCACTTTGGCGGAACGACGAACCTGAATGTCATCTTCGAAGGTGATGTCGACAAATTCAAAGATCCATATACCTGGGAGCGCATTGATAGCTTGCAGGCGCGGCTGGAGCGCCTGCCCGAAGTCGGCAACACGTTCTCGCTCGGCGATTATCTTAAACGGATGCACAAGGTTATGCACGCGGACAGCGTCGAGTATTACCGTATTCCCGAATCCGATGAGCATATTGCGCAATACCTCCTGCTCTATTCAATGTCGGGCGATCCGGAAAATCTCGATAAAGTTATCGATTACGATTCACGCCGGGCAAATCTTCAGGTGCAACTGAAGGGCGACAACTCAATTATTATCAGCAAGGCGATACGTTTGATCGAAGAAGAAAAGGATATCTTCGGCAATGTTGATGTGGAAATCAACTATGCCGGCTCTGCATATAAAGGTCTGGTGTTTACCGGTCTCATTCTCGACGGTCAGGTGTCGAGTATCTTCTTATCGATCCTGATGGTCGTCGTACTTTTGGGATTGATGTTCAGGTCAATCAATGCAGGACTCATCGGTTCCGTCCCTATTATAATCACCGTCATGATCAGTTTCGGGTTGATGGGATTCCTGGGTATACCGCTGTCATCGGCGACCGCACTAATATCGAGCATTGCGGTGGGTATCGGGATTGATTACGCGATACATTTTACATCCCGTTACAGATTATCGGCGCAGAACCATAACGACCGCACCGACATCGCAATTGCTGCAATGGGACATACCGGAAGGGCGATAGCATTCAATGCACTCGTACTCATTGCAGGATTTTCCGTGTTGCTATTATCGGTCTTTCCGCCGAACAGGGAGCTGGGCGGATTGCTATCGCTCAATATGTTCACCGCGTTTGCGGGGACGTTGTCTGTGTTGTTGATAATTTTACATCTGGTGAAACCGAAATTCATTTATAAACAATAATAACCACAGAGACACGGAGGGCACAGAGAATCATAGAGTATACCTAATTTGAAATTTAATTTTATGTCTTTCTCCGTGCTCTCTGTGTCTCCGTGGTTCACATATGTTTAAACTAATCAATCAATCAAAATAAAAAGGAGAATTAAAATGAGACCGACAAACATTTTCTTAACAGCTATACTTAGCATGCTTTTCATCATACCCGCATTGGCGCAGTATGATATGACAGCCCAGGAGGTCGTGGAAGCCGCTTATCACCGACCGACTGGTGAGGATATGACCGCTGAACTGGAGATGATCTTAATTAATCGACAGGGCGATCGTCGTGTACGGGAAATCAAACAGTTCGGGAAGGATTTCGGCGATGTGGAGAAGACCATTATGTTCTTCCTTTCACCCGCCGATGTCCGCAATACATCATTCATGAATTGGAGTTATGATGAGGCAAAAGACGATGATCAGTGGATTTATCTTCCTGCACTGAAACGCGTACGTCGTATCTCGGGCGACAGTAAGAGCGATTACTTTATGGGTTCCGATTTTACGTATGACGATCTCGGCGACCGGCATTCGGAGGACGATGAACACACCATCCTTCGTTTGGAAGAGATCGACGGCGTCGAGAGCTATGTTATCGAAAGTATTCCGAAAGACAAGGATTACATGTATTCCCGCACGGTGACGTGGATTGCAAAAGACAAGTGGATTGCACTCAAGCGTGAATTTTATGATGATCGCGGCGAGTATTTAAAGACGCTACGCGTAAAGGAATACGATAATATACAGGGTTACTGGACGATATTGCACAGCGAGATGGAAAACGAGCAGCGGCAGCACAGAACCGTTATGCAATTTAAAAACTTGGAATACGATACCGGTGTATCCGAAAACATGTTTACCGAACGAATGATGACAAGAGGTTTATAAAATGAAACGAATAGTATTTGTACTTCTTTTACTTGGATTGATAGGTCAAGGGGTTTTCGCACAGGGTATTTCCATGTATGGATACGGTCGCACCTACTGGGGCGGCTTTATGCAGCATGACGGAGAATATTCCATACTGCAAAACACCCTTGACCTCCGGTTTGACCACCGCGGTTCAAGAACATCGTTATTTGCCAATCCGGTTGTGTATTACTACCCGGACCAGGATCTCGATATCCTGCTGAGGCAGGCGTATCTCGATTTACATTTCGACAGCATGGATATACGTCTGGGCAAGCAGCAGATCATCTGGGGTAAAGCCGACGGGGTTTTCATTACCGATATCTTATCGCCGAAAGACCTGCGGGAATTTCTGCTTCCGGACTTCGAGGAGATACGGCTTGGTATCAATGCACTGAAGACGAGTTATTACCGCGGCAACTCGACATATGAGTTCGTCTGGATGCCCGTGTTCCAGAAAGGACTAATGCCGTCGGATACATCACGGTGGGCGCCGCGTAAACCCGGTTTTCTTGCAGGTGCGGAATACGACTACTCAAACGCCGAAGTTGAGAAGAAGTTTGAGAACAGTCAGTTTGCCTTCAGGTATTCACTACTTGCAAGCGCGGCAGACATCGAACTTGTGGCGGCATACGTGTGGGATGAACTGCCGACAAATCACGTATATAGAACGATCGATCAGGAAACGAATCAGATGACAGGTCTAATTGTGCGCCCCGAACATCACCGGCTCGGTGTGTTCGGCGGCAGTTTCAGCACGACAAAAGGCGGGTTTGTCATACGAGGTGAAGGAGCATACTATACCGGAAAGCATTTTAATACAACAGAGAGTGCCCACATCGGCGGCACGGTCCGGCGGGATTATCTCCATTATCTCGCAGGTGTGGAATATATTCTGTGGGGTGCCACCATAAGCGGGCAATTAATACAGGAAACAATCCTGAATCATGACGATTACATTATGCAGGATCAGTTCAGGAACACCGCAACGTTTCTCATATCGAAAGACTACCGGCGGGAAACGATAAGACTCGAACTGTTTACCTATTATGGAATCGATGATAACGATGCGTTGATACGTCCGAAAATGACGTACGATTTTGCCGACGGTTTCGAGATCCTTGCCGGTGCGAATATCTTTCTCGGAGATGGAGTGGGATATTTCGGACAGTTTGAGAAGAACGATATGATTTATGTGAAGGTGAAGTATAATTTTTAGCCACCAAATCACTAAAGCACAAAATATTTTTGAGTATATGTTAGTTAACATTATCATCGTTTTAGGTGAGCTCCCTGCCCGGAAACTAAATTGAAATCAGAGGAAGAAAAAACAATCAATCAATCATTCTGTCATTCATTTATAAGAATGAACTATCATGAAACGCATTATTTCATTAACAGGTGGATACAGGTAAAAATAGATCATGAGGTAAATGAGTATGATTCCTCAGAATAATTAGTTCTCGCTGAAAAAGTCAGGCAGTTCAACTGTACCAGTGGTTATTCAGATATTTCTGTCACCCCTACGGGGTTCTCTGTAGGCCGATGAATTCATAATTCTACCATACTACCACCCCTACGGGGTTAATAATGTTGTCTTTCATCGAATGTATGTATTGATGTAAATGATTATTTAGAAATAAGAGATATTTCCAGAAAAAATAACCCCGTAGGGGTGGAACTATGGTAGCATATTGTTCCGAAAGAAGCTGCGCTCGAAAAAGGATTTTATACCTCCGATAATTAGATAAATTACTACATCAAATAAACAGGTTAAAAATGAAATTTAAAATCGCATCGATTCTCAGTATTTTAGTCGGCTTGCTCTCCTTACTGTCAGGTATGTCCGTGTTAACAGGTATAAGAGAGGTGGATTACTTTACCCTTACATCACTCATCGTATACAATACCATCGCAGGTATTGCTGCGCTCATCGCGGGGATCGGTTTGTGGAAAAAGAAAAAATGGGCGGTCAGGTTAACGGCGATTATAGCCGGAGCTCATCTATTGGTTCTCACGTCGGTTAGCTTCGGATATGTGCAGGAAGGACCGGTCGCGATCGAAAGCGTATACGCGATGGTGTTCAGGGTGGTTGTATGGGTGGTGATTGTTGTGTTGACAGGGAATCGAAAATAATGTTTCGATGCGAAACAAATCGACATCAAATATTGACCAATTCTCTTTTTATTACCGGTGCAACCTCCGTAGCGAATAACTCAATCGACCGAAGCATTTTTTTATGCGGTACGCTTCCCACGCTCATCTGCATTAGGAAACGATCGTGACCGAACAACTCATGCTGATACAGTATTTTATCGATAATCTGCTGCGGGCTTCCCACAAAATCAGCTCCTTCCAATTCAAGCGAAGCCTTAAACTGTTCTCTCGTCATCGGAGCCCATCCCCGCTCACGACCGATCTTATCCATTACATATTTAAAGGCAGGATATGCAATGTCCTCCGCTTCCTGTGAGGTGTCGGCGATAAACCCGTGTGAATTGATGCTAAGCATCGGTTTCGGTTGACCGTGGTCCTTGGCTCCCTTCCGGTGAAGATCGACCAATGATTTGAAGCGCGCCGGATATCCTCCGATTATTCCCAACGCCATCGGCAAGCCGAGAGTGCCGATGCGATATGCCGATTCTGGAGTACCACCGACGGCGACCCATATTGGTATTGTATTCTGTTTTGGCCTCGGGTATACGGGACGATTTTGAATCGACGGACGATGTTTTCCTTCCCAGGTAATGGACGTATTTTTCCGGAGTGCAAGCAACAGTTCAAGTTTTTCCGCAAAAAGTTCATCGTAATCATTCAGGTCGTATCCGAATAGCGGGAACGACTCAATAAACGAACCGCGGCCGACCATGATTTCCGCTCTTCCGTTCGATATCAAATCCAGCGTGGAGAATTGTTGATGAACCCGAACCGGATCGTCTGACCCAAGTACAATAACGGCACTGGTGAGACGGATAGCCGATGTCCGTGCTGCTGCCGCTGCAAGCAGTACCGGAGGTGCGGACGAGATGTATTCTTCCCGGTGATGCTCTCCGATACCGAACACATCCAGACCCACCTGATCGGCAAGTTCAATCTCTTCCGTTAGATCTTTTACGCGATCGGCGGGAGTTCGTGATCCACCGTTTCCTGCTATTTGAGTATTTTCGACGAAGGTGTACAGACCGAGTTCCATAAAGAAAATTTGATTAATGATACAAAGTAATTATTACCAAACGCTAATAGGTATGTATAAGTTCTTTTTATTACCGGTACAGGATAACAAATTCACAAGGATATCCCGATAAAACTTCTAATCGCAAAATTGTTCATTACTTTTGTGGGATAGTCGATATATTTAGCCCATCTGTTATACTGAAGATATTCGATATTGAAGCTCACGTGAGAGGTTATATTCAGAGATGCGCTCAGAGTGATAAACATCAGAAATTCATCTCCGTCTGCACCGCTGATTGTATGCAACCAATAATGCTGCCATTTCAGGTACACCGACCCGATATCCGCGACAGTTACCCCGGTTTCTATTTCTGTATTCAAACCGGGACCGAGATTGTAATCCCGCCCCAATTCTTCTTCGGTATGCAAAGAATTTGTACCACCCAGAATAATACCAGTCAATGAGGCAACGGTAGAGAGATCGAATAAACCGGAGAGTTTATAGTTATTAATCATTTTTCCGCTTATGCTGGTAGCAGAAAGTTTATATACTGCATTGTGTAAATAGTCAAAATCCGTGAATACGCCGAGAATACCGTCGTCCGATCCAGCGAAATTTAAATTCTTACTCCACAACATACCGCTCCCGAATATTTCAACAATTAGGTTATTGCGTGATAAAATAATATCGGTTGAGGTGATGAAATAATCGAATGGCTTGTTGTTTATTCCGACAGAAAACAGGTCGCCGTATTCCATACCGTAGCCGATGAACATGTGTGGTTCACGTTTTGATAGTTTCCGGTCGAAAAATACACCGTTCGCCCCAATTGACAATGTTGCAGAAAAGGGATGTTCCGATGGTGGGGCATGAGGATTTTGTTTGATACCCAAAACATGCCTGTTAAATCCGTGCATCGGACAAATTGCGGTTGCCGCTATTTCACGCCACGTTCTCGCCCAGCCGGTTTTACTATCGTTGATAATGAGCGATGATATACGGTAGGTGATTTCACCGAGAATAATACCGCTGGTCGGGGTAATTATAAAGTCGTTTATTGAGGGCGGTTCATTCTCCATAAATAACTCCCACATGAGACTGCCGCCGACAGGGTAGACGAGAGAATTCCAGAAGTTGAGCCCGCTTGATCGTGCAAGTGTAAAATAAAGACCGCCATGATACGGATGAGAGAATTGGTTTGTCCAGAAGTCGTCGGTATCCCAGACAAATCCCGTCTTCAAGTTGTTCGACATAGTTCGTGTCCCGATTCGCGCATAATCCGCTTGCATTATATAACGAAGCGAAGCCCAGACAAATAGGTTAAGTCCGAATGTTTCGGCGGCAGGGAGCAAGTAATTATTTTTTGAATGCAGAGAATCCGATTTATCGTTGTCTTGATAGCGGTTTTCTGCTCCTTTTACATCGTAAGAATTGAAATTGAGTATAAGTAGTAAAATTACAGAGAGTTTGATTTTCAACATGTAGCGTCATTATCTCATGGATAATGTTTCCACTGGATATCGTGATAGTAAATTACACGAATATTGCTATAATATCAATATTAAAGGTGCAAATATGGGACAGACAAAAAAGACTCCGAGAAAAAAGAAACAGACGAAGGAAGATGTGCTGAAGAAGGAGATAACCGCGGCGGTGAACCTTAAGAACCGTCTTCATCCTTCCGTAGGGTCGAAACGATTCGACCAAACAGACGAATTGTTACCCCGATTATATTTTTTTCTGTCATATATGTCTTCTTTAAGGGTGTTTTTATTTGGCACGTTTGTTGTAATATATCAAAGTGTATCTAATAATCAACAAACTATTACCAATACATAAGGAGATATAACAATGAATCGCTTATTTGCAGTTGCTCTGCTGGTAGTATTTGCCGGTTCGGTTGCGTTTACACAAACCGCCCAGCAAACACAGGAGCAGAATCAGGTGAAGAGTTCCGTCATGGAACAAAGCCGCATTCAACAGCGGATCCATTTCGTCGATTCGAACGGCGATGGTATTAGCGATGCTATGTATCAATTCGGGTGGATGTCCAAAGCCAAAAGCGGTAAAGGCGGATACGGACCTGGTGACGGTACGGGTAATCATGGAGCCGGTCCGAAAAACGGGAGCGGTTTTGGTCCCGGAACAGGCGCCGGAACAGGTGAGTGTGACGGAACCGGTCCGAAAGGTTCGGCGCAGCGGCGCGGAAATCCGAATCGCTGAGATCGATAAAGTAATATCACTTTTATAAGATCCATACAAGCATCAAATAACAGACCTGACAGGTTGCATATACCTGTCAGGTTTGAATTTTATAAGCCGCGTAAAACAAACACAATACATATCAATTTAAACATCTTCTCCCAAATGGTCGAGCGGTTCGACCGTTTCGTCGAACGCAGTATGTGACTCTGCTAAATTACATATAATACGGGCGTTTTCCCTGGCACATAAATTGCGATATTAAATGACAGCTATGTTGACATTATCATTGGAGATATATAATGAATCGATTATTATACATACTAATACCGAGCTTGTTCATTTCGATCCCGGCTTTCTCTCAAAGTCAGGATACAACAAAAGTAAAGAAGCAGGAACAGGTGCAGCAAAGTGAGGAGGAACAATTAAAGGAACAAACACGCAAACAAACGCGGGAAGAGTCCGGCGAACAGAAAGGTGAACTCGTGCGTGAGCGGACTCAAAAACGCGATGTATTTATCGACAGCAACGGGGATGGTATAAACGATTCGGTGATGCGTTCCGGCTGGATGCGGATTCAAAAATTCCGACGAGGTATCGGTGCATCAGACGCTGCCGGTGAGCATGGTATGGGACCGCGAACAGGCGCGGGGTTCGGTCAGGGACAATCCGAGGGCGAAGGTCCCGGATCAAAGACACATCGCAGGAAGGGCGGTAAATAGTGTTCATGAAATTGACTGGTAATGGAATGTTGTTGAAGTATATCGGATGCGTTTTGATTTGTTCGTTCGGCGCCTTTACACATCCCGCATTTGGGCAAGGGGATTTTTACGTATCGCTTCATCGTGAATACAATACGAATCCATTCAGACTTCCCTATACCGAAACCACCTGGTTATCCTTGGCCGGCTTCGGCATTGAGCATTACTTCGCCGAATCGTTCATTGCAGGATATCAAGGCAAATACGCTCATTTTGATAACATCGGCAGCCGGAGTTTTTACTGGCATCAGGGATATCTGCGGGGCGGATCGGAGGAACTGGGATGGGGATTACTTGGTGAACAGCGGATTAATTCGGAACTTTATAACGTATTTGATTATACCACTTTCGGCGGATTCGCAGGCGGCCGGACGGCTGTTTCCGAATTTATCCTGCGGTATTCTGCAAATGCTGCAGTAAATACATTCTCGAATTATGAAGAATTGAATAACAAAAAGCTGTGGGGGATTCTGCAGCTTTCCCGAACGTTTCCTTCAAAAACAACGGTCATTACCGGCAGTACAATTAATTACAAACGGTATGACGATCCGATAGTATTAGCCGATGAAATGGCGCCGATGCCTCGTTACTATCGGCGGCAAACGGATGGTCTTTCGGTGACGCAGTTAGTGCTCTCTGCACGCATTGCTCAATCGATCACTCCGACGACCGGGCTTGCCGGTCAATATCATTTTCGATCCGTTCTTACCGGACTTAACCGGACCGTCACCGATTATTTGTTTAACGGCATAATCGAATCGGAAATGTTCGACGATCCGATGGCGTATGAAGGCCATACATTCGGAGCAGAGTTCACACAACTGCTGCCGTGGGGTATAATCGGACGGGCTGCATATTATCGTCATACCAGAAATTTCCCCGCCGAGGGCATCTTTACGGATGCCGAAACGTATAACGACCTCATCATGCGTAAAGATACATTTGTTACCGGGTGGCTGACCCTTCAGAAATATATCGGTATTAATTCGGATAACTCCGCCTTTCTGGTCTTTTCCCTCAATTTTCAATGGATTGACAATGCCTCGAACAGTTACTGGTTCGATTATACAAACCGGAACACATTTCTGAATATCGATCTTCACTTTTAAACCAAATCGCATTGCAATTGTCAAATTTATAATATACTATTGGATATTGAATCGATACTCATGAAAGCCCGGTCGAAACATAAGCGCACGTTAATCCATCCCAAAATACTCATTTTAATATTTCCGGCGATCGCGGTCATTATGATCGCATCCTCGCTGATAGAAATACATCAAAGCAGAAAAGAGCTGGTTTCATTGATGGAAAAGCAGGCACACTCAATGCTTGAAACCGTCATCATTACCTCGGCCAATACAATTCTCACCAACGAATATCTTGAGGATTTTCTCGAAGAACGTCTACTGAATAATGCATATTTTATCAGATATTTATATGAGCGTGGCGACGTAACGAACAACCTTTTATCCAACATCGCCGGAAGTAACCGCATCTACCGCATTAATATATTCGATCCCGACGGTAACCGGATTTTCAGCAGTCACGAACAGATACATTTCGATCTACCCGAACGGCATACTCCGCAGGAAACGCTCGCTCCGATTTTTGAAGGAGAGACTGACATCCTCATAATCGGTTTACGTGAAGCCCGGTTTGAGGAGGGATTCCGCTATGCAATTGCAATCTCGACCGGAGAACGCGGGGCTATCGTTTTAAATCTTGATGCGGCAGACCTGATGGAGTTTCAATTAAATATCGGTTTCGGGACAATGATCAGGAATATCGCAAACAATCCCGGCATCGTTTATGTCGCGCTTCAGGATTACGACGGCATCATTGCAGCTTCCGAGGGAGTGAGAGAACTTGAGCGTATTGAAGGTTCGGAATTTCTGGAAGGATTGCTTGCCGATTCGACATTCGCGGCACGGATGACAACGTTTCAAAATACGAACGTTTTCGAAGCGATTCATCCTTTTTATTTTTTCGATAATCCCGTGGGATTGTTTCGAATTGGTTTTTCAGTCGAAACGCTTGATGCATTGAATGCCCGGATTCTGCGCCGGCTTATCATTATCTCAATCGTTCTCGTTGTGTTAGGATCGGTCGTCGTATCGCTTATCGTCGTCAGACAGAATCTCAACTTACTGCAGCGTCAATACGACGTTGTCGAGAGCTATTCCGGCAGCATCATCCGGAATGTCAGCGATGCGATTATCGTGCTCGATCCAAAATCCGGGATTCAGGTGTTCAATTATACAGCGGAAAAATTATTCGAGCGAACTGAGAGGGAAGTCCTCGGCAAACCGCTCGACGAAGTCTTCGGCGGATATCAATGCGAACAGTTGCTTACCTCTCAGGCATCAATGCAACATATAGAATGCACGATTAACGAACGGAAAAAATCGCTGCTTGTTTCAAAAAGTTCTTTTACAACCGAGAACGGAGATGCTGCTATTATTTTTGTTATCCGGGATCTGACCGAACAGCGTCGGCTGGAAGAACAAATGCAGCGAACCGAACGGATGACTGCAATGGGAGAACTTGCATCGGGTGTTGCACACGAAATACGCAATCCGCTGAACACTATTGCGACTATTATACAACAACTGAAAAAGGATTTTCGCCCTTCGAACGATGTTGACGAATACCGGTCGCTGACAAATATTATTTACCAGGAAGTTCAACGGATTAACAATACCATACACCAGTTTTTACGCTTCTCACGTCCGGACCCGGTTCGCCCGGAGCCGTTCCGCTTTTCCGATATGATGAAACGGCTCGAGCAGCAATACCAATCTTTAATGGCGCAGGGAGGTATTTCGTTTGAAATGAATGTACGGTGGGATGGTGAGGTGATATGGGACCGGCAGCAAATGCAGCAGGCACTCATGAATGTTATTCAGAATGCCGTCGATGCCGTATCGCAGAACGGAGAAATTTCAGTGTCTGCGGCAGAACACGATGATCACACGGTCGAGATACGGATAAAAGATAACGGACGGGGAATTCCGGAACATCTCAAATCAAGGATTTTTAATCTGTACTTCACCACGAAAGCGGACGGTACGGGGATCGGATTGAGCATCGTGCAGCGGACGGTATACGATCACTGCGGTTTGTTGTTTGTGGAATCCGATGAAGGAAAAGGGACGACATTCTTAATTCGTCTGCCGAAAATTTGTAACTAATTAAACAAAGGATAGGGACACAGCAGTAATGTCATCATTATCGATATTAATAATAGACAATGAGGAAAATCAACTCCAATCGTTAAAAGGATTTCTCTCCAGGCGGGACTATGAAGTGTTCACTGCGGCGGGTGGACCTGCAGGATACGAAATCGCAAAGCAGCACGTTATTGATGCCGTTCTAACCGACTTTCGTATGCCTGAATGGGACGGTTTGACCGTGGTGAAGAAAATGAAGGAACTAAATCCTGAGGTAGATATAATTGTGATGACCGCATACGGGAGCATCCAGGATGCCGTGCATCTGATGAAAGAGGGTGCCTACGATTATCTTATCAAACCGATCGACCTTGACGAACTTGAAACGCTCCTCCGGCGCGTGGGTGAGAAACGGCAGTTGGTGAAAGAGAACAGGGAATTAAAAGATCTTCTCAAGGAAAAATATTCCTTTGATTCTATCGTTTCCCAAAGTGATGAAATGGCATCTGTTCTGAGCACTGTTGCGCGGGTGGCGCCGAGCAAGGCGAACGTTCTTATTCGCGGAGAGAGCGGCACAGGCAAAGAACTTATTGCACGGGCGGTTCATTTCGCGAGTCAACGCAGCAGCGGCCCTTTCATCGAAACGAACCTTGCCGCTCTGCCGGAAACGCTTCTTGAGAGCGAGTTATTCGGTCATGAAAAAGGTTCGTTTACCGGTGCATCGAATCAGCGTATCGGACGGTTCGAACAGGCCGACGGCGGGACATTGTTTATTGACGAAGTGGGCGATATGCCGTTATCGGTTCAGGCGAAACTGCTGCGGGCAATACAGTTCGGCCAGTTCGAAAGAGTGGGAGGGATGAGAGTTATTTCCGTCGATGTTCGGATTATTGCGGCAACCCATCGGAACCTTGAAGAGATGATAAAAGAAAAGCAATTCCGCGAGGATCTATACTATCGGTTGAATGTCGTCAGTGTGTATATACCGCCGCTCCGACGGCGCAAATCCGATATCTCCGTGCTTGTCGATTATTTTATTAAGAAGTTTTCAGAGGAGAATAAGAAAAATATCAAAGGATTAACGCGCGAAGCGTACGATCGGATCATCAAGTATGAATTTCCCGGTAATGTGCGCGAACTTGAAAATATGATCGAGCGGGCCGTTGTATTCTGCCGCGGTGATCATATCACGTTGAATGACTTACCCATTCAGTTTCATCAGAAGAACGATCGCACTATTCTCGATCCATACAATCTCGAGATGGGGTATGGGGAGAAGATGCGTGCTTTTGAGTATGAGATGATACATGAAGCTTTAAAGCAAAGCGGCGGCAATAAAAGTGCCGCGGCACGTCGTCTGGGCATGACCGAGCGGCATCTGCGATCACGGTTGGAGAAGATG
>Ga0209498_1001166_pt1 | contig 16177 bp, 12 predicted proteins | sample WalLakDeSediment_FD_184131 | JGI IMG/M metagenome (GOLD analysis project Ga0209498, IMG submission 184131) | Lake sediment microbial communities from Walker lake, Nevada to study Microbial Dark Matter (Phase II) - Walker Lake 11/02/13 Deep... | ecosystem: Environmental > Aquatic > Freshwater >... | reverse complement strand
CCGGACATTTGCACGTCGCCGAGAGCGGACTGAATAAGGCGCACGGGCTGGGCCTGAGGGGCGGCTTCTGGATCGGCAGCATCGCCAGCCGGCTCTTCTGCGGCGTCCGCGCCGGGCGGCAATATCAGCGGCTCAATCGTGAGCGTAATACCGGCGGTTTCCAGGAGTTCGCGCACGTCGTCGGCCTGATTGTAGAGGCCCACGTAGAGACTGTCAGCATCCTCTGCGGGCGCGCCGGCAAGCAGGAGCGTTTGCCCCACGCCGCGGAAGGCTTGCTGCAGGCCGATGATTTCGTCGAAGGCGCCGGGGCCAAGGGCGGGCGCGCCAGTGTAGATGAGCTGGACGGGGGCAGTGTAGAAGAAGGGGAAATCCTGAATAACAAAGCGGCGCTCGGCCGTGTCGGTCAAAAAATCGGCGATGCGGGTGATGAACTGACTGTTGTCATAGACGGTATAGTAGGGCTGGGTGAAGATGTGCACGTCGCCGAGCGCCAGCACGCGTCCGTCCCGGCTGGCGGCGGCCAGCGCCAATCCACCCGCCCGGTCGGTGGCGGAAGACCAGGTATTGTCGTCGGCAGTGAGAACGGCCGTGGCCCGCGCGCCTACCTGCAGTGAATTTGTGCTGTAGAAGACCAGTCGATCCAATCCGTCAGTCAGCGCGCTCCCGGCAAAACCTTTTGCGTTCAGGATGATATTGCGGAAATTGCCCTCATTTTCAAGGGTGTTATAAAGGTAATCACCGTTGAAGATAATGTCGAATTCATTCGCCAGGCTGTTGAGCGGAATTTCGGCCGAATCAATAGTGAGCACAAAGCCCATGAAGTCGTCTTCTTCAACCTGGACCGCAAAACGGGTCGGGTCGCCAACGAGCAGCAGCCGCCCGCCCCGGCTAACAAACTGGGTGACGGCCTGCACCTCGCCCAGGTCGAAGGCCTGTAGCGGGGTAATAACGATGAAGGCGTTGACGGCGCGCAGCGCCGTGGCCAGGTCGCCGCCCGTGAATTCGAGCAGTTCAAAGCCGCGCGCGGCTAAACGGCCGTCCAGAAAGCTAATCTCCTCCAGCTCAAACTGGTTGTCGTGCGCGCGGTCCAACAGCACGAGTCCCGCCCCCACGGCCGGCTCATCCACAAACGTATTGGCCGGGGGCGTAGGCACGGCCGTAATCCCGGCCGGATCATACACCGGCGGCGGCTGGCGTCCCGCGGCGCCCAGCTCATAAAAGCGCACATAGCGTATGCCGGTAGGGGCTGCGAGCAGCAGCAAAAACAACAAAAGGGAGATAATTGCTTTACGCATATGGAGGTCCTGGAACTAGCGCTCGGCCGGGACAATATAACGATAGTACAATCCTGGCGGCAAATTGGTTGGCCTGGCCCAAAGCTGCGCGGGATCGACGGCCGGCGGTTGGTAGCGGTAAAACGGGGCCGCCGTCGCCGCGTCTACCGCCAGCGGGTACAATTCCACCACATCGTAGCGTGATAACCCGGCCAGTTCGGCGGCGCGGCGGATGGCATCGTCGTTGGCGCCCAGCCCATCGATCAGCCCCAGCTCCAGCGCCTGCACGCCGCTAAAGATTTCGGCGCGCGAAAGATAGTCCGGATCCGCCTGCAGGCGCACGCCGCGTCCGGTCACAATTCCCTGCAAGAAAGCAAACTTGGCGCGCTCAATCTGGCGCACAAAGAAATCCTGCGTGCCGCCAAAGGCTTTGTAGGGGCCGGTCGTCAAAAGCTGCTCCTCCAGGAAAACCTCCCCCGGCAAAGAAGCGATGACGCCAATGCTGCCCACGGAGGAAGTCGGTTTGGCATAAATCTCGTCCGCGGCGGCGGCCATGTAGTACGCGCCGCTGGCCGCCAGCAGGTCGATGGTGGCGATGACAGGCATCTGCCGGCGCGTGTTGAGCACGTCCAGAAAAAGCTCTTCGCTGTAAGCGGCGGAACCACCTGGACTGTTAATCACCAACACCACGGCTTTAAACGCCGGATCGTTGCGCGCATAGCTAAGCTGCTCAGCGATCTCAAACGCCGAAGCGCTATAAATGTCGTAGCTCAAACGAACAATACCCACCTGCGGCCGGGGTACCAGCCGCGGCGCCAGGAAAAGTCCGAACGCGAGCGGGAGGATCCCAATGAAAAATATAGAGAGTATGAAACGCAGTGGGGACGAATTAGGGTTGTCGGCTGCGGCCATTATTAGTTCCTTCGCAAATAAGCCACTAAATAACACGGATTAAAGATTAACCGATTAAGGATAGCATGAGGCGCTGATTATGACAAAGGGTTATCTTATGCTAAAATCAGCAAACGTCATTTTGCGACAGTAAGCTTACATAACCGCTATCATTTTATGCGCGTCACCCATCTTTCGTTAACCAATTTTCGCAATTACGGCCGTTTAGAGATCGATTTCCCGGCCGGAGCAACGCTGCTGCATGGGCAGAACGCCCAGGGAAAGACAAATTTGCTTGAAGCGATCTACTACCTGGCTACGACCCGCTCGCCCCACGCCATACAGGACAGCCAACTCCTCAACTGGCAAGCCGCCCAAGCCCCCGACCCCATCGTTGTAGGGCGGCTGGTAGCCAACGTCACGACCAGCGCCGCCACGCGGCAAATCGAGATGCGCCTGATCCAGGAGCGCAGGGGCAATGGCAGCGCCGGCTTTCGGCGCGAGGCGTTGGTTAACCGGCGCAAGGTGCGCTTGATGGACGTGCTGGGCAATTTACGCGTCGTGCTGTTTTTGCCGGAAGACGTACAGCTCATTACCGGCCCGCCCAGCGCGCGCCGGCGCTACATGAACGCTACGCTGTGCCAGGTAGACCCGGCGCACTGCCACGCCCTGTCCCAGTACAACAAGATTCTGGAACAGCGCAACGCGCTGCTGCGCCAACTGGCCGAGGGACAAGGCAGCCGCGAACTGCTGGCTATCTATACCGAGCAGTTGGTTGAGTGGGGCAGCCAGATTTTTGCGCGGCGGGCGCAGTTTTTTGAGGAAATCGGCCGTGACGCACAGCGCATCCATTACGAAGAGTTGACCGATGGGCGTGAACTGCTGCGCCTGCAGTACGCGCCGCGCCTGGCCGCGCCGCAAAACGGCGCGCCAACCGCGGACGTGAACAGCTGGCTGCCAGCGGGGGAACGGGAGCGCGGCCTGCTGGCGCAACGGTTCGGCGAGCAAATGCGCGCCAGCCGGCGCGCAGACATCGCGCGCGGGGCGACCAACCTGGGACCACACCGGGACGATTGGCGCATGGAGGTAAACGGCCGTGATCTGGGCAGTTTTGGCTCCCGTGGACAACAGCGCACCGCCATCCTGGCGCTAAAATTGGCGGAAATTCACTGGATGATTACGGTCACCGGCGAGACGCCCGTGCTACTATTGGATGAAGTTGTAGCGGAATTAGATGAGCAACGCCGGGAGCGCCTTTTGGCTAGCGTGCAAAATGCCGCGCAGGCCATTCTCACAGCAACCGACCCCGGCATGTTCGCTAATGCGTTTCTACAGAATGCGACCAGCATGACGGTCGCAAATGGACGTGTAACGCTCAATCAATCCGATGGGAAGCAAGATGGAAGCGAACAAAAGTAAAGCACAGGCAAGCAAGACGGCTACGGTACTGATCATAGACGACCACCCCGGAAATCTCGCGCTGCTCTCCACGCAGTTGGGCCTGGAGGGCTACACCATACTACAGGCAGACAATGGTTTTAGCGGCATTCACCTCGCCCAAACCCATAAGCCCGACCTCATTTTGCTGGACGTGATGATGCCGGATATTAACGGCTTTGAGGTATGCCGCCTGCTTAAGCAAGACCCACAAACCCACCTCACGCCGATTATTCTGGTAACAGCGCTGCACGATCTAAAGGACCGCATCCGGGGTATTGAGGTAGGGGCCGATGAGTTCTTATCGCGGCCTTACGCGCACGAAGAGCTAAACGCGCGCGCGCACACCTTGATCCAGCTCAAGCAGGCGCGCACGCGGCTGGAGGAGGAGCGCAACCGGCTGCAGTTGCTGAACGAGATCAGCCGCGCCATCAGCAGCGAACTGGAGCTTGAAAAGATGATGGCGCAGATAATTCGTCGGACGCAGGCCGCCGTGGGCGCCACCAAAGGCCACATCCTGCTGCTGGACAACATCGGCAAGGTAAGCCGTAGATTTACCGTGCGCACCGGGGCGCCGCTGAAAATTAGCGACCAAATCACGCCGGAGGTGCTGGAAAAAGGGCTCGCCGGCTGGCTGATTCGCGAGCAGCGTGGAGACATCATCACCAACATTCGGCAAGATGCACGCTGGATCACGCTGCCTTCAGACGAGGCCGAGGCAGGTTCGGCCGTGGGAGTGCCGCTGCTGCGCACCGATCACACGGTTGGGGTATTGATCCTTTCCCACCCCCAACCGGGTTACTTTACCCCAGAGCATCTCTCGCTGCTGGAGACGATTGGCGCGCAGGTTGCGGCGGCGATTGAGAACGCAGCCTTGTTTGCCGAAGTTAACGAAGAGCGGCGCAAAATGGCGGCGATTCTGGCGCAGTCCACGGATGCGATCTTGATCACCGATGCCAGGTGGCGCATTTCGCTGCTGAATCAAGCGGCCGAGGAGTTACTTAAGGTTCAAGCTGCAGAGGCGGTCAACCGGCCACTGCATGAAGTAGCGCAGTTGGCGCCACTCATTCCCTTGTTTGGGCACGCAAGACTAGCGCCGCTGACACAAGAGATAACGCTCAACAACCAACGTATCGTCTACACCAGCATCTCCCCCATCCAGGGCGTCGGCTATGCGGTCGTGATGCAAGACATTACGCGAATGAAACAGGCCGAGCGCCAGCACCTGGAACGGGAACGCAGCGAAAAACAGCACGTCAAAGAGCTTTTCGCCCGCTACATGGGCCCGCAGCTCGTTAACCACGTCCTGTCGCACGAACCGGGCCTGATGGCGCGTCGCGAACGGCGTTTAGCCGTTGTCATGTATGCCGACCTACGCAATTCCACGCGCGGCCTGCTCAGCCGCGTCACCCCTCACGAGGCGATTGAGCAGCTCAACGAGTTCTTCACCAGCATGATGGAAATCGCGCTGAGCAACAACGGGACAGTCTTCGAACTCACCGGCGACGAGCTGCTGGTGGGCTTTAATGCACCCTTCAACCAACCGAACGCGCCTTTCCTGGCGCTTAAGACCGCGCTGATGATGCAGCGCCAATTTAACGGGCTGCGGGTGCAATGGCACCACAAGCTGGGTACGGAAGTGGGGCTGGGCATTGGCATCGATCAGGGCGACGTGGTCATCGGCAACGTGGGGGCGGAGTCACGCATGAGCTTCCGCATGGTGGGCGAGGTGATGAGCCGCGCCCACCGGCTGGTAGACCTGGCGGAAGATGGCCAGATTGTGATTGCCAAGAGCATTTTTGATACGCTGCAGCAGCAAAAGCCTGACGTGCTAAAACGGGTTAACTTTTCAGCGTCGGAGCCGATTGCGCTGAAGGGGTTTGACGCGCCGCAGGTGCTTTATCGCGCGCAGATCAAGCGCACGCCGCTGCCAACCACCGAAAATCACAACGGCCGTTTCGCCGGCACCCCGACGCGGCGCGGATAGCGGGCGGGGGTTGACGCGCCGCAGGTGCTTTATCGCGCGCAGATCAAGCGCACGCCGCTGCCAACCACCGAAAATCACAACGGCCGTTTCGCCGGCACCCCGACGCGGCGCGGATAGCGGGCGGGGGTTGGACGCGCCTTGGGCACAACCACCAGGTAGTGGGGCTGGGCATGTCCCGGCAGATCAACGGCGGCCAGGCGCGGCGGGCCGCCGCCCAGGAGGCTCAGCGCATTCGCGGCCGCGGTGACCTCGGCGGGGGCGTGCGCGCCCTTCTGGGCCAGCATGTGGCCGCCCACACGGCAGAGGGGCAGCAAATATTCGGCCAGCACGCGCAGTTCGGCGACGGCGCGCGCCACGGCCCAATCATACTGCTCGCGGTGGGCGGGCTGCTGTCCTAGCTCCTCGGCGCGCGCGGTTATGATGGAAACGGCCGTCAGCCCCAACGCCTCCACCACGGCCTGCAAAAAGACCGTCTTCTTGCCCACGCTCTCCACCAAAGTCAGCTTAAGCTGCGGATAGAGAATTTTGAGCGGCAGACCGGGAAAGCCGGCGCCCGCGCCAACGTCGATGAGGGCACGGCCGTTCAAATCACCGGTTTCCGTCGCGCAGGTCAGCGCGTCTAGAAAATGACGCGTCTGAATCTGGCGCGGCTCAGTGATGGCCGTCAGGTTGACCCGCGTATTCCACGCCAGCAGCAAAGCCTGATAGCGCGCAAATTGGTCGGCCTGCTGCGAGCCAAGCTGTAATCCATAAGCGGCCGCAGCCTGTACTAAACTATCCATCTACTGCCGGCTGCGCTCCAGCCGCTTCAACTCTTCGACAATAATATAGGCGTCAAACTGCTCGCCGCCAAAGCGGGCCGGCGTAAAGGCAATCCAGGATTGGATCGCAACATACCGGCCGCGAATATAGAGCGGAATCACCGGGAAACTACCGTTTTCACCAAAAAACAGGTTCTCCACACGGCGATAGAGGCTGCGCCGCACCTCCGGATCGGGCGTTACGCGCGCCTGGCGCAGCAGGTCATCCGCCTCTGAACACGGCCGATTCTGGCGGTTCTCGCTGTCTTCACAGTGCAATAAATCGCTCAAGAAGTCATGCGCATCCGGATAATAGGGCGCCCAGGCCAACTCCCATACGTCCGGACGCGCCCCACCGGCGTCGGCGCGCGTGTCCGCCAGAAGCCGTCCAAACTGCACCTGCGCAATTTCAATCAGGCTCTCGTCGCATCCCAGTTCATCAACCCACATCTGGCGGATAAGCTCAGCCTGCTCGAGCGACAGATCGGTCGAGCTGACTAACAAAGTAATTGGCGGCAGTAAGGCACAGGCGCGAAAGCCACTGCCGGCCATCTGCTGGCGCGCGAAGTCAGGGCTGTAGCCCACCCCCACCTCGTCCACGGGTGGGGCGCCAAAGGCGCCGGGAGGCGAAAAGTGGCGCAGCCCAACGCCACGACCACCGTACAGTTCTTCGACCAACAACTCGCGGTTGATGGCCGCGCCAAATGCACGCCGCACCTCTGGCTCGCGGAAAACGGGGCTGTTAAAGTTGAAACTCAAGTAAAAGACCGTCAAATCAGTGGCAAGCAGCGCTTTCGCAGGCGTGCGCAGCAGGAATTCCTGGCGCACATCAGACGGAAGCGGGGCCGTGTCCAGGGCCTTTTCTTCCCAGAGATCATAGATCGCGCGCTCATTGCGCAAAAATTGGATGTTGATTACGTCAACATTGCCGCGCCGAGGCAGCGACCAGAGGGGATTACGCTGCAGCGTCACGCCGGTTTTGTCCATACCGTTTGCCACCGGCACAAAAGGCCCGCTGGTAACCAGGTTGGCGGGGGTTTGCCAACCGCCGGCCCAGTTACCCGCCTGCGTTTGCCAGCGTGCGCCCAGTTCCTCCACCAGCTCGCGCGGCAGGGGTCTGAAAAAAGCCATGCTGGTCAAGGTGGGCAGGTAGCTGGCCGGCCGCGTCAACGTGATACGCAGCGTTGTGCTGTCGACTGCCTGCACGCCCAGCCGCTCCAGTTCGGCCGCAGTTACGGTCGCAGCGTTGTAAATCTGCTCGCAGCCCTCAATGACAAACAAAGTGAACACCTCCGGCACAGCGGTCGCGCGCGTGCAGGCGCGCTGCACCGCGTAAACAACGTCCTCCGGCACAACCGGCCGCAGCGCCTCCACCGACCCAATTTGACCTGCTTCCCGGGCGGGAAGCGCCGGCCGAACCCAGGCCACGTCGTCGCGCAGAGTGAAGGTCCAGACACGGCCGTCTGCGCTCACAGTCCAGCCGGTCGCCAACTCCGGCTCGATTTCGCCGGTTTCGTGGTTGTAGTTGGTCAGGCCGACGAAGAGGCTTTCTATCAGGTCCAGGCTGGTTCTACTGCCGGCAGCATGGGGATCTAGATCGGGCAGCTCGCCGGTGTAGCCCAGGTCGAGCGTAACCAGCCGCGCCAGCGTGGCCGGCAGAGGCGGTGTGGGCGTTGGCGTGGGAGGCGCGGGCAACACGCGCGTAATCACAATTTGCTCTCCGGCGACGTCAACAACCTGCGTGACAACCAGCCCCGTCGCCTCCGACGCCGGCGTCAGCGCGTCACAGGCGCTCAACACCCCCAGCCACGCCAGGCCTAGAAACAGCCAGCCCATACGGTTTAATGCGGCTTTATACTTTCCCATAGGGCAAAATGCTAGCGTATCCGCGCGCTCTAGACAAGTCAGGAGGGGCGGACGTAAATTTTGCGCAAAACTTTCGCAGCGCACGCGCTTACTTAAGTTGCTCACAAAGAATCCGCGGTATAATATAGTTCAGACTAACGTAATTCTTCGAGGGGCAAATTTATGCAAGAACGTGTACTGGTTATTGACGACTCAAAAGAAATTCGGGACTTTCTCCTCGATTACATTTTGCAGCCAAAGGGATTCGAAGTCCTCATGGCCACCGACGGCCTGATGGGGCTGGAGATGGCAATTGCCAAGCAGCCTGATCTGATCATTACCGATCAGCAGATGCCGGGGCTGACCGGCCTGGAGGTATTGCAGAAGCTGCGCGAGCGCAACATCGATATCCCCACGATCCTGATGACCGGCCAGGGTTCTGAAGACACGGCCGTGGCTGCTTTCCGCCTGGGCATTCGGGATTACATCATTAAGCCAATCGACGCCGACGAACTGAGCGCCTCGGTAGACGATGCCCTGCGCGAGAACCGCTTACAGGGTGAGCGCGACCAGCTTGTCCAACAGCTTATGGAAAGCAACTCCCAGCTTCAGCGGCGCGCGCAGGAGCTGAATGTGCTTTACGGCGTAGGAAAATCTGTCTCTTCCTCGCTGGACCTGGAAGAGGTGCTGCACCGCGTGGTGGAAGCGGCCGTGTACGTAGTGGGTGCAGAAGAGGGCTCCCTCATGCTGCTGGACGAGGAGCGGGGTGAGCTTTACATTCGCGCCTCGAAAAACCTGGACTCCAAAGCCCAATCAATGCGCAAACGGGTGACGGACAGCCTGGCGGGTAAAGTGCTGCAAACCAAGCGGGCCATCGCGATCGGTAACGATTCGCAGTGGACGCGCTCACACACGGCCCTGCTGGTAAAATCGCTGATCTACGTGCCGCTGATTTTGCATGACAAGCCCATCGGCGTGCTGGGGGTTACCAATCGCCTCAAGGAAACTTCATTTGACAGCAACGACACGCGCGCCCTTTCGGCGCTGGGCGGTTACGCGACGATTGCAATCAACAACGCCAACATGTTCAACGAGATTGAGCGGGAGCGTAATGTCCTGGGAACGGTAATGGAGCAAAACGCCGATCCGCTGGTCGTGGTAGACGAATCCCACCGCCTGCTGCTGCTGAACGCCGCGGCGCGCGAGGTCTTTGAGCTATCCCCGGAAGCGAAGGTGCTGGGGCGTCCGGTGACGGAGGTCATCCAGCATGCGGATCTGACCGCGTTTCTGACAAACGACGGAACCGAAAATTCACAGACGGATCAGATTCTGGCGACGCGCAACGGCCGTCGGTTCAAAGCGCGCATGACGGTGATTGAAGGCGGCAGCCGTTTTGTGTCGCTACGCGAAATTAGCGCCTGATATCGGCGAACTATTCAGCCGGAATTCCGCATTCCCAGCCAAAAATAGTTGGGCATTACGCTGCGCAGGGGCTGCACGACGATCGGACCGACGGCTTTATCGGCCGCCAACAGCGTCGGGTTGACCAGGCAGAGGTCAGGCGCACGGCCGTATTTCTCGCGATAGTAGTCCGCCGCACGCTGTACCTTCTCTTCAAGCGAACGCTTGGCGTCCGCATCCAGCCACAACATACCACTTTTCATCACAACACCTCAAAAACGCTGATAACGCGCTAGACCTGATAGAATCAGGTTAAATCAGGCGCATCTGCGTTCTATAGATCCTCAGGCGATTCGGGCAGGCGCACGCGGGTGTCAAACGGCTGAGCGAGGAGGATTGGCTGCGCGGCCCTGTACAGATCTTCCAGCTTCAGATGCAAGTCGTAATCACCCAGATAAGCAGCCTGGAAATGGGTCATGACGCCGTCGCGCAGCAGCATGAAATCTCCCGCTCCCAGCAAATCGGCCGCGCGCCAGTTATCATCTTCCAGGGCCAGCGCCCGCGCCTGCGCGTCCGGCATCTGGCCGACGATGCGCAGCGGCAGGTTGGCTTTGAGCAAAGCGCTCAACTGGGGCGCGTCGGGGCGCCGGGTGCTAAGCGCCAGGTGAATGCCCGCCGCGGCGCCACGCTGGATGAGACGGTGCAGCGCCGTCACCACGTCCGGTTCACTGTGCGCCAGCAAACGCACGGCGTGGTCGATCAGCACGACAATGCGCGGCAGGCGCACATCCTGTTCGCGGCGATAGTCCATTTCGTTGACCAAAAATGCCAGCACGGCCGTTACGTCCTGCGGCGCGACGCAGATGCCGCCGAGCATGTGGGGCAGCAGCTCCAGCGGCAATAAAGCCGGGCCAGGCGCGTCCGGCCCACCCGCGTCAAGGATGACAAGCTGCGCCTGGGACTGCTTGCTGGTAAGCGCCAGGGAAGCGGCAATTGTGCGCAGCAGAACCGTCTTCCCGGCCTGAGGCCCTCCGGTAATAAGCAGGTGGCCAGGCGCAGCGGCGAAGTCAAGCAGGATCGGACGGCCGTCTTCAGCCAAACCGAGAACGGCCGTGGCCGGCGGCAGCGCGGGCGCCTGCTCTTCAATCAGCGCCATCAGCGGCAGCAGCCCCACCGGCGGCTCATAGGGGCGCGCCACGTGCAGACGCCACTGGCCGCCCTCGCGCCGAAGCTGCACATCCGCTACGCCTAGCGCCGTCTTGAGATCCTCTTTCAGGCCGCGCAGCCGCTCCAGCCCGGCCGAAAGCTGGGTTTGCAGGTCAAAATCAATCGCCCAGCGCTGCACGCGCCCGCCAGCCACCTGCGCCGTTAGCTGATGATGGCTAAAGACGCGCTCAATCTGGCGCGATTGAACTTCTAGCTGGTGCTGCAGGCGCGCCTCGCGCAGCCGGCGGCGCCTGTCAGTGATTGTTGCCATAGACATTTGCCTCTCAAAAAGAACATATGTTCTGCCTTATCCGTCTAAAAAGGGACGGCTTGCGCGCCGTCCCGGTCAACATCTATACTATACGGCGCGTCAGGCCGTCTGCCGCAGCACCATTACCACTTTGCCCTGCACCTGCACATCGCGCGGGTGCACGTAAATGGGGTCCATGGTGGGATTGGCCGGCTGCAGGCGAATCTGGCTGCCTTCGTGATAAAAGCGCTTGAGGGTGGTCGTTTCGTTGGACAACCAGACCGCCACCATATCGCCGTTATTGGCGGTCTCCTGGCGGCGCATCACCACAATGTCGCCGTCATTGACCATGGCGTCAATCATCGACTCCCCTTTGACGCGCAGCGCGAAGAGTTCATCCATGTTGCTTGGCAGCATGGTAGCGCTTAGTTCAACCGCATCGTCCGCGTCGTAAGCATCATCGAAGACCTCAATGGGTTTACTGGCCACGATTTGACCCTTGAGAGGGATACGCACCATCTGGTTAACGCCCTCCATCACGGCCGTGGCCAGCCCGCTTACCGTCTCGGCTACGGCGCCATAGCTGCGCAGCGCCTTTTCGGTCAAACGCAAACCGCGCGAAACTTCGGCTTCGCGCGCAAGGAGACCTTTTTCGGCTAATCGGGTAAGATTGTAATTGACAACGGAGGTTGAACTGATGTTCACGGCCGCGCCAATTTCCCGAATAGTGGGTGGGCGGCTGTGTTCCCCAAAGTATTTCAGAATATACTTGAGGATTTTATCCTGCCGTCTTGAGAGAGGCTTGTCATTGCTCATGTCTAAACTCCTCGGAGTACGGCCATCAACCATAAAGCCGGTAGCCGAAAGACCAAAAATCGCTCATTTGTTCTGAAGTATACACGAACAGGTGTTCGATGTCAAGAATTATGTTGAGAAGATATCAATGATGGAATTTGAAGCTTATCACTTTCCCAGCCGGCGCTCAAACGTGATCGGCCGTCATGGCATGGTGGCCACCAGCCAACCGCTGGCCGCGCAGGCCGGGCTGGAAGTGCTCAAGGCCGGCGGCAATGCAGTGGATGCGGCCATCGCTACAGTCGCCACGTTGTGCGTCGTCGAGCCGTGCTCAACGGGCATCGGCGGGGACGCCTTTGCGCTGATTTGGGACGCCGCCACGCAAAGGCTGTACGGCCTGAACGCCAGCGGGCCGGCGCCGGCGGGGCTGACGGCCGACCTGGTGCGCAGCGCCGGCCACACGACTTTTCCGGCGCTGGGCGCCCTGCCGGTCACCGTGCCGGGCAGCCTGCGCGGCTGGGAATTAGCGCTGAACCGTTTTGGGAGCATGGGGCTGGACAAGCTGCTGGCGCGCCCCATCGCCTACGCGCGGGAGGGCTTTCCCGTCAGCCAGCGCATCGCGCGCGCCTGGCAGGCGTCGACGGAGAAAATGAGCCGGCACGCCGACTCGCAGCGCGTCTGGCTGCCGGGCGGACGCGCGCCGCGCGCGGCGGAAATCTTTCGTAATCCAGAGTTTGCGCGCACGCTGGAGACGCTGGCGGAGCAGGGGTACGACGCCTTTTATACGGGCGACGTCGCGCGCCAGATTGCCGCGTGTGCGCAGGCGGCGGGCGGCGTGCTCACCGAAGCGGACCTGGCTAACTACGCAGCGGAATGGGTGGAGCCGATCAGCGCGCCATTCGGCGATTTCCACTTCCACGAAATTCCGCCGAATGGGCAGGGTTTGACGGCGCTGCTGGCGCTGAACATCGCGCGCGGCTTTGATTTGCAGGCGCTAGGCTACGGCACGGCCGATTACACCCACGTCCTGATCGAAGCCGTCAAGCTGGCCTTTGGCGACGCGCAGGCGTACATTGCCGACCCGCGCCAGGCGGACCTGCCGCTGGCGGGGCTATTGAGCGCCGCCTACACGGCCGAACGGCGCGCGCAGATTCGCCGCGACCAGGCGCAGCCGCCTATAGCGGGCCGACCACCGCGCCACGGCGACACGGTTTACCTGACGGTCGCGGACGGGGCGGGCAACATGGTGAGCTGGATTCAGAGCCTGTACATGGGCTTCGGCAGCGGGCTGACGGCGGGCACGACGGGCGTGCAGTTGCAGAACCGGGGCGCGAACTTCAGCCTGGAGCCGGGCCATCCGAACGAGGCGGCGCCGGGCAAACGGCCGTATCACACGATCATCCCCGGCTTCATCACCAAAAACGGCGCGGCGTGGAGCAGCTTCGGGGTGATGGGGGGCTTCATGCAGCCGCAGGGCCACTTGCAGGTCGGTCTCAATCTGACGGCGTTCGGCATGGATCCGCAGACGGCGCTGGACGCGCCGCGCTTTAACTGGCTGGAGGGACTGACGGTGGCGCTGGAAACGACCGTGGGCGCGGACACGCGCGCGGAGTTGGCGCGGCGCGGCCACGCGCTGTACCCGCCGGAGCAGCCGCTGCAATACGGCGGCGGGCAGGTGATTGTGCGCGATCCGGAGACGGGGGTGTTGATTGGGGGCAGCGAACCACGCAATGATGGAACGGCCGTGGGGTGGTGAACATATAATCACGGATACGAGGGAACACGGATAAGCGCAGATGGTGACTTTTGGCAGCGGGGGAGCCATTTGTTATAATCTGGGCATACGGAGAGGTCGCATAGTTGGCCTAGTGCGCACGATTGGAAATCGTGTACCGGGAAACCGGTCGCGGGTTCGAATCCCGCCCTCTCCGCCATAGAGAAAGCCGTCCAGCTTGTAGGGCGGCTTTTTTGGTTGTTGTTTTAGCATGGCCGTCTTTACCTGTGTCATCTTGTGCTATACTGGACGCAACGTATCTTCACAACAAATCAACAACAAAACCTGGTGGGGGCAGCGCCTTGTGCCTGCCCATTAACATAACCAAAAGAGGAGACAAACCATGCCCAGCCCATTTCCCGGTATGGACCCATACCTTGAAGCGCGCACCGCCTGGCCTGACGTGCACGCTTCATTGATTACCTACATTCGCGAAGCGCTGCAGCCCCAGCTACGGCCGAAATACATCGCGCGCATCGGGGAACGGGTCCAACTGGCCCAGATCGGCCGTAGCTACGTACCGGACGTGCTGCTGGTGCAGCGCCTGCGCGAACCGGCCCCCATGCTGGCGACGGCCGCTCCGCTGGCGGTGGACGAACCAACGCTGGTTGCAACGCTGGATGAGGCGGTGCGCGAACCGTTCATCGAGATTGTGGCGCGCGCGACGGGGGACGTGGTGACGCTAATTGAGGTTCTCAGCCCGGCCAATAAAGAGGGGGACGGCCGTGAGCAATACCTGCTGAAACAGAACGACCTGCTGGCCACCGACGTAAACCTGGTGGAGATTGATTTGCTGGGCTACGGCAAGCGGACGGCGCTGGCGCGCAACGCCCTGATTGAGGAGCCGGCCGACTGGCGCTACCTGATCAACATCAGCCGCGGCGGGCGGCGCAGCCGGCTGGAGCTGTACGCCGTGCCGCTGCGGGAGCGGCTGCCCAACTGCCGCATTCCCCTGCGCCCGCCGGATGAGGACGTGGTGTTGGGGTTAACGGCCGTTTTCAACCGCGTCTACGACGTGGGCGGCTACGACCTGCTCATTGACTACACCCAACCACCCGACACAATCCTGACCGAGGCCGAAGCGGCCTGGCTGGACGACCGGCTGCAAGAGAAAGGATTGCGCCCTAAAACAGAGTAGGTCTTTTACCGCGCGCGCTTTTTCGCTACAATAAATTCGCCCACGAACACACTCGTTAGTGATAAACGAGAGGCAAGAAACATGATCAGCAGCACCAAGCCGGAGCGCACAAAACGGGACCGCATAAGGCATCGACTTCCGCCCCTGATCCACGGCGACCATCTGACTCGCGCCGAGTTCGAGCGCCGGTATGCCGCGCAACCTCAGATCAAAAAGGCCGAATTGGTGGAAGGCGTGGTTTACATGCCCTCACCCGTGCACCTGGACAAACATAGCAAACCCCACAGCCGGATCGTTTTGTTGCTAGGCAACTACGTCGCAGCCACCCCTGGAGCCGATTTCGGCGACAACGCCACGCTGCGCCTGGATCGGGACAACGAGGTGCAGCCGGACGCCTTCCTGCGCCTGCACGCAGCGGCCGGCGGCCAGTCGTGGGTGGGGGAAGATGATTTTCTGGAAGGCGCGCCGGAACTGATCGTGGAGGTAGCGGCTAGCAGCGCGGCCTACGATTTGCACGAGAAGCTGCACGTCTACCGGCGCAACGGGGTGCAGGAATACCTGGTTTTATTGGCCTACGAGCAGGAGACGCGCTGGTATCAGCTCGTGGAAGGCGCCTACCAACCGCTGCCGCCCGACGAGGATGGCGTCTACCGCAGTCGTGTCTTTCCCGGTCTGCACTTTCATTCCGATTTGTTCTGGGCCGACGATCTGGCCGGCTTGCTGCAAATTTTGCAGGCGGGAATGGCCACGGCCGAACATCAAGCCTTTGTGGCAGCGCTACAAGCGCGTCAGGGGCGAGAATAGTGGTCTACAACTCTCGCCGTAATACCAGCAGCGCCATGTCGTCCAACTGGGGTTGAGCGCCGGTGTGGTGGGCGACGGCCGTTTCCACCGCCCCACATATCGCCTCGGCGCTCCGCCCAGCAGCGGACTGCACGGCCGTGCGCAGCCGCCCCCGCCCAAAATAGTCCCCGTTGCCCGCTTCCGCATCCATCACGCCATCGGTATACAACACCAGGCAGTCTCCCGGCCATAGCGTGATTTCCTGCGTCTGCCAGCGACTTTCCTCCATGAGACCCAGGGGCATACCCGTGCAGCCTAATTCCCGCATTTGCCCGTCAGCCGCCAGCAGCAGCGCAGGGGGATGGCCAGCGTTGCAGTAGCGTAAACGGCCGTTCCGCTCATCCAGCACCCCGTAAAACGCGGTCACGAAATAATGGCCATCCAGATAATGCAGCAGCCGCTCGCTGATCGCCCGCAGCGCCATCTCCGGCGCGCCGGGATATTGGTTGGCAAATGGCTCCAACAGCCCCCAGCTTATAGCCATCAACAGCGCCGCCGGGACGCCCTTATCCACCACGTCCGCCATCATCAGCCCA
>Ga0209498_1001165_pt1 | contig 16178 bp, 15 predicted proteins | sample WalLakDeSediment_FD_184131 | JGI IMG/M metagenome (GOLD analysis project Ga0209498, IMG submission 184131) | Lake sediment microbial communities from Walker lake, Nevada to study Microbial Dark Matter (Phase II) - Walker Lake 11/02/13 Deep... | ecosystem: Environmental > Aquatic > Freshwater >... | reverse complement strand
CGAGGTGTCGGCCTGGGCGCGGCCTGGGCGCGAGTGCCGCCACAACCTCAACTACTGGCGCTTCGGGGACTATCTCGGCCTGGGCGCCGGCGCGCACGGCAAGCTCAGCCTCGCCGATGGCCGCATCTTGCGGCGCCAGCGCCGCCGTCGCCCGCTCGGTTGGCTGCAGGGACCGCGCATCGAGGAGGAGCGCTGGCTCGAGCCTGCGGAGCGCCTGTTCGAGTTCATGCTCAACGCCCTGCGGCTCGCGGAGGGCTTCAGCCTCGAGGCCTTCGAAGCGCGCAGCGGGCTGGCTGCGGCCGATGCCCTGGCAGGCCTGGAGCAGGGGCGGTCGCTCGGGCTGCTCGAGCCGGTCGGCGGCTCCGCCTGGCGGGCGACGGCGCTGGGGCGGCAGTTCCTCAACGACGCCCAGGCGCTGTTCCTGCCGGTCGCCGGCCGTTGATGCGGCAGTTACTTATGCACATGGCGGAGATCGGGCCGCGAGCCGGGAGCCCGCGCCCGGCCCGGTCGGGCCCAGTCCCTCGGCGCCACGGACTCGGATGCGCAACTTATTGATGTTATTGACGAGGCATTTTCTGGTCGCTTTTTCGCCAATCTGAGGGCCAGCGCCGCATCAGGGCTGCGCGCCCGATTGTTCAACCAGGAACCCACAGACTTATCCACAGGATTTGTGGATAAGGGGGAAGTAGGGTTCAGGACTCAGTAGTAGCGAGTCGAACTTAATGTTCTTCCTCACTATCGTGCCGCACCGCACCATGCGATTCCGGGTGGCCATCCATGCGTCCGGTGAAACGGGCCGGCGGAACAGCGTGGCCGGGGGCATTGTCCCCGCTTGCTGAAAGTGGCGTACGGCGCTATTATGGTCCGCTTTCCCAAGCGCCCCCAGACCGGAAGTCCGACCAATGAAGCCGAATATTCATCCCGAGTACGCCGAAATCAAAGTGGTCTGCAGCTGCGGCAATGCCTTCTCCACGCGTTCCACGCTGGGCAAGGAACTGCACATCGAAGTGTGCTCGCAGTGCCATCCGTTCTACACGGGCAAGCAGAAGATCGTCGATACCGGTGGCCGGGTCGACAAGTTCCGCCGCAAGTACGGCGGCATGAGTGCGTGACACCGGCGTCAGCCGGACGCACAACCAGTGTATTCGCGAGAAAAGGGGCGCCAGGAGGCGCCCCTTTTCGTTTGGGGCGCATGGGACACGGCCTGCCCCGCGGGCTATAATCAGGGGCCGCGTGCGATGCCGACCCGGCTCCCCGCCGGGACCGGGCCCCCGGCCCGTCCGAGAACCACTCCGAGCAGCGGCCTGCCTCTGCGCAGACCCGGCGCGCCGCAGCCGCACGGAAACGCCTTAACGCAGCAGGAAAGCCAGCATGAGTGACAAGAAACTGATCCTCGTCAGCGAGTCGGACGGCAAGCGCCTCGAGATGCCGATCCGATCAGGCACGTTGGGACCGGACGTCGTCGACATAGGGCAACTCTACCGTCAGTTTGGCGTGTTCACGCTCGATCCCGGCTTCGTCTCGACGGCGAGCTGTGAAAGCAACATCACGTACATCGACGGCGACGAAGGCGTGCTGCTGTACCGCGGCTATCCCGTGGACCAGCTGGCGGAGCGGAGCAGCTTCCTGGAAGTTTCCTACCTGCTTCTCCATGGCGAGTTGCCCACGCGCACCCAGCTGGAAAATTTCACCCACATCATCACCACCCATACGATGATCAACCAGACGCTGCTGCGTCATTTCAACGGTTTCCATCACAACGCCCATCCGATGGCGATGCTGGCGTCCGTGGTCGGCTCGATGTCGGCCTTCTACCACGACTCCACTGACATCGAGAATCCCCGCCATCGGGAGATTTTCGCGCACCGGATCATCGCCAAGATTCCGACGATTGCGGCGGCGGCTTACAAGCACTCCGTCGGCCAGCCGTTCGTCTACCCGCGCAACGAACTGGACTACAGCGCGAACCTGCTGAACATGTTCTTCGCCGTGCCGACGTTCGACTATCGCGTCGATCCGGTCGCCGCCGAGGCCCTGGATCTCCTGTTCATCCTGCACGCGGATCACGAGCAGAATGCCAGCACCTCTACGGTGCGGCTGGCGGGCAGCTCGGGCACCAACCCCTACGCTGCGATTGCAGCCGGTATCGCCACTCTCTGGGGCCCGGCGCACGGCGGCGCCAATGAGGCGGTGCTGACCATGCTGGAGAAGATCGGCTCGGTGGACAACATCCCGAAGTTCATCGCCAAGGCGAAGGACAAGGACGACCCGTTCCGGCTGATGGGTTTCGGGCACCGCGTCTACAAGAACTTCGACCCGCGCGCCAAGCTGATCCGCACTATGTGCCACAAGGTGCTCAACCGGCTTGGGCACACGGACTCGCCGCTGTTCGAGCTGGCGCTGCGGCTGGAGGAGATCGCGCTCGAGGACGAGTATTTCATCGAGCGCAAGCTGTACCCGAACGTGGACTTCTACTCGGGCATCATCTACCGCGCCATCGGCATTCCTACCTCGATGTTCACGGTGATGTTCGCCATCGCCCGGACGGTCGGCTGGGTGGCGCATTGGCAGGAAATGATCACCGACCCGCAGCGTCGCATCGGCCGCCCTCGCCAGCTCTATACCGGCGCACCCTCGAGGGACTACACGCCCATCGAGCGCCGCGGCGTCTAGGGAGCGGCGTCGAGCAGCGCCTCGACCTCCTCGCGCCGGGCGCGGCGCATGGACGCGCCGCTGATCGGGCACAGCGGCGCCTCGCGCAGGCCCTGCTCGGGGAACACGGTCGCCTCGATGCCGACCTCGCCGGACTCGAATTCGAACGCGGGGTAACTGGCGTGCTCGCCGTTGGCAAGGCGCACGCGCCGGTCCGCGGTCCGATACTTGACGGCGCGCTCCATGAGCATGAAAGCCACGTCCTCCGGCGTCGGTGCAAAAAGGTGCAGGGAGACATCGCTGTGCGGCGTGGCCGTGCCGCCCAGCACCGGGCCGACGAGGCGCGGCTTGAAGGGCTCGAGCAGGGCCATGGCGCGCAGTGCGACCACGCGCAGGGCGCGCAGGTTGTCGTCGTGCGCCGCGCCGCCGAATAGCCGCTGTTGCTCGGTGAGCGCCTCGGCGATCTCGGCGTTGGCGGGCAACGCGTTGCGGTCGACGATGCCGAGCCGGTCCGCGGCCTTGCGCTTGGCCAGCAGGAAATCCCGGACGCCCTGCTCGCGCATGATGCGGGCCGCTTCCTGGGCGACCCGGTTGCGCAATTCGCCGGCTCTTTGAGCTGCACGCTTCGGCATCTCGCTCCTCCGTCCTCAGAACAGCCGATCGTCCTCCGGTCCCTTCCGGCTGTCCGGATAGGATTCCTCGCCGGGCTCGGCGGGCGGCGGCACCTCGCCGGCCCTGAAGGTTTCGAAGATCGCATCGGGGTCGCCGGCGCGGGCCAGGCGGCCCGTGTCGGGCGAGATGCGCACCGTGACGAGGCCCGGTGGCTCCATGGGCCGACTGTTGCGCATGCCCTTCAGGGCGGGGCCCATGAAGTCCATCCAGACTGGCAACGCCGTGGACGCACCGGTCTCACCCCGGCCGAGCGAGCGTTCCTGGTCGAAGCCCACCCAGGCGGTGACGACGAGGTCGCCATTGAAGCCGGCAAACCACGTGTCGCGCCCGTCGTTGGTGGTGCCGGTCTTGCCGGCCAGGTCGCTGCGGCCCAGTTCGCGCGCCCGGGTCCCGGTGCCCCGCCGAATGACGTCCTCCAGCATGCTCGCCATGATCCACGCGTTACGCGCCTCGATGGCGCGCACCGGTTGTCCGGCGAACACTGGCGCGGGCTCCGCGCTTCCCTCCACCGGGATAGCGATTGCTCCGAGGGTATCCTGCGCGGCCGGCCATGCTTCGTACTCGCACTCGACGCATGCCCACGGCCGCTCCACCTTCAGCAACAACTCGCCGGCCGGTCCGTAGACCCGGTCGACGAAGTAAGGCTCGACCCGGAAACCGCCGTTGACGAAGGCGGCATAGCCCACGGTCAGCTCAATAGGAGTAGTGCCGCCGCTGCCCAGCGCCAGCGTCAGGTTGCGCGGCAGCGCTTGCTGGGGAAAGCCGAACTGCCGCAGGTAATCGACCGTGAACGGCACGCCGATCTGTTCGAGCACACGGATCGAGACCAGGTTGCGCGATTGCGCCAGCGCTTCCCGCAGCCGCATCGGCCCGTAGAAGCGACCAGTGTAGTTGCGCGGCCGCCAGGTATCCTCGAGGCCGGGATCGTCGTACACCACGGGGGCATCGATCATGATGCTGGCTGCGGTCAGCCCGCGCTCGAGAGCAGCCGAGTACACGAAAGGCTTGAACGCGGAGCCGGGCTGCCGACGCGCCTGCACCGCGCGGTTGAACTTGCTGAGCTCAAAGTCGAAGCCGCCGCCGAGCGCGACGACCGCGCCGTCGCGCGGGTCGAGGGCGACCAGCGCGCCCTGGATGGCCGGCGCCTGCGCAAGGGCCCACTCGCCCTCCCGCCGGCTGAGCAGCAGCACGTGTCCCGGAGCCACGACGTCGGCGGGCTTCTGCGGCGCTGGTCCGCGCCGGTCATCGTCGATGTAGGCGCGCGCCCAGCGCATGTTCTCGAAACCCAGCCGCGCCGCACCCGCGCCGCGCACGAAGACATCGGCGCCCTCTTCGTCAACGGACAGCACCAGCGCAGCCGCGAGGCCCGCCGGCTCAGGATAGGGATCGAGCAGCGCCGAGAGTTCGCCGGGCTCACTCGGCACTGTCGCGATGGTCGCCACTGGCCCGCGGTACCCGTGGCGGCGGTCGTAGCGCTCCAGCCCGGCCCGCAGGGCATCCTGCGCCAGCGGCTGAAGGCGGCTGTCCACGGTCGTGATCACCGAGTACCCCGCCGTGTAGGCCTCCGGACCAAACCGGTCGAGGAGTTCCTGTCGCGCAATCTCGGCCGCCCAGGGCGCGCGCAGCCGGACCTGGGCGCCGTGGATCCGCGTGGGGACCGGTGCAGCGTTGGCGGCCACCATGGTTTCGTGGCTGATCATGCCGGTCTCCTGCATGCGCCTCAGCACGTAGGCCCGCCGCTGCCGTGCCCGCTGCGCGTTAGTTACCGGATTGTCCAGCGACGGCGCGCGGGGCAGGCCCGCGATGAGCGCCATTTCCGCGAGGTCGAGCTCGCCGACGGTCTTGCCGAAATAGACCTCGGCCGCGGCGCCGACCCCGTAAGCCCGTTGCCCGAGAAAGATCTTGTTGAGGTAGAGATCGAGGATCTCCTCCTTGCTGAGGAGGTGCTCGATACGAAAGGCCAGGAAGATTTCGCGGACCTTGCGGGAAATCGTCTTCTCCCGGCCCAGGAAGAAGTTCCGCGCCACTTGCATGGTGATCGTGCCGCCGCCTTGCGCCGGCTCGCCGGTCGCGGCCACGGCCATCGCGGCCCGCGTGAGGCCCTGCCAGTCGACGCCCGGATGCTGGAAGAAGCGTTCGTCCTCGGCGGCGAGGAAGGCCTGCTGGAGCTGCGCGGGGACCTCATCGAGCCGCAGGGGAATGCGCCGCTGCTCGCCGAATTCCGCCATCAGCAGGCCATCTCGCGAGTAAACCCGCATCGGGACCTGCAGGCGCACCTCGCGTAGCGATTCGACGTCGGGCAGGCTCGGCGCCACATAGTAATAGGCGCCGATCGCGGCGAGACCGAGGCCGATGACGGCCATCGCCGCGATTGCAACGATGCCGTAGGCGAAGCGCAGAAGGATTCTCATTGGTTGGGGTGGTCAGCTTGCCTTTTGCCAAGGCGGTCAGCATATTAACATTTCAATGGAGTCGCCTCGAAAGAGGTATCCGGCGGCCACATCCCGCGCCAAGACGGCGGCCGCCCTGGGGGATCAATGACCGATTTCCAGCCGCGGGAGCGCCATCCCTGCACCGGCCGTGCGTCCGAGCGCCGCCCCGCCGCGATATGTCAAGCCGTGAACCCGTTCACGGATTCACCGGAGGAATCTGCGGCACTGTTGAGGCTCGGCGCCGGATGCCTCGAACCCAGGCCTTGCCGAGTCCGTTGCATTAGTTAAAGCGCTAGTCTATCTTCCCCCTCCAAGCCCCGGACGCAAAAGGAAATTCAAAGTGCTTTTCGGGAAATCGAACAGATCCCTTCTAGGGCTGGACATCACGACTTCCTCCGTGAAGCTCATCGAGCTTTCGAAGTCCGGGGATACCTACCGGGTCGAAGCCTATGCGGCCGAGGCCACGCCGCTGAACGCGGTGAACGAGAAGGCCATCGTCGACGCGCAGGTCGTGGGCGAGGCAGTGCGCCGGGCGGTCAAGCGGTCCGGAGCCCGTTCTCGCGAGGCGGCGGTCGCGATCAGCGGCGACGCCGCCATCACCAAGACCATCCAGATGCCCGCCAGTTTCACCGGCCCCGAGCTCGAGGGCCAGGTCGAACTGCAGGCGGACCAGTACATTCCCTTCCCGATGGACGAGGTCAGCTACGACTTCGAGGTCATCGGGCCGGCCGAACGCGACCCGGACATGATCGACGTGCTGCTGGTCGCAACCCGCACCGAGAACGTCGAGCAACGCCAGGCGGCGGTGGAGGCGGGTGGCCTCACCGCGCGCATCATGGACGTTGAGCCGTTCGCCGTCGAGAATGCCTGCCGCCTGCTTCGGCACCAGATGCAGGACGAGGGCATGGGCCACAACGTCGCGGTCATCGATTTCGGCGCCAGCAGCACCACGTTCAGCGTGTTGCGCGACCTCAAAGTGGTTTACACGCGCGACTTCGCCTTCGGCGGCCAGCAGCTCACCGAGGAGATCATGCGTACCTACGGCTTGACGCTCGAGGAGGCGGGGCGCGCCAAGAAGGAAGGCGGGCTGCCGAGCAATTACGAGCCGGAGATCCTCGAGCCGTTCATCGACGATATGACCCAGCAGGTGAGCCGCTCGCTGCAGTTCTTCCTCGCTTCCGGCACGAATCGTGAACAACCGGAACAGATCATCATCTGCGGTGGCTGCGCCAACATCCCGGGGGTGGCCGACGTGATCGGCAGCCGGGTGGGCATCCCGACCCAGATCGGCAACCCGCTCGGCATGATGAAACTTTCCTCCAAGGCCCGCTCGCAGGGCGTGTTGAAGGACGCGACGGCGCTTCTCACGGCATGTGGCCTGGCGCTCAGGAGCTTCGACTGATGCATCGCATAAACCTGCTCCCATGGCGCGCGGAACTGCGCAAGGAACGCCAGAAGAACTTCGCGATTGCCGCGGTGGCCGCGATCGTCGGGGGCCTCGTCATCATGTGGGCGGTGAACGCCATCCTGCAGGGCCGGATCGACTACCAGAACTCCCGCAACCAGCGCCTCCAGCAGGAAATCGCGGTGCTCGACGAGCAGATCAAGGAGATCCGCAACCTCAGGCTGCGAAAGGAACGGCTGTTGCTGCGCATGGCGGCCATCGACGAGCTGCAGCGCGCCCGGCCGGAGATCGCGCAACTCTTCGACGAGATCGTCAAGGTGATGCCTGACGGCGTCTACCTCACCGAGTTCACCCAGAACGGGCGGGCCCTGTTGTTCAAGGGACGGGCCGAGTCGAGCACGCGGGTGTCCACGCTGATGCGCAACATCGCTGCCGCGGCCACCATGGCGGACCCACGCCTGCAGGTGGTCCAGTCGGGCCAGGCGCAGCGGGGTGGCGCCGCGGCGCCGCGGGGCGCCGGACGGCAGGCCGAGTTCGCGCTGGCGGCGCGACAGGTCAGCTCCGTGCAGGAAGAGGAGGAGCAACTGTGAATTTCTTCGATCAGCTCCGCACCCTCGACATGCAGGACGTGGGGCGCTGGCCGCTGTTGTTCCGCGGCATCGCCATCGGCATGATTTTCGTGCTCGTGTCCGTGGGAGCCACGTATTACTTCGTCTGGCGCGACAAGATTCCCCAGCTGGAGCAGGTCGAGCGGCAGGAGCTGGACCTGCGCAGCACCTTCGAAAGCAGGCAGAAGCTGGCGGCCAATCTCGATGCCTACCGCGACCAGCTCGAGGAGGTTGAGCGGACCTTCGGCGCGATGCTTCGGCAGCTGCCCGGCGAGACGGAGGTGCCGAGCCTGCTGGTCGACATCTCGCAGACCGGCCTCGCGGCCGGCCTGGAGGAGCGCCTGTTTCAGCCGATGAGCGAAATCACCCGCGAGGCCTACAGCGAGTTGCCCATCAAGATGCAGCTCGTAGGCACCTATCACGAGCTCGGCAACTTCGTCAGCGGCGTGGTCGCCCTGCCGCGCATTGTGACCTTGCACGACGTGTCGCTGCGGCCCGAACAGGCCCAGCGTGGCGCCACTGCCGGACCCAGCAACCGCCTGGTGATGGATGTCACCGCGAAGACTTACCGCTACCTCGAAGATGACGGTGTTGGCCAATGAGCGCGCCCTCACGCCTTTCGCTCCTGATCCCCGTCCTGGTCCTCGCGCTTGCCCTCGGCGGCTGCTCGAGAGGCATGTCCGACCTCGAGTCCTACATCGCCGAAGTGAACGCGCGCCCGGGCGGCATCATCGAGCCGTTGCCGGAGATCAGGACCTACGAGACCTTCCGCTACAGCCCGGGCGATGCGCGTTCCCCGTTCGTGGCGGACGTTCCCGCGGCCGGCAGCGTCGTGGGGGGTGTGCGCCCCGATGCCGAGCGGCGGCGGGAGTTTCTCGAGAGTTTCCCGCTGGACACCCTGAACATGGTCGGGACCATCAACATGGGCGGCCAGCTGTATGGTCTCGTCCAGACCACTGACAAGCTGGTCCACCGGGTATTGACCGGCAATTACCTCGGCCAGAACGATGGCCGAGTCGTTTCCATCACCACTTCCGAGATCCAGTTGCTGGAGATCATCCCGGACGGCCTCGGCGGCTACACCGAGCGTGCGGCTTCCATCAGCCTGGGTGAGACATGAAGCTCGGGGAGAAAGCACTCATGATGCGCGATCTATGGCGGACGGACAGGACGGCAGGCACCGGGATCAGGTCGCGGCCGGGCTGGTGGACACTCGCCGCACTGCCCCTGCTCTGGTGGTCCGGTGCGGCCACGGCGCAGGAAGGCCTGCAGCTGACAGACCTCGACGTGAGCACGCAGCCCGGCAACAAGGTGGTGCTGGTGCTGACGACCAGCGGTCCCGCCCCTGAGCCCCTGGCGTTCAGTATCGAGAACCCGGCGCGGATTTCGCTCGACCTCCCCGGCACGACTCTCGGGATGGCCGAGCGCCGTCGCGACGTCAAGCGGGGCGTCCTCGACACCGTCAGCCTGGCCGAGGCCGGCGGGCGGACGCGCGTGGTCCTCAACCTCGACCTGCTGGTGCCTTACGAGACCGCTGTCGACGGCAACCGGATCACCGTGACGCTCGGCGGGCCCGCCGCGCCCGTGGCGCAAGGCCGCGCCAGCGCCTTCCAGCCCTCCGGGATCGCCCCGGTAGCAGCGATGCCCGGGCAAATCACCGGTATTGACTTCCGTCGCGGCGCGGACGGCGCCGGCCGCGTGCTCGTCAACCTGAGCGACCCGTCCGTGGGCATCGATATCCGCGAGGAGCTCGGCCGTACGGTGGTGGAATTCCGCGGCGCCAGCCTGCCAGACAACCTGATGCGCCGGCTCGACGTGCTCGACTTCGCCACGCCCGTCGAGACCATCGATGCGGTCAGGTTCCCGAGCGGCGCGCGCCTCGTCATTGCCGCCTCCGGCAACTTCGAGCAGCTCGCCTACCAGGCCGACAACCAGTTTGCGATCGAATTCCGCGCCGTCGCGCAACAGGATCCGCGCGACTTCGGCATGTTCGACGAGCGCAAGGAATATATCGGCGAGGCGCTCACGCTGAATTTCCAGGACATCGAGGTCCGGGCGGTGTTGCAGCTGCTCGCCGACATCAGCGGCCTGAACGTGGTCGTCAGCGACACTGTCAGCGGCAGCGTCACGCTGCGTCTCGACAGTGTGCCCTGGGACCAGGCGCTGGACATCATCCTCACCACCAAGGGCCTGGACATGCGCCAGGTCGGCAACGTGGTGCTGGTGGCGCCCGCCGCCGAGATCGCGGCGCGTGAGCGCCAGGAACTCGAATCCAAGAAGGAAATCCAGGAGCTGGCGCCGTTGCGGCTGGAGTTCCTGCAGGTGAACTACGCCAAGGCTTCGGACCTGGCGGCGCTGTTGACCCAGACCGCCGGGCGCTCCGGCGGCACCGGCACCGGCACCCGCGGCATGCTGTCCGATCGCGGCAACGTCAGCATCGACGAGCGCACCAATACGCTCCTGATCAACGACACCGCGGAGCGGATCGCGGACGTGCGGCGACTGGTCGCGGCGCTCGACATCCCGGTGCGCCAGGTGCTCATCGAATCGCGCATCGTGGTCGCCAATGACGATTTCAGCCGTGACCTGGGCGTGCGCATGGGTGCTACTTACGTCAACGAGCGCGGCCGGGACGGCCTGCTGACCATCACCGGCAGCGGCCAGGGCGCCAACACCATCGTCACCTCGGGCGTGGACAACCGGCAGAACACCGGCTCGGTCCTTCCCGTCACCCTGCCCGGCCTGAACGACCGCTACAACGTCAACCTGCCGATCGCCGATCCGGCCGGCCGGATCGGCCTGGCGATCCTGGGCTCCGACTACCTGGTCGACCTCGAGCTGTCGGCGGCGCAGGCGGAAGGCCGCGGCGAGATCGTGTCGAGCCCGCGCGTCATCACCGCCAACCAGAAACAGGCGCTCATTGAGCAGGGCGTCGAGATTCCCTTCCAGGAAGCCGCGGCCAGCGGCGCGACCGCCACCCAGTTCAAGAAGGCCGTGCTGAGCCTGACGGTGACGCCGCAGATCACGCCGGACGACCGGATTATCATGGACCTCGAGGTCACGCAGGACACCGTCGGCCAGTTCGTGCCCAGCGCCACGGGCGGCCTGGTGCCCAGCATCGACACCCGCCGGATCATCACCCAGGTGCTGGTCAACGACGGCGAGACCGTGGTGCTCGGCGGTATCTACGAGACGGAGCGGCGCGATGCCGAGGACAAGGTGCCCCTGCTCGGCGACATCCCGGGCCTGGGTCGCCTGTTCAAGCGGACCAACACGACGTCGAACAAGCGGGAGCTGTTGATTTTCGTCACCCCGAAGATCCTGCGCGAGGGCAGTAACATCTACTGATCGCCCGGGAGCTGGCGACCGGAGGCCCTGATCAGGGCGCCGGCTTGCGGTTATGATTACGAGGCCGGCGCATGCCGGCCTCGTGTTATGGGGCAGTCGGGCGAACCATGGCGCTTCCCAACATTTTCCTGGTAGGGCCTATGGGCGCCGGCAAGTCCGCGGTGGGGAAGCAGCTCGCGAGAATGTTGCGACGTGATTTCCACGACAGCGACGCCGAGATCGAGGCGCGCACCGGCGTGGACATTCCGTTCATTTTCGAGAAGGAAGGCGAGGCGGGATTCCGCAGGCGCGAGCGGGAGGTCATCGAGGCGCTCAGTGCGCTCGACGAAATCGTGCTCGCGACGGGCGGCGGCGCGGTGCTCGATCCGGCCAACCGGGAAGCACTGGCGTCCCGCGGCCTGGTCGTCTACCTTGTCGCATCCGTTGGCCAGCAGCTGGAGCGCACGCGCTCTTCGGGACACCGACCGCTGCTCGATACGCCGGACCCGGCCGCGCGGCTGGCGACGCTGATGCAGGAGCGCGCTACCCTGTACGGTGAGCTCGCAGCGTTGACCGTGGACACCGACGGCCGGATGGTGAGGGAGGTCGCGCAGGACATCCGGCGCCACCTGGCGACCTTGGAAACAGAGACCTGAGGCAAGCGATGCATGCGCTGAACGTACCTTTGGGGCAAAGAGCCTACCCGGTGCTGATCGGGCGCGGCATGCTCGGCAGGACCGAGGTGCTGGCGCCTTATCTCGACGGCCGGCAGGTGATGGTCATCACCAATGACGTCGTTGCGCCCCTGTGGCTGAAGCCGCTGCGGGCGGCGCTCGCGGACTACGAGCTGGCGGTCCACGTGCTGCCGGACGGAGAGGACCAGAAAAGCCTCGAGACGCTAGGCCTGGTGTTCGACGTGCTCGCCGAGCACCGCTTCAACCGGGACGCCACCATCGTGGCGCTCGGCGGGGGCGTGGTGGGCGACATCTCCGGTTTTGCGGCGGCCTGCTGGCAACGCGGGATGGGTTTCATCCAGCTGCCCACCACGTTGCTGGCCCAGGTCGATGCCGCGGTCGGCGGCAAGACCGCGGTGAACATTCCCGCCGGCAAGAACCTGGTCGGCGCATTCCACCAACCGAACGCCGTGATCGCCGATGTCGCAACCCTCTCCACGCTGGGCCGCAAGGAATTCTGCGCTGGCCTCGGCGAGGTCGTGAAGTACGGGCTCGGTCTCGACGCGGGATTGTTCCTATGGCTCGAGGAAAACCTGGACGCGGTGCTCGATCGCGATCCCGATGCCCTGGAGCGAGTCGTCTACTGGTGCTGCGCCCTGAAGGCGGCCATCGTCGCGGAGGACGAGCGCGAGACGGGGCGGCGCGCGCTGCTCAACCTCGGCCACACTTTTGCCCATGCCATCGAGTCCTCGGTGTCCTACCAAGGCTGGTTGCACGGCGAGGCCGTCGCCGCCGGGCTGGTCATGGCGGCGGAACTGTCGGTGCGACTCGGTATGCTGGACCGCGACGTGGTGACCCGGCTGGAGGCCTTGCTCGAGGCCGCGGGACTGCCCACGCGGCCACCGCCGGTCGGCGGCCATCGCCTCAAGACCTTCATGCTCATGGACAAGAAGATCGCCGGCGGCCGGCAGCGCTTCGTGTTGCTCGAGGGCCTTGGCGCGAGCACGGTGCGCAACGATGTCCCGGAAGCCGAGGTGGACGCCGTGCTGGCGCTGGCAGACCGCCGGTGACCGACGCGCTGGCGCCCTGGGCTACCTGTGAATCAAGGTCGCCCGGCCGGCGCCACCCGGAACCTCCGCCCCGGTATCGCGGCGAATATCACCGGGATCGTGACCGGATCATCCATTCCACCGCGTTCCGCCGGCTGGTCTACAAGACCCAGGTATTCGTGAATCACGAGGGCGACCTGTACAGGACGCGCTTGACCCATTCGCTCGAAGTGGCGCAGATCGCCCGCACGGTGGCCGGCGCGCTGCGGCTGAACACCTACCTGACGGAGGCGATCTGCCTGGCGCACGACCTGGGACACACGGCCTTCGGTCACGCGGGCCAGGAGGCGCTCAATCACTGCATGGCCGACTTCGGCGGCTTCGAGCACAACCTCCAGTCGCTGCGGGTCGTGGACGAGCTCGAGGAAAAGTACGCCGAGTTTCCCGGCCTGAACCTGATGTTCGAGACCCGTGAAGGCATCCTCAAGCATTGTTCCGCGCGCAACGCGCGCGCGCTCGGCGAGCTGGGCCGGCGCTTTCTCGAGGGGCTCCAGCCCGGCCTGGAGGCGCAATTGGCCAACCTCGCGGACGAGATTGCGTATAACAACCACGATGTCGACGACGGCCTCCGGGCGGGGCTGCTGGACATCGACGAGCTGCGCGAGGCGACCCTGTTCCGCGAGCAGCATGATGCGGTCCGCGCCTTGTGGCCCGACCTGGCCGGCCGCCGGCTGGTGCACGAGATCGTACGCCGCATGATCGGGCGGGTGGTCGAAGACCTGGTCGCCGCCACCCAGGCAGAGCTGGCACGGGCCCAGCCGGATTCCGCAGAGGCGGTGCGGCATGCGGGGACGCGCCTGGTCCGGTTCAGCGACGAGGTCGGGCCGGCGCATGCCGAGCTGAAGCGCTTCCTGCGCGATCGCTTGTATCGCCACAATCGCGTGATCCGCATGACCACCAAGGCGCAACGCACGGTGCGGGAGCTGTTCGAGGCCTTCATGCAGGAGCCGCGGCTGTTGCCGGAGAACCACGCCCACGAGGCGGCCAGGAAGGAGGCCGCGCATGGCGAGGCCGGGCGCGCGCGGGCGGTCGCCGACTACATCGCGGGGATGACCGACCGCTTCGCAATCCTGGAGCACGGCCGGCTGTTCGACCCCCGCGCGCGGACCTGAGGCCCGGCCGGGCGCCCGGGTCGGGGCCCATTGCGGCCTTTCCGGACGCTGCGCCACCCCCGGCTGATGCTAGAATCGCGGGCCCGATTCAGGCCGGACCCGAGCTATGCGACCCAAGGACATTCCCGTAGACGAGCGGCTGATCTTCGCCCTCGACGTGCCGGACGCGTGGGAAGCGCGCGAACTCGTGCAGGAACTCGACGACTCGGTGCGCTTTTACAAGCTTGGTCTCGAGCTGCTCATGGCCGGCGGCTATTTCGAACTGCTGGACTGGCTCGCCGGGCGCGGCAAGAAGATCTTCGTCGATCTCAAGTTCTTCGACGTGCCGGCGACCGTCGCGCGCGCCGTCGCGCGGCTCAACGGCCGCGGCGTGACCTTCTGCACGGTGCACGGTAACCAGGGCATCATGGAGGCCGCCGTGGCGGCCCGGGAAGACGTCAAGGTGCTGGCGGTCACCGCGCTCACCAGCCTCGATCGCGGCGATCTCGCCGATCTCGGTTTCGAGTGCGACGTGCCCGAGCTGGTGCTGTCGCGCGCGCGGCGGGCGCTCGAGGCCGGCTGCGACGGCGTCGTTTCTTCCGGGCTCGAGGCGGCGCGGCTGCGCGAACACCTCGATGCCCGGTTGCTGGTCATCACCCCGGGAATCAGGCCCGTGGACAACCGGCCGGTCGACGACCAGAAGCGCGTCGTCACGGTCGACCAGGCGTTCGCGCTCGGCGCGGACTACATCGTGGTGGGGCGGCCGATCCGGGATGCCAAGGATCCCAAGGCCGCCGCGGAGGCCATCCAGGCCAGCATTGCAAAGGCGGTAGGCGCATGACGGTGGAGTTGAAGAACGATCGCTTCCTGCGCGCGCTGTCGCGCCAGCCGGTGGACCGTACGCCGGTATGGATGATGCGCCAGGCCGGGCGTTATCTGCCCGAGTACCGGGCGACGCGCGCCAGGGCCGGCAGCTTCATGCAGCTCTGCAAGGCGCCGGAAATGGCCTGCGAGGTGACGCTGCAGCCGCTGGAACGCTACCCGCTCGACGCCGCGATCCTGTTTTCCGACATCCTCACGGTGCCGGACGCGATGGGCCTGGGGCTGTATTTCGAAGGCGGCGAGGGGCCGCGGTTCGAGCGCACCATTCAGCGCGACGCCGACGTCGCGGCGCTCGCCACACCCGATATGGAGACTGAGCTGCGCTACGTCATGGATGCCGTGCGCCTGATCCGCCGCGAACTCGGCGGGCGCGTCCCCCTGATCGGTTTCTCCGGCAGCCCGTGGACCGTGGCGACCTACATGGTGGAGGGCGGCACGAGCAAGAACTTCAGCCGCATCAAGGGCATGCTCTACGACAAGCCCGCCCTGCTGCACCAGTTGCTGGAGCGCGTGACCCGCACGACGATCGATTACCTCAACGCACAGGTTGCCGCCGGCGCGCAGGCCGTGATGGTGTTCGACACCTGGGGCAGTATCCTGACGCCGAAGACGTACCACAGCTTCTCGCTCGACTACATGCAGCGCATCGTCGACGGCGTCACGCGCCAGGCGGAAGGCCGCAAGGTGCCAGTCGTCCTGTTCACCAAGGGCGGCGGCCCCTGGCTGGACGTGATGGCCGACACCGGCTGCGACGCGCTCGGCGTGGACTGGACCACGGATCTCGCCGAGGCGCGCGCCCGGGTCGGCGACCGCGTCGCCCTGCAAGGCAACCTCGATCCGGCCGTGTTATACGCCTCGCCGGAAACCATCCGCGAAGAAGTCCGCGCTGTCTTGGAAAGTTTCGGCCCCGGCCCCGGCCACGTCTTCAACCTCGGCCACGGCATTCACCCAGAGGTGAGCCCGGAGCACGCCGGCGCCATGATCGACGCAGTGGTCGAGCTAAGCCCCGCCTACCATCGCTGATCGTTGCCGACCAGGGGCGCGGGCCGTCATGGGCCCGCTGAGCGCATAAAGATTTCTAAGTGAAGCGGGCCCATGACGGCCCGCGCCCTCTGCGGCCGAATCGGGCGGTGCTAAGAGGCCGAGGAGGGGTCGCCGGGTGGGGCCCAGCTCGTGACTGGCTCGCCGGCGAGGATGGATTCCATGATCGCCGTTTCCTGCGACACGATGGCGCCGATGAATTCCTCGGAGCCCTTCATGGCGCGGAAGGCGACGAAGCCGCGCACGATGAAGTCGTGCAGCTCCAGCAGCCCGGCCATCCTCGCG
>Ga0209498_1001163_pt1 | contig 16194 bp, 16 predicted proteins | sample WalLakDeSediment_FD_184131 | JGI IMG/M metagenome (GOLD analysis project Ga0209498, IMG submission 184131) | Lake sediment microbial communities from Walker lake, Nevada to study Microbial Dark Matter (Phase II) - Walker Lake 11/02/13 Deep... | ecosystem: Environmental > Aquatic > Freshwater >... | reverse complement strand
GGAGACCAAGATCATCGCCGACAACATGATGACCTGGTACGACAACCTGATGGCCAACCTCGTGAGCGGAGACCTCAGCACCTTCAACGAGGACCTGTGGCATCCGAAGAGCTGGCCCAAGCAGGCCAAGGGTGTCGGCTACATGGAGGCCCCGCGTGGCGCCCTGACCCACTTCACGGTCATTGAAGACGGCAAGCTGAGCAACTACCAGGCCGTCGTGCCCACCACCTGGAATGCCGGACCGCGGGATGCAGAGGGCCAGCCTGGTCCGTATGAAGCCGCCTTGATGGACAATCACCAGATGTACGACGTCAATCAGCCGCTGGAGATCCTGCGCACCATCCACAGCTTCGACCCCTGCCTCGCGTGTGCGGTGCACATGGTCGGGCCGAATGGCGAGAAGGGTGTCACCGTCAAGATCACCTGACCGCCTTCCCGGAGGCACCGTGGCGTGCCTCCGGCTTTCTGGCCTTCACGGCCAGCCTGGGGCCGGAGGATTTTTCCTCCGGCCTTTTCTCTGCCTACCACCTGCGCAGCGCCCGCCTTCCCGGACGCGCCCCCGTCGCGCCGACAAGTGGCTTGACCCAGACGTCCGCGGTGCGCACCCTAGTGGGCCATTCACCGACCGCCGGGGCTACCGGGACATGAATCTTAAGGTCGTCATCGACGACGAGATCTACACACTGAACGTTCCCGACGAAATCGTCCGTGAATCCGGCGACTTCTTCGATCAGATGGACCGGGACATGGACGCGGGTCGCCAGATGGGCCGAGAATGGGTCGCGCAGCTCGACGTCGAGGACCGGATCCGGATCGTCGGCGACAAGCTGCTCAGCGCACTGGAGCGGGAGAACCACGACGTCGGGCGCATGATGGCGGCCTACATCCTGAACCGCGCCCCGGCGATCGACACCCTTCTGCTGGATACCACCGGCGAGATCCGCAATACCGAGATCCGCTACAGGAGCCTGTGACTCACGAGCGCTCGGTGACGGCCACTAGCTGGCGATCCCGCCACAGGCAGTAGAACACCCACAGGAACACTGGAACATTCATCAACAAGCCGTAGAGCAGCGGTACCAACCCCAGCGCGGGCAGTTGCAGGATGGCGAACGCGACCATCATCGCAACCCCAGCGTTCTGCACCCCCACCTCCACGGTGATCGCCCGCACGCTGTCGCGCGGCAGGCGTAACCGGCGTGAAACCCGATAGCCCAGGCTCATTGCCAGCATGCAGAGCAGCAACACCGCCAGCGTCTCGATGCTGAGCAGCGCCGGGAGCCGGTGCTGGTAGGCCAGGAACAACGCCAAGACGATGCCGATCATCGCGACGCCGGTCACGACCTTCACCCGCGGCAGCCAGCCGAGCACCGTCGCCTCCGCCATCATCCGACGCAGCAGCATGCCGCCCAGCGCAGGAACCAGCGTCACCAGAAGCAGTTGACCCACGGTGTGCCAGTAGGGCAGCGCAAAGCCCTGCGCGGCAAGCCCGAGCAGCTCGAAGTTCCAGCCCATGATCAGCGGCAGAGTGAACGGTGCCACCATCGCGGCGATCGCCGTCAGGCTGACCGAAAGGGCCAGATCGCCCTGCACCAGGTAGCTGAACATGTTCGATGTCGCGCCACCCGGCACCAGCGACACCAGCAGCAACCCGGCGGCCGCCATCGGCGGCAGGGGCAGCAGCAGCACCAGCGCCCAGGCCAGCAGCGGCAACGCCAGGATCTGCAGCCCCAGGCCCAACAGGACCCTGTGCGGATGTCTCCAGATGCGCTGAAAATCCGCCCCGGTCAGGCTCATCCCCATCGCCAGCATCACGCTGGCCAGAACCCAGGGCAGGATCACCTGCGCCAACCACTCAGCCGCCATCTCACTCCCTGCAAACATCGCTAACTTTCATGGCCCTGCGCCACCCGTGACGACCAAGAACCGCGAACTGTAGGTCGGGTTAGCCCAAAGGGCGTAACCCGACGGGTCTCGCACCCACCCGTGGGCGCAAAGCAGCGTCGACCCCGAGACACCCCGGCACGTCGGGTTACGCTGCGCTAACCCGACCTACAGAGCTCCCTGCAAACATCGCTCACAATCCGGACCGCCACCCCTACGCCTGCCGGACCCAGGACTGATGTAGACTGCGCCCGCCCGTATCCTGCTCGGGACACGACCGCAACCGGCCCGTGCCGCCAATCCGCCCTGGGGATTCGAACGGGCAGGATAGCAAGCGCTCCATCGCGGCCCCGATCCGCGAAGCCGCAACCGCCACCTCTCTCAGGCGCCAGTAAACTGACCGATTCCTGAACAACCGTCCAGAACCATGAGACTCAGAAAGGAAGTGCCGTGAGCCGCGTCCAGGTCTGGTGGCAGACCCTTCGTCCGCGCACATTGCCGGCGGCGGTGGGGTCCGTTCTTCTCGGGCAGGTCATGGTCGTTCCCGGGTACTTTTCCTGGCTCACGGCAACCCTCTGCGTCGTCTGCGCGCTGTCCCTGCAGCTGGCAGTGAACCTGGCCAACGACCTCTTCGACGGCCTTTCCGGCGTGGATCAATCCGATCGACTGGGCCCGACCCGTGCTCTGCAGGCCGGGCTTCTCAGCGCCCGCGACCTCCGCATCGGTCTGGTGCTCACACTCAGCGTCGCGATCGCATCGGGACTGTGGCTGATCGCCTTCGGACACTGGCTGCTCTGGGTCCTCGGCGCACTGTCCGTGCTTGCGGTCCTTGGCTACAGCGGGGGGCGCCGCCCCTATGCCAACCTCGCGCTCGGAGAACTGGCGGTCTGGTTCTTCTTCGGCCCGGTAGCCGTCCTCGGCAGCCTGCTGGCCCATCGCAGCCCGATCGGGCACGAAGCGGTTCTGGCCTCCCTGCTGGTGGGCCTGCCCGTGGCCGCCATCCTGGTGGTCAACAACCTGCGCGACCGTCACACCGACAGACGCGCCGGAAAACTCACCCTCGCAGTCCGCCTGGGCGATCGGCGAACCCGCATTCTCTTCGCCGGCCTTATCCTGGGCCCACTGCTGCTGTCGTTGCCGCTGGGGCTGCCGACGTGGGCCTGGATCACCTGGCTGATCATCGCGACTGCAGGGCTGTTTCTCACGCTCCAACTGCGTCAAAGGGACGGTGCGGCGCTGAACCCCCTCCTCGGCGTCACCGCCCTGTTCTCGCTGCTGTTCGCGCTTTGGCTGGCGCTTCGCTTCCTGGTCGCCCCAGGCTGACCCCCGGTGGCAGTCGCGTCCTCCCCCCCGGCGACGGCGGGCACTGGACTGGCGGGATCCCCTGGTCGACCATACCCCTTGAAAGCCGGAGCGACCTTTCCAGATGAGCGAAGAAAACGAAGGCAACGCGCGGAACCCAGGAGCCGTCCGGCCAGAACCGGCCAGTCTGCGACTGGTCTTCGGCGCAAGCGGGTACATCGGTACCAACCTGGTACCCCACCTCCTCGCCGCAGGCATACCCGTGCGTGCCGCTGCCCGGTCGCCGGCCGTCCTCGAGGCCCGGGGTTGGGAGGGCGTAGAGGTGGTCGCGGCCGACGCGCTGAAACCGGAGACGATCGAGGCCGCGTTGCAGGACGTGGACACGGCGTATTACCTGGTGCACTCAATGGCTGCCGGGCGCGACTTCGGACAGATTGATCTGGAGGCTGCCAGGAACTTCGCCGCCGCCGCAGCAGCGACCGGTGTCCGCAGGATCGTGTATCTCGGTGGGCTCGTTCCGGCGGGGGCCGACACCGAACACATCGTTTCGCGCCAGCGCACCGGCGACATGCTGCGCAGCGGGACGGTGCCGGTCACCGAGATACGGGCCGGCATCATCGTCGGTCCGGGCTCCGCGGCCTTCGAGGTGATGCGCGATCTGGTCTTCCATCTGCCTGTGATGATCACGCCGCGCTGGGTGCTCGCGAAATCGCCACCGATCGCGCTGGACAACCTGCTTGATTACCTCCTGCGCGCGCCGGCGATCCCCGATGCGGCAGGCAGGATCCTGGACGCGGCCGGCCCCGAGTCGCTGACGTACGCGGACATGATGCGGATCCTGGCCGAAGAGGCCGGGCGGCGACCGCCCAGGATCGTACCGGTCCCCGTGCTGACGCCGCGGCTGTCTTCCTACTGGCTGCGGTTGATCACCGCGGTCCCGACCCCCGTGGCACGGGCGCTGATCGAGGGCATGCGCCAGGATTTCGATGCCGATGCAGAGGCGATCCAGCGCCTGATGCCCCAGGACCTGCTCGATTTTCGCGCCTCGGTCCGTGCGGCCTTCGAGGCGGAGCGTCGCCACACGGTCGCGGCCCGATGGACCGAAGGGGCCTTCGCCTTCCGCGACTACCGTCCGGACTATGCCTACTATGCGAAACGCGCCAGCGGCAGCGCCCTGGCCCGCGCGCGCGCCGAGGATGTCTGGGACGTGGTGGTGAGTATCGGAGGCGAGAACCGCTATTTTTATCTGAACAGTCTGTGGAAAATCCGCGAGATCCTGGACTGGATGGTCGGCGGCCCGGGGCTGAGCTACGGACGCCGTGACTCCACCGAACTGCGCGTTGGCGACATGGTGGATTCCTGGCGCGTGATCGCGATGGAACCACAGCGGCGGCTGACGCTGTTCTTCGGGATGCGCGCGCCCGGCGCCGGGGTGCTCGAGTTCGAACTCTCACCGGACGGCGACCACACACGCGTCAGCGCCACTGCCTACTGGCACCCGGCGGGCGTCTGGGGACTGCTCTACTGGTACGCGCTGGTACCCGCGCACCTGTTCATTTTCGCAGGGATGACGCGCGCAATCGCGCGGCGTGCCGAAGCCCTGCATCGAGCCCGGAAGCAGCCGGGGAAAAAACTCGAAGACGAGACGGAGCGCCGGCTCTGAGACCCTGGTCGATCTCCAGCGGTCATTCCAGGGCTCTTGAGAAACAAACTGAGCCCACATAAAGAAATCAATCATTTGCGAACGGGGCAACCCACCGCAACCATGGGCCTGACTCCGAGCGCCGTTTCTCCGTGAACGCCTGCCCCGGTAGGGCCGGGGTTGGGAGGCTGATTAGTACCAAAGCTCCGCAGGTGATCGGATTGCCGCAGTTTCAAGGGGCACCCCTGTGGGGAGGCCAGCCTCTGGGCGAAGGTTTTCCGCCGTTAGGTCGCCGAGAGGGCTCGCCTCCCACAAGGGACGGCCATGCAGAGGAGTGCGTTGCGCACGAGCCGATGCCTAGCGGAGCTTTCGGGATAAACAGGTTCCAGGAAGGATGCCCTTCCGCGCGAACGGGCGGGTTCCGATCAGTACCGCCCGTGCTGGTGCGAGATGTAGTTCGACATTTCCACGAACTGGGCATTCATCCGGTGCAGGATGTCATGCCCGACCTGGACGATGTTCTTCATCACCCGGTACACCAGCCACGGATCGCTCTCAACCAGGGCCTCGAAATCCGCGCGGTTGAAGGAACAGACGGTTGGACTCCCGATGGCGCGCATCGAAGCGCTGTGCGGACGCCCGCCGACGAAACCCATCTCCCCGGCGATCTCGCCGGCCGACAGGATGTGCAGGGTGACCTCCTCGCCCCCGCCGACGTTACGCGTCACGGCCATCTTGCCGGAGGTGATGACGTAGAGGGCGTCGTCCGTTTCACCCTCCTGGAAAAGCTTTTCGTTATCATTAAGCTTGCGACATAAGGAAATGCCCGCGAGCGCGTTGACCTGCTCGTCGGAAAGCCCCGAGGTCAGCCGTGAGCCACGCAGATCCGTATAGTTGTCAGTGTCACCCATTTCGTCCCCTGATGCGGTAATGGTGCGTCGGGCCACAGTATCCAACCGGGATCGCCAGACTTCAATGCCCCAGGGCCGACCGCAACCAACACACGGCCCACATCGGGGCGACCCGCAGCCCGGGGTCCTCCGTACGGGTTGCGTCATGCAACCGACTCTCCGGGAGAGCGCCTGATGCCATCCATCGAGACCCGAGCCGTACTGCCCGCGGACCCGGACACGGTCTTTGCCATGCTCCGCAAGGTGGAAGACTTTCCCCAGTACACCAGCGCCGTCGAGACCGTGACCCACCTGGGGGACGAGCGCTACCGCTGGCAGGTGCGCGTTGCCGGTGTCCAGTACCAATGGGTCGTGGAAATCGTGCAGAGCGAGGCGCCGGAGCGGCTGGCCTGGAAGTCCGTGACGGGAATTTCCAACACCGGGCGCTACCACCTGGTGCCCGTGGCAGGCGGTACCGATCTGCGGCTCGTGATCGACTACACCCTGAACAGCCGGATCCTGGACCGGACCGTCGGCAAGCTCGCCGGCCCCGTCGTACGACGCATCAGTGCCGAGGTGCTGAACCGCGTGCGCGAACGGCTGGCCAGGTAAAGCGTGTTGCGCCCAGCGAATTCCACCACAAAGGCCTGACGCCTGACTCTCATGGCCCTGCGCCACCCCTCACGATGAAAAGCCGAAAACTGTAGGTCGGGTTAGCGTAGCGTAACCCGACGGGTCTCCTACCCACCCGGGGCCGCAAAGCAGCGGCGTCCCCGGCACGCCGGGTTACGCTACGCTAACCCGGCCTACAGAACTGGACCGTGATTTGCACGCCAACTCGAACGCAGACTGACATGCCGCTGTGCCCATCGAACCACCACGACCCACGTTTGATCGGAATTCCTCCGTGCCCGAGGCGTCAAAAAGGGTATGACAGCAACTGCGAAGCCAGGAACGTGCAGGACTCGGGCAGCCGCCGCGAGGCGGGCGGAGGGAACCCGCATGACGTTGCCGGCCGCTGCTTTCCTGCTGCTGCTTCTGGCGTCCGTTCTTGCCGCCACCCCGACGCCCGTCGCCGGCGACGACTATCCGGCCGGCTCCAGGATCGCGTGGAACGAATTCGACCCGACCCTGTTCGCCCGTGCGCGCACCGAGAATCGCCCGCTGTTCCTGTACTTCCACGGCCAGTGGTGTACCTGGTGCCGCGACTTTCAGGACGAGAGCCTGGAACACGACGACGTGGTGGATGTGATCCGCACGGGCTACATTCCCGTCCTCATCGATCTCGACCGCCGGCGCGACCTGTTCACGCGCTACGGGGGCCGCGGTCTGCCCTTCGTGGTGATCGTCGATGCACAGGACGACGTCAGGGGCCGCTTCACGGGCCATGTCGGACCCGCAGATCTGTCCCGTGTACTGGCGGAACGGCGCCGCCAGATCTCCGTCACCGGACGCGAACTCAGCCCCGCCGACGAGCCCATTGAAAGCATCGACGCCTTCCTCGAGATGCTGGACGAGGTCTACGATCCCCACGCCCGGCGACTGAGCGGCAGCGCGATGTTCGGAACGCTGAGCAAGCGCCCGCAACCGTGGACCCTGGCCTTCCTGCTACGCCAGGATGCCTGGAGCGAGCGCCTGCCGGAACTGCTCGACCAGGCGGCGCAGGATCTGTGGGATTCTGAAGAGGGTGGCTTTTTCTTCTTCTACGACCCGGATCAGCCCGACCACGAGCGGGCACGGGAGACCTCCAAGCGCCTCGACCAGAACGCCGCGTTCCTGTGGCTCTATGCCGATGCCTATCGGCGGTTCGGGGATGCGGCCCACCGGCAGATCGTCGAATACAGCCTGGACTATCTGCGGACGCATCTCTGGAATGCCGACCAGCAGCGTTTCTACAGCAGCCAGTATTCGGACAACTTCTATTACGCCCAGCCTATGTCAGTACGCAGCAACCTGGCGCCGCCGCCGGTGGACCGGACCACCTACGCCGATGCCTCGGGACAGGCCATCGCCGCGCTGGTGCGGGCCGCAGAGGCACTGGACGACCCGTCCCTGCTCGACTGGGCTGGAACCGCGCTGCAGGGGCTGGGAAGCCACTTGCGCTCCGGGAGCGAATACCTGCACGCCCTGCCGCCCGACGGGCCTGCGGAACTGGCGGGCTACCTGCCCGCTCAGGTCTGGCCTGGCATCGCCTGGCACCTGTACGGTGCGGCGGCGGACGCCCGGGACGACGGCATCGAACAGGCATTGCTGGAGGCCGTGTCGTCCTACCTCGACCCCGGTCTCGATGCCTACCGCGAGCGGCGGATGGACGAATTCGAGCCCTGGGTCGAGACGCGCACGCAGGCAGCGCTGGCCTGGTGGCTGGCGCAGCTGCCGGCAGACGATGTCGAACGGGCAGGCGTGGACCCGGACCGGGTTCACGCACAGTTGATCATCCCACCGGGCACCGACCCGGACGACGTGGCACTGGGCTTCTGGGCCCTGGGTCAGCAATGAACCCCACGCCTTATGGATTGCGGGAGCTTGCTCCCGCTTTCGAACGCCGAGCCCAGCTCAAAGCGGCGGCAAGCCGCCGCACTCCAGATTGCGCTTCCCTACTGGGTTCAAGGGTCCCGGGGTGAATCCCCCGGGACCCTGGCTTCCGTTGCCGGAGAGTCTTCCAGAGAATCGATGAGCCGGATCTCGGCAGCCTCCGGAAAGCGTTCCAGGGGCACAATACCGGCATAGGGATCGACCCCATACTCATGCACGCGGTGCAGGCTGAACGCGAGATAGGCGATGTTCAGCCCCAGCAACAGCAGCAGCACCCAGCGCATCATCTCCGGCCCTCCGGGGTACGGCCAACGTACTGCGCACAGAGCCAGAGTCCGTCGAACACCAGATCGGGCTCGACCCGAGCCGGGTGATCCAGCACTTCGGCCAACCACGGACCATCGCCGCCGGTGAACCACCATTCGCCGGCGCCGCCAGCGTCCCCGGCCTGCTCGGATCCAAGCCGTTCCACCGCGCCTGCGAGCCCATGCATCCAGCCCCGCATCAGCGCCTCGGCGGTGTCATGCCCGGGGTGGCGAGGCTCCCGCGGAGAGGGCAAACGTCCCAGCGGGCGGGCAACCCGCGCCTGCAACTCAGCGGACAGCAACTCGGATACCGCGGACAGGCCGCGGCGAAAGCCCGGAAGAATGTAGCCGCCGAGGTGACGCCCATCCGCCCCGAGCAGATCGATGGTGACGGCAGTGCCGGCATCGATGACCACCGCCGGTGCCCGCGTACGCCCGAGCACACCGAGTAAAGCGCAGTAGCGGTCGGCGCCGAACTGGCTGCAATCGTAATCCAGACGGAGCCCCGCGGGTCCCTCGGGCTCCGGTCGGACACTGTGGGTGGCGACGTCGCCATGGCGCGCCCGGATCGCCGTGCGCAGCATCTGCTCCCGCCCGTCTGCACCGACCCGAGCCAGCCAGACTGCGCTCGGCGGCGTCTTCGGCAGCGCCTGGTCCAGGGCACCGGCGGATCCCTCCGACTGGCCCTGTTCCAGGACCGCGCCGGACCCGGAACGGACCTGCCACTTGACGCGACTGCTGCCCAGATCGATCAGCCAGGTTTCAGTCATCACCCCGCACCCTCACCGATATCTCCCCCGAGTACAGCCGCTTCAGGCCATCCGGCCGTCGCAGGAGCAACGCGCCATTGCCGTGATCGATGCCGGCCGCGATCCCTTCCTCGCCCGTGTCCAGCACCGTGATCTTGCGCCCGCGCAGGTAATCCAGCCTTGCATAGTCTTCGGCAACGCATGCGAGGCCGCCGGACCGCGCGAACCCGTCCCAGGCCCGGACGAGTTCCACAAGGACTGCGCGCAGCAGGTCGGGCAAGGCGATCTCCGCAGATCCGGGCAGTTGCGAGAGATCGGCAACCCGGCGATCCACGCCCAGCGTATCCGCACCGACGCGGTTCAGGCCGACCCCGACCACCAGCGCCGCGAGCCGATCCTCGCGTGCAGCGCGGGCCTCGACCAGGACGCCGGCCAGCTTGGCGCCGTCCGCGGTCACCAGATCGTTCGGCCACTTGAAACCGAAGCCGGAGAAGCCGCAACGCTCGAGCCCGCGCGCGACGCCGACGCCGACCGCCAGCGACAGCGCCGGATCCGCCGCCTCACCGGTCCACAGCGCACGACCCACCGAAAAAGTCAGGCTGGCGTCGGGGCTGGAGAGCCAGGCACGCCCCCTGCGCCCGTGCCCGGCCGTCTGTTCGCGCGCCACGCAGACCTCGTAACGATCCGGAATCAGGGTGCTCGATTCCAGCAACCGCCGATTGGTGGAATCGACGCGTTGCAGGCAGTGCGCAGCACCCCAGCGGCCGGGCAGATCCGCCTCCAGCCCTTCGGCGAGGCCGTCCAGGCTTCGTTCCCAGCCCCCTGGTGAATAGTCAGTCACGGAAGGCTAGAATGCCGGGATGGAACACCGCCGCATCCTGACCGCCGCACTGCTGTCCGTCGCCTGCGGGCTGGTCGCCTGGACCACGGCGGCCACCGCGGAACTCTATACCTACCTCGATGCGCATGGCACACGAGTGTACACGGACCAGCGGCCGTCGGGAGGCGTGACCTACCGTCAGGTCGCGACCCCCGGCGTCCGCACGCCGCAGAGCCGCTCGGCCGGCCAGATCTTCGTCTACCAGTCCCCGACCGGAGAACGCCTGGTCACCAATCAACGCCAGCAGGAAGAGGCGCTGACGCTGATCGCAACCTACGGCCGTCCCACCGCATCGGTCCGCTGCCGGCTCACGGCGGATTCGGTCATGCCGGTCGGATCCGGTCCCTTCGATTCGATCATCACGCAGGAGGCGCGCACCTGGAACCTCGACCCGCTGCTGATCAAGTCGGTGATCTGGGTGGAATCCTGCTTCGACCAGCACGCGATTTCCCGCGTCGGCGCGCATGGCCTGATGCAGCTGATGCCGGCGACCGCGGCCGAACTCGGCGTGACCGACCGCTTTGATCCGGCGCAGAACATCCGGGGCGGCGTCACCTACCTGGCACAGATGCTGGATCGTTTCGATCGGGATCTCGATCTGGCCCTGGCCGCCTACAACGCGGGTCCCGGCGCCGTCGAGCGTCACAAGGGTATTCCCCCCTTTCCCGAGACCCGCAACTACGTCGCGCGAGTCAATGCCCACTACCAACGTCACGCGGACGCCGCCGACGAGGCCGGAACGCAGGCGAAGCGGGACTGATTGCGCGGAGTCCCCCGGCATCAGTCCAGGGGCACAGTCAGCGCCTGGCGATCAACCGCAGCAGAGCCAGCAGGATCACCGCGCCAATGGTCGCCATCAGGAACAGGCCACCCAGCCCTGCCACTCCGATCCCCATCACCCCGAACAGCCAACCTCCGAGGAAGGCGCCCAGGATGCCCACCAGCACGTTGAGGAGGATCCCCTGCCCGCCTCCACGAATGACGACGCCGGCGATCCAGCCGGCCATCCCTCCCACCACCACGAATACCAGGATCTGCATCAAGGACATCTTGCGCGCCTCACCTTTCTCGGAATTGCCTGCATGGGCCGAGGCCTGAATGCTGGAAGAGCCAATCCATGCCAACACAAGCGGAACATGAACCCCCGGATCCGCATGGCTGCCAGGGAGTCGGTTGCCCCTAGCGATCCCACATCACGTAGGCCTCCGCCTCGGCAGCGGCTTCCAGCAGCTTGACCAGCGGCAATGCGCGGTGCGCCAGGCTGACCCGCTCTTCCCTGGACCCGGAATCATCCTCCGGGCGTCCCGGCAACGCCTCGCCACCCTTCGTCTCGACCGCCTGCCGCAGGCGCTGCAGGGCGCCGGGTACGTCTTCCGCGGCAAGTGCACCGGGTACTGTGGGGCTGTGCCCCATGTACTCTATCAGGGCGAGGGCGACATCGCCGAACATCGTGATATCGGCATAGGCCGGGGTGCGGAAGGTGACGAGCATAAGGAACTCTCCCGGTGAAACCAACCTCTACAGCATAGCCGATCCACCCTCCGGTCGCCGGGCAAGTCCGGCTTCGGCAAGGCGTGTGGTCCGGGCTTGTCCTGACGCGGGGGATCCATCAGAGTCCTGCTATCGGCTCGGCCGAGCCGGGGCCGCTGTTCCCCAACTACGGAGTCGCCATCCCATGCCGTGCCACCGACGCCTCTTCCTCGCTACAGCCGCCGCACTGTTCCTGGGTGGCTGTGCCGGCGTGCGCCCGGGCTACGAGCGTCCATCGCTGATGCTGGACTCATTCCGCGCCATTCCCTCCGAGGGGATGGCGCCGCGTTTCGCGCTGGGTCTCCGGGTCGTGAACCCGAATCCCACACCCCTGCCCCTCCGTGGCATGAGCTACAACGTCGAATTCGAAGGCTACCGGGTGATCACCGGGGTGGCTGGCAATCTGGAGACCGTGCCGGCCTACGGTGAGTCGCTCATCGAGGTGCAGGCTGGGGTCGACCTGATCAGCGGCCTCAGACTTTTCAACAAGCTGTTGCAGGATCCTCAGCGCGACCGGTTGCGCTTCAATCTGCACGCGCGGCTGGACACGGGCGGAATCCGACGATTCCTGGTCCTGGAGGAGTCCGGCGAACTTTCGCTGGCGGCCCTGCAGCGATAGGAAACGGGGCACCTCCGGGAACTGCCGCCTCCGTTGAAGACAGCAAATCAGCGCATGAACGGCATCATGATGCTTTCCGGGCGCGTGAACCGGTTCATATCGTGGCTCATGCGCCCCATGCTCTGCGTCATCGCGCCCATGCTCTGATTCATGGCACCCATGTTCTGATTCATGTGCCCCATGTGATCCGTCATCTTGTGCATGCTCGTACTCATGCTGACGACGTTGGTGGTCATCACATCCATGCTCTCCTGCACCTGGCCAAAGGTTGCCGCCATCGATGCGGTATTGCCCTCCATATTCCCGACATTCGATTGCATGACGTTGATCACCTGGACCAGCGTCGCGATCTCCCCGGTCATTGTCGCCACGTTCTGCGAGAGGTCGGCCATGTTCTTGGACATGGAATCCAGGTTGGTCTCCATGCTCGGGTCGATGCTCCGGGCCATGGTGGACATGTCCCCGGTCAGGTTGTAGATCAGGTAGAAGCCGGACAGGGTGAGAATGCCGATGATCAGGACCGACGGGTACACCAGGCGCTCGAACCGGCGCATGCTGCCCTCGAAGGCGCGGAAGAAATTCGTCAGCGCGATCTCGAGTTTGACCATCGCCTTCTGTTCGGGCGACAGGTTCTGGTATTCGGGTGAAAACGTGCGTGGATCTTTTTCGAACATCCTGTGACGCCTCGACAACGATCGCTGTGCTGAATGCGCAACCCGGTTCCATCCGGTGGTCCGCACCTTGTGGCCAATGCCCTGAGTCCGATCTCTCTGGCAGCACCGCGCTGCGGTCCCCGCACACCGCGCTACAGCACCTGTACCGGGTCCAGCCGAGACGGATCCGCGCCGTTCCCCGGGACAGAAAATTCAAGACTCTATCCGAGGAATCTAGACGCTCGCGTGTCGGTCGTCAACGCGGGGGTGGAGGGGGGTGGCGGAGAAGGAGGGATTCGAACCCTCGAGAGGCTCGCGCCTCTGCCGGTTTTCAAGACCGGTGCATTCAACCGCTCTGCCACTTCTCCGAACCACGCATTCTCCCGGAACCCGTGCCCACCTGACAACTCGCCGGCTTCGATCCGCGCCCGGACGGGCGCGTGAGAAGGAGGGATGGATTCGGGCTGCGCCCTCACCCTGCGGGCGCCGCCTGCGGCGACGTCCTGCGGCGGCTGACGCCGCCTGGTCGAACCCTCGAGAGGCTCGCGCCTCTGCCGGTTTTCAAGACCGGTGCATTCAACCGCTCTGCCACTTCTCCGAACCACGCATTCTCCCGGAACCCGTGCCCACCTGACAACTCGCCGGCGCGTGTAGCGCGGCACCGGGGCGGCCGGTTGGGTTTCCAAAGTCCTGAGCCATAGATCTCCGTCTATTCTCCGCATTGTCCTTTTTCATTGGTTCTGAGAGCGCCAGTGGCCATATCCTTGCTTCGCAATCCATTGACCACGGCTTATACTGGCCATCGCTGTATGGTGTGGGCACTTGGCGCGACCTGATCTTCGGCATTGCGCGCGTGGTGCCGGAAGCGGGATTCCCGGCCCCTCTTCCATGACCGACCGTCTTTCGGACGAAATCAAGGTTCCTGAATGAATCCGCTCCTGCTCCGGCTCTTCCCGTTCATGCGCTGGCAGCGCCCGAACCGGGACATCCTGAAGGCCGACCTGTCTGCCGGACTCGCGGTGGCCCTGGTCCTCGTGCCTCAGTCCATGGCCTACGCGGCTCTGGCCGGCCTGCCTCCGGTGTATGGCCTGTATGCCTCGCTGCTACCGGTGATCGTCGCCGCACTGTGGGGTTCTTCCAACCACCTCGCGACCGGACCGGTGGCGGTGGTGTCGCTCCTCACGGCCACGGCCCTGATTCCGCTCGCAAGCCCTGGATCCGGCGAGTTCATCGCGCTGGCGATCGTGCTGGCCTTCCTCGTAGGTGTCATCCAGCTGTCGATGGGCTTGTTGCGCATGGGGGCCCTGGTCAGCTTCATCTCCCACCCGGTAATCGTCGGCTTCACCAACGCCGCGGCACTGATCATCGGCCTGTCGCAGCTGAACAAGCTCCTTGGGGTTCCGATCGACACCAGCGGGCACTTCATGGTCGGCCTCTGGGGCGTCCTGACCGAGTTGACCCGCCTCCACTGGGGCACACTGGCTTTCGGCGTGGGCGCCATCCTGATCATGGTCGGCATGAAGCGATTCGCTCCGAAGGTCCCCGGAGTACTGGCCGCCGTGGTCATCGCAACGGCTCTGAGCTGGGCCGTGGGCTTCGAGCGCAAAGCCGAGATCGACCTCGCGCAGATCGCCCCGCCCGAGGTCGCCGGGCAACTCTCCACCTGGGCGGAGCTCAAGGCCCGAACCCGTGAGCTCGACGGCCAGATCCGCGAACGCGAGGCACGTGCCGACCAGGCCGAGCCCGCCGCAGCAGCGGCGTTGCGCTATGAGGCTGAACTGCTGCGTATCGAGGCCGACGAGGTCGAGAGGGAGACCAAGGCATTGCAGCGGCAGCTGCGCGATGTCCGCTTCCGGCTGATTGCCACCGATGACGATGCACCCTTGCGCTATGTGACCCAGGATGCCCTGGAACCGGGCCAGGCGGCGAAGGGTCCTGCGTGGCGCGTTGACGGCATCGATGACACGACGGTCAAGCTGAACGCAGGCGGCAAGGTGGTTGGGAGCATACCCGCCGGACTGCCATCGCTGGCGATGCCCGATCTCAGCCTGACCACCGTTGCCGCGCTGTTCACCGCAGCGTTTGTCATTGCGCTAGTGGGCTTCACCGAGGCCATTGCCATCGCCCGTGCCATCGCCGGGCGAACCGGGCAGCGTCTGAACCCCAACCAGGAACTGATCGGGCAGGGGCTGGGGAATCTCGCAGGCAGTTTCTCGCAGGCCTACCCAGTCAGCGGATCCTTCTCGCGCTCGGCAGTGAACCTGAACGCCGGCGGGCGCACGGGCCTGTCCTCCGTGTTCACCGCGCTGCTGATCCTGCTCGTACTGCTGTTCCTGACACCGCTGTTCTACCACCTGCCGGAGGCCGTTCTGGCGGCCATCATCATCATGGCGGTCGTTGGGTTGGTGAATTTCAAGGCCATACACCACGCCTGGCTGGCGAGCCGCCACGACGGCGTCGCGGCGGTGGTCACCTTCGTCGCCACACTGGCGGTGGCCCCCAGCCTGGACATCGGCATCCTGATCGGCGTCGGCCTTGCGGTGGGCCTGTTCCTGTATCGCACCATGCGCCCCCGCGTCTCGGAACTGGCTCGCTACTCTGACGGCACCCTGCGCGAGGCCCAGCGCTACGGCCTGAAAGCCAGCGAGGAGATCGGCCTGCTGCGCTTCGACCGTTCGCTGTACTTCGCCAACGTGCCCTACTTCGAGGACGCGGTGCTGGAACTGGCGGCACGCCACCCGAATGCCAAGTACCTGATCGTGGTCACCAAGGGCATCAACGAAATCGATGCCTCAGGGGAGGAAGTGATCCATTCCCTGGTCGACCGCCTGAAGGCACGCGGCGTGACCCTCATCTTCGCGGGGCTGAAGGCACAGGTGCTGGAAGTGATGGAACGCACCGGCCTGGACGAGGTGATCGGCAAGGAAAACATCTTCCGTTCCACCGATGCCTCGGTGGCCGCGGTCCAGGCCCGCGTCGAGAGCGACAAGGAGAAGGAGAAGGAGAAGGCGGAGGATTGACCTCTGTGGAAACCGGCTGAACGGAGGCCCCGGCAGCCGACTCGCAGCATTCGGGGAACACGCCAGGCAAACCGCAACCTGATTATCACGGAAGCTCCGCTGGGAATCCGCTGCTGCGCAACGCCCTCCCCCGGCATTCCCGGACCCTGTGGGAGGCGAGCCCCCTCGGCGATCTAACGGCGGGA
>Ga0209498_1001162_pt1 | contig 16199 bp, 12 predicted proteins | sample WalLakDeSediment_FD_184131 | JGI IMG/M metagenome (GOLD analysis project Ga0209498, IMG submission 184131) | Lake sediment microbial communities from Walker lake, Nevada to study Microbial Dark Matter (Phase II) - Walker Lake 11/02/13 Deep... | ecosystem: Environmental > Aquatic > Freshwater >... | reverse complement strand
GTAAACATTAACCTGTTCCCTATGATAAGCCCGGTGCCTATTGAAGAGTATACCGACGCTGCGATTGAAGAGGGCGTCCCTGTAATCGAAACCTCGGGGCGCAGCCCTGCAGACCTGGTCGAGCGCATCAAGAAGGCCAACGTCACTCTGATGCACAAGTGTGTCAGCGCCAGGCATGCCGTAACAGCAGAGCGGCTGGGCGCTGACATAGTGGCGGTGGTGGGCTACGAGGCTGCAGGTCATCCCGGCAGAGACCCTATTGGCAGCCTGGTACTTTTTCCTCAAGCGGTAGATGCCGTGAAGATACCTGTAGTTGCTGCCGGGGGGATCGGCGATGCGAGGGGTTTCGTCGCCGCATTTGCCCTGGGAGCAGAAGGGGTGTGCATGGGGACAGTATTCATGGCTACTAAGGAGTGCCCTATCCACCCTAATTTGAAACAAAGGCTCATCGAGGCCCGTGAAACGGACACTACGATGATTTTCCATAGTAAGGGCGATCCGATGAGAGCGCTGCGCAACCCCCTAACAGCACAGATACAGGAGATGGAAGAAAAGGGTGCCACCACGCAGGATATCATAGAGCTAATCGGTGGGGGAAAAGGCAGACATGCTGCAGCTATAGGGGAAGCTGACTGGACCCTGCTGTCCATCGGCCAGGTCGTGGCGCAGATACACGACGTCCCCACAATCAAGGAGCTTGTTAACAGGCTGATGGACGAAGTGGCGGCGGTCCAACAGAAGCTGAATATATTATTGTTGTAAACAGTATAGCAAAATGGGAGGTGATGCACTGTGAGTGACTTTAAAGACAATATCTTACAAGGCCGCGTAGCTCTGATAACTGGTGGGGCAACGGGAATAGGGAAGGAGATCTCCAGGACGCTGGGGAAACATGGCGCAAAAATCGTTATTACCAGCCGTAAACAGGAGAATCTCGATGCTGCCCGTCAGGAATTCGAAAAAGAGGGTATAGAATGTCTCGCCTTATCGTCAGATGTGCGCAATCCCGAAGCGGTTGAACAGGTCATCGCTTCTACCATAGAAAAATACGGCAGTTTGAACATCGTTGTTAACTGCGCAGCTGGAATGTTCCTTGCACCTATTGAAAGAATATCCTACAACGGGTTCAAGACAGTTGTTGACATCGATCTGTTGGGTACGTATAACGTCACCAAGGCAGCATTTACCGCTTACCTGAAGGAGCATGGTGGCTGTATTGTCAATATCACAGCACCGTTTGAGCATTGGGGGGTCAGCTCAATGGCCCATGTTGCAGCGGCCAAGGCAGGTGTTGAGTCACTAACGAGAACCTGTGCGGTCGAATGGGCGCCTTTAGGGATTCGGGTCAACAGCGTCGCGCCTGGCTTCATTGCAGAGACGGAAGGCGTCAAGCGAGCCGGTGAATCTATGAATATACCCGATGACAAGTCGCTGAAAGGCACAAGGCAGGATCTGGCAAATGCTGTGCTATTCCTTGTCAGTGATTCGGCCTCCTTTATCAGTGGCGTATGCATTCGTGCCGACGGTAGTGCCACTATCGATTTGCTGAGGATGCCGGTAGTGTGAGATTAGCTGCTGACTCATGAAGTGAATAATCAGAGGGAGTCACGAAATGGCTGAAATCAGAGAAGCCGTGATGGTGGATTTTGTGCGAACGCCTTTTGGCAGGGCAAGTAAAAAGAAACCGGGGTTCTTCGCGGATGTACGTTCAGATGACCTGGGCATTATTGCAGTCCAGGCACTTATGAAGCGAACGAGAGTAGACCCTGCCTCAGTTGAAGATATCATCATGGGTACCCCGACCCAGCTAGGGGAGCAAGCAAATGTTGCTAGAGATATCTCCCTGGCAGCTGGTTTTCCTTTTGAAGTTGCGGGCATAAGTGTAGATAGAGCCTGTTGTTCCAGTATGGCAGGCGCCCACATTGCAGCAATGGCTATTCAATCAGGCGCGGCAAACATCATTATCTCCGGCGGACTGGAGAGCTTATCCCATTTCCCTAATCCTGTAATCACCCCTGATACAGATTTGTTTGAGCTTGCGAAGGATTATAGCGCACGCTGGCAGGCAAACCCCAAGATATTTGATAGAATTGACCCCAGCGCCATCATGGGCCTGGGCCTCAGCGCCGAGTATGTTGCTGACATGTTTGATATCTCCAAGGAGGAGTTGGACCAGTGGGCCCTGAGGAGCAACCTGAGGGCCGCCGCAGCCCAGAATGAGGGCAGGTTCAAGAATGCGATGATCCCGGTGCAGGGCAAGCTGCCCGATGGAACAGTAGCGGTCTTCGACTACGATCAAAGTGTGAGGGTTGACTCAACCATCGAGAAGATACGCTCTCTGCCACCTGTCTATAAGCCAGATGGAAAGATAAACGCCGCCAGTTGCTCCAAAGAGGTCGATGGAGCTGCTGCAGCAATGTTTATGTCTAAGGAGGAGGCCAGGGAACTGGGCTTGACGCCGATGGTTACAGTAAGGTCGATCGCCTGGGCGGGGATCGACCCCAAGATCGCTCCATATGGCGCCTGCTCGGTAGCTAAGAAGGCTTTGGAGAGGGCGGGAATGCCCGCACAGGATATTGACCTATGGGAGATAAACGAAGCATTCGCGGTAGTGCCTTTGGTCCTGATAAAAGAATTTGGGATAGACCCGGAGAAAGTAAACGTCAATGGTGGCGCCTGCTGCATTGGCCACCCCGTGGGAGCCAGTGGAATATGGTTGCTCGGTACCATGGCCCATGAGATGAATCGTCGGAATTCCAGATATGGGCTGGCATCCATACCCGGGGGGGTAGGTCAGGGAACAGCGATACTTGTGGAAAGGGAGGAGTACTGGGACGGTCGCTGCGCTTTCCTGGAGAAGCTAGAGCCAGCAAGCCCATAGTTACAGGGGAGAACCCGACAGGTTTTCAATTTGCGCCGAAGGCAGAAACCTCAGGGGCCGAACGCATAATATCAAGGGGAGTGGCTTGACAACCGAAGAGCTTTCAACAGAGCTGTTAAAATATATTATAAATTATTTATGAGTATTATTTTACTTGCGTTATTATATATAGCACCTTTGGTGTTCATAATCTGCATGGTAGTTTTCAGGGATTCGTTAACTCTACAACAGGCGGGTCTCATTACTTCAATTTTCACAGTCATACCTGGCATAGTTAAGCTGCTTGAAATATCACGCCTATTTAGAAGAGAAGGGAACCAGAGTATAATCGACCTGAGAAATTGTTTTAACCGACATAAACATGAAAATATTACAAAGTGGTTTGACAAGAACCAGTATGGACTTGAACGTATTTTGAATGCAAGCATTATTGTTATTCCTACCTTGGCTTTCTTTGCAGGACTATTGATGCAGCTATTAGCAGCATAACCGGGGAAGGTAATCATGGGAAAGAGAGAAGCTACCTATTCATTGCTGGAACTGCAATTAAGGCTATTGGAGATAAATCGAATACTTCGAACAATCGCTGTAACTCTAATAAGGTAAATTGGATTTCAAACGTACAGTTGCGGAATAAGTCAACTAGGGGGAGCCTGACCCTCAATGCCCCCAGCTACGCCGGCGACACCATCAGTGTCAGCGGCAAGGTGGCCAGGAAATATCGGGGGAACGGAGAGCATAAGGTCGATTGTGAGCTTGCGGTGGTGAATCAGGACGGTACAGCGACTGTCAACGCCCAAGCCACCGTGATAATTCCCTCCAGAGGCTAACCGCCTGCAACTTCGAACATGGAGAAGGAGATATGACGAGAGGAGAAAAGGCATATTACACAGGCTGCGACATGAACTGCGGAGGGGCCTGCCTGCTTAAAGTCTATGTCAAGGACGGGGTAATCACACGCATAGAGACCGATGATGGAGATGAACCCCAGCTCAGGAATTGTCTCAGGTGCCGTGCTTACCGACAGAGGATATACGCACCGGACCGTCTTCTCTACCCACTGAAAAGGGTGGGGGAGCGCGGAGAGGGTAAGTTCGAGCGTATTTCCTGGGACGAGGCTCTGGAAACAGTGGCCAGCGAATATAAAAGGGTTAAAGAGACCTATGGCCCTGCGGCAGTCGTATACCTGACCAACGGCGGTGACATGGGCCAGGTACACAACACGAGGACAATTGTTCGGGTTTTTAGCCTGGCCGGGGGCTGCACCCTGATGTGGGGTATCGCCTCCAACGAGGGCTGGATGTTCGCCTGTCAGGCCACTTACGGGTATCCCACTGGGGTAGACCACCGTGACGTCATCAACTCAAAGCTGGCAATCCTCTGGGGAATGAACCCCGCAGTAATCATTGACGGCTGCGGTACAAGCTACGCCCTAGCCAAAGCCAAGGAGGCGGGGACGAGGTTCATTGTCGTTGACCCCAGATACACTGACACTGCCGCCCTGGTTGCCGACCGCTGGATTCCCATCAAGCCGGGAACTGATGCCGCAGCTATGATCGCTATGGCCTATGTAATGATAACCGAGAATCTCTATGATAAGAAATTCCTCGACACCTATACCGTGGGGTTCGACCATTTCAAGGAATATGTTCTCGGCGAGGAGGATGGGGTACCTAAGACGCCCGAGTGGGCAGAGCGTATAACCAGCGTCCCCGCCCAGACAATCGCTGATCTTGCCCGGGAGTACGCCACCACCAAACCCGCGGCGTTGCTCCCCAGCAAAGCGCCTGGGCGCACTGCCTACGGTGAGCAGTACCACCGAGCAGCATTCGTTCTGGCTGCAATGACAGGCAACATCGGCATCCACGGTGGCAGCCCGGGGTGCGAAATCACCCAGCGCGGCGACACGCCTTTCCCCATGGGCCCGGCGATGCGAACAGGTGGCAACCCGGTCGATGCAGGCTCCCCGAGAAGACAAGATGCCCTGCCGACTGTGATCTCGAAGGGCCCTGGGCTCATCGCCAGGCTCCATAACTCCGAGGTAATGGATGCTATCCTCAAGGGTAAAGCCGGCGGCTACTACAGCGACTACAAGATGGTCTACACCGCTAACGTTAACTACCTTAATCAATACCCCAATGTGAACAAAGCTGTGAGGGCACTGAAATCGCTGGAGTTCATCGCTATTCAGGAGCAGTTTATGACCGCCACGGCTAAGTTCGCCGATATCCTGCTGCCTACCTGCACATTCTTCGAGCGTAACGATGCCGTCTGGGGTGCCGGACCCCATCTGGCCTACCAGAGGAAGGTCATCGAGCCTCTGGGTGAATCCCGCTCCCATCTGGATATCTGCGATGGTCTTGCCGAGAAAATGGGCGTCACCGACTACAACGATAAGTCCGACGCGGAATGGCTCGAGCAGATCATGTCGCCTGCAGTTACAGACTACGAGCATTTCAAGGAGACAGGCGTCGAGAAGTTTTACTCGGAACCCAGCGTCCCCTTCAAGAATGAGATCGCTGACCCGGCAAATCATCCCTTCCCCACACCCTCGGGGAAGATCGAGATATACAGCCAGCAGATCGCCGATATGGAAAAGCCGCTGATGCCCCCCATCCCCAAGTACATCGAAACCTGGGAAAGCGCTAACGACCCGCTCGCCGGGAAGTACCCTCTCCAGATGATCAGCACCCACTTCAAGCGAAGGGCACACAGTCAGTTCGATAACATACCCTGGCTGAGGGAACTCGAGCCCCAGGCAGTGAAAATCAATCCAAAAGATGCCAAGCCCAGGGGAATCAAGGACGGAGACCTTACCAGAGTATTCAACGACAGGGGTGAGATAATTATCCAGGCCGAGGTAACCCAGAGGATCATACCCGGTGTAGTCGACGTCCCCCAGGGCGCTTGGTATGATCCCGATGAGCGAGGGATCGACCGAGGGGGCTGCGCCAATGTCCTCACACGCGACGCGCGTTCACCCGGGGGGGCTTTTACCAACAACTCGTGCTTAGTACAAGTGGAGAAAGGGTAGGAGAGAAAGCGATGCAGATAGGATTTTACTTCGATCAGACCCGCTGTACGGGCTGCTATGCCTGCGTTGTCGCCTGCAAAGATTGGCATGACGTGCCTGCAGGACCTGCTAGCTGGCAACGGGTGACAACGATAGAGCGGGGTGAGTTCCCTGATCTGTTCGTTGCCTTTTACACCAGTTCATGCTACCACTGTGCTCAACCCGCTTGTATTGCCGCATGCCCCGCAGGGGCCATCACCAAAAGGCAAGAAGACGGAGTAGTGCTAGTTGACCAGACGAAGTGCCTGGGCAAGGACCAGTGCGACCTCTGCTGGCAAGCGTGCAGTTACAAGGCTCCCCAGTTCGGAGCTGAGAATAACGCTAAAATGCAAATGTGCAACCTCTGCCCTGACAGGCTGGAGGAGGGTAAGAAGCCTATCTGCGTAGCTGCATGCCCGATGCGCGCCCTGGATGCTGGCCCCCTGGACGAGCTTAAGGCACTCTACGGAGATGCAAGGGAGGCCGAGGGCTTTATATACTCCGCCGAGCTAGAGCCTTCTATTGTCTTCAAACCCAAAGTAAAAGCGGGGTTAGCAGGGGGTTCAATGTGACGGAGCGATATGGATATGCAGGCAAAATCCTGAGGGTCGACCTGTCTTCGGGAACGATAAATCACACGCCATCAGCGGACTATGCAGACAGGTTTCTCGGGGGAAGGGGCATCGCAGCCAATATCTATTGGGATGAGGTGCCCGCCGATGTCAGCGCCTTCGATCCTGAAAATCGGCTTATATTCGCAACCGGACCCCTGGCAGGATTCAGCGGACTGTCCGGCTCCCGATGGCAGGTATGCGGCAAGGCCCCGGCTATGACCCCCGAGGAGTTTTCCTACTGCAATTTCGGAGGAAGATGGGGAGGACAGCTCAAATTCGCCGGCTACGACGGGTTGGTGATACAAGGCAAATCAGATAGACCCGTATATGTCTTTATTGACGACGATGTCGTCGAGATAAGAGACGCTTCCGCTCTTTGGGGCAAAAACACCGTGGAAACGCGAGAAATCCTGAAAGAGGAACTGGGGCGCACCGTGGCAGTGGTAGCATGTGGCCCCGCGGGCGAGAACCTGGTCTCCTATGCTATTCTCCTCGCTGACAATGACGCCAGCGGTTCCAGCGGGTTCGGAGCTGTTATGGGTTCCAAGAAATTGAAGGCCATTGCAGTGAGGGGTAAGGGAAAGGTAACCCCGGGCAATCTTGAGAAATTTAAGGAAGTCAAAGAACACGTCCGCCAGTTGTTGTGGAAGGGCCCGGGATACATGGAACTCATAGCTAAACCTGAGGCCCATATCGAAGTAGTACCTGGTCAAAAAGTGAAACTAGACCTATGCCTGGGCTGCGCAGGCTACGATGGAAGGATAACCGTGGAATCCAGAGACGGTAAGAAAAGGGGGAAGTCCCTGTGCGGGTCCTCGCTATTCTACCTTGACCGTGTAAGCAAGTACTACGGAGAACAGAACGAGGTTCCATTTTATGTCAACAGATTATGCGATGAATACGGGGTCGATGCGCTTGCCATCGAGTCGATGATGAAGTGGCTCTCAAGGTGCAGGCACGCAGGTATACTGACAGACGAGAACACAGGTATTCCCCTGTCCAAGGTAGGTAGCTGGGAATACATGGAGGCCCTGGTAACGAAGATGTCGCTCCGCGAAGGCTTCGGTGACGTACTAGCTCAGGGGATACAAAGAGCAGCCGATACACTGGGCGCCGAAGCAAAAGAGTTGGTCGCCGACTATGTGTCGAAAGCAGGACATTTGCTGACGTACTGCCCCCGTACGTTCCCTGTGCACGGCCTGCTGTACGCCATGGAGCCGAGGCAGGCGGTAAATCAGCTACACGAAATGGGACTGGTTCTATTCCAGTGGGTGAACTGGGCCAACGGTATCGAGGGCGCTTACTTATCGAGCGACGTATTTAGCAAGATCGCCGCGAGGTTCTGGGGTAGCGAACTGGCGGCTGACTTCTCCACCTGCGATGGAAAGGCACTGGCAGCAGCGAAAATCCAGGATCGTGAGTATGCCAAAGAATGTCTCATCCTCTGTGACTTTACCTGGCCAGTCACACACACTTTGTCAGGTGATCATATAGGCGACCCATCTATTGACAGTAAAATGCTTTCCGCCATTACGGGTGCAGAGGTGGATGAAGAGGAACTCTATTACATAGGAGAAAGAGTGCTCAACCTGCAAAGGGCGATACATATCAGAGAAGGCCACAGGGGGAGAGAAAGCGACCAGATTCCGGATGCCTTCTTCACAATACCACTCAAGGGCCATGCCATGAACCCCGAATGCCAAGCTCCGGGGAAGAATGGTGAGATAACTTCGAGAACTGGCATGGTAGTGGACAGGGAAGAGTTTGAAAGGATGAAAGACGAATACTATCAGTTAAGAGGGTGGGATGTTGCCACAGGCCTCCAGACGAAGGCAAAGCTGGAGGAACTCGATCTTCACGAAGTAGCGCAAGACCTGGGGCGGAGAGGACTTGCGGTGTAGCTACCCTATGCAGGAGGAGGATGCCATGGTCGAGCAACCGTTATCCGATGTGCGAATACTGGATCTGACCTGGTATATTTCAGGGCCCAACTGTACCAAGCTATTCGCAGACTATGGTGCCGATGTGATCAAGGTCGAGAGATCAGGCGAGGGCGATCCGGCGCGGAGAATGGGCCCTTTCTACCAGGATGACCCACACCCGGAAAAGAGCGGACTATTCCTGTACCTGAACACCAATAAGCGAAGCATTACCCTGAATCTAAAGACTGAGACGGGGAAAAGAATACTCAAGGATTTGGCAGAGGATGCAGATATTCTTGTGGAGAACTTTAGCCCTCATGCTATGCCCAGCCTCGGACTGGATTACGAAACCTTGGAGAAGATCAATCCCAAGCTTGTCATGACGTCCATCTCCAACTTCGGCCAGACAGGCCCCTATCGGGACTTCAAGGCCTCAGAGCTGATTATATATGGGATGGGCGGCGCCATGTGCACCACAGGAGTTGGCGACTGCGAGCCCGTCAAGAAAGGAATGAATGTGATCCAATACCAGGGAGGCACCATGGCTGCGACAGCCACAATGATAGCTCTATACGCAGCCCGGGCCCAGGGGATTGGCCAGTATGTTGATGTCTCTCTAATGGAATCCCAGATGGGCTCCATAGATAGAAGGATGAGCGAACTCCTGGCCTACGAGTATAACGGGGAATTAACGCCTAGAATGGATATCGCGGGGCTATTGCAGTATCCCTATGGAATCTTTCCCTGTGCCGATGGTTACGTTGACGTGGCTGGGGGGTTCATGTTCCTGAACCGGATTGAAAAGGTGTTAAAGATGCCTCTCATGGAAAGGTACGGCGGTGTGAATCAATTCGACGTGGAGCGCAGAGAGGAGTTCTTTGCCAACACCTGGTATCCCTGGATCATGGAGCGCACGCGGAGAGAAATCGTCGAGGCCTGCCAAGAGAAACGTGTCATGAGTGCCCCGATCAATACGACCGAGGACTTACTCAGAGAGCCACAGTTCCAGGAGAGGGGATTCTGGGCAGAGATCGATCATCCAGTGGTAGGAAAGCTAACCTTCCCTGGCATGCCGGCCATATCGGCGGAGTTGCCATGGGAGATAAGAAGGCCAGCGCCGCTTCTGGGTGAGCACAACGAGGAAGTCTATGCCTCGCTGGGTTACACAAGGGAAGACCTGATGAAACTGAGGGAAGGAGGGATTATCTGAGATGGCCAAGCTGCCGCTAGAGGGGATACGGGTGGTTGGCATGACGCAGATGTGGGCTGGCCCCACTGCCGAGATGCACCTGGCCGACTGGGGTGCCGAGGTCATCAAGGTGGAGTCACTTCACTACCTGGCTGTGGGCACCAGAGGCCCCGCGCCCAGGCACCCGAAATTTGCCGTGGACTTCGTGAAAGGGGGTTATGCCGCATATCTCAAGGAAGGCTACGACGAGGTTAACGGGAGGCCCTGGAACCGGAGTAGCATGTTCAACGTACATGGGCGAAACAAGCTTTCCTGCACTGTAGACCCCATGAAGCCCAAAGGCAAGGAGATAATCAAGCAGCTTGTCCAGGTGAGCGATGTATTCATTGAGAGCAATCAGCCCGGTGTCATGGAGAACCTCGGCCTTACCTATGACGTGATACAGGAGTGGAACCCAAAGATCATCATGGTTTCCATGTCAGGCTTCGGTCAAACAGGACCGCTCAAATACTATCGGGCTCTTGGTGCTCACCAGGAGGACTTTCTGGGACATACCTATCTCAGGGGCTACGTTGATCGAGACGTAACCGCGAATTCGGCCATCTATCACGGTGACGAAGCCTCCGGGACTGCTGCCCCCTTCATTATCGTGATGGCCCTCCACCAGCGCAACAAGACCGGGAAGGGAATGTTTATCGATATATCACAGGCAGAGGCTACCATGACCCAGTTGGGTGAGGCGATCTTGGACTACACCATGAACCAGAGGATCACTGAAAGGACAGGCAATCGAGACCTCTATGGAGCCGTCCAGGGCTGTTACCGCTGCCAGGGAGAAGACCGATGGGTCAACATCACCATTCGCAATGATAAGGAATGGGAGGGATTCTGCCGCGCCCTGGGTAACCCGGAATGGACGAGAGAGGAAAGGTTCTCAGATACTCTGAAACGGTGGCATAATCACGATGAGCTGGACCGACGCATTGAGGAATGGACCAGCCAGCACGACCATTTCAAGGCCATGTACACGTTGCAGAAAGAGGGGGTAGCTGCTGGTCCGGTTGAACACCCGGACGATGCCTATAACGACCCTCAGATGAAGGATAGAGGATTCTTTGAGAAGGTTACCCATTCTGAATGTGGCACACACCGCTATCCCGGGCTGTCCTACAGAATGTCCAAGACCCCGAATCTCTTCCGAAGCCCGCCTGTTCGTCTGGGTGAGCATAATGAATATGTATATAAGATGATTCTCAAGGTCTCCGACGAGGAGTATGCCGAACTCGAAAGGGAGGGACACATCGGCATGGACCTTGTGCCTGACCTGGAGATCGGCAAGTACAAGGCTGAATAGGTAACGGCATAAGACAGCAGCCGTAGAGGAGACAGGAATGGACTTTCGATTCACACCTGAAGAGGAAGCGCTGCGAAAGGAGTTCGACGACTTCTTCAAAGAAGAGATGAAGAAGGCCCCACCTCAATGGGGAACATCCATGGAGGCCATCTTCGGAATAGATGAGTGCTGGGAGTTCCACGAGCAAACAGCAAGGAAGCTGGCGGCTAAGGACTGGCTTGCCCGGCCCTGGCCCAGGGAATACGGCGGGCAGGAGGCTTCCCTGGTGGAGCAGTTCATCTTCAACGACGTTATGGGCTACCACAGGGGGGCTGGGGTCGATCACTGGGGCATAGCCCTTCTTGCGCCCACTCTTCTCTTCAGCGCAAACGACGAGCAAAAGAGAGAGCATCTGCCTCCCATAGCCCGGGCTGAGATATTCTGGACTCAGCTGTGGAGCGAGCCCGGCGCCGGCTCCGACCTGGCGTCCCTTACCACCCGTGCGGTAAGGGACGGTGACGACTACATCGTCAGCGGCCAGAAGACGTGGACCAGCGGCGGCCACCGCGCCGACTGGGGTTTTATGCTCGCCAGGACGAATCCCGAGGAGAAGCGAAGCCGTGGACTCTCCTTCTTCCTGGTCGATATGAAATCGCCGGGTATTACCATTGAACCTATCCTGAACTTGGAAGGCTCGCACCTTTTCAACGAGGTTTTCCTCGATGATGTTCGCGTCCCCGCACGCAACATGGTCGGCGGTGAGAATCAGGGCTGGGTCGCTTCCCAGATGACGTCGAACTTCGAACGCTCCATGATCCAGCTGTTCGCCTATCTAACGCGAGAGTTAGAGGAACTGGTGGAGTTCTGCAAAGAGCCCAAATGGGGAGGTGAGGTCCTCGCCAATAACCCGCTCGTCAGGCATACACTGGCCCAACTGGCGATCGAGATCGAATCAGGCCGCGCTTTTTCATACTCGATACTCTGGGAGCAGATCAAAGGTGGCCTGATAATGGCTGCCCCCCTGGCAGCGGCGGCAAAGGTCCTCGCCACCGAGCTGGTGCAGCGCTTTACCTATGCCGGAAGCGAAATCCTGGGACTCTACGGGCAGGTAAAGGAATCAAGGTGGGCACCGCTTCAAGGCAGGTTCGAAAAGGAATACCAGTTATGCCCCGGCTTGAACATGGCCGGGGGAACCTCTGAGATCATGAGAAATCTCATCTGCTCGCTGGGGCTGGGGCTGCCAAGAAGCTGGTAGCTTCGACACAGGCTGAATAAGGAAGGTAAAACTACATGGAGTGGTGGACGAAGGTCACCGACCTGCTGGGTTGTAAGTATCCTATTATACAGGGCGCATTCGGTGGATTCGGCAGGGCTGTCCTGGCAGCGCCCGTCTCTGAGGCAGGTGGTTTTGGAATCATCACCGCCACCGCGCTAAACACCCCCGAGAAGCTGCGAAAGGACATCCGTAAGGCCAGGTCGATGACAGACCGGCCTTTTGGGGTGAACCTGTCGCTTATTGGCCATCCCCATATCAACGAATTGCGCGAAGTGGCCATAGAGGAGAGGGTGGCAGCGATATTCACTTCAGCCTACAAAGCTCAAGACCACGGGAAGCGCATCAAAGAGGCAGGCATACCCTGGATTCACAAGGTTGGCACCCTGAAGCATGCTCAGGCGGCCGAGAGCCACGGTGCTGACGCAGTGGTCATGGTGGGAATCGAAGGCGAGGGAGAAAAAGCCGCCCTCCATTTGAGCACGATGACCAGCATCAGCATGGCAACGAAGATGCTCGGTATTCCGGTGATCGCTGCCGGGGGGATTGGAGATGGCCGCACATTCCTGGCAGCACTGGCAATGGGGGCAGAGGGAGTATATATAGGCACTGCCTTCATGGCCACAAAAGAGTGCCCCATCGCTGAACGTCACAAGCAGGCGCTGGTAAAGGCCAGTCCCAGCGATCCTGACCTGCGAAACAAGATATTCGCACCGCCACCTCCAGGGCTGGAGGAACTGACCCGCAAACAGGAGGTGTGGCAACTCGTGGGCGATGCCAAGCCACACTCTGTATCCCGGCCTATGCCCGTTATGGGAGGATCGATGGCGGTAGGGACGATCACCGGAATCGTCACAGTCAAAGAACTGATAGACAGAATCATCGGTGAGGCCGAGGAGCTTCTAACCGGCGACAGCCCACTGGGCCGGATACTGGCAACCGGAAATAAATCCTAATTCCGAAACTCAAAATCCTAAATAAACTCAAAATCCGAAGCATCCAAGCGTATGGAATTCGAAGCGTTTATAACATTCGAATTTTGAAAATTCGATATTGTCTAGATTTTAGAAATTAGTATTTAGAATTTGCCGGGGCAATAGCCCCGGGGGAGGTTGGAGCTATGATCTACCTGCATGAAACCCATGACGTCATCGGTGGCAAGATGGACGATTTCTCCGAGTCTATGCGAACCCAGTGGAGACCGATGATCGAGAAAGACGGGCTGGCCAGAGTGCTGTGGTTCTTCAAACTTGCCACCGGCACGAACGTGAGCTACCAGTCGATCTCCATCACGGCTGTCAGGGACTGGCAATCCTGGGGCACCATGGTCGAGCGAATGGTAGCTGATCCCAACTGGAGGGCGTGGAACCGCGATGTGTGCCAGTATCGCCGGGACGTCGAGGCTAAATTGCTCCTGCCCAACCCACGGTCACCCCTTCAGGAGGTTGACTTCACCTCGGTGGAGGCCCCGGCTGACGACGATCTGCCATCCGTCTACCTGCACGATACGGGCTGGCCCTACCCTGGCCTGATGGATGAATACATCGAAGCCCTGCATACAGTGCTTGAGCCGCAGATGGAGGCCGTAAAACCCTACGTCATCACAGCTGCCGCTGGCTGGCGCACCTGCCCGGGGACTGGCCGCTTTCATGAGGCGATTCTACTCTCCAAGATTCATAACTTCGAGCTGTTCTCCTTCATCATCACCTTCGGCGAGCCGCCGCCCCAGCCAGGAGAATGGATGGTAGAGGGGCTCAAGTACCGCGATAAATGGGAGAGTAAGCTCCTGCGCACGGATAGCTGGTCACCAATGAAATAGGCCAGGGCTACGCCATCCTCTTACATGCCAGCAACCCTTACTTTGATATAAAGGTGGTACAATAATTGAGGGCAGGCCAAAAGATGACGAGTAGGATAGAAATGAAAGGTAAACTGAATAAATCATATTTAGATCAGCTAGTAAAAAATGTTATTACAAAAAAATATATTTACGGAGCTGTTTTTTATGTATCATCTGATGACAACAGCATCGATTTAATCAGTGCATCCGGAAATATAGAAGAAGATAGTCAATACTATATCGCCAGCATAAATAAGTTTTTTGTTTCTGCAATCATCCTGAAATTGTATACAGAAAACAAATTAGACCTAGAGGACAAAATCTCAAAATACCTTCCGGAAGAGGTAGTTCGGGGATTACATTTACATAATGGAAAGGAATTTTCTAATGACCTTTCCATTGCCCATCTGATGTCTCATACCTCGGGGCTCCCCTGTTATCTGACCGATAAACAAGCCAACGGAAAAACAGTGATGAAAGAGCTTGAAGCAGGTATTGATCAACCCTGGCCAATTCACAAAGTAATTCAAGAGGTAAAAAGGATGAAAACACACTTTCCGCCCGGGAAAGAAGGCAGGGCTAAATATATTGATACAAACCATCAAATTTTGGGCTTAATCATAGAAAACATTACAGGAGAGCCTGTAAATATTGTCCTGAAAAATCTGTTTCAAGAACTGAACCTAACTAAAACTTATGTGTGTGAAGATGCAAATGATAAAAAATTTGTTCCCATCCGTTATAAATCGGAAACAAGACATATCCCGCTTTTTCTCACCTCTACACAAAATGATATTATTTCCACTGCAAAGGATCAAATGACGTTTTTAAAAGCATTCTTCAGCGGTTATTTTTTCCCAAAGGAAAGACTGAACGAATTGGAGAAGTGGAATAACATTTTCTTTCCTTTTAAATATGGTATCGGCATACAAAAATTCTATATGCCCCGCATTCTTTCGCCTTTTCATCCCGTGCCCGATATGGTTGGTCATTGTGGTTCTACCGGTTCAGCGGCTTTTTATGTGCCTGATATGGATATCTACATAACGGGATCTATAAACCAGCAAGCAAGGCCTAATATCGCGTTTCAGACCATGATAAAATTTGTTAATAAATTGAGTTAATAAAATGATTGTTAAGTAAGAGATAAGGGAGCATACCTCATATAATAGCGGCTACCCTGTTTCGCTCCCGTGACCTGCCCCCCGAAAATCGGTCCAGGCAAATATTTAAAAAGAAGCGTTTTCACCCGCTGTCCCTACCTGCAAACTTGGCTTCCCTTCAATTGGATGTCTGGTAATCTAACTGGAGAACAGTGGGGCATGATGCGGCCACGCCATCCTGCTTCTTGCCACCTACCCACGAAACCGACCCGGTGTGTGACCCAAAAGAGGGACGCTGGCTTGGCCTCCTCTTGGAGACTCTAGCGAGGCAAGTTGCGTAGGCTTGGCCACCTATCGTCAGGTGCGCATACGCTGAAGTCTATTCTCACCCTACTAGTCAACCTCGCTCTCAGTTCCAACTCTGTGATTGCAGTCTACGTGGATAGAGATTATTAGTGCCATGTGACAAAAGTTGCATACATGTATCGGATTCTGGTTTACCATGTTCAACAAAGGGTGCTGCTACAGAGGCGATAAGCAGCAAGGAGGTATATGATGCGAGACAAGGTAGAAACCGCACTTAATCACATAAGGCCGGCTTTGCAGGCCGATGGGGGTGATGTTGAGTTGGTGGACATCAAGGACGGCGTCGTTTCGGTGAGGCTTACTGGCGGATGTGGTTGTTGCTCTATGTCAGCGATGACTCTGAAGCATGGAATCGAGCGGCTGCTTATGCAGGAAGTGCCTGAAGTGAAAGAAGTCGTAGCCGCATAGTGACATGGGTAGGACTCTCCCTTAGAACACGTCCAAAAAGGAGTATTAGCGTGAAACGGACGATAATGGCTGCTTCGTTAGTAGTTTCAATTGTGAATGTCAAGCGAAAACACACCCACTGTGATGGTTGAAAATGCACCCGTCTTTTCTCAGGTCTGATCAATATTGTAGAATGACATCAGACCAGGATAATTGAGGGTGTCACATGCTGTACGAAA
>Ga0209498_1001161_pt1 | contig 16200 bp, 15 predicted proteins | sample WalLakDeSediment_FD_184131 | JGI IMG/M metagenome (GOLD analysis project Ga0209498, IMG submission 184131) | Lake sediment microbial communities from Walker lake, Nevada to study Microbial Dark Matter (Phase II) - Walker Lake 11/02/13 Deep... | ecosystem: Environmental > Aquatic > Freshwater >... | reverse complement strand
TTCCTCAGGTAGTTCGAGTCCGCCAGTTTCTGGTCCCCGGGCTCGCGCCCGGGGCTTGTATGCGGGAGAGCGGAGGGTTGTCTCTGGCTATCTCGGGCTGGTGGGGCGACCGATGCGGTCAGACTGCTTGGTCTGGCGGAAATTGTGCCGAATACGATTGCCGGGAATGACCCGACGATTATGCTCAAGCTCCATGGGCAAAGGCGGCGGTTCTCCGATCGGTGAGGCGCTCGCATGGGCCAGCCGGATCATGGCCGTGGGGCTCGCCATGTTCCTGCCCGCCGTGGCGGGGGGATGGGTCGATCGCTGGCTTGGCACCGCATGGATCGGGCTTTTTGGCCTGGTCGTCGGCTTCATGGCCGGATTGACCTGGCTCGTGCGAATGACTCGCCGGGAGACGCCGACGTGAACAACCAGACTCCCCGTCAGGGAATCACAACCGCCTTTGGTGCGGCGGTGCTGCTGGTCGTGCTCGCCGTGGTCGTGGGCATCACGCTGGCGGGCGGCGGCGACGATCCTGCTCGTCGCCGGGCCGTCGCGTTGGCGGCCAGCGTGGCGGGGGGTGGAGCGCTCGCTGGCTGGTTTGCGAGCCGCCTGAGCCGGGGTAAGGCAGCCGCCACCGCCATGGCCGGCGGCCTGGGGGCCACCCTCTTGCGGCTTGGTCCGATGCTCGCGGCGCTCGGCTGGATCACCTCCCAAGGGGGGGAGCTCAAGGACGCGGGGGCCGGCGGGCTGCTCGTGGCTTTTTATCTTCCGCTTCTGGCCGCCGACATCCTGCTCACGCTGTTGGCCGGGCCGGGAGGCCGTCGGAACGGCGGCGTGAACGGGGTGAATTGACGGGGACAGTCCTGTTGGCCCACACTCTCGATCTTCCAGACGTGTTCCTCCGTCCCCTGAACAATGTCCGACCATAACCCGATCTACCATCTCAAGGACGCCTACTACTTCGAAGTGCCGAAGCCAATGTGGCGGCAGGGGTGGCAGAGGCTCGATGATGTGCCGGCGTTCCTCAAGACGCCGTTCGAGGCCGCCGGCTTAAAGATGCCGAGCGTGGCTGAATTCAATCAGGCGCTCGACGGGAAGATCCTGATCCCGCAGCCGTTCGGCGAACTCGACAGCCTGTATGAGAAGAAGTCGGGCTTCTGCATCTCGAAATACATGATCCTCGAGGTGCTGCTGGCCGGCATCCTGTCAGTCGTGTTCATGCGGCTGGCGAGCCGGCTTCGCTTCGGAGCGGCTCCGAAGGGATGGTTCACGAACATGTTCGAGATGGTCATCGTCTACATCCGCGACAACATCGCCCGCACGGCAATCGACTCCCATGACAACCATGACAACCATGACAACCATGACAACCACGGGCATGACAACCATTCCCATGGGCACGGCGGACAGGCCTCGGCGGTCGTTGTGCACGAGGGAGACCGGTTCGTCCCCCTGCTGCTCACGCTGTTTTTCTTCGTGCTCGGCTGTAACCTGCTGGGCATGCTTCCCTGGGCGGGATCCCCCACAGCTACCTTCTCGGTGACGCTGGCGCTCGCCCTCGTCACGTTCGGCACGGTCGTGCTGGCCGGCATGATGAAGTTCGGCTTTGTCGGCTTCTTCACGAATCAGGTTCCGAGCATGGACCTGCCGTGGCCGCTGGCGATCTTCCTCAAGCCGATGATCTTCGCGATCGAGATGCTGGGCCTGTGCATCAAGCACCTGATCCTCGCCGTTCGCCTCCTCGCCAACATGGTGGCCGGCCACCTTGTGCTGCTGGGCATCATGGGGATGATCACGGCGGCGGCAACCTACTCGCTGGGAATGTGGGCCACCGTCACCGGCATCAGCGTCGTTTCAAGCGCCCTGTTCAGCCTGCTCGAACTGTTCGTCGCGTTCCTCCAGGCCTATTTGTTCACGTTTCTTTCGGCCCTGTTCATTGGCGCTGCGGTGCACCAGCATTAGGCTCCCTGCCGCCGGCTCACACGGCGTTCAACCATCCGTCTTCGTTTCTCTTTCAGCCCTTTCGACACCTCGTTTTCAGGAGTTTGATCACGCATGATCCGTTCGCTTCTCTCGGTTCGTATGCTCGCCGCCGCCGCCGCGGTCGCTCTTGTCGTTCTGTCTGCCGACGTCGCCTCGGCCCAGGAGGCCAGTGCGGCCGGCCGGCCGCTCATTGACCTCACCGCTTCGTTTGGCGTGGGCCTGACGGTGATCGGGGCGGCCTTCGGCATCAGCCGGCTCGCCGCGGCCGCCTATGAGGGGATGGCCCGGCAGCCCGAGGTGGCCGGCACGATCCAGACGGCGATGATCATCGCGGCGGCCCTCATCGAAGGCTTTACGTTCTACGCCCTGTTTATCTGCTCCGGTAAGTGATCGAGCCCGGCGCAGGCCCGGGGCGGGACGGCTTCCAGAATTGGGACCGTTCCGCCCCGTGCTGCGGCGGCTTGGCCTGGTCTGGATCCCACACATACACACCACACACACCAAAAGTCCCTTCCTCACGCGACTCATGAACCACGCACGCTCGATTGCGACCCGCTGTGTTTTGGCCATTGCCACGGCCTCGTTTTTGATGGTCGCTGCGACCTGGGCCGCAGCCGAAACCTCTGCCGCCGAGACGCCGCCCGGCCAGGCCCATGACGACCACGGGCACGGGCCCGAGATCGGCCACAACCTGCCGGCTGGCGTCTCTCAGCAGGCGTTTGAAAGCCCGGCCTGGTTTCAGACCGACCTCGCCCTCTGGACGCTCGCCGTCTTCGCGGTCCTCTTGTTTCTGCTCACGAAGTTTGCCTGGAAGCCAATCATGGAGGGGCTGGAGAAGCGGGAGCAGGGCATCGCCGACTTGATCGCCGCCACTCGAGCGGCCAACGACGAGGCCAAGAACATGCTCGCCTCCTACGAGCGGCGACTGGCCGAAGCCTCCGATGAGGTCCGGGGGATGCTCGAGGAAGCCCGCCGCGATTCGGAGGCGACCCGTCTGGCGATCGTCGCTGAGGCCCGCAAGGCTGCCGACGACGAGCAGGCCCGGGCCAAACGGGAGATCGGTCTGGCCCGCGATGAGGCCCTCTCGCAGATCGCCGAGCAGGCCGGCCAGTTGGCCGTCGACGTGGCCGGAAAATTCCTCCGCGACAAGCTTTCCACCGACGACCATGCCCGGCTGGTCCGGGATTCGGTGGCCTCGGTTCGCTCCGCTCCCAGCATCAACTAGACCCCCCGCACCGACGCGTTCGCTCCCGCATGCCCCACGCTGCCCCCGCCGCCGACCATCAGGCCCGCCTCGATCCCGCCGCCGAGCGGATCGCCCGTGTCTATGCCCAGGCAATTCTGGAAGCGGCCGACGCGGCTGGCTGCCGTGGCCAGGTGATCGACGAAGTGGCAGCGTTCGTCGGCGATGTTCTGCCCAAGGTCGCTGGTGCTCTGGCTGTGTTCGCCTCGCCGCAGGTTGCCGCGGAGCAGAAGGAATCGCTCATCCGGCGGGTCGCCGGGGGCCGGCTTGTGCCCACGACGGTGCATGCCCTGTGCGTGCTGGCCCGGCATGACCGGCTCGAAATTCTCGCCGCAGTGGCCTCCGCCATGCGGAAACTCGACGACGAGGCGGCCGGCCGACGCCAGGCCACCTTCACCACGGCCGTGCCCCTCGGCGACGACGAGCGGCGGCGGATCGTGGCCGAGGTCGAGGAGGCCGTTGGGGTCAAACTCGCCCCCGTTTTCACCGTCAAGGCCGATCTCATTGGCGGGCTCGTCGTCAGGATCGGCGACACCGTCTACGACCAATCCATCGCCAGCGGCCTCTCGCGGCTCGGCGGCAACCTGCACAGGAGGACCATTCATGAAATTCAATACCGACGAGATCGCCTCACTTCTGCGTGAGGAGATCACCCAGTTCGAATCGGGCATCGACGTCCGCGAGGTCGGGCGGGTGCTCGAGGTTGGCGACGGCATTGCCCGCGTCTGGGGTCTGTCCGGCGTGATGGCCGGAGAGATGGTCGAATTCCCCGGCGGGATCATCGGGCTCGCGTTTAACCTCGAGGAAAACTCGGTCGGCGTGATCATCCTCGGCGACTACCTCAAGGTGACCGAGGGCGACGAGGTGAAGAGCACCGGCCGGCTGCTCTCGGTGCCGGTGGGCGACGCGGTTATCGGCCGCGTGCTCGATCCGCTGGGCAATCCGCTCGACGGCAAGGGGCCGGTGGTGACCGAACTCCGGCGGCCGGTCGAGACGCTCGCTCCGGGCGTGGCCGATCGGCAGCCGGTCCGCGAGCCGCTCCAGACGGGCATCAAGGCGATCGACGCCATGACGCCGATCGGCCGCGGGCAGCGGGAGCTCATCATCGGCGACCGCAAGACCGGCAAGACCGCGATCGGCATCGACGCGATCATCAACCAGAAGAATAGCGGCGTGAAGTGCTTCTATGTCGCTGTCGGCCAGAAGGACTCTTCAGTAGCCGTGGCGATCGACACGCTGCGGAAGTACGGCGCGATGGACTACACGACCGTGATCATGTCGGGCGCCTCCACGGCCGCCCCGCTCCAGTACATCGCCCCCTACTCGGGCACCGCCATGGCCGAACACTTCATGTACAACGGCCAGCACTCGCTGATCGTCTACGACGACCTCTCGAAACAGGCCACCGCCTACCGTCAGCTCTCGCTCTTGATGCGGCGGCCGCCGGGCCGCGAGGCGTATCCTGGCGACGTGTTCTACGCCCACAGCCGGCTGCTCGAGCGGTCGGCCAAGCTCTCGGCGGAGAAGGGGGGCGGGTCGCTCACGGGCCTGCCGATCATCGAGACGCTCGAAGGGGAGGTGTCTGCCTACATCCCCACGAACGTAATTTCGATCACCGACGGCCAGATCTACCTTCAGCCCGACCTCTTCTTCGCCGGCCAGCGGCCCGCCATGAACGTGGGCATCTCCGTCTCCCGCGTCGGTGGGGCTGCCCAGATCAAGGCCATGAAGAAGGTGTCGGGTGGCCTGCGGCTCGATCTCGCGAGCTTCCGGGAGCTCGAGGCCTTCGCGCAACTCGGCACCGACCTCGATGCCGCCACCCAGCAGCGGCTCGATCGCGGCTATCGGATGGTCGAGCTCCTCAAGCAGGGGCAGTATGCCCCGCTCGACGTGGTCGATCAGGTGATGAGCATCTACGCGGGCACTCGCGGCCACCTCGACGACGTCAAGCGGGATGAGGTGGCCGATTGGGAGAAGGGCTTCCTCACGTTTGTTCGTGATCAAGTGCCCGAGCTGCGGGCTCGGATCGAGGAGTCAAAAGACCTCGATGCGGAGAGCGAGCGGCAGCTCGAGGCGGCGATCGCGGAATTCAAGCGGCAGCGGGCCGGAAAGGGGGCCGCCCAGGCCCGCCAGCCTGTTGGCGCTGGCCGCTGAGTATTTTCTAGACACACCCCAGCAGGATCAGCGGCGATGGCGAAGGCCCGGGCACTCGATCGACGGCGGAAGTCGGTGCGGAACATCCGCAAGATCACCCGCACGATGGAACTCATCGCGACGGCGCGGTTCAAAAAGGCGATGGATCGCTCGGTCGCCGCGCGTGACTACACGAACCAGCTCGCCAAGATTCTGGAAAACATCGCCGCTGTCGGGGCCGAAGTGCCTCATCCACTCCTCGAGATCCGCCCCACCCAACGGACTGCGGTGCTTCTGCTCACCGGCAATCGCGGCCTCTGCGGCGGCTACAACTCAAATGTCATCCGCCAGGGCGTGGCCCTGCTCGGGCAGTGGACGAGCGAACGGGTCGAGGCGAGCGTGGCCGTGTCGGGCAAGCGGGGCATCGCGGCCCTCAAGTTCCGCGGCATCGAGATGGCCGAACGGTACACGTCTTTTGATGACAAGCCGGAGTTCGCAGCCGTCGCCCCGCTCGGCCGGGCCTACCTCGAGGCCTACGCTGCCGGTGAGATCGACCGGCTCGACGTCGTGTACACGAAGTTCCACGGGATCGCGAAGCAGGAGGCGGTCGCCGACATGCTCCTGCCGCTATCGCCCCCTCAGGCGGCCGGGGGCAACACGAAGCTGGCCAGTGACGACTACGACTTCTACCCCTCGGCCGAGAGCATCCTGGCCGAGATCCTGCCGGCGAGCTTCATGGCGCGGCTGTTCAAGTGCTTCCTCGACGCGGCAGTGAGCGAGCAGGTGGCCCGGATGGTGGCCATGAAGGCGGCCACTGAGAACGCCGGCGGCCTGATCAAGAGCCTGTCGCGGCAATACAACCGGGCCCGGCAGTCGCAGATCACCGGCGAGATCATGGAGATCCTCGGCGGCGTTGAGGCCCTCAAACAGTAGACCCCAGAGCAGTAGACCCCAGAGCAGTAGACCCCAGAGCAGTAAACGCTTCGTCAAAAGCCACTCGACAAATACAACAGTCCACCGTTCGGGTGGGCAGCAGACTTCCGGCGGTCCCGCGGGCCTCAAGCCCCATTCCGCCAAAACCCGATCAGGCAACCGTACGTCACAGGCAGGAGAGATAGAAACCGATCATGGCAACCGCAACTTCCACCGGCCGCATCACCCAGGTCATCGGGTCGACGTTCGACGTCGAGTTTCCCGAGGACGCGATCCCCGGAATCTACAACGCCGTCCGCATCGACAGTGACAAGAAGGGGTTCGCGCTTCATCTTGTGGGCGAGGTGCAGCAGCACCTCGGCGGCGGCAAGGTTCGCTGCGTGGCCCTCGGCTCGACCGACGGCCTGATCCGCGGTGAGGAAGTGGTCGACACCGGGGCCCCGGTGTCGGTGCCGGTCGGCCCGGCCACGCTCGGCCGCGTGTTCAACCTGCTCGGTGAGCCGATCGACAAGCGAGGCGTGGTCGAGACCGAGGAGCGGTGGCCGATCCACCGCGACCCTCCGCCGTTGACCGACCTGTCAACGAAGACCGAGCTCTTCGAGACTGGCATCAAGGTGATCGACCTGCTCACGCCGTTTGTCCGAGGCGGCAAGGCGGGCCTGTTCGGCGGTGCCGGCCTCGGCAAAACAGTGATCCTCACCGAACTCATCGCCCGAATCGCGAGTGCCCACGGCGGCTACTCGGTGTTCGCGGGCGTCGGTGAGCGGACCCGAGAGGGCACCGACCTCTGGCTCGAGATGCAGGAGGCCAAGATCGGCGACACCGGCCGGAGCGTCATCGAGCAGACCTGCATGGTGTTCGGCCAGATGAACGAGCCGCCGGGGGCCCGGCTGCGGGTCGCCCTGACGGCCCTGACGATGGCCGAGTATTTCCGGGACACGACCGGCACCGACACGCTGCTCTTCGTCGACAACATCTTCCGCTTCTCGCAGGCGGGCAGCGAGGTGAGCGCGCTATTGGGCCGGATGCCGAGCGCCGTGGGCTACCAGCCCACGCTCGCCACGGAGATGGGCGCGCTCCAGGAGCGGATCACCTCGACCTCGAAGGGGGCGATCACGTCCGTGCAGGCGGTCTACGTGCCAGCCGACGACCCGACCGACCCGGCTCCGGCCACCGCCTTCGGCAACCTCGACGCATTCCTCTACCTCGAGCGGTCGATCTCGGAAAAGGGCATCTATCCGGCCGTTGATCCGCTCGCCTCGTCGAGCCGCATTCTCGACCCCCAGTATGTCGGCGAGCGGCACTACCGGATCGCCCGGCGGGTGCAGCGGACGCTCCAGCGATACCGGGAACTGCAGGACATCATCGCGATCCTCGGCGTAGACGAGCTTTCCGAAGAGGACAAGCTCGTCGTGCACCGGGCCCGCCGCATGGAGCGGTTCTTGTCGCAGCCGTTTCTCGTGGCCGAGGTCTTCACCGGCAAGCCTGGCGAGATCACAAGCCTCGCCGACACGATCCGCTCCTTCGAGGAGATCGCCGACGGCACGTGGGACCACCTCCCCGAGCAGGCTTTCATGTACGTCGGGTCGATCGAGCAGGCCGAAGAGCAGGCCAAGAAGATGGCCGCCAAGGCCTGACCTTTCCCGTCCCGCACCCGTCGAGCCCAACACCATGGCCGAAACGAAACGCTCCGCTGGCATTCGCTGCCTCATCGTGACGCCCGAGACCACCCTGCTCGACGCGTCTGCGGGATCGGTGATCCTGCCGCTCCGGGATGGCCAGCGGGGTGTGGGCCGGGGCCATGCCCCGTTCATCGCCCAGCTCGGCGCAGGGGAGGTGCGGCTGACGATGGCCGAGGGATCAGAGGCGGTCCACCGGGTATTCATCGAGGGAGGCTTCGTGGAGGTCGGACATGACGTGGTCACCGTGATCACGCAGCGGGCCGTGCCTGCGGAGAAGCTCGACCTCGTTCGCGCGCGGGCTGATCTGGCGGAGGTGACGGGCCGCGCGGCCGCGGGAGACGAAGCAATCGACGCCAAGCTGCTGGCTCAGGACTCGGCCCGCGCGATCGTGCGGATCGCGAGCCGCGGCCGGTAGGGCAGGTTTGCCGGGCCCTGGTCTCTGGCCCCATCTTCGGTCACTGCCGCCGGGCCGTTGCCGCGATGATCGCGGCGGCCATCTCGGGCAGCGGCACGATGCGGTCCACGACGCCGAGGTCGATCGCGGCCCGCGGCATGCCGTAGACGATGCAGCTCGACTCGTGCTCCGCCAGGGTCGTGCCGCCGGCAGCCTGGATCGCCTGGAGCCCAAGAGCCCCGTCGCTGCCCATGCCGGTCAGGAGGGCGGCCACCACGTGTGGGCCAGCCGCCTCCGCCGCTGACCGGAACAGCACATCCACCGCCGGCCGGCAGTGGTGCAGAGGCGGCGAGCGGACCAGCCGGGTGCGGAAGCCCCCACCGCGATACTCGACCGCGAGGTGGATGTCGCCCGGGGCCACCGCACACTCTCCCGGCCGCAGCGGCTCGTCGTCTCCCGCCTCGCGGACCTTGAGCCCGGAGAGCGTGTCGAGTCGCTCCGCCACGGCGCGGGAGAACGAGGGGGAGATGTGCTGGACAACCGCGATCGGCGGCATTTCGGCGGGAAATAGCGGGATCAGCCGCCGCAGGGCCTCGACGCCGCCGGTGGAGGCTCCGATCACGATGATCTGCCGCTCGTGAATCGGTCGCGAACCGGCCGGAATCAGAGCGGGCGGAACCGCTGCCGCCGCCGGCCGACCCGGCTCCGTCTGCCTCCGCAGGCGACTGCCCGCCTCGGCGGCCGCCTTCACGTGCCAGGCGAGCTTGTCGGCGACGGCCCCGAGCGACATCGTGCCGTCGGGCTTGGCCAGCACGTCAACCGCGCCAGCCTCGATCGCCTCGAGGGCGGCCTGGGAGCCGGCCTGGGCAAGCGAGCTGACGACCACCACCGGCAGCGGATGATGCTTCATGAGGATCCGCAGGAAGGTGAGGCCGTCCATTCGCGGCATCTCGAGATCGAGCGTGATCACGTCGGGGTCGAGGCGGGCGATCTTCTCGCGGGCCACGTAGGGGTCGGGCGCGGTGCCCACCACCTCGAGTTCAGGATCACGGGCCAGGGCGTCGCCGATCGCCTTGCGGACGAGCGCTGAATCGTCGACGACGAGCACGCGAATCCTGCGTTTAGCGTTGCTCATGGCTGCACCTCACTCGCCCGCCTCATGCCGGCCGCTCGTAGACCGCCGGCCGCACCTGGCGGAGGCGGTGGGTCAGCCCCAGGAGGCTCTCGGCGTGGCCCACGAAAAGGTGGCCGCCAGGGGCGAGCTGTTCCGAGAGCCGGTCGACAAGGGTCTGCCGGGAGGCCTCGTCGAAGTAGATCATCACGTTGCGGCAGAAGATCACGTCCTGGCCAGCCGGTAGCGGGTAGCTCGGCTGGAAGAGGTTGATCGCGGTCACCTGGACCCGCTGCCGGAGTTCGGGCTTCACGCGGTAGAACCCTTGCCGCTCGCCGAACCCGCGGCGGAAATACCGTTTGAGCCAGGCCGGATCAGGCAGCTGGACGCGGTCGGCCTCGTAGACACCCAGCCGGCAGCGGTCGAGCATCCGGCGGGAGATGTCGGAGGCATCGACGCCCCAGCCCGACAAGCCGCCGGTGCGGGCGTGCTCGGCGACCACGATCGCCAGCGAATAGGCCTCTTCGCCGGAGGCTGCGGCGGCGCACCACACCCGTAGCGGACGGCCCTCGGCCGCGGCCCGCTGGCAGACTGTTGGCAGCAGGTCGCGGGCCAGGAACTCGAAGTGGGCCGGTTCGCGGAAGAAGCAGGTGTGGTTGGTCGAGATGAGGTCGACCAACTGCTCGGCCTCCTCGTCGTTGCCCGGGCCCAGGAGCCGGCAGTAGTCGTCGTAGCTTGTGAGCCCGAGGCTGCGGAGCCTGGCGGCGAGACGTCCGGCCACGAATGCCCGCTTGTCGGGCCCGAGGCGGATCCGGCTGCGGCGGTAGACGAGGTTCGCCAGAAACGCGTAGGCCCGCTCGTCTGGCTCGGGATCGGGGGCAAGCATGAGCGGATGCCAGGGGATTCGGTTTGGGTATCGTATGCCGCCGGGCCGGTTCAGAAATCGGTGAAGTGACGATCCTCGGCATCATGGGCGGCCGGCTGGCGGCCACCGTCGCCCGGCATCGGGATCCGGGGGAGGGCGGTTGGCCTGCCGCTGGCGGTCGGCCGGAAACGGACTGCGGCTGCGGCACTCCGCGAAAGTGGCGGCGTGTGGCCCGCCACGACAAGGGCCCGCAGCCGATCAACGCTCCCCCGAACGGCGGCAGCCTGGCCGGAGAGATCCGCCGCCGCGGCCGCTCCCTCGCCGGCCCGGGCGGCGTTTTCCTGCGTGACGTGGTCGAGCTGCGTCATGGCGGTGCCAATCTGGCGGATGCCCTGCGACTGTTCCTGGGCCGCGGTGGCGATCTCGGCCACGAGCTTGTCGGCAGCAGTGACCCGTTCGGCGATCTCAGTGAGCGACAAACCAACCCGCTCGCAGCTGGCCGCACCCAGGCGGCTGCTCTCGATGGCCGCCTCGATCCGTTCGGAGGTTTCCCGAGCGGCCGCGGCGCTCCGCTGGGCCAGTGACCGCACCTCGTCGGCAACCACGGCGAAGCCCGCTCCTGCCTCACCCGCGCGGGCCGCCTCGACCGCGGCGTTCAGGGCCAGGATATTGGTCTGGAAGGCGATCTCGTCGATCTGCTTCACGATCTTGGCGACCTCCGCGCTCGTCGTGCCGATTGACCGCATCGCCGCGTCCATCGCGGCCATCGTATTGGCACCGGTGGTCGCCGCCGCCCGGGCCTGTCCGGCAAGTGTTTTAGCCTGGCCTGCGTTGTCGGCGGTGCAGCGGATCATCACCGACATCTGCTCGAGCGCCGCCCCGGTCTCGGCCACGGAGGCGCCCTGCTCGGTGCAGCCGGCAGCCACGGTGCTGTTGACGGCGGCAAGCTGGCCGGCAGCCTCGGCCGTCTTCACCGCTCCCGTCTCCAGTGTGTCGGAGATCCCGAGCAGCGCACGGCTCAGCGAGCGGATGATGCCGAAGGCCAGGAGCGTCCCGATCACGGCCGCCGTACCGAGCATGATGGCGGCGACGAGGAAGCCAGTCTGCAGTTGCGAGCGGGCGGCCTCGGCCTCCCGCTCGGTCAGAGCAATGTTGTGGGCGATCACCCGCGCGAAGGTTGCCTGGCAGCGGTCGGCTACCTGCTCGATGTCGTCGAGCGCAGCGGCCCGGGCTTCGGCCACCCGCCCCTCGGCCGCGAGAGCCTCCGCCCGGCGAACCTGGACGAGCAGCGCGGCCCGGCCCTCGATGGCCGCGTCCAAGAGCCGCTGGTCCTCGGTGTCACTGACGAGTGCACGGTAGGCGGCGATGTCACGGTCACCGCGAGCGACCGCGTCTTGGAGGCTCCGCTTGCCCTCCTCGATTCGGTCGGGTTCGGTGTCGAGCACGGTGCTGCGGACGGCGAGCAGCATCTCGAGGTTGGCCTCGATGATCCGGCTGAGTGTGAGCACGGAGGGGATCGTGTTGCTGGAAAGGGTGGCGACGTGGCCGCCGACCGCCCGCAGCCTGACCAGCGATGTGGCCCCGACGGCGACTGCCGCAAGGAGGAGAATCGCAAAGCCGGCGGCGACCCGGCGGGGGATAGTCCAATTCATCATGGGAGGCGGTGTCCGAGGGCTAGGGCGAGAGTGAGGAGGGGGCGGGCTTTTCAGACGGGCCGTCGGCGGCGGCCACGGCCTCGAGGTCGATGAGCGTTGATACGCCGACGTCGCGGCGGGCCAGGCCCGTGATGAAGCGGGTGTCGACGGCCCCGCCGAAGTCGGGAGGGGGAGCGATGTCGGCGGCGGCCAGGGTTACTACCTCCTCGACGCCGTCGACGACCACGGCATAGGGCCGGACGCCGCCCGCCGTCGCGGCCACCTGGGCGACGACGATGCAGGTGCGGTCGTGGTCTGGACCAACAACCAGCCCGAACTGCACCCGCAGGTCGACAACCGGGATCACCCTGCCGCGGAGGTTGATCACGCCCCGGACGTGCGGCGGCATGTTGGCCACCGGCGTGATGGGGCAGAGGCGGATGATCTCCCGCACGGCGAGGACGGGGACGCCGTATACCTGGCCGCTGAGGACGAAGGTCAGGTATTTGCCGGGCTGGGCCGAGGCCGGGCCATGAGCGGGCGGAATCGTTGGTGCGATTGCGGTCATTGCTCTGGGGCGGTCTAGGCCGCCGTCTCCGTGTGGGGCCTTCTGCCGAGCCGGACGAGCGGGATCGTGTCGAGGATCAACCCCACGCGGCCGTCGCCGAGGATCGCCGCGCCGGCAAAGGGGGTGCGGCCGGTAAACATCTCACCGAGCGGTTTGATCACCACCTCCTGCTTGCCGACAAGCTCATCGACCAAGATGCAGCGGCGGTCGTTGCCCGCCTCGAGCACGACCACGATGCCACGGGTGGGATCGGCCTGGGCCCCTTCGATGCCAAGATGCTGGCCGAGCCGCATCATGGGCAGCCGTTGGCCGCGGACAGCCACGAGCTCGCCCCGGCCGTGGACGGTGGCCAGGGCCTCGGCCTTGGGGCGGAACGATTCGCGGACGGCGAGCGTGGGGATGACAAACCGCTGGCCGCCGACCGAGACGACGAGCCCCTCGATGATCGCCAGCGTCAGCGGCATGAAGATCGTGAACATCGTGCCGGCGCCGGGTACCGATTCCACCTCGACCTTGCCCCGGATGCGTTCCACGTTTCGCTGCACCACGTCGAGGCCGACACCCCGGCCAGAGAGGTCGCTGATCTGCTCGGCCGTCGAGAAGCCGGGGGCGAAGATGAGCTCGAGTGTGTCGCGGGTATCGAGCACTGCGTCGGCCGGAACGATGCCCCGCTCCACGGCCTTCGCCCGGATGCGGGCGGGATCGAGGCCACGGCCGTCATCGGACACCTGCACGATCACGAAGCCCCCCTGGTGGAACGCCCGGAGGATGATGGTGCCGGTCCGCGGCTTCCCGGCGGCTTCCCGCACGTCGGGCGGCTCGATGGCATGGTCTGCGGCGTTGCGGACCATGTGGACGAGCGGGTCGCTGATCTCCTCGATCACGGTCCGGTCGAGTTCGGTCTCCTCCCCCTCGACGATGAGGCGGATCTCCTTGCCGAGCTGGACGGCTACATCCCGGACGAGCCGGCCCATCTTCTGGAAGGCACCGCGGATCGGCACCATTCGCATGGCCATGGCCGTCCGCTGGAGATCGGTTGTGATGCCGCGGAGTTGGGCGAGCGAACGGGTGAGGTGCTCGTCGCCGCTGGAGGCAGCCTGAACGACCATCGACTGGGCGATCACGAGTTCACCCACGAGGTCGAGCAGGCCGTCGAGCCTGGTGGTGTCGACGCGGACCGAGCCGGTCGATACGGCGGCTGGACGGGCAGGGGCGGCGGGCCCAGGTGCGGCGGGCACAGAAGCGGCGGGCGCAGCGGCGGCCTGCGCAGAAGCGGCGGGCGCAGACGGTTCTGGCGGGGAAAGTCTGCTGCCAGAGTCTGGGCCGGTGTTCACCGGGGTGGGTGATGAGGCGGGTGGCGGGAGAACAGCGACGCTGGCCCGGGGTGTGGTCGCCGGCAGAGGAACGGTACCCGGTGGTGGGGCCAGCGGGGCCGCGGCTGCCGCAGGGCTCGACAGGATCGCGTGGACGCGGTCGATGACGGCGGGCAATGCCAGCGGAATGGTTCGGCCGGTCTCACGGCCGTCGAGCTGACTGTTTGCTTCAGCGACGTATTGGGCCACTATGTCGGCGCCGGAGAGCACGGCATCGATGGCGTCACGGTCGAGTACCCGGCTGCCGCGGCGGGCCGCATCGAGCAGCGACTCAAGCTCATGCGTGAGCCGCTGGAGCACGACGAGCTTCATGACCGCGGCGTTGCCCTTGAGCGTGTGGAAGGCGCGGAACACCGTGGCTAGTGTTTCGGCATCGGTCGGCGCCGTCTCGAGCACGAGCACGCCCTGCTCGATGTCTTGCAGCAGCTCCGCGGCCTCGGCACAGAAGAGCCGCATGAGTTCGGGTTCCCAGCCGGCAGGCAGAACGGTCACGTCCTGAGTGGGCAGGTCGCGGGCGGGTGCCGTGCGGCCGGTGGTCACGGGCGATCCAGCAGCCGGTGGCGGCGGGCTTGTCTGGGCGGAGAGCGGAGGCAGACCAGCCGGCCAGTCGGGCAGGACACCGCTTCGCTCCCAGGCAGTCACCGCCTCTTCCATCCAGGGGTGCCACTGGCCGAGTCGGCTGGCGAAGTCGGCGGAGGGCAGCGCCAGCCAGGAGCGGGCGGTAGCCACGGCGGCGACGAGGTCGGCCGGTGCAGACGCTCCGGCGAACGTCTCGTCGAGGCTCGGGAGCAGCTCGGCCAGGGTGCCGGCGGCCCCGGGTGCCGTGGCGTCAAGAAACGCCAGTTCAAGGCCGATCCTGCGAAGCAGGCTGCGGACGGCGTCGCTGGCTGGTTCGGGTGGTGGGGGCATGCGGGCAGCAGAACCGGTGGTTTTTCTGGCGGGGTGTGCCGGGCGGCTGGCGGCGAGCCCTCGAGAAAATCCTAGCTTGGGATGGTCGGGCGGGCGTAAAAGAGGCGTTCGGGCCGCTCAGGGGGGATCTGCACGGCGATTTCCGCCCCACCGACAGAGGACCGCAAACCGCGAACTAGACTTTTGGGCCGCGGCGAGTGAGCCGGCGGCACGGTCTCCCGGAGTGGCTCCATGAACACCCTGCAACGCCTCACGCTTACCACGATCGGCCCGGTCGTGGGGCTGCTCGTCCTCTCCCTCCTAGCCTTCTGGAACCAGCGGGAGCTTAACCGTGCCCAGGAAAATCGCTATGCCTCGTATCGGCTGGCGAACGAGCTGCGGCGGAGCTCCGACGACCTGACGCGGTTGGCCCGCACCTACGTGGTCACCGGCGACGAGGAGTATGAGCAGAGCTATTGGAGCATTCTCGCCGTCCGTAACGGCGAGGCGAGCCGTCCCGACGGCAGCACCGTGCCGCTGCGGACCCTGATGGAGCGGCAGGGATTCACGGTGGCCGAGTTCGCCAAGCTCGAGGAGGCCGAGGACAACTCCAACGCGCTTGTGACCACGGAGACGATCGCGATGAACGCGGTCAAGGGACGCTTCGCTGACGGGCAGGGGGGCTACACGAAGGCGGGTGAACCCGACCAGGAACTGGCTCGGCGGATCATGTTCGACCGGCAGTATCACGCGGACAAGGCGATCATCATGAATCCGATCGCCGAGTTTGAAGAGCTGATCGACGCCCGCACCAAGGCCGCGGTGGGGTTGATCCGGTGGCGAAACGACATCCTGGTGCTCGTGCTCTTGTCGCTCGCGGCGGTGGCAACGGTTACGACCTGGTTGAGCATCAGGCGGCACGGCCAGGAGCTGCGGCAGGCCATCGGGCAGTTGGCGGCCACCGCCGAGAACGTGGGCAGCGGTGCCACGGAGGTGGCGGCTGCGAGCCATTCGCTTGCCCAGGGTGCCTCCGAGCAGGTGGCGGCCGTGGAAGACATTTCCGCTTCGGCTCGGCAGACAAGCAGCATGGCGACCGACAACGCCCGTCGGACCCAACAGGCAACTGAGGTGGTGGGCCAAGAGCGGGAGCAGTTTGAGGAGGCCGCCGCCCGGCTGGCGGAGATGGTGCAGGCCATGGAGGCGATCGACCAAGCGGGCGGCCGGATCTCGAAGATCAACAAAGTGATTGACGAGATCGCCTTCCAGACAAACATCCTCGCACTCAACGCCGCGGTCGAGGCGGCCCGGGCCGGCGAGGCCGGCCTGGGATTCGCGGTCGTGGCCGACGAGGTAAGAAGCCTCGCCCAGCGGTCGGCCCAGGCGGCCCGCGAGACGGCGAGCCTCATCG
>Ga0209498_1001160_pt1 | contig 16201 bp, 17 predicted proteins | sample WalLakDeSediment_FD_184131 | JGI IMG/M metagenome (GOLD analysis project Ga0209498, IMG submission 184131) | Lake sediment microbial communities from Walker lake, Nevada to study Microbial Dark Matter (Phase II) - Walker Lake 11/02/13 Deep... | ecosystem: Environmental > Aquatic > Freshwater >... | reverse complement strand
TGGCGGGAGCATACACGCCTACACGCATGCTGCCCACGGCCATGAACCGAGCCAGACTGAGCATCGTCACCCGTCGAGCGCGGACCGCCCCTCGATCGCCCGCTCCGCCGCCGCCGTCGCGTGGATCGCGGTCGTGTCGAACAGCGGGCCGCGCGCATCCTCCGGGCCGACGAGCAGCGAGATCTCGGTGCAGCCGAGGATGACACCCTCCGCGCCGCGCGCGACCAGGTCCTCGATCACGCGCCGGAAGGCTGCGCGCGAGGGCTCCAGGGTCCGTCCCAGCACCAGTTCGTCGTAGATCACCCGGTGGACGAGCGTTCGGTCCTCGGCCGGCGGCGTCAGAACCGCGAGCCCGTGCCGGCCCTCGAGCCGGCCGACGTAGAAGTCCTGCTCCATGGTGAAGCGGGTGCCGAGGAGCCCGACCGTGCGCAACCCTGCGGAGCGGATGGCCGCCGCGGTCGGGTCTGCGATGTGCAGCAACGGGATGCCGACCGCGGCCTCGATGGCGTCCGCCACCTTGTGCATCGTGTTGGTGCAGAGGACGACAAAATCGGCGCCGGCCGCCTCGAGCGCGCGGGCCGAGCCGGCCAGCAGCTCTCCGGCCGCCGCCCAGTCGCCCGCGTGCTGCAGCCGCTCGATCTCGGCGAAGTCGACGCTGAGGAGCGCGACTTTGGCGGAGTGCAGCCCGCCGAGGCGCGCCTTCACGACCTCGTTGACGGTGCGGTAGTAGGGCACCGTCGACTCCCAGCTCATGCCGCCGAGCAGGCCGATCGTCAGCACCATGCACCTCCTTGCTCGTGGGCAAGGCTACCGCGGTGCGCACCGCCCCGCAGCACGCCCGCCGGTGCGCTGGCCGCCGCTGACCCCGTCGCGATGAACGCCGAGCGCAGGGCGTCCCCCGGCACCGGCCCACGATGTCTGGGTTCGCGCCCACGCCTAGATCCGCCCTATTTCAAAACATCAAATAATCCGGTAATATGATTACTGGAACCGAGGTCCGCGCCGTGCCCGAGTCGCTCACCGCCACCGAGGTCGCCCGTCGCTTCGCGGACGTGCTCAACCGCGTCGCGTACCGCCGCGAGTCCTTCGTCGTGGTCCGCGGCAAGCGGCCCATTGCCGAGCTCAGGCCGCTGCCCGTCGGCACGCGCCTCGCCGACCTCCCCACCATCCTCGCCGCGCTGCCCCGCCTGGAACCCGCAGAGGCCGACGCCTTCGCGGCGGACCTCGACGCCGCGCGCGCCGAACTGGCATCCCTCGAGGCCACCGACCCATGGGCGTCCTGATCGACGCCAGCATCTTCATCGAGGCCGAGCGGGGCCGCCTGGACCTCACGGCCCGGGTCACCGACAGACCCGATGAGGAGGCGTTCGTATCGGTCGTCACTGCCAGCGAGCTGCTGCACGGGGTTCATCGCGCGGCCCACGCGGACCAGCGCGCCCGGCGCGCGGCATTCGTCGAGGGCCTCCTGCAGCGACTACCGGTCCTCGACGTCGACCTGGCGACTGCCCGCGCGCACGCCCGCACGTGGGCGGAACTCGCGGCCGCCGGCGAACGCATCGGTCCCCACGACCTGTGGCTGGCCGCGACCTGCATCGCCCACGGCCTGACGCTGATCACCGCGAACGTGCGCGAGTTCGCCCGCGTGCCGGGCCTGCGGCTGGAGAGCTGGCGCGACGCGTGAGCGCGACGCACGCTGGCGACCGCCCCCCGCCCCCAACTCGGGCCGCGGCACGGTCGTGCCTGCCTACGCCGTGCCGCCACGTCTTCGTCGACGGCATCGTCCGCATCCCTTGCCGGCTGCGGCGTATCCTCTGAGCACATCATGCGTATCGCCTGGCTGCTACCTCTCGCCGCGCTCGTCGCCTGCACCGGCATCGGCGACGGAGGGCCGAACCTGGTCGCCTGCCTGGTCGACGAGGAACTCGCCGTCGTCGACCCGAGTGTCGACCCGAACGTCGCCCCGCCGGGCTTCACGCTGACACCCGCCGAGGCGCTGTCCCGCTCGGTCGGCGGCTGGTCGGGCCGCCTCGACCGCGTCGACGACGCCCAGGTCGACCTGACCCTGCAGATCGACGTCGCCGGCACGATGACGGTGCAGCGCCGTTCCTGGCAAACGCCGCCCAACGGTCGGCTGGTGGGCGCAGCCGCCGGGCTCGACTGCGAGGACACCTATGCGCTGCCCGTGACCATCACCCTGGCGGCGCCACCCGACATCGACCTCGCCCTCGAACGCATCGTGACCATCACCGCCTCGGGCATCGCCCACTTCGACGTGCGTATCGACGAGGCCGACCACCCCGGCAGCGCCACCCCCTCACCGGAAGAGCTCCACGACCCGGCCGAGATCTCCTCTATCGACCTGCTGGTCGACGGCCGGCGCGGCGACGGCGCGTGGTCGGGCGATGTGGGCTTCGGCATCGAGCGCCGGCACGGCGCCGACGGCGATCCCGACGCGAGCGTGTCGTACGCGTTCATCGACTATGGCTCGTGGACGGCGAGCACCGGCCTGCCAGCGAGGTAGGCGCGGAGCTCGTCTCCGTCGGCGACCGGCTCGGGGTCGGCAGCGACCTTCGCGCGCAGCGCGGCGTCGTCGTGCCAGCGCATGGCCTCTGGCTATCCCGCGATCGCGACGGCCTCGCTGCGCTCGCGTCGGGCGCTGCTGGCCGGCTACCTGGAGCAAATCGTGGAGCGCGAGTTCGCGGAACTCGGCCACCCCAACCGCCGATCCCGAACGCTGCGGGGGATGTGCATGAGCACGCTACCGCCGTCGCTGGCGACCGTCTCTTCGCTGCTGCCGTTCCCGGAGTTCGCGAACAACCCAGCATCCGGGTCACCCTTCTCGTACCCCAGGTGACCGGTCATCTCTGCTTGCAGGCGCGGCCGAGACGCGCGCCGAGGTGGTCAGCTCATGAAGGGCCGAAACGTCAGCGGCAGCGGGCTGCCGGTCAGCTTCGGTGCCTTGAGTAAGTAGAGAATCTGCAGCTTGGGTCCGCGATGTGCAGCAGCGGGATCCCGACCGCGGCCTCGATGGCGTGGGCCACATTGCGCACGGTGTTGGTGCAAACCACGCGATGACCCTTCCCGAATCTCGGCTGGCACACGTTCGATGGCGGCCCGGAACTCAGAACTCCACGCGCCCCCCGTACCGCTCCCTCACCATGTCACCGAAGCGCTCCTGCGCCTCCCTCAACGTCGGCAAAGCCTCGTCGGGCGTCCCACGAAACAACGCCGCCGCCCCGATCAAGGTGGCGCGCTCGGCCCCGTCCATGAACGCGGCTGCCTCGAGAAGACCCTCCCGATCCTCCTCCGGAATCACCATGAACCCGTGCTGGTCCGCGTGGATCAGGTCACCGGGCCGCACCTCGACGCCGAAGACCGTCACCGGCACGTTCCAGCGCACCGGCTGAGCGTATGCGTGCCCGACGCACAGACGCCGCGCCAACAGCTTGAAGCCCACCGCCCGCACCTCGTCCAGGTCCCGGATCGCCCCATCCGTGATCGCCCCCGCACAACCGAGCGCACGATGCACGTTGGCGTTCACCTCCCCCCAAAACGACCCGATGTTGACACCGTCCAAATCCTGTACTACCACCACCTTCGGCCCCGCAACCGACGCCACGTACGCCCGGTACGCATGCACCGCGTCCGGCAGTTCGCGCGGCCACCGCGGGTTGCTCGGCTCGATCACCACGGTGACCGCAGTCCCCACCATCGGACCAGCGTCCGGCAAGTAGTCGGTCACCGGATCACGGTTCACGCGCAAGGACGTGCGCTCGGACCGCGTAAGCGCCTCCCAGCCGTTGTAGATGGTTGGCGTGTTCCAGCGGACGAGGGCGGCGGCTTCACGATCGTCGAGCATGGGGACCTCCGGGCGTTGCGCCCCAGCAGGCACGCAAGATGGTCCAGTGTACCGGCGGCCGGCTATCGAGTTGGCGGCGATGGGACGGCGTCGGCGTGGTGCCCGCGGTCCTGCTCGGCGCCTGACCAGCCCGCGCCGCGCCGCCAGGCCACAGCTACCGTCCCCTCTACCCCAAGGCCACCTTCGGCTTCAGCAGCCCACGCCCTACAGCACGTCGTACTTGTCCGACCGCCCCCGCGCCTGCTCGACCGGGTACTTTCGCTCGTTCTGAAGCATCTTGCGTTCGAACGCCGCCTCGAGGTCGATCCCGAGGTCGTGGGCCAGCAGCAGGGTCCAGTACAGTACGTCGGCCAGCTCGTCGGCAACGGGCTCGGGGTCGGCGGCGATCTTCGCGCGCAGCGCGGCGTCGTCGTGCCAACGCAGGTGCTCGGCGAGCTCCCCCGCCTCGATCAGCAGCGAGAGCACATCGTCCTTGAGGCCGTGGAACTGCTGCCAGTCGCGGGCGTCGCGGAAGGCGAGGATCCGCTCGGTGAGGTGACGCATGGCGCAGGGTACGGGAACGGCGCCCCCGCTGCCATCGTTGCACAGCGTCGACGACCGATCACTCGCTCTCTCGTGGAGCCTAGCCAACGGTGTTCGCGACACTCGCTCCGGCACCGGCGGGCACGGCGGCCGTAGACTCCCGCACGACGAGCCGCGTCGCGAGCCGCGTCACGGTGCCGGGGAGGCCGGGGTTGTCGATCAGCGAGAAGAGGCGCTCCGCAGCGAGGTAGCCCATGTCCCGCGCCGGCTGCGCGACGACCGTCAGCGACGGTGTCATCAGTTGTGCCCAGCGCGAGTCGTCAAAGCCGACGAGCGACATCTGCTGCGGCACCTGGACCGTTGCGCGCTTCAGCGACCGCAACACGCCGGCCGTGACCTGGTTGTTGAACGCGAAGACCGCGGTCGGGCGACGGCTCGCGGGCAGCTCGAGCAGGCGCTGCATCGCCTCGAACCCCGACGCCTCGTCGTGCCGCGCGGCCGGCGCGATCCACCCCTGGTCGACCGTCAGGCAGGCGTCGCGCATGCCGTCGAGGTATCCCTGGAGGCGCTCCGCTCCAGTGGTGACCGATTGCGAGCCGGTGACGGTCGCGATGCGCGTGTGACCCAGTTCGGCCAGGTGCGCGATCGCGGCGCGGCTGCTGGCTACGTTGTCGGCAAGGACGACGTGGGCATCCTCGCTTCCGCTCGAGCGATCCACTTCGACGACGGGCGTTCGGGCGTACCGCGCCAGCAGCTCGCGGCTGCGCTCCGTCGGGACGATGATGAGGCCCGCGAAGCGGTGTTGGTTCAGCGCCTGCAGGAAGCGCTCCTCGCGCAGCGGGTCCTCGTCGGTATTGCCGAACATCACGGTGTAGCCGCGCTGATATGCGGCGTCCTGGACGCCCTTGGCGATCGTGGCGTGGAAGTCGTTGAGGATGTCGGCGATCACCAGGCCGACGATCATGCTCTGACGTTGGCGCAAGCCCCGCGCGAGGACGTTGGGTTGGTAGTTCATCTCCTCGACGATCCGGAGGATGCGTTCGTGCGTGGCGCGGGCGACGCGGTCCGGATGGCTGAGCGCCCGCGAGACGGTCGACGTCGAGACCCGCGCGCGCTCGGCGATGTCGCTCAGCGTCACCGAGCCTGCAATCGATTGTCGCATCGATTCCAAGACTACGGACTTCGCCGCGCGGGCGTCAAGACGTGGTCCGCTCGACCACGGCCGACGAGTCGTCGGCATCGGACATCTCGACCACGTCACGGACGCACTTCATTCGGTTCTGCCACGCCGCTGACCCACGCCCCCCACCGCCAACGACCCTTGACGCTGCGGAGCCTGACGCGCCACAATCGTGGACAACGTTTGCATTGCGCCGGGCCGTTCACCCGAACGCCCGCCCGCCGGGATTCGTCGATCGAGCCGAGGGAGGCTCCAGCCGTGGACCAGCGCGCCAGCACCTGCCACCTCGTCGCTAGCGGCGACTTGCGGCCCGCCGCGAACCGCGTCTGCTGGCCCGCGCAGCGCAACATGGAGGATGCCCTGACGCGCGCGTTCGCGGCCGAGGGTGCCACGCTCGTACGTGCTCACGACGTGGACGAGCTCGCCGGCCACGGCTTCATCGACGGCCAGCGGCGGGGTATCGAGGTCTTCGCGGCCATCCCTCGCGAGGCGCCGGTCGTCGTCGCCGAGGCCGTGTGGCAGTACTCGCACCATGTTCTCGCCGGCCTCCGCCGGCATCGCGGGCCGATCCTCACCGTCGCCAACTGGAGCGGGACGTGGCCCGGCCTCGTCGGCCTCCTCAACCTCAACGGCTCGCTCACGAAGGCCGGCGTGGCGTACGCGACGCTCTGGAGCGAGGACTTCCAGGACGACGCGTTCCGGCGCGGGCTGCGGCAGTGGCTGCGCGAGGGGCGTGTCGACCACGACGTCAGTCACGTGCGCCCGCTCGATCCGGCGGCGCTCGCTGAGAGCGACCGAGCGGTCGGCGCGTCGATCGCCTCGGAGTTGCGTGAACGCGTGGCCATCCTCGGCGTCTTCGACGAGGGCTGCATGGGCATGTACAACGCCATCGTCGACGATGAGCTCCTCAACCCTCTGGGCATCTACAAGGAGCGCCTGTCGCAATCGGCGCTCTACGCGGAGATGCGCGACGTTCCCGACGCGGAGGCCGCGGAGGCGTTCGTGTGGCTCACCGCGCGCGGGATGCGCTTCGAGTTCGGGGACGACCCATCCACCGACCTCACCCGCGACCAGGTCCTGGAGCAGCTCAAGATGTACGTCGCGGCACTGCGCATCGCCAAACGGTTCGGCTGCGACGCCATCGGCATCCAGTACCAACAGGGCCTCAAGGACCTCACCCCGGCCAGCGACCTGGTCGAGGGATTGCTGAACGCCGCCGACCGCCCGCCCGTGCGCCCGGTGGGGGGTGGCGCGCCGCTGTACGACGGGCAGCCCCTGCCACACTTCAACGAGGTCGACGAGTGCGCGGCGATCGACGCCCTCATCGCCAACCGCGTGTGGAACCACCTCGGGCACGATCCGGCGACGACGCTCCACGACCTCCGCTGGGGCGAGAGCTTCGCGCACGACGGGCAGGATGCGTTCGTCTGGACGTTCGAGATCTCCGGCGCCGTGCCCGCTTCGCACCTCGTCGGCGGGTACGCCGGCGCGACCGGCCACCGGCAGCCGCCGATGTACTTCCCCCGCGGCGGCAGCACGCTGTCGGGCATCTGCCGACCGGGCGAACTCGTGTGGAGCCGCACCTTCGTCGCCGACGGCGCACTGCACGTTGACCTCGGACGGGCCAGCGCCGTCGCCCTCCCGGAGCACGAGACGACCCGGCGGCGCGAGCTGACCACGCCCCAGTGGCCCATCCTGCACGCGGTCGTCCATGGCATCGATCGCGACCAGATGATGGCGCGCCACAAGGCCAACCACATCCAGGTGACGTACGCGCCGTCGGCGACCGAGGCCGATCGCGCCCTCGCGTGCGCGGCCGCGACCTTCTACGCGCTCGGCGTCCGCGTCCACCTGTGTGGCGAGGCACGGGTCGCATGAGCGGTTGCGCGACACTGCTGCGCGGGATCGACGTCGGCACGGCGTCGTCCAAGGAACCGGAAGGAGTGTAAATGCACAAGATCCGTGGTGTGGTGGTGCCGCCGCCGACGCCCCTCGATCCGAAGGGCGCCCAGCTCGACGTGGCGGCGATCCACCCGGTGGTGGAGTACCTCGTGGCGGGTGGCGTCCACGGCTTGTTCATCAACGGCACGACCGGCGAAGGTGCGCTCCTCTCGATCGAGGAACGCGAACGGACCACCGCGGCCTTCGTGGAGGCCGCTGCCGGGCGACTGGCCGTCATCGTCCAGGTGGGCGATGCAAGCACCGCCGCCAGCGCGAGGCTCGCGCGCCACGCCGCCTCGCTCGGCGCCGACGGCATCGCCGTGGTGGCGCCGTACTTCTTCGAACACGACCAGGCGGCGCTCGAGCGCCACGTACGCACCGTGGCCGAGGCCTGCAACGTCCCCACCTTCCTCTACGACATCCCCCAACGCACCTCGAACGGCTACGGCCTGGAGATCACCCGGCGGCTGTACGCCGACGGGGTCGTGGTCGGCTCCAAAGACTCCAGCGGCAACCTGTCCAAGATGCTCGACCTGCTCGACCTCGACGGCTTCACGCTGCTGACCGGAGCGGACCACCTGGCCCTGACCACCTTGCAGGCCGGCGCCGCGGGCATGGTCACGGGGCCCGGCGGGGTGTTCCCCGAGCCATACGTGAAGCTGTTCGACAGCGTCGTCGCCGGCGACCTCGCGGAGGCCGCGCGCTGGCAGCGCGTCGTGATGCAGACCACGCGTGCGCTCGGCTACGGCGGAGACCTGCCGCTGCTCAAGGCCGCCCTGGGGCTGGTGGTGGGCGGCATCGGCGCGCCGCGCCCGCCGCACGCGCCGACGCCGCCCGAGCGCCTGCGCCAGGTGGCCCGTGCGCTCGCCGACATCGCCCGCGACGCCGGCCTCACCGACGCCAGCGATCGCTTCGCACGCCACCGTTGATCCACCGATCCGCGGCGTGCAGCGTCGCACGCACGGTTGCTCTCTAAGGGGGTGATGCCACCGCGACTGAACCTTGATCACGCTGCCCGCTCGTCGACCGAACCGCCTCTGGAGGAAGGACCCACCGCATGAAGCGACTGCTCACGATGCTCGCCGTTCTGCTGCTGGCCGCGGCTGCCACGGCCCAAACGTTCCCCGCCCGCCCGATCACCTTCACCGTGCCGTGGTCGCCCGGCGGCGGCACCGACACCACCTCGCGCACCCTTGCCGCCGTGCTGACGCAATCGCTCGGCGTCAACGTCAACGTCGTGAACCGCACGGGTGGCGGCGGCGTCGTCGGCCACCTGGCCCTCGCCCAGGCCCCCGCCAACGGCTACACCATCGGCGCGATCACCGTCGAGATCACCATGCTGCCCCACATCGGCCAGACGACACTCAGCTACGTCGACTACACGCCCCTCGGCCTGATGATCAACAACCCGTCCGCCGTCACGGTGCGCGCCGACGCCCCGTGGGACACCCTCGACGAGCTGCTCGACCACATCCGCGCCAACCCCGGCGAACTGCAGGCCTCCGGCACGGCCATGGGCGGAATCTGGGACCTGGCCCGCATCGGCCTGCTGCTCGCCGCCGACCTCGAGCCCGACGCGATGCCGTGGGTGCCTAGCCAAGGCGCCGCACCCGCGTTCCAGGAGCTGCTTGCCGGGGGCGTGGACGTCGTGACGGCAGCGTTGGCCGAGGCCGCGTCGCTCCTCGGCGCCGGCGAAGTGAAGGTGCTCGGCGTCATGTCGCCGAACCGCGTCGGGCGCTTCCCCGACGTGCCCACCCTCAAGGAGCTGGGATACGACTGGAGCATCGGCGGATGGGCCGCCGTGGCCGCGCCCGCGGGTCTGCCGGCCGACGTGCGCGCGACCCTGGCGGACGCGATCGAGGCCGCCATGGCGTCCGCGGACTTCATCGACCCGCTGACCGCTGCGGGCTTCACGCTGCAGCCAATGAACGCGGACGAGTTCGCCGGGTTCATCCAGGAGCAGCACGAGGTCAACGGCCGCCTGCTCGAGATCGCCGGCGTCACCGGGAACTGAGCCATGGGCCGGCCCCGGATGACGAACCTGCTGTTCGGCGTGGCGTTCGCTCTCGTCGGCGTGTGGGTGTGGTTCGAGACACGTGGCTTTCCCACGCTGCGTGACGGTCATCCGGGGCCGGCGCTCTTCCCTGGTCTGCTTGCCATCGCCCTGACCGCCTGCGGCGTGGCGGTGCTGCTGCACGGTCTCCTGCAGCCGGCCCGCCTCGCCGCCGAGTTCCGCTCCTTCAGCCTGCCGGGCCACGCCCTGCTGCGGGTCGCCCTCGTCGTCCTCCTCGGCCTGTTGTACCCGCTCTTCCACCGGCAGATCGGCTTCGTGCCGTCCAGCGCCGCGCTCATCTTCGGCGTGATCATCCTGCTGCGGGCCAAGTGGTGGCTTGCCGCCATCGTCACGGTCGCGAGTACCTGGGGCATCTACCTCGCCTTCACCCGCCTGCTGGGGGTGCCGCTATGAACGAGCTGTTCTCCTGGCAAGGGTTGATGGCGCTCATCGGCGGCGGGCTCTACGGGGCCATCTTCGGCTCGGTGCCCGGCCTGACCGCCACGCTGGCGGTAGCGCTCTTCATCCCCATCGCGTTCTTCCTCGACCCAGTCCTAGCGCTGCCGGCGATCATCGCCATCACGGCGGTGGCGATCTACGCCGGCGACGTCGGCTCGGTGGTCGCCAAGATCCCGGGCACGCCTGCGTCCGCCGCGTACGTCGAGGAGCTGTACGAGATCGCGCGCCGCCGCGGCGCGAAGTACGCCCTCGGCATCAGCGCGATGGGCAGCATGGTGGGCGGCCTCATCGGCACCGTTCTCCTGATCTTCGCAGCCACGACGCTGGCGACGGTCGCCAAGAACTTCTCGTCGTTCGAGTACTTCTGGATCGCCATCCTCGGTCTGACGGCCGGTGTCTTCGCCTCTAGCGGCTCATCTCTCAAGGCCCTGGTCTCGCTGCTGATCGGCGTGATGTTCTCCACCGTGGGGATCGATCCCACGCTGGGGTACGCGCGGTTCGACTTCGGCAGCCCCAACATGCTGGGTGGCCTCAACTTCATTGTCGCCATGATCGGCTTGTTCGGCTTCAGCGAAGTACTGCAGAACGTGTTCGCGCGCAGCACGGTCGAGCGGCGACAGGTCCCGCCAACCGCCGGCTCCAAGGTGCTCGCGTTCTTCTGGGAGCCGATCCTACTGATGCTGCACAACAAGCTGCTGGTGCTGCGCTCGTCGCTCATCGGCACCTTCGTGGGCTTCCTGCCTGGTGCCGGGGCCGACATCGCCGCCTGGGTGGCGAGCTCGTTGCAGAAGCTGGCCGGCCGCCGCGGCGCCCAGGACGAGGAGCCCGAGGACCGCGTGGTGCTCGCAGGTACCAGCAGCAACAACGCCGCCGTGGCCAGCGCCTGGATTCCAGCGCTCTCCCTGGGGCTGCCCGGCGACACGACCACGGCCATCGTGCTGGGCGTGTTCGTCATGAAGGGCATCACCCCTGGACCGCTGCTGTTCGAGCAGCAGCCCGGGTTGGTGATGGCGCTGTTCGGCGCGTTCCTCGTTGCCAACGTCGTGCTGCTGCCCATCTTCGGCTTCCTGACCGCCTACATCGCCGCCTACGTGGTGCGCATCCCCGTCAACCTGCTGCTCGGCGTCATCGCGGGTATCTGCATCGTGGGTGCGTACGCGATCAACAACAACCCGTTCGACGTCGCCGTCATGGTCCTGATGGGCCTGTTCGCCTTCCTTCTCCGCATGGGCGACTTCCCGCTCGCGCAGGTGGTCTTGGGGATGGTGCTTGGTCCCATCCTGGAACAGAGCTTCATGGTGAGCGCGATCAAGTCGCGTTGGAACCTGGTGGCCTTCTTCGACCGCCCGATCGCGATCGGCCTCATGCTCGCGACGGTGCTGCTGGTCATCGTCGGCCTGCGGATCAAAGCGCGAGCGGCCAGCGCGGAACGCGCGGCAAGACTCGAGCAGCCGCAGGACTGACGCGCCGCCCGCCGCGCACCCGCCACCTCGGCAACGAGCACGCGGACCTGCGTCGGTGGAGCCGGCTTCGATCGCGATCACGAGGGGAAAGCACTCGAGGTAGTCGAGCGCGCGCCGGTGCGCCGCACCGCAGGAACGCCGACCCTCGGGCACGGCGAGGCGCTCGACGTCGGCGCGGAGGCGGTGGGCGGCATCGGGCACGGTGCCGTTACCCTAGCGTGACCGAGGGACCGTGCTTCTCGGAACCGAGGTCCTCCTTGTGCCCGAGTCGCTCACCGCCACCGAGTTCTCCCTTAGCTTCGGGGACGTGCTCAACCGCGTCGCGTACCGCCGCGCGTCCTTCGTGCAGGGACGCAACACCCAGGTCGGTGGCATCCCCCTCGACGCTGCCCGGCTCGGCGCGAAGTGCCCGCAGCCCGTGCTCGATGCACGCCACCAGGAACGCGTTCAGGCTCGTCCGCCGGGCCGCGGCCGCCAGGGCCGCCTCGCGGTGCAGCGACGGATCGAACCGCAGGTTGAGCCGGCCCGAGAACGGCCGCGCCGGCTCCTTGCCGCGCTCGGCGCACCAGTCCAGGTAGGCGTCGACGGCGGTCGAAAAGCCGGTCTCGAGTTCGTCGACCGTGCGACCCGTGAAGGTGATCGTGTCCGTCAGGTCCATGACGTCGCCAACGAAGAGCCGGTCGTGCCGGTCGTACTCGATCGACGCCGTGTACCCGCGGTATTGCATCGTGTTGAGGCTCATTTCGGCTCGATCCCACCCTCCAGAAGGAAGCGGCGAAGCCGCAGGACCAGGGCTCTCGGCAACAGACCACTCGGATGCGGCTCGTGGACGATCAGGTCACGACCCTGGAGAGACAGGGCTCGCACCGAACCCGAACGCGACCGGACCTCGCCGCCGAGCGCGACAATCAGGCTCATGACGTCGCGCCAGGCGACGTCGGTCGCGGTGGGACGTCTGAACAACGCCGACAGCGTCCGCCGATGCCGCTTCTGCACGTACGACCTCCTGCGGTCCGCGACGAACGCTGCATGGTAACATAGTACCGTATCTCAGTACTATCTTGCGCCACCCCACCGTCGCCCCTCGGTCCTCCACCCCACAACACACCGTCAGCGGAAGCCGGGATACGACGCCTTCACCCCTGCCGATGGCGTCTGGGCACAGACCCGAGATCGAAGCGGGGCGGTTTCAACCGGTCATCCTTGGGATCTCTTGACAACGTTGTCAATCATCGCTTACCCTCACGCCAGAACGCAACCGAGAGGTGTCCCGTGGCCGCGACCATTCGCGACGTCGCCCAGCATGCCGGAGTCTCGTTCAAGACCGTCTCCAGGGTCCTGAACGACGAACCCTCGGTGCGCCCCGAGACCCGCGAGCGGGTGCGGGCGGCGATCCGCGAGCTGGCCTACACGCCCCACCACACCGCCCGCCAGATGCGCACGCGCCGATCGAAGACCATCGGCTTCGTCAGCGACGAGATCGCCACCAGCCCGTTCGCCGTCGACATCGTCAAGGGCGCGCAGCTCGCCGCCTGGGAGCACGGGATGATGCTGCTGGTGGTCAACACGGAGCGCGACGCCGAGGTCGAGCGCGCGGCGATCGCGAGCCTGCTGGAGCGGCGGGTCGAGGGCATCGTCTACGCCGCCATGTTCCACCGGGTCGTCGAACCGCATCCCCGACTGCGCGAGGTGCCGACCGTCCTGGTCGACTGCCACGACGCCGCCGGTGCCTACCCGGCCGTGGTCCCCGACGAGGAGCAGGGGGGCTACCTGGCCGCCCGCACGCTGATCGACCGGGGGCATCGGCGCATCGGCTTCGTGAACCTGGATCCGGTAGCCAGCGCCGCGGCCGCTGCCGGGCGCCTCACCGGCTACCGTCGCGCATTGGTCGACGCCGGCCTCCCCATCGACGAGCGCCTCGTGCTGCACGCCACCACCGCGCCCGATCAGGGCTACCGCCTGACGTCGGCGCTGCTCGACCTCGACGACCGCCCGACCGCGCTGTTCTGCGGGAACGACCGCACCGCCGCTGGCGCCTACTGCGCGATCTACCAGCGCGGCCTGCGCATTCCCGAAGACGTCGCGGTCGTGGGCTTCGACGACCAAGAGGAGATCGCCGCCCACCTCATGCCCCCGCTTACGTCCGTGGCCCTGCCCCATCTGGCGATGGGCCGCTGGGGCGTGGAGCGCCTCGTCGAGCTGGTCGAGACGTCGTCGCGGCCGGCCGCGACGCACGCCGTCCAACGCCTCTCGTGCCCGCTCGTCGAGCGGGCGTCCCACTAGCGAAGGGGGTCCACCTGGCCTGTCAGAACCCGTGTCGCGCGCCGATGACAACGTTGTCTGCAGTGAACCCCCGGCGTCCTCGCCAGCACCTACCCAAGTGAACTGCAACCGTCCCGACGGCCGCCGCCCGACCACGCCCCACCGCCCGTCGCCACCGCGACCGCACCCCGAAGGAGCCCGCATGCTCGCACGTCTTCGCACCCTCGCCGTTCTCCTCGCCCTCACCCTGCTCGCCGCCGCCCAGGCCCAGCAGATCACCGCCTGGGTCATCGACGGCGAGAGCGAGCGCCCCTACTTCGTGCAGGTCCAAGACGCCTTCAACGCCGCCTTCGCCGACCGCGGCATCTCCGTGAACGTCGTCCGCCTGCCCAACATCAACGACGCCCTGCAGGCCGGCTTCCTCGGCGGCGACCTGCCCGACGTGGTCATGATCGACGGCCCCAACATGGCGGCCTACGTCTGGTCGGGCCAGCTCGCACCGCTCGACGCCTACCTCGACGCGGAGATGCGTGCCGACCTGCTGCCCGCCATCATCGACCAGGGAACCTACAGCCCCGACGGCAGCATCTACGCGATCAGCCCCTACGACTCCAGCGTCCTGCTGTGGGGCAACCGCAGCTACCTCGACCAAGCGGGCGTCCGCATCCCCACGAGCGTCGCCGACGCCTGGACCTTCGAGGAGATGGAGGCCGCCCTCGCCGCCCTGGCGCAACTGCCCGGGGTCAACTGGCCGATCGACATGAAGCTCAACTACACCGGCGAGTGGTTCGCCTACGGCTTCTCGCCCTTCCTGCAGGCCTGCGGCGCCGACCTGATCGACCGCGAGACCTGGCAGGCGCGCGGCACGCTCGACTCGGTCGAAGCCGTCACCTCGCTGCAGCGTCTGCAGGGCTGGGCCCAAAACGGCTGGATCGTCCCGTCCGCCGCAGGTGACAACCGCTTCTTCGGTGACAAGACCGCCGCGCTCGCGTGGGTCGGCAACTGGATGTGGCGCGTCCACCGTGAGGGCCTCGGCGACGACCTGGTGCTGATCCCGGCGCCCAAGTTCTGCGGCGACCTGCAGGCCTCCCCCAACGGCGGCTGGAGCTACGCGGTCCCGGCCGTGGCGAAGAACAAGGACGCCGCCGGCGAGTTCGTCGCCTTTGCGATGTCGACCGTGCAGGTGGCCCTGTATGCCGACACGACCGGCTACGTGCCGGCCCGCGCGTCGGCCATCGCACTGAGCGAGCTGTACGGCCCCGGCGGCCAGGGCGCCCTGATGGCCGAGCAGTCGGCGACGATCGCCGTCGTCCGGCCCGTTCACCCGGCCTACCCCGTGATCTCGTCCTCCTTCGAGCGCGCCATGAACAACATCCTGGACGGCGCCGACGTCGCCGCCGAGCTGGCGCGCGCGGCCCGCGCGATCGACGACGACATCGCCGACAGCGACGGCTACCCGCCCTTCGGCGGCCGCTGAGCCACGCCCCGGGCGGCGCCGGTACCCCGGCGTCGCCCCACCCAGCCACCCACCGGCCGCGCGCGCCCACGGAGGGAGACCGAACGTGATCCGACGCCCGACCCCGAGTACCGTGCCCGCCCCCGTGCGCGCACCGCTGCGCCGCCGCGAGCGCATCACGGAGTGGCTCAACGAGGGCGCGCTCATCCTCCCGGCCGCGATCCTCCTAATCGTGTTCCTGATCGGCCCGTTCGTGATGGCGGGCTTCCTCTCGTTCACCAACGAGCGGCTCATTCCACGGCCGATTCCCACGCGCTTCGTAGGCTTCGACAACTACGCGCGTGCGCTCGGCGACCCCGACTTCTGGCAGGCGTTCCGCAACACCTTCTACTTCGCCATGCTGGTGGTGCCGCTGCAGCTCTCGATCTCGCTCGGCAGCGCGATGCTGCTCAACGCGAAGATCCACGCCCGCTCGTTCTTCCGCACGGTCACCCTGCTGCCACTCGTCACCCCGATCACCGTCGTCATCGTCATCTGGGCGGCCCTCTTCCAGATCCCCGACGGCATGCTCAACAACCTCCTGCGCGTGTTCGGCTACGACGGCGCCTACGTCAACTGGCTCGGCGACGCGCGCTGGGCGATGCCCTCGATCGTGCTGCTGTCGGCCTGGGCGACCTTCCCGTTCCAGATGCTGATCTACCTGGCGGGCCTACAGGAGATCCCGGTGGAGCGCTACGAGGCCGCCCGCATCGACGGGGCCAACGCCTGGGCGCAGTTCCGCTACATCACCTTCACCGGCCTGCGCAACGTGCACGTCTTCGTGCTGATCACCACCACCATCCAGGCCTTCAAGCTCTTCGTGCAGGTGGACCTGCTCACTCGCGGCGGCCCGCTCGGATCGACCAACACGCTGGTGCGCTACATGGTGCAGGAGGGCTACTCCGCCCAACGGATCGGCTACGCGTCCGCCGTCGCCATCCTCTTCTTCGTGCTGGTGGCCGGCTTC
>Ga0209498_1001159_pt1 | contig 16202 bp, 13 predicted proteins | sample WalLakDeSediment_FD_184131 | JGI IMG/M metagenome (GOLD analysis project Ga0209498, IMG submission 184131) | Lake sediment microbial communities from Walker lake, Nevada to study Microbial Dark Matter (Phase II) - Walker Lake 11/02/13 Deep... | ecosystem: Environmental > Aquatic > Freshwater >... | reverse complement strand
ATTCACCGCTTCAAACAATTACAGGATACAATTTTCGTAACCGATACTAACGGTGAATTACGGTCGGAATTTATTACCATTCGCGAATCGGTTCACGGTCCCGTGATTGCACAGGACGACAATCATGCGGTGGCACTTCGCGTTGCCGGCCTCGATCAACCCTTTTTGATCGATCAATGGTGGAATATGGGACGCGCAAAAAACCTCGATGATTTTATAACACAGTTGAAGAGGATGCAACTTCCTATGTTCACTGTTATGTATGCAGATCGTGAGGGGAATATATTACATTTCTTTGCAGGGCAGGTTCCCGTTAGAGAAACCGGGGATTGGAGTTTCTGGCAGGGTCTTGTACGGGGAGATACTTCCTTAACACTCTGGACAGATACGCATTCCTTCGATGAATTACCGCTGGTAAAAAACCCGCCGACAGGTTGGCTCCAGAACGCAAACGATCCGCCCTGGACAACGACTTTTCCTCCGCAAATTTTTCCGGACGATTATCCACAATATATGGCTCCGGTCGAGTTTGGATTCAGAGCGCAACGATCCGCGAGTTTATTGATGGATAATGATGCCATGTCGTTCGACCGGATGTTAGAGCTGAAAAAGAATACTAAAATGGAGCTCGCCGAAAGGATTCTCGATGATATGCTCATTGCGATAGATATTTATGGAAACGATAAAGGAAAAAGTGCCGCTGTCGTGCTCTCGCAATGGGACAGGAAAGCCGATGCCGACAGCCGTGGCGCAGTGCTATTTGCTGAATGGGCACGGAACTATAACATCTGGAGAAATTTTAAAACGCAGTTCAATCTTGAGAATCCGTTCGAAACACCATCGGGATTGGCGGATCCGCAGGGTGCCGTTCGTGCACTTGAACAAACGGTCGCAGCCATTGAGAGCGCCTATGGTTCGATCGATGTAAGCTGGGGGGAGGTCTACCGCCTCAGTATCGATGAATATGATTTTCCGGCAAGCGGTGGACCCGGCAATCTTGGAATATTTAATGTCCTGGGTTTTGAAACATCTTCTTCGGAAAACAATCGTTTCAGGGCAAATTTCGGGAATTCTTTTATTGCGGCTATCGAGTTCTCAAAGCCCCTCAGGGCACAGGTTTTAACTACTTACGGCAATGCAACGCAACGACATCTCGCGCACCGCGGTGATCAACTTGAATTGCATACTGTAAAAGAAATGCGGAACGCATTATTAACGCGTAAAGAAATTGAAGAGAAAACCGTGAAGAAGATTGTTATTGAGCAGAAGTAATACATAACTAAACCAACCAAAATAAATTAAGGAGTTAAAAATATGTCAATGATGCAGGAATTCAAGCAATTCGCCATGCGCGGTAATGTTATCGATATGGCTGTCGGTATTGTTATCGGTACCGCGTTCGGTCGTATCGTAAGCTCGTTCGTTTCGGATGTTATCATGCCTCCGATCGGTATGCTGGTCGGCGGGGTGGATTTCAGTGAACTGTTATATACCTTACAGCAGGCGACTGAAGAAACCGCCGCGGTGACAATTAATTACGGCATATTTCTTAAAACCATTATTGATTTCATAATAATTGCATTTGCGATTTTTCTCGTCATAAAGGGGATAAATAATATGAAGCGGAAGGAAGAGGAGAAACCTGCCGCGCCGCCAGCACCGCCGAAACAGGAAGTGCTGCTTGAAGAGATCCGTGATCTTCTCAAGGCCAAATAAATCGCGTATCGATTGTTTACGCTTATCTTTAAAACATTCAATCCGCAGCGATGCGCCTCAGAGTCATCGCTGCGGGTTGAATGTATAAATCTTTGCAACATCCATGGAATCAGCCAAACCCGACATCACCATCCGACAACTCAGCAGCCATGATGAGTACCTTCAATGCCTGCGTCTTCAGCACGAGACCTGGGGAAAAAATTTTACGGAGGTTGTAAGTCCCGCAATTCAAATGGTCTCACAAAAATTAGGAGGAGTAACAGCCGGAGCTTTCGACTCATCGGATAAACTTATCGGATTTGTATTCGGCTTGACCGGCCTGAAAGACGGTGAACCTGCACACTGGTCGGATATGCTCTCGGTCAGACCGGAATGGCAGGGGAAAGGAATCGGCCGGAAACTAAAACTTTTCCAGCGGGATGAGGTAAGAAAACTCGGTATCGATGTGATGTACTGGACATATGATCCTCTTGAGGCCGGAAACGCACACCTGAATATTAACTGTCTCGGTGCCCGGATTGTTGAATATGTCGTAAATATGTATGCTACCGATGAAGGCAGTACACTCCATGCCGGACTCGGTATGGACCGGGTTATTGTGCAATGGGATCTTACCGGAGATTACTTGGAACCTGAGTTACCCTCACCCGGTGAAAAATCGGCACCCGTTATTAATACAGACAAATATGGACAACCGGTAGAGAGTGAATTGTTAGATCGACCGATAGTGCGGGTTGAGATTCCCGCGAGCATTCAAAAAACAAAGACGGAATCGCCCGATATGGGTTTGAAATGGCGGTTGAATACGAGACGGGTGTTTCAACACTACCTTGCACATCAATACAACGTTTACCATTTTCAGAGAGATAGATCCGTAAACAGATGTTTTTACATTTTAAAATAAGCCGTCATGCTAAATCTTAGACAAATCATACTCCACGAGGTACATCTTCCTCTCATTGAACCGTTTACCATTTCATCCGGGACGCAGGATGTGCGAAAAATAATGCTCATCGAAGTGACAGACGCGGACGGGGACACCGGCTGGGCAGAATGTGTCGCACAGGAATTCCCAAACTATTCCCCTGAAACCATAGATACAGCCTGGATTGCGATAAAGCATTGGATCGCACCGCATGTTCTTGACAGAGCATTTTCGGGTCCGCAGGACATTTTCCCGTTTCTTCAGCAGGATATACGCGGTCACCTAATGGCAAAAGCCGGGGTTGAAATGGCAGTCTGGGAGTTATCGGCGAGGAAACAAAATATCCCGCTCTCGAAACTTCTGGGTGGAACACGTAATTCAATTGAAACGGGAATATCGCTCGGTATCCAGAAATTTCCCGAAATACTGATTACTAAAATAAAAAAGGCGGTTGATGAGGGATACCGCAGAATAAAGATGAAGATCAAACCGGGAGAGGATATTGATAATATTCGACGGGTACGCGATGATTTGGGACCCGACATTCCGCTGATGGTCGATGCAAATAATGCATATACATTGGATGACATCGATGTCTTCAAAGCGATGGATGAGTTCGGATTGCTGATGATCGAGCAGCCGCTCGCGTGGGATGATCTTGTCCGGCATGCTGAACTGCAAAGGCAAATAAAGACCCCCATCTGTCTCGACGAATCCATCACCGGGATAGAACGTGTCGAAGATATGCACACACTCGGAAGCGGACGCATCGTGAACATCAAGCCCGGTCGAGTGGGCGGATTGACTTCATCGATTGCTATGCACGATTATTGCATGAAGCACAACATACCCGTGTGGTGCGGCGGTATGCTTGAAAGCGGTGTCGGTCGTGCGCATAACGTTGCCCTTGCATCGCTGACAAATTTCACAATCCCCGGCGATATTTCACCGAGCAAACGGTATTGGGAAAAGGATATAGTAATACCGGAGTGGGAGATGCATGATGGAGAAATTACCGTTCCGGTTGATAAACCGGGTATGGGGGTGGAGGTGGATCGGGATCGGATTGAAAACATAACGGTCCGACATGAGATTCTTAAATCGCAAAATATCTCGTGATACGGTATTGCACTATTCGTAAAATTTTGCAATATTCATATATGAAACGAGCGCCTGCCTGCAGAGTTGGTTCCCTTATAAGAATATTGTTGTATCCGAATCATGATAACCGAAGTTAATCTCAGAAAGTACATCACGGATCTTATCGACGGAACCATCCCGATTGCAGACCTGACCGGGTTTGTCTATTTCACAAGAAGTATCGCCGAATCATATCTGTTACATTTTCGATACAATGTTTTAAACGTATGCTACCAACAAGGTATTTCCGTATCAGATCTTGGCATTGATTGTATAGGTGAGCTATTCAGCAGAGACGAAGACGATGATTTTTTCATAATGAGTAATTTCGTTCAATCGCTCCGCATGCCGCTCGATAGCATACCGGACAACGAATTATTTTTTGCCTATAAATCTTTTGTTATCAAACTGGCGGATGCACAGCTTGCAAGAACGTATGCACAAATCGATCCGGTCGGTGCCCGTTTACACAGAAACATCAAAGAAACAGTTAAGCATTCCGACCGCCTGACATTGAGCGAGGATTTTCGCGGGTATATGATATATCCGGGTAACGACACATCCTGTGAGCATTTAGAAGAATCACAACTCGATGATCTGGAACGAAGACTGCTCGAGGGATCGTCGGTTTTTCATTCAACGCCGAAAATACTTGATAGACTCTCGACGCTTCTTGAGAATGAATATCGGAAAGCCGTACGTCTCATCGATATCGTACAGATCCTGAAAAAGTATTTAAGCAGTCATTCGGTACAGGATGGTATCGGGAACGGTAGCGAAATCTTCGATGACGTTACACCGGTCGATATGAAGATACTCCGGCCGGAAATTCTACGGGACATACAAAGTAAGATTTTCTCCACATACATTATATCGGGTAAAATAAATAAAAAGGATGCGCAATTACTATATGCAATTTTGGTGGATATCGTTACTGGGTTATTAGACAGAGAAATACCGACCGATTCATATTATGTTATCGCAAATAAGCACCTTTCTATATCGAGAGAAGAATACAACAACGAATGGCGCGTAAAGATTGAGTATCTGGCCAGGTTAGCCCGGGAAAAATTAATTCTCTATTTTACGGATAAATTATAAATTTTTCCTTACATTTTTCTGCAAGTGACATGAGATGTTGAAATTATAGTATAGAGACCGGAATTGGAGATGGAAAAGCAAGAGCACATATCTGAGCTAAAAATCGATAAATTCGTCGTAAATCCGGATTTATTGGAAGAAAACGAGCGGATCGATATCGAGAAACATCTCTCGGAATGTGCCTTGTGCAGGGATTATTATACCCGGATGAAAAATTTCTATAGCGTTCTCGAACATAAGCTGGAAGGTTCTCCGGGTGAAAAGGATCGTGAGCTGGCGGTAGCTTTATTGAGGAAAAAAGGCTCCAAATTATTACCGTCAAAAGCATTAGAGAAAAAGGGGGTTGATTCTCTCATTGGAACATATACGGATATAGCCAGGGTGTCACGCCGTGGTTCACTGCCGCAAAGATTATATTTCTTTGTACAGTCCCGCCCGGTTGTTTCGGGCGCAGCTATGTTTGCACTGGTTGCGATCTTAAGCATTACGTTTCTTTTCTATCAGGAATCGGGGGATTCCAACCCTGCATATGCACTTGTGCAGAATTATCAGCTCAGGGTCTATAATCAGAACTCGGAGTTTTTGTGGACAAAACCGGCTCTGGGTATGCCCGATCTGTCGAGTGCCACATGGGAAAGCAGTCGGGATAATGACTGGAGATATCTGATGGTGGAGGATATAGACGGTAACGGTATAAACGAGGTGCTGCTGCTCTATGCAGCCGACCAAAAAATAACACACGATACATTGGCGTGTTACAATTACGACGGATCGCTCCGGTGGAAAGGGGAACTGCCGGAGCCGGTCCAATACGGTGATAAGGAGCAAACACGCTTTGTACACTGGGAGCTGCGTGATTTTTTGGTCATTCAAAAAAATAAAGATCAGAGAAAACAGTTATTCGTTATTGCTGCTTCCCGGTTAAATCCATCCGTTCTGTTTGAGCTGGACCCGCTGACCGGTACACTCCTTCAGACATACTGGAACAACGGACACATAAACCATCTCCATACGTTTGATGTAGAAAGCGACGGGAATATTGAGATAGTCATAGGGGGTATAAACAACCCTTACGAAAATGCATTCGTATCGGTTTTAGATCCGCTCAACATATCCGGCTATGGACCGACCGGAAAGGAAGATATTCCGCACTCTGTAAGCAAGGCACAACTCAAATTTTATATTCTCTTCCCGAAATCAAGCCTATCCGAAGCCTTGAACACGGTCAGATTTAACAGCACCTCAATAATTGAAATTACCCCGGGTCCCTCGTTGATGGTTCACGTGGATGAACTTCCGGGCAGAAATCCGGACGAACAAGGGGGGGTGATCTATATACTTGATGATTCGATGCGGGTGACCAGTGTGACCCACAATGCACCGTTCCGTTCAATTCACCGGCGCCTGGTTGATGAAGGGATCCTGAATGACACGCTCAATGCGGATTATTGGAATAATCTTAAGCGTTCGGTGCGGTACTGGGACGGTGAGGAGTTTGTGAATGAGTGGGTGAGGAACAGGTTGTATGGGGAGCGGGTTCCGTCGTGAGTTGGGGTTTGATAGAACACAGATAACACAGAAATGCACAAGATTATCACAGATTTATTTTGATTGGTGAAAATCCGTGGCATCGGTATCAACAGTGTTCTGGTAATTTTCTCTCTTTGATTCTTGTTATAGTTATTCCTTTCTTTTGCTCAATTCTTGATTACTATTATCAATGGTAAATTATACGGATTATAACTTTTACCATAATTGACTCGTATACTCAATCAGTCAATCTTCGGAATGGATTTCCCGACCGGAGTATCGATATCACACGGAGATGAATATTTTCCCAAAATATTCAGATTTTTATGATTATGTTTTTTATATTAAGGAAAACTATGAACGGAACACTCAAAAAAATATGGATTAAACGAGCGAAATTAGGCCCTATGGATCCTGTCGAACAAGCTGAATTCATAGAGAACGAGGGTATCCTCGGAAACGCAAACCAAAAGGGAATGCGTCAGGTGACGATCATCCAGGAAGAACACTGGCGGGAAATGATGACTGAGCTTGATGCAAATATCGATCCGTCTGCACGAAGGGCTAACCTTATGGTCAGCGGAATTCCTCTTCGTGAAACCCAGGGCAAGGTATTACGTATAGGATCTTGTGCTATTCAAATTTATGGTGAAACCAAACCATGTTACCGGATGGACGATGCGCTCCCGGGTTTGCAGGATGCTATGAAGAAAGACTGGAGGGGCGGCGCGTACGGAGTGATAATAACCGGTGGCAGCATAAAAATCGGCGATCCCGTTTCTCTCGATTCGCTTTGATTGAGTCCACTCCCAAAAAGGTTACATATGCCACAGATTACACGGATTAAATAATTAATATTACCATTTTTAGTTAATAATCCGTGAAATCCCTACCTGCGGCAGGCAGGCGTGGCTAAAAATAATCATCTAATACTTTTCAGAGTAGACTCTTGATTTAATTATTATATAATACATTATTCAGGCAAACCCCATTAACCGGAAGGAAAAATTATGAAAGGTCAAATCTTAGAATACACATCGGCTACAAACACGGGTGCAATAACCGGCGCAGACGGCAGTCGATACTATTTCAACGGGGCCGAATGGAAAGGAAATACATTCCCGGTGCCGGGCGTGTATGTGGACTTCGAAGCGGACGGCAATCAGGCCAAAGGCGTGTACCTCGATGTTACAAGACCCACAGTTCGCTCAAAAGACAAGATTGCGGCGGGATTGCTGGCCATATTTCTAGGCGGCATAGGGATACACAAATTTTATCTCGGTTTCACCGGTCCCGGACTTATCTATCTTCTCACGAACACGATCGGATTCGCAATTACATGGATCTTCCTGTTCATTCCGAACATTGTTCTCGGTATCATTGCAATTGTCGAAGGCATTATCTACCTCACCAGATCAGATCAGGAGTTTGAACAGGATTACATTATTCATAAGAAACAGTGGTTCTGAAAGAAGGCGGTCAATCATCACTGCAAATCCTGTTTTTCCAACGCGGATTGCTTTATAATCAACAGGTGTAAATAAATACAAATTATTCCGGAGCGGACTATGTATTCCAGAAGATCATTTATGGGTGCGATGAGTTGGCTTACGGTGAGCGGTACGGCAGCACTATTGAATGCCGCGGGGATGCGTCAGGCCATTGAAGCGGTAACACATTACCACGGTACTCCGACGGAAACGGCATCGGATGAACACCTCTGGTTTGAAATTCAAAAGGCGTTCACAGTCGACCGTAGTCTCATTAATCTGAACAACGGCGGGGTAAGTCCGTCTCCCGCAGTGGTGCAGAATGCAATGAAGCGTTATCTCGATTATTCAAATACGGCACCGGTATACACTATGTGGCGCATCTTGGGTCCGCAAAAAGAGACAATACGGCGTCGTCTTGCGGATCAGCTCGGCTGTGACTTCGAGGAAATCGCCATAACACGAAATGCATCCGAAGCTCTCGAAATATGTCAGCTTGGTTTCGATCTTGAACCCGGAGATGAAGTGCTGACGACAAATCAGGATTACCCGCGAATGATTACCACATGGGAGCAACTTGAACGTCGCAAAAAGGTAAAACTGAAGATGTTCCCGATCCCGACACCGGCGGAGGATCCGGAGAAGATCATTTCCCTTTTCCGCGAGAACATCACACCGCGGACCAGGCTTATACTGATAAGCCATATGATATTTCTCACCGGTCAAATTCTTCCCGTAAAAAGAATCGTGGCGATGGCACGGAAGAAAAATATTCCGGTGATCGTTGACGGAGCCCATAGCTTTGCACACATTGATTTCAGGATCGACGATCTTGATTGCGATTATTTCGGAACCAGTTTGCATAAATGGTTGTGCGCACCGCATGGAACCGGTCTGTTGTATGTCCGCAAGGATAAAATAAAAGACCTCTGGCCTTTAATGCCTGCACCCGGGAAGATGGATGATGATATCAGGAAATTCGAAGAGATCGGTACGCACCCGGCGGCAAACTACCTTGCTATCGGTGAAGCTCTCACCCTGTATCAGGGCATCGGCGCAAAGCGGAAGGAAGAGCGAATGAGGTATCTTCGCGACAGGTGGGCGTTGCGTCTTAATCAGTTCGATCGTGTTCGACTGTATACGAGTCTCAAACCCGAATTTTCCTGCGGCATTGCTACCGTCCGGATAGATGGAATCGATTCGAAAGCTTTATCGGAATATCTGTGGAACAACCATAAAATTATTGTCGCGTTGATCGAACATGCCGATTTCGAGGGAGTTCGGATCTCGCCGAATATATATACAACGTTGAACGAAATTGATTATTTCGGAAATGTGATGGAGCAAATCTTAAGAAACGGGCTGCCGAAGAACTAAGCGTCAAAACATAATAATAAAAAACCAGCAAAATGAAAGTGTTTTGGTCAGAATATACCACGGGTATGTGAAAGGTAAAATCAATGGGAAATAGTGCGCAAAAAGAAAAATCGAAGACTGAATCCGGAAAGCAATCAACAGTGATGCGGAAAGATAAAATGGCACGGTATTTCTTGCTCTTGGTTCTTATCTTGACCGGTGTTTTTTTCATCAATATGGTTAAAATATTTCTCCTTCCCGTTTTTTTAGCGATCGTTTTTACCGGATTGTTCTATCCGTTGTATCGCTTGATTCTGAAAATTACAAAACATCGTGCATCGGTCAGTGCGTTTCTTTGTTGTCTTATTATCATATTAGGAGTTTTAATACCCGTTTATGTTATCGGCGATCTTGTAGCCCGGGAGGCAATTGTACTCTATGAATCAACGGAAGAAGGGGTCCGGAATTTTATCAGAAAAATCGAGTCGGGTGAAGCACAATGGTTCTCATCGCTACTGGATTCCCGCATCATTGAAATTCTCGCACTCGATAAAGTGGACTGGCAGGCAACAATTGAAGAGATAATAAAAAATTCGGCCTCGACCCTCGCTTCTGTTATCAATATCGCAACGCGTGAGACCTTTCTGCTTTTTGTCCATATATTTATCCTCCTTTTTGCGATGTACTACTTTTTTCGTGACGGCGAAAGCATTTTAAAAAGGTTCAAATATTTAAGTCCGTTGGATGAACGTTATGAAGATGAATTTATTAATAAATTTAGCTCTATGTCCCGTGCGACAATAAAGGGCGTGCTGGTTATCGCAATCATTAAGGGGGTACTCGGGGGGCTTACCTTCTGGTTTTTCGGAGTTACCGGAGCCATACTCTGGGGTGTCGTCATGGTGCTTCTTTCGATCATACCTCTTGTCGGCGTGTGGCTTGTCATGATACCCGCCGGCATCGTTATGATGGTTATGGGGGATATCTGGCAGGGTATAGCGGTTATTCTTATCGGTACGGTATTTATCGGGAATATCGATAATATTCTTAATCCTATTCTTGTAGGGCGCGATACCGGTATGCACGAACTCCTGATATTTCTTTCAACGATCGGAGGGTTGAGTGTTTTTGGTATTATGGGTTTCCTCGTCGGTCCGTTGATTGCATCAATGCTTGTGACGTTATTGCATGTGTACAGCATCGAGTTTAAAGAGCAGCTTGAAAGCGGTTCGAGCGTGACGGCGGAGGTCTTGAAGAAAGATACAAAGTAACCGGCTAAATATTTTATTGCTGAAATGATATGTTGAGGGAATTATGCGGCACCGGGTACTACCGTCCGTCAGAATTATAATGTGATAGGTGTGTGTGAAGAAGAATGAAATAATTGCTTGGTCTGTACATGCATATACGGCTCTCGGTCTCGTTGCCGCTGCATTCAGTATCGTGTTTATTGTCATGGGCGGAGATGAAAATCTACGGTATGCGATTATAATGTTGTTCATCGCAATAGTGATCGATGCCAGTGACGGATACTTCGCGCGTCTGGCGCGCGTGAAGGAAGTACTTCCGTATTTTGACGGTCGTCGTCTCGACGATATTATTGATTTTCATACCTATACCACGATCCCGCTGCTGCTGCTCTGGCGAAGCGATCTTCTACCCGGTACAGTGGCTTTGATTTTGCTCATCCCGCTGCTTGCCTCTGCATACGGTTTTTCGCAAACAAACGTGAAAACCGAGGATGGTTATTTCCTCGGTTTTCCATCATATTGGAATGTTATAGCAGTATATGTATTTCTTTTAAGACCCGAAACCTGGGTTTCGGTTTCGGTGATCGTATTGTTTTCGGTTTTAACATTCGTTCCCGCAAAATATTTATATCCATCGTTACCGGGACCGTTGTCAAAATTTTCAGTGCTGTTCGGCGTTGTCTGGGCTCTGTTCATGTTTAGTATTATCATCGGGATAGCCGATGGCTATGGCTGGGTTATCGCATCGTTAGCATATCCCATCTATTATGTAACGGCATCCTGGATAATCACGATTCGGGATTATAAGAGCTCGTAATCAATTATAAAAATGTATAACTCAGGCCCAGTGCAAGTAATTGCTTCAATTGCCGCTTCGGAGAGATGTCGCTGTCGTAGAGTAATTCAACGTTCAGACTTACATCAACAAATCGCGAAACCTTCGCCGAGATGATTGTATCCCACCGTACATCGACCTCTTTCATACTGCTGAGATTTGAAAACAAATCGAGTTTTGATGTCAGTAAAATGTTTTCCGCAAGAGGTTTGCGTAATTCTGTAACCGAAAGCATACCGAATTCGGTATCGATTTTTTCAATATTTGCGGTTGCGGGATCATCGGTTAAACCAACGGCGTAGGTTCTGGTAATGGTGGTTTTCGACGCGCCTCCCAGGCGTGTTTTCAGATTTGGCGTTGGTTCATATCCTAACCCGGCACTCAGTGTTATGTAGCCCGGATCGAAAAGGTTCGATACGGTAAATTTATCGTCACCGTCGTATTTATATCCCTTTGTTATCTGTGTCTGGAGAAGTCCTGAAAAATAAGGATTAACATAATCACCGAGTTTGTAGAGAAATACCGACTCGATTCGGAGTTCATCGGCGGATTTTCGCGCACCAAGGTCGCCGATTTTTGCCTGACCGTATGAAAATTTTCCGGTTGTTGTCCAGTTATATATCTCCTGGTCGAGCGCGGATGAGGAATTCAAATTCAATTGCCATGCAAGCGTGTTCTCTCCGCCTTGCGACCAATTATCAAATTGTGCCTGTGTCAGATTCATGCTCCCGACAAACTGTTGTGTCCATCCGTATTGTGGTGCCTCTTCTTCCTCCGAGGAAAGCAAACTTTGCAGGGACATTACAAACATCACTCCAATACATAATGTGTATCCTAATATCTTCATAACGACTGTACTCCGGTCTGATTAAATGATAGGGAATGTGTTAAAAACTTTACAATATACGAAAGTCAGGTGTAAATATTCAATAGCATCGGGATATAATATTCTTGCTTAAACCTGTATCCCGATGCTATCGAATACGATTGATTCCGCGGACCCGCCATCAGGCGGGAGGTAATAATGTTACAGATCGCGTTCTCTTACCGTGATGACGACCCGGCGATTCTGGCGCCGGTTTTCATCGCTGACATTGGGTACTCTCGGTTGATCTTCTCCGTAACCGACAATGACCAGTCGGTTTGGATCGATACCTCTTTGTATTAAATAATCAGCGACTGAGTTTGCTCTGAGTTCGGACAAACGTTGGTTGTATTCGGCGGCGCCGAGGTCGCATGTGTGACCGGCAACTTCAACACGGGAGATTGTTCGATCCGTCTCAAGAATCTCAACAGCCCTATCCAATTCTACCGAGGCGCCGGGTAAGAGTTCAGCGGAATTGAGAGCAAATCCCAACGCTGCCTCTAAATCGAGAAGAACCTCAGGTTCGGGCACGGATATTGTGAATGTGCGCGTATCGACGCCCGCTCCGCCGGCAACTTCAAGATTTTCAATCCGCAACGTCGCCTTGTATTCTCCCGCTTCCATATATTTGTGTTGCACCGTTAATTGATTTGCTTTGGTTCCATCCCCGAAATCCCATTCGACACTGATTGGATCGGCACCTGCAATCTCCGCAGAGAACCGGATTGTTTCCTCAACTTCCGGTTGTGTTTTACTTACACCGGCGGAAAGAATAGCCGCGGGAACAGGCCGTCTATCTACAACAATATTGAGTGCACGTTCCATCTGGCTGCCTTTATTGGATGCCACAGCCGTGACTACATATCTCCCCGGTGTAGTATACATGTGGTTGACGGAGACACCGGATTTTTTCGTTCCGTCGCCCAAATCCCATTCATAGGCAACTGGTTCTGTTGCCGGACCCAGAAGCGAAGCGGTGAAGTTTGCCTCCTCCCCTTCGATAAGTGTTGTCGGGCCGGTGAGACGTATACCGGGGATCGGAATAAATGTTGTGCGGATGTTGAATCTTAATCCCGCGCTGATGTAACCCAACCGGTCGAACCCCGTATCCTTAACTTCATCCATCGCTTCGTCATCGAGAACAAAATCCCACTTGTTTTCGAGAAATACCGAGAATCTCTCCGACACGGGATAATCTAATCCAAATCCTATTGTCGGACCAAATGCCGGTTTAAAAAATGTTGAGACAGTGCGTTCCTGGGTATCTTTATCAAACGTACCGTAATACGTCATACCGAAACCGCCCAGCACATAAGGTTTAATAGCCGCATCTTCGAGAAATCTCAAAGTGGCATACAGACCTGTTGTGTGTCTTCTGAAATACTCTCCTGCTTCCCGACGGTCAGTCCTCGGATATTCCCCCCTCCGATATTCCGCACGCACTGATAGTCTTGGCGAAATTACATAACCGACACCGCCAGAAAAACCCATATCGAACATCGGATGTCTGTCTTTATTGACCGAGGATAAATCCCCATGATAAGATGTGGCTCCTATCTGTCCCATAAGGTAGAAATAGTCACGGTCTGTTTGAGCGTCAAGTGGAGAGTTCAGGGAAAAAAATAACATAAATACAGGAACAATCACATGATATGGTCGGGGGAGTTTCATGGTACGCTCCTCATTATAGATGTATGGAGAATGGCACAAGTATTAAATATAGTAAAATAATAGAAATTATTTTTGATAATATCAAATTATAAAGAAACGCTATATTTTTTAAAAAAATGGTCTCGCTGTTATAATGATATTTTTAGATAATTTCGCGAGCTATAAAGCAAACCTACATAATAATGATATGCGCTATGTGGAATGTGTCCAATCTATTTCGTAATATATTTGAATAAATTCTGAGAGGTTAGGTGTCTCATCGCAGCGTTTATCGATGTACCAGGTTATTGATATATATAGTGAGGAATTATATGGTTCGGTTATTATTGTTCTGTTCTTTAGTGTTCATACAGGTACTCTATTCTCAATCCGATATTGCCGAAAATTGGGTCACCTACTTTGAAGGATCGGGCTTTCTCGAAACTCCCCGGTATGAAGAAACAATGCAATATTTTCAAAAACTGAGCGATTCATCTGGGTATGCCGAAATGTTTTCTTTTGGTATATCTCCGCAGGGGAGAGACCTCTATGCAGTATCGGTTATGAAAGAACGAACCGGTACACCACCGGGTATGGTCAATCGTACCAAACCCGTTATTCTAATTATAAACGGTATTCATTCCGGAGAGATCGGCGGCAAAGATGCATCGATGATACTCCTGCGTGAAATACTTATTACCGGTGAGCAGAAACATCTGCTCGATAAGGTAGATATACTTGTTGTACCGATCTTCAGCGTTGACGGACACGAACGGTTCGGTCCGTATAACCGTATCAATCAAAACGGGCCTAAAGAAATGGGCTGGCGTACGACCGCACAAAACCTTAATCTCAACCGCGACTGGATGAAAGCCGACGCACCGGAAATGCAGGCAATGCTGAAACTCATACACGAATGGAAGCCCGATTTCATTATCGATACACATTCAACGAACGGTGCCGATTATCAGTACACGATAACCTATATACTTGAAACCCATCAGAATATACACAGTGAAACAGCATCCTGGTTACGCGAGAAATTTATACCATACATGGAGGATTATATTGAAAACAATGGATATCTTGTTTTTCCGTATGTCAGTATGCGGCAATGGTACGCAGGTCTCGAAAGCGGTCTTACAGGCGGGATATCAACGCCCCGGTTTTCAAGCGGCTATGCCGCTCAGATCAACCGTCCGGGTATCGTCGTTGAAACACACATGCTGAAACCCTATAAAGACCGGGTGTTTTCAACCAAAGCGATGATCGAATCGGTTATAGAATACGCATACGATAATCCCCGCGAATTGCTCGATCTGAACAGAAATGCGGACAGGATGGCTATCGAAAAATTTTATCAAAACAAAGAACATTTCCCTCTGCATTTCAGACTAACGGACAAGTTCCGTAACAAGACGTTTAAAGGAATCGAATCCGTAAGGGAATGGAGTCCGATTGCAAATGCGGAAGTACTGAGATACACCGGAGAACCTATTGAGAAAGAAATAAAATTTTATGACGATGTCGAAGTGATCGATTCGGTGACCGTGCCGCCGGTGTATATGATTCCGGGGGAATGGGGCGAGCTTGTCGACAGAATGCGGGTACACGGGATAAAAATCGAGACGCTTGCCGAGGAGACGACGCTGAGAGTTACCCGTTATCGCTTCACCGATGTCCAGTATGCATCGAATTCGTACGAAGGGCGGCAGCGGGTCGATGTTCAGTATGAACCGTACCGCGAAACGGTCACCCTGCCGGTGGGAACCTACGTCGTACCGACCGATCAACAAACCGTGCGTGTCATTGCCCATCTGCTCGAACCGAAAAGTCCCGACTCTTTTTTGCGATGGGGCTTTTTCAACTCTGTATTCGAGCGAAAAGAATATTTCGAGCTCTACGTAATGGAACCGCTCGCCCGGGAAATGTTACGTGAAAACCCCGGGTTGCAATCTGAATTTGAGCAATGGCTGCAGGATAATTCCGATGTGAAAGATAATCCGTTTCAAAGAATGTATTTTTTCTATCAGCGCTCCCCATACTACGACGAGAAATACAATGTTTATCCGGTGATGCGGGTGGAGTAGGATTCGGTATGTTCAAAACCGTGTTCGCGTTTTTCCTGCTATTGTCAACCGGGTAAATTGAATTATTGTCAACCTGATTTTCCATTTCCGCGGAGGATTATGGTGAAATACTGAGGTATTTAACGTATATTTATAGAATAATATCCTGATGGAGCCGACAGTAAATTATGAAAACAATATATATGATGCTTTCCCTTCTTATAACGTCATCCCTTTTTGCCCAAAACGACCCGCTGCATGTCGTCGATGAAGTC
>Ga0209498_1001156_pt1 | contig 16223 bp, 14 predicted proteins | sample WalLakDeSediment_FD_184131 | JGI IMG/M metagenome (GOLD analysis project Ga0209498, IMG submission 184131) | Lake sediment microbial communities from Walker lake, Nevada to study Microbial Dark Matter (Phase II) - Walker Lake 11/02/13 Deep... | ecosystem: Environmental > Aquatic > Freshwater >... | reverse complement strand
ATATAGAGCACCTCAGGGTTTTGGCCCTGGGAGAGGCTCGAGAAATATCCAGGGTTTTTCGCGGTCTTAGCCTTGGCCCAGGCACGGTTGTTGGCGAAAATTGCACGTATCTTCATGGACCGTCTCTGGATTAGGTAAACGTCTTCAGGATGATAACCGCCCCACGGCCGTAGGCTATCGGCCAGGGCAACCGGCGGTGTTCGCCGCCCCCGCTCGCGTGCAAGGCCGGCGAGATAGCACGGCCAACGACCCATACAAGCCCCAGGGCGCGAGCCCGGGGACCGCGGGAAATTTCCTGGATGCGCACCAAAATCCTGTTCGGCCGCGGCTACCAGGGACTTGCCAGCGGTGATCGCCGGTGATAGATTGCATACGTGTTGCAAGAAGTGCCTGGCTGAAAAGCCGCCGCCATCCTTCAAGGACCGCTCGTGACCGCGTGCTGATCCGAACCACCTGCAGGCCGTCGTCCCGTTCCGGGCCGGCGGCAATCGCGAGTGGCTTTGTCGATCCGTCCCAACGCGTTCCCGGTCTGCCGCGAGGCCCCTTGGCCCACGGCTCCCTCTCTCGGCCGCCTTGCATGGCCGCCGATTCCAGACGCCACGGGCTGATCGACCTTCGGCTCCGCCCGGTCGCTCATCCAATCATGACTCCCCGCGCCGGTTCCCGCTTACTGCTCGCATTGTCACGTCCGAGGAATGCCTCCATGATTCGCGTCCGAAGGTTCTCCGCCATTCTGCTTGTCGTGGCCGCTGTGACCATCCCGGCCGGTCGTCGCGTGGAAGCCACGGTGTACGACTACGTGGCCGGCCACGGCGACATCGGGCTCTCGTATGACAGCAACTCGGACTCGCTGCGGATCTACCTCAATTTTGATTCCAGCACTGTTGTGCAGGACGCCAACGGCAATCAGCTCTCCCCGGTCCAGCTCAACGCCCTCCAGACCCCCGCCGGGACGGGCGAGTGGTCGATGAACGACTTCCGGGTCGTGGTGCCGGCCTCCCAGCAGTTTGCCCGGGAGCCGGGGGCGGCCTGGGACATCGTGGGCGTCGCGGAAGGCGAGCCGTATTGGGAGCTGCCACAATCTGGCGTTGCCGGTGTCCCCAACTTCGGCTTTGAGCGGCGGCCCAGCGACCTGGCAAATCCGACATTCACGCTGGGCAATGTGCTCTCGGCCCCTGTCGGGGGCGTGATCTCGGCCTGGCAATACGACTCTTTCGGCGAACCTGACCTCGGCACCAGCCGCTATTGGTCCACGGCGCCGGGCTTCACGCCTTTGCCCAACGCCATCACGCTCGCGCAGACCCACCAGCACTACAACTTCGGGTTCTCGCAGCCCGGGCTCTACCGGTTCGAGATCATCGGCACGACGACGGCCGCGAGCCAGACGGCCATGGGCGTGCTTTCCGTCAACGTCGTCCCCGAGCCCTCGGGGCTTGCCGTGGTCGCCGCCGCGGCGGGCTGGTGGCTCCTACGCTGCCGAAAAAAATCCTTTTTCGCGAGCAAAACCGCCTCGGCAGGGAGGGGCTTGACAGACCAGGTCAGTTACGCAAATCTATTGCATGTGCATCAGCCATGCAGCAAGCACGGCCGTGAGCACGCACCAACTGCCGCCACGAAAGGGCCCTCCATGTCGCCTCGCCACCCCGCCAGTCTGCTCGCCCTGCTGGGCGTCTTGCTGCTTGCCGCCCCCCAGTTGCAGGCCTCCAACATCGTGTTTGAGGACGAAGAAGGGGACCTGACTTTTTACTACAACAGTGCCGCCAACACCTGGGCCACCGTCTTTCGGGCGAAGGGCACGGATGGCCAGCCGACCACGACCGAGGCCACCGGCCTGACGGCCCCCTTCAACGGTTCCTCGACACCGCCGACCTGGAACGGCATCGTGGGCAACATCGTGCCCACGACCAACGGCAACACCGGCGACTACACGTTCACGACCCTGACCACCGAGGTCAACACGGCCACGCAGGTGACCCTGGGGGCCGTCAACTACCTCGTCTCGTCCGCCGAGGGCTCGCCCTTCCTCGAGGGGGCCGGAGCGGATCTCGGCATCCGAATGCGGCTGCGGGAAGACCAGGTCGCGATGGGCACCGGCGCCGATGCCGCCGCCAACCAGTTCGCCAGCTTCAACCTCACGCTCAATCCGGCCGCGTCAACCTTCAACGGCGGCTCGCTCGTTGGCAATGCCAACGTCAGCCTGATCAGCTGGGACGCATTCAACAATCCGATCGCCCTCATCGACACGGCCACGAGCACGCTGACCGCGAACTTCGAGAACTACGAGCACTACCATCGCAACTGGGGATTCTCCCAGTACGGCAACTACGCGTTGGCGTTCGATCTGGAAGGCGTCGGCGGCACGTATGGCAGCTCGGCCGCGGTGGGCACCACGACGCTCAACTTCGCCGTAGCCGTTCCCGAGCCGGGCACTGTTTCCCTGGCCGCCCTCGGCCTCCTCGGGGCAGCCGGCAGCTTCCGCTGGCTGCGGCGGCGGCACCGCCTCTCGGCCGCGGCCGGCACACCCGAGCAGGCTGACGCGTGAATCGATGGCTGCCCGCGATGACGCTGATCATGCTGGCGTCGGCCGGATTCGTCCGGCCGACGCTCGCTGATCCGATCGACTACACGCGGGGCCACACCGACATCTCTCCGGTCGTCTCCGGCGGCCTGCTTGTCGGCAATTGGCGAAACGACCAGGCGGCCCTTCCCGGCCCGGAGTGGATTCCTGCGGCTGGGGTGCTGGCCCTGGGGATCTTCGATCCTGACTCCACCGACCCGAGCGTTGTGGCCCCGCCCTTGCCTCGGCCCTCTGGAAGCCAGTGGGATTTTTTCGGCGTGGCAGCCGGCGAACCACTTTACATTCTCCCCTCGACCGGCATCCCCAGCTCGCTGCCCTACATCGGCTGGGCCACTGAGAGCCCCACGCTCGTCGGGCACGGGTTTGATCACGTGCGGATCACGCTCACCGCCATGGCGGCGCCTGTGGGTGGCAACTTTTCGCTCTACACCACGTCCTCGATCATCTCGATGGCCACGGCCAATGGCATCTCGGCCGCCGATACGATCACGCTTACGCTCGGCGAGCACCGCCACTTCAACATGGCCTTTACCCAGCCGGGCAGCTACGACCTGACGTTTGCATTCGAGGGCCTCAACGGCTCGACCGGGCCGGTGATCATGACCGGCGGCGACACCTACCGCTTCGAGATCCAGGCCGTTCCCGAGCCCGGCACCGTGGCCCTCGCCGCCGCCGGCCTCGCCGGCTTGGCAGCCTTCGCCCGCCGCCGCCGGGGCAGCCGCGGCTCCACCGCCTGCTGACGCCGGCCTCGCGGGGCTCGCCGATCACGGCCGTGGTCGAGCGGCGCTTTGAAGTCATCCGGCACCCGGATCCGTCCCTTGAAGCCCTCGAACCTCTTGGGGCGTGGCTTCCTGTCGAGCGGCACGAGCCGCGCGACCGGCTGGCCCGCTCCGTTGCCCAACTCGCCGGGTGATGGTAATATGCCATGATGATAAAAACCCAGGTTCAAATCCCCGACCATCTCTATCACGAGGCCAAACGCCTGGCCCGCGAAAACGAGATGAGCTTCGCAGAGGTGGTCCGCCGCGGGCTCGAAGAGATCGTGCGGCACCACCCGCCCGGTCGGGAAAAGCCGATGGAGTGGCGGCTTCCGGGGCCGTTCCCCATGGGGGAGCCGCTCGCGGCCGAGGAAGAATGGACCGCCTTGAGTCACGACTGAAACCAGGCGGTTGTCAGCGATGCTCAGCTTCGACACGAATCTTGCGGTGCATGCAGCCAACCGCGACTCTGCCTCCCATGAGCAGTGCCGCGACTTCATCGAATCGCTCGCGACCCGCCGCGACGTCGCCATCTGTGAACTGATGCTCGTCGAGTTGTACCTGAAGCTGCGGAATGAACGTATTTTTGCCAAGCCGCTCACCGCGGCTCAGGCGGTAGCGGTGTGCACGGCCTATCGCTCCAATCAGGCGTGGCGATTGATCGACTGCGCTCCCGTGATGGACGACGTCTGGGGGCTCGCGGCGAAATCTGGATTCGCCTTTCGCCGGATCATCGACGTGCGGCTGGCACGAACGCTGCTCCATCACGGCGTGACGGAATTTGCGACAGCAAACGTCAAGGACTTCGCGAAGGTGGGATTCGAGCGCCTCTGGAATCCTCTGGCGACCTGACCACAGCCACCGCCGCTATCGCGGCGGCAGGAGCGTGGCCGCGGCGGGCCAGCGGCTGCGGTCGGCGGCCGCATCGTCGAGGAGTTCGGCCGGCAGCTGACCGCGGAGCGAGGCGATCGCCCGGGCGGCCTCGTCGGGCGGGAGCCGGTCGCGGATCGCCTGCCAGACCGCGATCCGCTGGCCCACTCGGGCCAGCGCGTGCCGGGCCGGGTCGGGTCGGCCGCCGGCTGTGAACCGGCTCGGGTCGGCCAGCCACCGCTCGGCAAGCTCGAGCCATCGCGAGCCCCAGAGATATTCCCCCTCGCTGCCCCGCACCACGCGACGGGCGGCCGCATCGAGCTCGAGCCGCACCGAGTCGAGCGTGTTGATTGGGCTCTTCTTCGGGCTACCTGCCGGGCCGGCTGGCCCGCTCGGGTCGCCCGCCCGGCCCTGCCCGCCGCCGGCCGGCAGGCTCCCGAGCCAGAGCAGGGCCACCCCCCCGTCGTGCCGCATGCCCGCGTCGCGGACCACGCCCTCCGCCCGCAGTTCGGCACAGCGGCGGGCGACGACGTCCCAGTCGAGGCCGCCGCCGTTCCAGCCGACGAGGGCGAGGCCCGGCTGGAGCGGGTCGAGCCGGTTGCGAAACAGCTGCACCTCGGGAAACACCGCCTGAAACGTGGCCGCCGCGATCGCCAGGTCGCTCTCGGCCAGCTGGTAGAGCGGCAGCCACTGGCAGAAGATGCCCCCGGGCGTGAGCGACCGCCGCACCGCCTCGACATGCTCGAGCGCATAGAGCCGGCCGGCCCCCGAGCCCCAGGGCAGGTAGAAGTCGCCCACCACGACGTCAAACTTCCCCACGGCCGACTCGACGTAGGTGCGGCCATCCTCGATCACGAGCTCGGCCCGCGGGTCGGTGGCCAGGCCGTTGTTTTCGGTGTTGAAAAACCGCCGGGCGGCGTCGGCCACCAGGGGCGAGATCTCGATCGCCGTCAGCCGCTCCACCGCCGCATGCTCGAGGGCCGCCCCCGGCGTGACCCCCGTGGCCACGCCGATGAAGGCGACCCGCCGGGGGTCGGGATGGAGCACCAGCGGCAGGTGGGCCTGGCGGGCCTCGTCCCAGCGGGCGGACGAACTGCCGAGGATGTATTGATTGGAGACGAGGATCGCCCGGTCCTGCTTCACGGTCTCGACCACCGCGACGCTGCCGTCGGCCCCCGACCGGCTCGAGAGCACCGTGAAGCCTTGAAACGGGTTGACTTCCGGCATCCCAGGCAGCACGAAGGCCGCGAGCAGGATGGCCACGGCCAGGCTGCCGATCGGAAGGAGATCCTCCCGCCACCGCCCCCGGCCGGCCACCGCCACCACCGCCAGGCCGGCCAGGCAATAGCCGATTCCGACCCAGCCGAGCGCGCCAGGAATCCCAGCCCAGGGCAGCAGCAGCCGGTTGGCTGCCTCGGCACCCACCAGGCCCCCCACCCCGTTGGCCGCGAGCACCCAGCCCAGCCCGCTGCGCCGGCCCACCGCCGACCAGCCGGCAATCACCAGCGGAAACACCAGGCCCGCCAGAAGGAGCGCTGGCCCGAGCGTGAGGCAGGCCACGGCTGCGAGCTTGACCACGAATCCCGTCACGCTTCCGGCCACCGGCTCCGCGCCCAGCCATTGCACGCAGGCGATGAACCAGGGAGGCGTGGCCGCCGTCGCCGCACCGGCCAGGCCGAGCACGCCGGCCAGGAGCGAGGCCCGCGGGGGCCGGCCGGCGGTGAGGAAGGGCACACTCGCTGCCGCGATGGCGAGCGTGAGGATCACCGCGGCCAGAATCGCCGCCGGGGCGTAGAGCGAGAGCGTGGCCCAGAGCATCACCAGCTGCAGGGCGACCACTTCGAAGGCCAGCACGCCGGCTCCCGACACCGCCGCGATCGCCACGAGCCAGCCGGCGGGCAGCTCGGCCTCGGGGCCGGCCGGCGCCGCAGCCACGGGCCCGCGGCCTCGATCAGCCGCCTGAGCCCCGTCGGCCCGGGCATGCTCGGTGGCCGCCGCACCTGCACCTCCCGTCATGGCATCGGCCACGAGGCAGCCGCCGGCCACGAGGAGATTGGCCGCGGCGGCGGCGAGCATCGCGCCTTGGCCGCCCCAGGTTGGCAGCGCCCAGCCGACCACGGCCACCAGGCCGAGCAGGCCGCCGAGCGTGTTGGCGGCGTAGAGCCAGACGGCCAGCCGGCCGCCAGGCCCGCCGCCGCGGGTGGCCGCCGCCACCACCAGGGGCAGGACGAGCCCCATCGCGAAGGCCGGTGGCACGACCACCGCGAAGGAGACGGCGAGCTTCACGAGGCTGCCGGCCGGACCGACGAGCCGCTCGGGGCCGAGGGCCGGCCAGATCCACGCCGTCCAGGTCGTCAGAAATACCGCCGGCAAGGTCGCCAGCGCCACCGCCGCCTCGGCCGCCGCCGCCAGCCGCCAGGGCCTCCGTCGGCCGACCAGCCGCGTCGAGGCGACCGCCCCGAGGGCGAGCCCCAGGAAGAAGCCGCCGAACACCCGGCCGGTGGCCTCGCTCGTGCCGCCGAGCACGTCGATCAGCCGCCGCGTCCAGAGCAGCTCGTGGGCCAGGGCCGCCCCGCCGCTGCCAGCCAGGATCGCGAGGGCCCAGCCGAGGCCGCTACTGGCCGATCTGTTCGAGGATTCCATACCAGCCCTGATCGGTTCGCCCGGCGTGGAGCCGCAGCGAGCCGCCGCCGGGCAGGCTCCAGGCCGAGCAGGTGCACGACTTCGGCACTGGCTCGCCCGCATCGAGGCGGCCGAGCGTGATCGCGGCGATGTTGCTCACGAGCGACACATCATCCAGGCGGTGGTGGTGGCCGGGCTTCTCCGGAAGCGGCTGCCAGGGGGCGTCGGCCCGCAGGACCCAGAGCTGCCGCGACGAGTCGGCCGCCGGACGCCGGTGGGCGATCACCTCGAGCCCCGCCGGCAGTTCACCGACGACGCTGGACAACTCCGCGACCGCCTCCGGACCGCTCAGAGACCCCGACCGGCCGCAGCCGGCCGCCAGGCTCACTGTCAGGCCTGCTGCCAGCAAGGCCGCCAGAAGCATCCCCGGGCCGAGCCGGGGCAGCGGTCGATCGCTGCGTCCGGTTTGCATCACAATCCCAGCCTGTGGGCCTCGCCGCCGTTGCGGGTGCCGACGCTCCACCAGGCCGGCATGTCGACGTTTTCGCTGACGAACTCGACGCGGCCGTCCCCGAACAGCACGTTGACGCCGCCCAGGTGCTGGCTGCTGGGGGTGACCATGTTCTCGCCGGTGCCTTCGCCACCATAGAGGTGGCAGTTGCGATCGTTGATCGGCATCACGTGCATGTAGAGGTTGGCTGCCAGCGTCCAGCCGCTGATCCAGGCCCGGCCGTGGGGCACGGAGTAGACCGCGTCGCCATGGCCCGAGCCGCCGCAGTAGCCCACCCAGGCCGGCTGCGACCGCATCGCCCCCGCACCGCCGCCGCAGGAAGACTGCAGCGAGACCGGCGTGCCGGGAGGCAAGAACGAGATCCCGCGGCTGTTGCGGATCACTTCGCCGCTGCCGATTCGCCGCTCGGCGACGAGCGCCGTCTGCGAGAGGCCGTCGGAAAAGTCCTTGAAGCGGATTCGGTCGACGTGCCAGGGGGCCGGCTGCAGCGGGTTGATCACGGGCAGGGCCCCGTTGTGGGCTCCGATGGGCGGCGAGGTTCCCTCGATGCCGGTCGATCCCATCACCCAGCCGATGTTGCCGGCGTAGCTGCCCGGGGCGGGCAGGGCCGAGCCGACCGCGTCGCTCTGCCGGGTGCCGTTGGTGTCGGACGGGCAGACGAACAGGCTCACCCGGGTGGCCGCCGCCGCCGCATTGGGATGGGTGGCCGAGATCGTGAGCCGCTGAAAGTCGTAGCCGCTCCGCTGGTTGCACTGGTCCATCATCCCGGCCGAGAAGTCGATCGAGTCGTGGAGGGCGGTCTCCTCGATCTGCGGGAGCAGGTGGGCCAGCCAGCTGTAGAAGCCCTTGCCGCAGCGGCCTCCCTCGGAGGGAGCGGCCGTCGTGGTGACCGGCAGCTTCTTATTGACGTCGTGGTAGAGATGGATCGCCCGGCCGAGCTGGTAGAGATTATTGGCGCACTGAATCCGGCGGGCAGCCTCCCGGGCACCTTGTACGGCCGGCAAGAGCAGGCCGACGAGGGTCGCGATAATGGCGATCACCACCAGCAACTCGACGAGACTGAACCCTCGTCGCGGATCCAGCCGATTCCACACCATATATGGCTTGCGAAACGGCATGCTTGGGGAGCCAAGGCGAGAGGGACGAACAAGCGGCCCCCATACTATGCCGCAACTTGCTTGCAAAAACAACGCGGCGGCTGATTGCCTGCGACTGGGCCAGACCGGCCGCGGTTTTCGACGGCGAGATCCCGGCAACTTGCGGAAAAACCGGTCCGGCCGGAAATCCGGCAGGCCTGGTTAGCCGGGCAGCCGCCGTGCGGTTGTAGCACTAGGACATTCCTCCCCACCGCCCGCGAGGATTTCGCATGATTGCCATCGCTCGGCCTCGGAAGGCCGCCTCCTCCAGCCCACGGGCTCCAGCCAAGGCCGCCGGCGGCAAACTTCTGGCCACGGGTCGTAGTGAGGCGGCCAAGAACGCCAAGCGGCTCGCTGAACTTCGGTCTCGCCGGGAAGCATTTTTCAATCGTGTGATCGACTTCATCCCCTGCCCGCAGTTTTCCAAGGGCGATGCCGAGCGACTCGCGACCGATCTGCCGGCGGATGCGGCAGTTCCCTTGGCACGGTTCGACGCCTCCCCGGCGTCCGGCTCAGGGATGACTCCCTACATTGCGACCCTCTACCAAACCCGGCTGTTGACCAAGGACGAGGAGCAGTTTTATTTCCGGCGGATGAACTGGCTCAAGTTTCGGGCCGCCACAAATCGCAGTCGGTGCGACCGCAGCCGGGCCTCGCTCAGGCAGATTGAGCAGGTCGAAGGCCTGCTCGCCGAGGCCGAGACCGTCAAGGCGATCCTGATCACTGCAAACCTCCGGCTGGTTGTCTCGATTGCCAAAAAGTTTGTTGATCCCACGTGGTCGTTCGATGAACTCGTGAGCGAAGGCAATCTCGCCCTCATGCGGGCTGTCGAGAAGTTCAACTTCGCGCTCGGCAATCGGTTTAGCACCTACGCCACCTACGCGATCCAGCGGCACTTCTATCGGCTCTCGCAGCGGGGCCGCACGCTCCGCAAGCGGTTCGTGGCCGACGATGATGCCCTCAAGGATCGGGCCGAGGAGCCCTCCACGGCGAAGTATTGTTCGTCCGAGCAGATTGAGACGCTCAAAAATCTCTTTCAGAGCTTCCTTGCAGAGCTCGAACCCCGGGAGCGAAAGATCGTGGTGGCTCGGTTCGGCTTCGACGGCAAGGCCCCGCGGACCTTCCGCGAGCTTGGAAGCCAAATGGGTGTTTGCAAGGAGCGAATCCGACAGATTCAGAGCCGCGCGATGGAGAAACTCCGGGAACTCGCTGCCGAAGCCAAGCTTGAGCAGACCGTGGGAAACTGGCTGTGATATGAGCCAGCGGGTGCTGATCATCGGCGGAGGCGGAGGGATCGGGTCGGCCGTCGCACGGCTCGTCACGGAGGCCGGCGGCCATGTGTTTCTCGCGGGCCGTGACGCGACCAAACTCCAGGCTGTGGCCAGTGAGCTTGGAGCTGCTTTTGCCACCGTTGACGCGTCTGATTTTGATGCGATCGATGCCTGCGCCGACCGGGCTGCCGACACGCTCGGCGGGCTCACCGGGATCACGTGCTGCGCTGGATCGCTTCTGCTCAAGCCGGCCCATCTGACGACCGCCACCGAGTGGCAGGCAACGCTCGCTGCCAACCTCACGAGTGCCTTCGGCTGCGTGCGGGTGGCTGGGCGTCTGCTCAAGGTGGAGGGCGGGTCGGTGGTCTTGGTCTCGAGCGCCGCGGCCCAGATCGGCTTGGCGAACCACGAGGCGATCGCCGCAGCCAAGGCGGGCATTATCGGGCTCATGCTTTCTGCCGCTGCGACCTACGCCCGGCAGAAGATCCGCTTCAACGCCGTGGCCCCAGGGCTCACCCGGACGCCGCTCACCCAAGGCCTCGTGGCAAGTGAACTCGCCGAGAAGGCCTCCATTGCCATGCACCCACTCGGCCGGCTCGGGGAGCCGGGCGACGTGGCCCGGGCGATCGCCTTTCTGCTCGACCCGGCCCAGACCTGGATCACGGGCCAGGTCTTGGGAGTGGACGGCGGGCTTGCGAGCTTGAAGACCCGCCAGGGTTAAGCCGCCTGCCATGCCGCCCGAAGTCAGCGCCGCATGTGGCAGGCAATGCCCGGCTTTGCGCCACGTCACAGTCCCCCGGCTCGCGCCGAGGGCTTCTATACCGCCCCCGTCGTGCGCAAGCCCGGCTCGAGATAGCAGAGTGCCAGCCTCTCGCCCCCATACAAGCCCCGGGCGCGAGCCCGGGGACTGCGGGTCACAACCGCCGCCCCGCAATCCGCCCGCAATCCACCCCGCAACCCGCGCAAGGATCTCGGCGGATAGACGAACTGCCGGCGATCGACAGCCGCAGCCTCTGGGCGACGCCGCTCAAGAGGCATAGCGAAGCCACCATGCGGCCGGACTCGGAGAGAGTCTGCGCAGACGCCACAAAATCGCCGCCGCAGGGGGGGGGCAGGCGTTCCAGGAACTGCTTTTTGGGCCCGGGAGACAAGAGCAGGCGGCTCACGAGTTGCTCATCTGCCGGAGAAGTTGTGGAGTGTCATTGGCCGGGCTATCCTTTTTTGAGAGGGAACAGCCCCTTGCCTTCGGCAGCTTCTGTGCCGGGCAACGCCATCCGGTTCGATCATGGATGCCCGCTCCGACATTCGAGAGCTTCTCGACCGGGCGCGGCGCGGCGCGCCCGATGCGATCGGGCGGATCTTCGAATCGGCCCGCGAAGAGCTGCTGGGACTCGCCGAGCACGAGCTTCCGGGCGACCTGCGGATGAAGGTCTCCCCCTCCGATGTCGTCCAGGAGACCGCCGTCGACATGCAGCGGGGCTTCGGCCAGTTCGCCGGCACGACGGCCGAGGAGTGCTTCGCCTGGCTCCGCGAGGTGCTGCGGCACAACGTGGTCGATGCGATCCGCCGGTATCGTGACACCCAGAAGCGTGATCCGGCCTGCGAAACAAGTCTCGACGGTTTCCGATCACGGGAACAGAGAAACCTGGGCGCGCCGCCCCGCCGGCCCGAAGATTCGGCGATCCGCCGCGAGGAGGCCGCCGTGGTCAACGACATCCTCGCCCGGCTGCCTCCAGATTACCGCCGGGTGTTGGAAATGCGGTATTGGGGCGGGCTGACATTTGTGGCGATTGCAGCGGAGCTGGGTCGATCGCCCGAAGCGGTCAGAAAACTCTGGTATCGGGCGATCGAGCAGCTCCAACACGAGCTGGCCGCGACCAGTTCCGGCCAATGATGTCCGAGGGCGGCCTGATGGGATCATCTCCCGCGGACCCCGATGAAGACCAGCCGCCCGCCGAGCAGGCGGTGGAGCGGGCCGCCGCCCTCGACGATTACCTCGGCGGCTTCGCCGACGCCATTCACCCCGCGGATACTCCGAGCGATTCACACGCAGACCAGGCGTCGGGCGCGGAACTCACGAGCGGCCCATCCGCGGGCCTGCTCGGCACGATGCTGCTCCTCCGGCAGGCCGCTGCCGCTGACGGTGTGGTGCCGGCCGCCTGCCCCACGCCGCCCTGCTCGATCGGTCGCCACACAATCCTCCGGTTCGCGGGCGAAGGCGGCTTTGGCACGGTCTGGGGGGGCTTCGACACCGTCCTGCGGCGGCCGGTAGCGGTCAAGCTGCGGCGGCCGGAACTGTTGCTCTCGGAGTCGGCCCGCCGCCGGTTTGTCCGCGAGGCCGAGATCGCCGCCCGGCTGGTGCACCCGCACATCATGACGATTTTCGAGGTCGGCGAGGATGCAGGCCGCGAGTTCATCGCCGCCGAGTTCTGCTCGGGCGGCAGCCTGGCGGGCTGGCTCGAGCGTCATCCCGGCCCGCTCGAGCCCCGGGCGGCCGCCCGGTTGGTGCAGGCCCTCGCGGGAGCCGTGGCGTATGCCCACGCTGCCGGCGTGATCCATCGCGACATCAAGCCGGGCAACGTGATGCTCGCGCCGGCGACCCCCGGCTTGGATGGCGCCCGAGCAGATCGATCGCTCCTTCGGCCCGGTCGGCCCCGCGACCGACGTGCATGGCATGGGGCTGCTGTTGCACCGGCTCTTGACCGGTCGGGCGCTGCGGGAGGGCCGCACCGACGCTGAGACCTACCGACAGGTGCTCCTGGACGAGCCCGTTTCGGCCGAACGCGTTGTCCGCGGCGTGCCTCGCGACCTCGCGGCCGTGGTTGAAAAATGCCTCGCCAAATATGCCCGCGACCGCTACGCCTCGGCCGAGGATCTCGCTGCCGATCTCGGCCGTTGGCTCGCCGGCCGGCTGACCGTTGCCCGGCCGCTATCGCCCGCCGGCCGGGCAGCCCGCTGGGTGAGCCGCCGGCCGATTGTCTCGAGCCTGGCGGTGGTCGCGGTGGCGGCCAGCCTGGCCGCGGGTTGGGCGGGCTTGGAGCGGTTTCGGGAGACGGGGCGAACGGCTGCCCGGGAGAGCGACCTCCGTCGGCAGCGGGCGGTCGCCGAACTGCGGCGGGGCTTCGAGGCCCTGCGGGCGGGCAACGTCGCCGAGGCGGTTGGAAAACTCCAGGCGACCAAATCGCTCGATCCGGCGCTCGTCGACTCGCTGGCTGGCCGCTGGCTTGTGCGGCGGACGCACGGTGAGCGGGAGATCCTGCTCGGTGAGGACCCCGTTGCTTCTGCTGCTACCCGGGGGGAAGGCCCGCCCCGAGATCTCTACTCGATCACACTCTCACCTGACGGCGAGGCTGCCGCCGCGGCCGCCGCCGACGGGCGGGTCTTTCTCTTGCAGGGGCTCTCCGGCCCGATGGCGGTCACCTCCGTCCGGGCCCACGAGGAGGTCAACGCCGTCGCCTTCTCCCCCGATGGCCGACTCCTGGCCACGGCCGGCCAGGACGGCCGGCTGCGGTGGTGGAACGTGACCGACCGGGGTCTCGAGCCGGCCGGGGAGGCGACGCTCGACGCCGGCCCCCTCTACGCTGCCGCCTTTTCTCCAGACGGACGCGGGATTGTGACCGGCGGGGAGGACCGCGTCGTGCGGCTGGTGCGGCTCGACTCGCCCGCTGAGCCAGAGCGACTCTTCGAGTTCGAGGCCCCGCCGGGCAAGTCACCGGAGATCGAGTCGGCGGTATTCGTCGATGAAGGCCGACTGGCCGTCTCGTGTGGCGACCAGATCGCGGTTGTCGATGCCGTGAGCGGCGGGCTGATCAACGAGTTTCAGCGGCCCTTTGAGGGCAATCGCAACGCGGTGTTCGGCAGCATCACGCTCTCGCCGGACGGCCGCCGGCTCTTGGCCTGTGGCACCGACGCCAAGGCCCATGTCTGGGACGTGGCGACTGGCGAGATCGTGCTTTCCTTGCCGCAGCACCCTGGCTGGGTGCAGGGCTGCGGGTTCTCACCCGATGGGTCGCAGCTGACCACGGCCGGCCGCGACGGGGGCGTGCGGGTGTTCGATGCCGCCACGGGACGGCTCATGAACCGGATGGTCGGCCATGTGGGCCGCGTCTGGTCGATCGCTTGGGAGCCGGGCGGCACGCTGCTCACGACCGGCGCCGACGGCACCGTTCGCCGCTGGGATCCGACCCGGGGCTTCGATGCCGCGGCGACGGAGGCTGTCTCCCTGGCTGAAGGGCCGCTCGTTGACGTCATCGCAGGGCCTGCGACGCGGCCGCAGGCTGGCGGCCCGCAAGTGACGGTGTATGCGCTGGCTCGCGGGGGCGGGATCTGGGAGGTCGATTCGCAAACGCGGGCATCCAGGTCGCTTGGTGAGCCAAGCCAGGGCCGTTTCTGGCAGATCGCGATCGATCGCGACCGCCGCCGAATGGCGGTCTGCACTCTCGAGCGCGTCCCGCCGCAGGTCTTTCCGCTCGATGCGGGCCCGCTCCCGGCCACCCAACCGACGCCGGTCAAGCTGCCCCCGGGCACCGATCCCCGCGAGACCATCGCCGCCTGGACTCAGGCTGGCGAACTCGTCATTCGCACGCTCGACGGCGAGCTCTTCTGGTGCCCGGCCGATCTCTCGGCGGCTCGCCGGATCGCGACTACCGAAGGCGTAGTGCACGCGTTAGCCGTCGCCCCGGCCGGTCCCCCGCGGGTGGTGGCGTATGGCGATCGCGCCGTGATCGAGCCCCTGCCCAGCTCGCGTGCCAATCGGATCCCGACCGGCAAGCCGGTGGTGCTCCCGATCGCGATCGAGACGACCGCCGCGGCCTGGTCGCCCGATGCGGCTGTGCTCGCCTGCGGCACCCGCACCGGGGCGGTGGAGCTCTTCGACACCGCTACCGGCGCGTCGCTCGGGGCGCTGGCCCCGCATGAGCGGATGATCGAGCGGATTGTGTTTTCTCCCGATGGCCGGGTGCTCATCTCATCCGATCGCGACGCCGTGCGGATTTCCGACTCAGTCACGCTCACGACCTTCGACGAACTGCGGCCGGGAGTCGAAGTCGCCGGCATCTGCCTCTCGGCCGATGGCTCCCGGCTCGTGCTGGCCGGCAAGGCTGTCGACCCCGGCGTGGCCGACCCCGGCCGGATCCTCGTGATGGAGCTTCCGGCGTTGTGACGCGGCCCCTGCTTCACCGCTGTCGCGTCACGTCGCGCTGTCTCGGCGTCACCCTCGTCGAGCTGCTCGTCGTGGTCGCGATCGTGGGAGTATTGCTCGGCCTCTTGCTGCCGGCTGTGCAGAGTGCCCGCGAGGCCGGCCGCCGCACCAGGTGCCTGGGCAACCTTCGCCAGATCGCGCTGGCCTGTCTCGGGCACGAGGCAGTCTACGGGGTTCTCCCCACCGGCGGCCGGCGGCGACCTGGCCCTTCGTGGCCGGCAAGAACTCGCGGCCGCTGAATCTTGTCGCGGTACCGAGCGACGCGGGGCGGCGGCCCGCGGTGGTGGCCCGCGGCGACTACGCGGCCAACATGGGTAGCGGCACGTTTCCGGCGAATCGCTACCGCAGCGGCGGCTCACCGGCTACGGCCGCCGAGGGCGACGAGATGTCAGACTCGGCCTGGCAGCTCGCCTACGGCCCGCCCCCCGACGGGCTCGTGTTTCGTCGCAGCCGCGTGCGGCTCAAAGACATCACCGACGGCACGACCGGCACGTATCTGGTGGGCGAGAAATATATCGATCCCGCCAAGCTTGCCACGGGCGAGTCCGACGACGACGACCAGTGCCTCTACTCGGGGCACGACCGTGATGTGCTCCGGGTGGGCCTGGGGCCCCCGGTTCAGGACCGCTCTGGCTTCGAGCCGACGTCGATCTCATTTGGCAGCAGCCACCCGAGCGGCTGCGGGATGGCGACGGCCGACGGCTCGGTGGCCGTGGTGGCCTACGAGATCGACCCGCTCGTGCACCGGGCCCGGGCCAGCCGCAACGACGCCAGCCGGTAAACAAGGCGGTATCCACCGTTTTTGCCGCGGCGGGCGGCGAGCAGGGCCGCGGCCACGGCGGCGGCTAGGCCGAGGGTCGCCGGCTCGGGTACGGAGATCGGCTGACCGTCCACGCCGCCGAGGCTCTGGATCTGGGAAGCGGAGAGCGGCTCGTCGTGAAACTGCAGATGGGCCACGAACACCTCGCCCACCTCGTTGGTGTTGTCGTTGAAGAGGAAGAAGGCCGATGTCTGGTAGTCGGGCAGTTGGCCGCCGCTGATCTGGCCGATGGTGGCGATCGCGAACCGGCCATCGGGCTGGAGGGCCCCCGACGGCACGGTCGAATCGACGAGATCGAGCTTCACGCTGTCGTTGGTGAGCGAGCCTTCGGCGAGGAGATCGTCCCAGACGAGCGTGCTGACAGGCTGGCCGTTCAGGTAGGCCGTGAACCGCGGCTGACTCGTGGCCGCGTCGAGGTCGGCGACCCAGGCGATCCGGTGCCACTGATCAGCCATGA
>Ga0209498_1001155_pt1 | contig 16225 bp, 14 predicted proteins | sample WalLakDeSediment_FD_184131 | JGI IMG/M metagenome (GOLD analysis project Ga0209498, IMG submission 184131) | Lake sediment microbial communities from Walker lake, Nevada to study Microbial Dark Matter (Phase II) - Walker Lake 11/02/13 Deep... | ecosystem: Environmental > Aquatic > Freshwater >... | reverse complement strand
ATCAAAAGGAGAGATAACCTCTTTTTCCTGCATAATAATTGCTCCGGCATCCAGTTCCGGTGACATTTCAATAACAGAGACTCCGCTGTACTGAGCTCCTTCTATCACTGCCCGGTGAATCGGAGCCGCACCGCGGTAGGCAGGCAGATAGGAGGCATGAAGATTGATGCAGCCCAGGGCAGGCAGCTGCAGGATAGCCGGATTCAGCAGGCGGCCAAAAGCAACTGTAACAATCAGGTCGGGCTGCTTTTCTTTCAACCAGGCTAAAAAAACTGATTCTCCTGTTTTTTCAGGTTGGATTACCTCCACCCGGTGTTTCAGGGCCCATTGTTTAGTCGGAGCCAAACGCACCTTCCCTCCACGGCCGCAGGGCCGATCCGGGGGGGCAACAAGCGCCCCGATACGGTGAGGCGATTGGTAAAGCAGATCAAGTGAAGGCAGGGCAAAAGCAGGTGTGCCCATGAAAATTATTTTAAGAGGCCGCATATTTATTCCTCGCTCTTTAATTCTTCAGGGTCAAGCAGTCGCAGTGCTTTATCAGTGAACAAAATACCGTCAAGATGATCCATTTCATGCTGAAGAATACGGGCCAGTAAACCTTCTGCTTCAAGGCGCACTTCTTTTCCCTTACGGTTTAAAGCTGTTACAACAAATTTTTCCGCACGCGGCACTTCTCCGTAACAACCGGGCACGCTGAGGCAGCCTTCAACCCCGATCGCTTCCCCTTCTGCCTTCTCGCAGCGCGGGTTGATCAGCTCAAAAATAATCTCTTCGCCGTCGGTGGCAATCAGAATGCGTTTTGACACCCCGACCTGGTTGGCAGCCAGCCCGACACCTTCAGCTTCACGCATTGTTTCACGCATATCATCAAGCAGGCGCAGGACCCCGCTGTTAATATTTTTTACTTCCTGCGTCTTACCGCGCAGGACAGGATGATTGTCGCTTAAGATTCTTCTCAAAGCCATGGACAACACCTCTTAAGCAAATTATAGCACTACCAGCGGGTTGAAATCTACCGCCAGGCGCACAGGCCACGGCGGCTTGTGGCTGTGGTATTCCCGGATTACCCTCTTCACTGCGGGAGTAAGTCCGGTTAAAGCCTCACCCTTGAGAATGGTTTGAACCCGGTACTGCTCTTTGATCCGGTAAAGCGATGCCGGGGCCGGACCTAAAACTTCGGCACTTCCGGCAATGGGTTCAAGTAAACCGGTAAACCAGCCGGCCGCTTCGTAAACTGCTTTTTCATCGGATCCACTGAACAAAAAACGCAGCAGATCGGCAAACGGGGGATAGGCCAGCTGACGGCGGTGTTCCAGCTCTTTTTCAAAAAAAGTATGGTAATCGTGATCGGCTGCCGCAAGAATACTGTAATGGGTGGGATGATAGGTCTGGACAATAACCCTGCCCCCGCCCGGTCCGCGCGCCGTGCGCCCGGCGACCTGGGTCAGCAGCTGAAAAGTACGCTCCGGCGCCCTGAAGTCTGGCAGGTTTAAAGTAGTATCAGCAGCGACAACCCCGACCAGGGTAACACCCGGAAAATCAAAACCTTTGGCGATCATCTGGGTGCCGATCAGAATATTGGCTTTTCGATCCCGAAACTGACGGTAGTAATGGTTGTGTGCCTGGCGGCTTGTGGTGGTATCACTGTCCATGCGAATCAGGGAAACTCCAGGAAATAGTTTCTTTACCTCGTCTTCGACGCGTTGGGTACCGGCGCTGAAATAGCGAATCTTGATCCCGCCGCAGCCGGGGCAGCTCGTTGGAACGATCTCCTCATGGGCACAGTAATGGCAGCACATCACCTGGCGGTCAAGATGCAAGGTTAAGGAAACATCACATGATGGGCAGCGCACCACGTAACCGCATTCCCGACAGAGGACAAAACCGGAAAATCCGCGGCGGTTGATAAAGAGCAGCGCCTGTTCATCGCGTTCGAGAACATTGTTCAGGTTTTCCAATAGTGGGCGGCTGAAGATATGGCGGTGGTTTTCTTTCAGTTCTTTACGCATATCAACAATAGTAACAGGAGGAAGTTGGACCGGCGTAACCCGGGCCGTCATCCTTAAAAGCTTCTGGTCTCCTTTTACAGCCAGATGGTAGCTTTCCAGGGAGGGAGTGGCGCTGCCCAGGAGAAGCACCGCCTTGTGGTAGCGAGCCCTCCACCAGGCCACATCGCGGGTATGATAACGCGGCGCTTCCTCCTGTTTATAGGTGGTTTCGTGCTCTTCATCGATAATGATCAGACCGATATCGGCCAGCGGTGCAAATACCGCCGAGCGCGCACCGAGAACAACCCGGGCTTCTCCGTTTAAGATCATCTGCCACTGCCGGTTCTTTTCGGCAACACTCAGCCTGCTGTGCAGCACGGCAACCATTGCCGGGAAACGCCCTTCGAATTGTTCGATCATCTGAGGAGTTAGCGCGATCTCCGGAACCATGATCAAGGCTGAGCAGCCCTGCTCGAGGCAGCAGGCCAGGCTCTGCATATAGATTTCAGTCTTGCCGCTTGCTGTAATGCCGTGCAGCAGAATTCTTTGCGCCATGGGCAGCTCAAGAGCCGCCCTGATCTCCCCGAAACAGAAAGCCTGTTCATCTCGCATCAGGTGCGGCCTCGATGAAGATGTTTTTACTGCAGGCTTTACCAGCCCGGGGCGGGCAAAAGTAGATTTAACCAGGCCCTTTTTCTCAAGACTGCGAATGGCTTGGCTGTTTATTCCCAACCGGACAAGGTCCCTGTGCGCCAGGGGACCTTTTTCAATAATAATCTGCAGCGCTTCTTTCTGAACCGGAGCCCGATCCAGTTCTGCTGCTTCAGCAGCCGGTGTTGCCTCAATCAGCTGAATTACACCAGGCTGCCTTCCTTTCCGGAATGAAGCCGGGACCATAGCATGGAGAGCATCTATAGTCCGACAGTAGTAACGAAACGAGAGCCAGTGGATCAGGGCCAGCTGTTCTTTTGTCAACAGGGGTTCAGGGTCGGTTATGGCAATGATATCGCGGAGGGAAGCAATTTTAGTTTCTTTTAACAGGCGTAAAACATACCCCTGTGTCCGGCGATTGCCGAGAGGTACGGTTACCCGCATACCGGGTTTTAAATCTTTTCGCATTGCGGGGGGGATGCTGTAATGAAAAGGGCGGTCAACGGCATTGCTGACCAAATCGATTATCACTTCGGCGTATGCGGACATCTATTTACCCCGGTTGGTTATTTTGCTATGATGTTGTAAGCAGTTAATAAAAGAGGATTGAATATTGTTTAATTTATTCTTCCCCGTTAAACAGGTAATCAGAGAAAACCGCAGCTGGCTGATTATGGCAACAGCGATCTTTATGATCTGTGCGGTTATTTTCTATTACGGCACAGCTTCTGCCCAGCCGGCAGCTGAAGAAAACCTGGAGAGCCATTTAAACCAGCTGCAGGAAATCTTCTCTTTTATATTGTCCAATAAACCCGTGATCAGCGCGCTGCTTGTTTTTATGAACAACTATATTTCGATGGCCCAAATGCTGCTGCTGGGCGTAGTGGCCGGTATTTCTCCGTTAATCACCTTAGGGCTTAATGGAGCCCTGGTGGGTATGATGCTTTCTTTGACTGTCCGGGAGGGTATACCCCTGCTGCCAATGCTGGTTTTGGGAATAATGCCCCACGGTATTTTTGAGCTTTTTGCCTTTTTCCTCTGTGGGGGCATCGGCCTAAAATTCGGCTACCACTGCATCGCTTCCCCTTTGCCTGGTAAAACACGCCTGGAAAGTTATCGCTACATCTGGAAAGAAGCGATCTCAGTTTTGCCCCTCGTGGTGCTGCTGCTGATTTCATCAGCATTTATCGAGATACTGATTACCGCTCGTTTAATAGAACTTATCCTATAACAGCCCGGCAATACGGTCAAGAATATGGTGAGCTACCTCTTCTTTTTCCAACAGGGGCAACTCTTCAACAGCGCCGCTGCAGTCGATGATTGAAACCCGGTTCGTCTGAACGGCAAAACCGGCTCCCGGCTCATTTAAATTATTGACGATAATCAGATCAAGGTTTTTACGAAGAAGTTTATCGTGAGCATTATCAACAGCATCTTCGGTTTCTGCCGCGAAGCCGACCAGGATGCGGTTGCCTTTTTGCCTGCCCAGTTCAAGCAGGATGTCGCGATTTACCGCCAGTTGAAGAGTAAGCGCAGCTTCAGTTTTTTTTACTTTTTGCAGATCTTTTTTTAGGGGGCGAAAATCTGATACAGCAGCCGTCTTGATTACCAGGCGATTTTGATCATAGCGTTCAAGAACAGCACTGTACATCTCATCAGCCGTGGTAACTGAAACTGTTTTTACTCCGGCCGGGGCAGTTAAATGAGTCGGCCCGCTGATCAGGGTAACATCCGCCCCTCGTTCGCATAAAGCCCGGGCAATAGTGTAACCCATTAACCCTGTTGACGGGTTGCTGATAAAACGGACGGGATCCAGCGGTTCACGTGTCGGGCCGGCAGTTACCAGGGCTTTCAAACCCTGATAGTCTTTCGGCATCAGCACAGCCCTGGTAAAGTAGAAAATATCCTGCGGTTCGGGCATGCGGCCGCTTCCGTAAACTCCGCAGGCCAGTTCGCCCGCATCAGGATCCATGATATGGCACCCATGTAGACGAAGCTTCTCCAGGTTTTCCTGGACAACACGATGTTCATACATATTGACATTCATCGAAGGTACAACCACTACCGGGCAGGTAGCGGCCAGGTAGAGGGTGGATAAAAGATTATCGGCCAGGCCGCCTGCCATTTTGCCAATCGTATTTGCAGTTGCCGGGGCCACTACCAAAACGTCAGCCCCTTCCAAAAGTTCAATATGGCGGATCTTATCACTTGTCCGTTCTGTATACATCTGGACATAAGTCGGGTGTCCGGTCAATGTTTGAAAGGTCAGGGGCGCAATAAATTCAACTGCAGCCGGAGTCATAACCACCTGGACATCAGCGCCGCCCCGCACAAATAGTCTGGCCAGTTCAGCCGCTTTATAGGCGGCAATACCGCCGGTTACTCCCAATAAAACCTTATTCAAAGAAAACACTCCTACTTGATCCCGTCACGGATACGTTCATACTCGATGTTGCCCAGTTCAATTTCATGCAGGGCAGTGGTAACATCCTTACTATAAATCTGATCAATGGTTTTTTTACTGCCATTGCGCAGCTGACGCCCCCTCTTGGCTGCTGCAATTACCAGTGTATATTTGCTGTCAACTCTTTTTAGCAGCTCATCAATGGATGGGTAAATCATCCTTCTTCACCTCCCCGGCCCGGTGGACGGGCTCCGCGGCTGACCCTGCATTTTTCAGCATCGATTATGGAGCTGATCAGGGCTGCCGCATCTTCAACATTATCATTTATAACAACATAATCATAGAGATGATAAGCTTTCATTTCCTGCCGCGCAGTTACCAGGCGGCGGTTAATTTTTTCGGCGGTTTCAGTGCCCCTCCCGGTTATCCTCTCTTCCAGGGCTTCCATCGAAGGCGGCGCCAGAAAAATAGATACGGCTTCAGGTTTTTTATGCCTGACCTGGCCGGCGCCCTGGACATCAATTTCCAGAATCAGATCTTCCCCGCGATTCAGATAATCCTGCACGGTTGCCAGGGGAGTGCCGTAATAGTCGCCATGAACAACTGCCCATTCGAGAAAAGAACCCTGCTCAATTATTTCTTTAAATCGGGATACAGTGGTAAAGTTATATTCCCTGCCTTCCGCTTCTTCCGTACGCGGTAGGCGGGTAGTTGTTGAAACAGATAGTTTTATAGCTTTCCTGATCGTCAGCAAATAACGGCAAACCGTTCCTTTGCCAACACCGGACGGCCCGGAAATAATTAACAGAATACCCTCGGTCATTAAATGCCTCCCGCTATCCTTATTCTGCATCAACATTATCGGTGTTATTGTCACGGGCCTGCAGGCGATGTTTGACTGTTTCAGGTTGAACAGCCGAGAGTATTATATGACCGCTGTCAGCTACTATCACAGCCCGTGTCCTCCGCCCGTATGTAGCATCAACCAGTTTACCCCGTTCACGGGCTTCGCTGATAACCCTTTTTATAGGCGCTGATTCCGGACTGACAATAGCGATGATACGGCTGGCTGATACAATGTTTCCAAATCCGATATTGATCAATTTAATCGCCATATAAATCCCCCTAATCTTTACTCCAGGTTCTGAATTTGTTCGCGAATTTTTTCTAATTCTGCCTTTAAATCGACCACTAGATTAGTTAACTTGTAATCACCGGCTTTTGAGCCGATTGTATTAATTTCGCGAAACATTTCCTGCGCAATAAAATCAAGTTTGCGGCCGGCCGGATCCGAACCGGTCAAGTTGGATCGAAATGCCTCAATGTGGCTTCTTAACCGGACCAGTTCTTCATCAACACCCATACGTTCTACCAGAAGGGCACATTCCATCAGCAGCCTGGTTTCCTCAAACTGTCCGGCTAAAAGCTCCGTAAATTTTTGTTCTGTCCGCTTTCGGCAATCTTCTTTTGCTTCTTCAGCCAGCCCGGATGCGGCAGCAACCATTTCCCCGAGGCGGGCAGACCTTTGCAGTAAATCATGGCAAAGATTTTCCCCTTCCGCCCGGCGCTGTTTCAACAGTTCAGCCAAGGCTTCCTTTAGGGCTGAGCTTACCGCAGGCCAGACCTGCTCCTCTGTCAGAGTAATTCCGCCCGGTTTAAAGAGTTCCGGCATCTGCAGAAGATGCTCTATTTTTACTTCTCCGGAAAGGTTTAAGCGGCTGGAAAGAAGCTGCAGGGCTTTGTGGTAATCTTCAGCTAAATCGTAGTTTACTTTAACCTGGCGCAACCCGGCAGGCATTTCATCCATTACCAGGTTTAGTTCGACCCGCCCTCTTTTAATCGATTCCACCAGCAGCCGGCGAATGCGTTCTTCAAGGCTGTAAAGCTCTCGCGGAAGACGCAGGGCAAAATCGGCATAGCGGTGATTAACTGAGCGCAGCTCGGCCGAAAAAGTAAAACCGTCCTGTGTGCTGCTGCCGCGTCCGTAGCCGGTCATACTGCTGATCATGGTAAACCATCCCTTTATAAGCGTATCTTTTAAATTTGAGACTTACATTTTTATGGTTTTAAATGTATTGCGTTAATCTTAACATCAAAATGAGGGGATCTCAAGGTTCAATTAAAAGGGGTCAGTTGCCATGTCTGCTAATAAGAATTATACTGAATGCCGGGAGTGAAAGCGACTATGTCTTTTGATACATTGATTATGAAAGCTGTTACCGATGAACTGCGTTCAGAACTGACCGGTGCAGCGGTGCAGCGTGTCTATGAGCCGGAACGCAGTGTAATCATTATTCATCTTTTCACACAGGGCAGGCAGCCGGGGCTTTTATTCTCAACTGACTCAAAATATGCCCGGATTCATTTAACCGACAAACGTTACCAGAGCAAAGCTCAGCCCTCGCCTTTTTGTATGCTGCTGCGCAAATACCTGGTCGGAGGCCGGGCAGTGTCATTTACCAACCCTCCCCTGGAACGTATTCTGGAGATTGCCTTTGAGCCTCCGGAAGGAATGCCGCCGGTTAAACTGATCGCTGAAATTATGAGCCGTCGCAGCAACCTGATCCTGGTTAATGATAAAGAAATAATTTTAGGCGCAGCCAGGACAGCCTCCTGGGATAAAAACCCGAAGCGGGCGATCATACCCGGAGAAATATACCGGCCGGCTCCTCCCCAGAATAAACTGAATCCGCTCGAAATGAAACAGGAGGTTTTTGCCGGCACCCTGCAAAGCCTGATTGACGGTGGAAGAACCCCCGAACAAGCTCTGTTCAGCTCTGTTGAAGGAATCAGCCCTCTTACAGCCAGAGAGCTGCTCTACAGGAGCAGCTGGGATGATAGCGCACCCAGGGACAGCATCCAACGGCTTTTTGGAGAGGTTAAGAAAATCTTTCCCGAAAGCTCTGCCGGTAAGCTGCAGCCGATTTTACTGCCTGCCCGCAAACTTTATGCGGCTATACCGTTAACTCATCTGCATCTTGAAGAACAAAACAAATACAGCAGTGTCAATAAAATGCTCGATCATTTTTATGACGATTTAATAAAGACCGCCCGGGATAAACTGCTCAAAGAACAGCTGAACAACGCTGTGGAACGACGTCTGAACGCTTTGTCTAAAAAGCAGCGGGAACAGGAAAAGGAGCTGCAGGCAGCAGCCAAAGCGCCGCAGCACCGCCTTTACGGTGAACTGCTGCTGGCCTACGGAAAACAGGTTCCGAAAGGTGTCGAGAGCGTTGTTCTACCCGATTTATATAACCCTGAAGAAAAGGTTACCGTACCGCTGAACCCTTCGAAATCAGCGAGCGCAAATGCACAAAAGCATTTCAGCCGCTACCTTAAAGCAAAAAAGGGGCAGGAACAAATCCGGAAACAGCTCAAAAAAACCAGGGCCGAGATTGACTACTGCCAGGAACTTCTCTATACCATTGAAACCAGCGCTGAAGATTCAGCTGAAGAGATCCGCCAGGAAATGGTCGAGGCCGGTTTTTTGCGTGAGAAGCAGAAAGGTCAGCTTAAAAGGGCTTATACTCCTCAACCGCTCAGTTTCAAAGCATCTTCGGGCAGAACTATCCTGGTAGGCAGAAATAACCGGCAAAACGATCTTATTACTTTTAAATTGGCCGTACGCCGCGATACCTGGTTCCATGTTCGCCAGCTGCCGGGCAGTCATGTTGTCTTGAAAGAAGCTGCGTATCCTCCGCCATTGGAAGATATTGAAGAAGCGGCTTTTCTGGCCGCCTATTTCAGCCGTGGACGGGAAAATAGCGCCGCTGCCGTAGATTATACCGAGGTGCGTCACGTGCGGCGACGCCCGGGTGGAAAGCCCGGTTTTGTTTATTACGAAAACTACAAAACTGTTACCATCAACCCGCAGGATAAAGGCTTGAGGGAGAAGTTTAACCTGCAACCATAGAACCAGTCGGCCTATCGCACCATTATTGCCCGCCAAAACTTACTTATTTAAGGGTTTAAGAATTACTGCTTTTCAAACCGCACCATAAATTCGTTCACCTGTATGCCACCGAACTTAATCCATCAGCCAGCAGCTTTGTTTTTAAGCCAAACCAGGGTTTTTTTAAATTCATCAGGCAGAGGGGTGCTGAATTCCATCTTTTCGCCGCTGCGGGGATGGGTCAAAGAGATACGGCGGGCGTGGAGGGCCTGGGGTATGCTCAGTTCCGGCGGCAGATCACCGGGACTGCCCTTGGCATAAGCCGGATCGCCAACCACCGGATAACCAAGATGAGCCAGGTGGACACGGATTTGGTGGGTACGGCCCGTCTCCAATTTAAGCTGCAGCAGGCTGTAGTGATCATAATATTTTAGGACCCGATAGCGCGTCACTGCTGCCCTTCCCCCTGAGACCACTGCCATCTTCTTGCGATGACGGGGATGGCGGCCGATCGGAGCTTCGATTCGGCCAATTTTCGGTTTAACCCGTCCGTTGACCAAAGCAAGATATTCACGACCCAACGTTTTCTCCTTCAGCTGGGCGGAAAGCGATTTGTGGGCAAGGTCATTCTTGGCAACAATCAACAATCCGGAAGTATCTTTATCGAGCCGGTGAACAATTCCGGGGCGCATCACTCCGCCAATTCCCGAAAGGTCCCGGCAATGATTGAGCAGGGCGTTGACCAGAGTGCCCCGGGCATGACCGGGCGCAGGATGGACCACCATTCCCCGCGGCTTGTTAATCACCAGCAGATCTTCGTCTTCATAAATAATATCGAGCCGGATCTCCTCCGGTTCGATTGCTGCTTTTTCAGGCATGGGAATTGTTACGCTGATTTGATCTCCGCTCTGCAGCCGGTAATTCTTGTCACTGCATGGTTTGCGGTTAACCAATACCAATCCTGTTTCAATAAGTTTTTGGACCCGGCTGCGGGATAAATCAAAGGCCTGCTCCGCCAGGTAAAGGTCAAGTCGCCGGCCAACCCCTTCGGTTTCTACAGCTATTGAAATTGAAGTTCGGGGATGGTTCTCCCGCTTCATTTTTTACGTCCTTTTTTCTTTTTTGTTTTTTTGGGTGAAACACGGGAACCGGCCCCATGCTTCCCGGAACTTTCACCTGACTGCTTGAGAAATGTAAAAAGAGCAATCGCCGCCAGCGAAACAAAGGTAAGGCCAAGGCTGAAAAGCTGGGCTGTGGTCAGACCTCCCCAGGCTATTTCTACATAACGAAAAAATTCGATCGAGAAACGAAGGATTCCGTAAAGGGCAAAGAGAGCAAGCAGGGTAAAGCCGATAAAGGGCCGCTTTGGGCGCAGTAATTTAAGTATGACAAAGATGATCACTCCACCGAAAGCAGCATAGAGTTGAACCGGATGTCGCAAAACAGTGTCGGCCATATTTATCGGCAAAGCCCAGGGTACAGTTGATTCTTTCCCATAGCAGCAGCCATTAAGAAAACAGCCAACCCTGCCAAAAGCATAGCCGAGGGCCAGGTAGGGTGCCAGCAGGTCGGTCATCTTGAGAAAATCGATTTTACGCCAGAGATTCCAGATAAAGAGGGCAATAACTCCACCAAACATAGCCCCATAAAAGGTAAGACCTTCAAACCGGGTAAAAAACACGGAAAGCGGCTGCCCGCTGTAATAATCCCAGTTAAGAACAATGTAAAGGACTCGCGAACCGATTAGACCAGAAACTGCAGCTACGATCACTGCTTCTAAAATATGATCCGGATTTAAATTCTCCCCCGGAGCTTCCCGGTAAACAGCTATAGCCGCAACCAGGATCCCCAGGGCAATCATTAACCCGTAAGAATGGATGGTCAGACTTCCTATGCTAAAGATTACCGGATACAAAAACTCAGCTCCTCTCGCCCCGTAATAAGGGATCCCGCCAGAAAGCAATCAGGAAAATGCCGATACCAATAACAATGGCTGAATCGGCCAGGTTGAAAACCGGCGGCCAGACGGTGAAATTGATGAAATCAACAACATACCCTCCCCTGATCCGATCGATCAGGTTGCCCAGGGCACCACCGAGCTGCAGGGCAAGGCTGAACCGCAGCCATCTGTGATCTTCGGAGAGAATACGGTAGTAGTAAAGAATCAATGCTGCCACGACCAGAGTGATTATAATAAAAAAAGCGGTCTGATATGGGAACAGGCCGAAAGCGGCGCCGGGGTTACGGACGTAGGTAATATAGAGGAAATTGTTGATTAAAGTTATTGATTGGCCTTCTTGCATTAATGATGAAATCAGTTGTTTTGAGATTTGATCGATAATAATAACGATTGCTGCAGTAATAAATAAGCGCAAGCGACTCCCTCCGGCATATTAATAATCACTACTGTCACAACACCCTATATTCTAACACAGGGGGAATCGTAATAACAGGACCAGAATATTTCTAATCCGCTTCCTCGTGCAGGCTGCGCCGCAGAACTTTGCCGATCGCGCTTTTCGGCAGCTCGCTGCGGAATTCGACCTTACGCGGTACTTTATATTTAGCCAGTTTTTGTTTACAGTATTCGATAATTTCTTCCTCGGTGGCGGTTTCTCCCTGGTGTAAAACCACGTAGGCCTTTATAACTTCACCATAATAATCATCGGGTGAGCCGACTGTTACCGCTTCAGCAACTTTCGGATGTTCAAAGAGCACTTCATCAACTTCCCGGGGATAAACATTGTAACCGCCGGTGATGACCATGTCTTTTTTACGATCAACAATATAAAAGTATCCGTCTTGATCCATTCTGGCGATATCACCGGTATAGAGCCAACCATCACGCAGAGTCTCCCTTGTTTCTTCCGGCCGGTTCCAGTAACCTTTCATAACCTGGGGACCTTTAATGATCAGTTCGCCGGCTTCTCCGATCGGTATTTCCCTGGTCCCGGTTTCAATATCGACAATTTTACAGTCAGTGTCGGGGTAAGGCATACCGATACTGCCCGGTTTGCGCTCTCCGATCAGAGGGTTGCAGTGCGTGACCGGCGAAGCTTCAGAAAGACCGTAACCTTCAATTATTTTAGAACCGGTGCGCTTTTCAAAGCGGGCCATGACATCGACCGGCATCGGGGCAGCTCCGCTGTTGCAAACCTCAATCGCATCGATATTGTATTTGTCGGCATCCGGATGATTAGCGATGGCAATATAGACTGTCGGAACCGCCGGCAGAAGGGCCGGTTTATACTGTTTGATCAATTCCAGAATGGCCTGAAGGTCAAAACGGGGCACCAACACCTGTCCGGCAGGAAGAGTTAACCCGACATTCATAGCGCAGGTCAAGCCAAAAGAATGGAAAAAAGGCAAAATAGAAACGCCGTACATCTGCACAACACCGTCTGCATATGTCCGGTTGATCCAATCGCTAATCCACTCTTTAATCTGGGTAATGTTAGTAGTAAGGTTGAAGTGAGTCAGCATTACAGCCTTGGGAAAGCCGGTTGTCCCACCGGTATACTGGAAGACGGCAATATCTTCTTTGGGTTCCAGATCTGCTGCGGCTGAATCCCGGGGGTCCTGTTCGAGCAGATCGTCAAACCAGATGTTTTCTCCTTCAACATCGGTCCAGAGAAGGCGGGAAACAATTGCATGCTTCACCGGCACCCTGTCACGCACGGCATGGAAAGAATCGAAGACCGCATCAGCGCCAACGAATACTTTCGCTTCCGAGTCGATGAGAATAAATTCGGTTTCTGCCGGTGTATAAAGCGGATTGACCTGTACGACCACCGCTCCGATCTTCATACAGGCATAAAATGTATAGATATACTGCGGGCAGTTGGGCAGCATCAAAGCAACCCGGTCGCCTTTTTTTACTCCAAGCCCGCTTAAAGCTGACGCCATGCGATTAATCTTGTCATGCAGTTCCCGGAAGGTAATTTCGCTGCCGAAGAAAACCAGGGCTACCAGGTCGGGATAGGCTTCTGTGGCATCGACAAAATATTGATATAGCGATATTTCGGGATAGTCGAGATTCCAGCGCACCGGGTAGTTTTTTAACCAGGGTTTTTCGCTCATAAAATACGCCCCCTTATAAATAATTGACATAAACATTTAAAAATAGCGATGTTTGGCCTGAGGAGCTTTCCTTTTAAATCATTCTGTGCAAAAGATTTATTCCCTGCTAAAATCTTTTAAATTTCGTTCGCCTGTATACCCCCGCTCGCTTAAATTTGCATCAAGGCCTTAATCGATTTCCAGGGTTTCGGGCTGCGTTAACAAGCCGCTATTGCTCTCTACTATTGACAGGGCATTAAAAATAAAACCTCCCGGCTTGACAGGAGGTTTTGATCTGGCTTACAGGTTATAGGTTGTGCAGGGGTTACAGTTGTTTGACTACTGCGCTGCAGCGGGGGCAGAGTTCCTCTTTTGAGTCGGTGAAGATCCAGCAGCGCGGGCATTTATGACCAGCTGATTTATCGACAAGAATAGTAACCGGGTAGCCCTGCCCCTTCAGAGCCTGATCGGGAGCTTTCTCCCGTCCCTTTTCCAGTCGGGCTGCAGAGACAATAAAGAGCTCCGGCAGGTACCCGACGTAAGCCTTCAAATGTTCGTAAGGTTGATCATCAACCCAGATAACAACCGAAGCCTCCAGGGAACCGCCGATTACTTTTTCTTTTCGGGCCTGTTCCAGGGCCCAGGTCACTTCGTCACGCACTTCCAGAAGTATTTGCCAGCTTTGGCCAAGTTTATGGTCAGTCCAGACCGGATTCGGTTTTGGCCAATCAGCTAATTGAACGCTCTGCTTATTTCTGCCGGGCAGGTACTGCCATATTTCTTCAGCTGTAAAGGTGAGAATTGGCGCCATCAGCAGAACCAGGTGCTCAAGGATAATCATCAATGCGGTTTGGGCTGAACGACGGGCGGAATCATCCGGCGCCGAACAATAAAGCCGGTCTTTGATGACATCGAGATAAAAATTGCTCATATCGACGACACAGAAATTGTGAAGCGCATGGAATACCTGGTGATATTCATAGCGATCATAAGCCCCGGTTATCCTGGTAACCAGTTTGCTCAGCCGGAAAAGAGCCCAGCGGTCTATTTCTTCCAGTGAATTGTAATCGACAGAATGGGTGCCGGGGTTAAAATCGGAGCAGCTGCCCAGCAGAAAACGGGTGGTATTGCGAATCTTGCGATATACTTCAATCAGCTGTTTAAGAATATCTTCGGAAAGATGAATATCACTGGTAAAATCGGCCGATGAAACCCAAAGTCTCAAAATATCGGCACCGTACTGTTTTATAATCTTCTCCGGAGCAATAACGTTGCCCAGTGACTTGGACATCTTTTTGCCTTCGCCATCAACAACCCAGCCATGGCTGATCACAGCGTCATACGGCGGTTCACCCTTCGTTGCAACCGCTGTAAGCAGTGATGAGTGGAACCAACCGCGGTACTGGTCACTTCCTTCAAGATATAAATCTGCCGGCCAGCGCAGCTCGGGGCGGGTTTCAAGAACTGCTGCATGGCTCGAGCCTGAATCGAACCAGACATCCATTGTGTCTTTCTCTTTTCTGAACTCAGTATGACCGCATTCGGGACAGCTGAACCCCTCGGGTAAAATTTCGGCCGCTTCATAAGCAAACCAGGCATCCGAACCCTCACGGGTAAAGAGGTCGCTAACCGCTGCAATAGTTACTTCGTTAATCAAAGGTTCATTGCAGGCCGTGCAATAAAAAATGGGTATGGGCATACCCCAGACTCTTTGGCGCGAGATGCACCAATCCTGGCGCTCGGAGATCATATTATAAATGCGCTCTTCACCCCAGGAAGGGGTCCAGTTTACTTTATTTATTGCCTCAAGGGCTTCTTTACGGAAGCCGTCAATCGAGGCAAACCACTGCTCGGTTGCCCTGTAGAGGACCGGTTGTTTACAGCGCCAACAGTTCGGATACTGATGCTCAAACGGTACTGCTTTAATCAATGATCCACTGTCTTTTAAATCGGCCGTGACTGCCTTTCCCCCTTCGTCATAGCGCATACCGGCATACTGACCGGCCTCATCTGTAAAAAAGCCGCTGTCATCAAGGGGGCTTAATACCGGCAGATTGTTGGCCTGACCAATGGCAAAGTCCTCGTGCCCGTGACCGGGAGCAATATGCACACAGCCGGTACCCTGTTCCAGGGTCACGTGATCACCAATTAATAAAACTGATTCGCGATCATATAAAGGATGGCGGCAGCGCATGCCAACAAGATCCTTACCCTTAAACCGTTTCAGCACTTTCCAGGGCTTTTCCGAACCGGCTATCTTAGCCACTTCTTCCAAAAGACCTTCTGCCAGAAGGTACTGCTCTGAACCGGCGTCGGCCAAAACATAATCGAAATTGGCATGCACAGCGATAGCAAGGTTAGCCGGAATGGTCCAGGCAGTGGTAGTCCAAATCAGACAATAACGGTTTTCGACTCCATCAAGCAGGCCAAGATCGTCCATCAAGGGGAATTTTACATAAATCGATTCAGATACCTTGTTGCCGTATTCAATCTCAGCTTCAGCAAGGGCCGTCTCACAACTGGCACACCAGTAGACCGGCCGCATACCTTTATAGATAAAACCCCGTTCGGCCATGGTGCCAAATACTTTGATCTGGCGCCCCTCGAAGATCGGTTCGAGAGTAAGGTAGGGGTTATCCCAGTCACCGCGGACACCGAGCCGTTTAAATTGATCCCTTTGAATATCAACATATTTTAAAGCATACTCACGGCACATCCTCCTGAATTCGAGATCAGAGATTTCTTTCCGGTTAACTTTTTGAGTCTTGATGATCTGGTGTTCGATCGGCAGGCCGTGCGTATCCCAGCCGGGCACATAAGGGCAGTCGAACCCCTGCATAGTTTTATATTTATTGATAATATCCTTGAGAACTTTGTTCAGGGCAGTGCCCATGTGGATATCGCCGTTGGCATAGGGCGGCCCGTCATGCAATATATAAAGAGGCGCTCCTTTCCGATTTTCCCGGGCCAGCTTGTTGATGTCCATCGAAGCCCATTTTTCGAGCATCTCCGGCTCACGGTTTGGCAGGTTTGCCCGCATCGGGAATTCAGTTTGGGGCAGGTTTAGAGTGTCTCGGTAATCCATTGTCATTTTCCTCCAATTAAGTCAGTATTCAGTATTTCAGGGTAAAGTAATTATTAGAAATCTTTCAAGGTAACTACAGGCTAAACCAAAATCTACAGGCAGATCAAATAAAGTATCTATATTTAACCAACTGGCACTTTCGATTA
>Ga0209498_1001154_pt1 | contig 16226 bp, 13 predicted proteins | sample WalLakDeSediment_FD_184131 | JGI IMG/M metagenome (GOLD analysis project Ga0209498, IMG submission 184131) | Lake sediment microbial communities from Walker lake, Nevada to study Microbial Dark Matter (Phase II) - Walker Lake 11/02/13 Deep... | ecosystem: Environmental > Aquatic > Freshwater >... | reverse complement strand
GCGGTCGTGGCCGTCGCGACGCTCAACAGCGTGACGAGAGCCAAGGACGATTGATTGGACAGTCGGCGGAGCAGACGCATCGGAGCTAGCGGCGGGCGTCGGCGAGCCCGACGCGCGCGCAACGCTAGCGCAGCGCTAACGACCCTGCAAGAGAGCGAGCCGCGTCAACCCGCGCTGGACATGTCGCGCACCGAGCGGCCTTGACGGTGGCCACGCGGCGAGCGATACCCCGGGCCAGGAGGACCTCTTGACGAAGATATTAGTGACCGTCAAGCGGATCCCTGATCCGGACGAGAGCCTGAAGTTCGCGGGTAGCGAGCTCGATCTTTCTTCGGTGAAGTGGGTCCCGAACGCGTTCGACGAGTACGCCGTCGAAACTGCCTTGCGGCTGTCGGAAGACGTCGCCAACAAAAAGGACAAGCTGGCCGAGATCATCGTGCTGTCGATCTGTCCGCAGAATCAGCGTCAGCACATGACGCAGTTTCTGGCGATGGGTGCCGACCGCGGGGTCATCGTCGACGCCGAGGACAGCGAGTTCGATGCCAGCGCGATCGCCAAAATGATCGCCAAGGTCGCGCAGGACGAAAACGTCGACCTGGTCATCACCGGCAAGCTGTCGCAGGACAACGAGGGCAACGAGATCGGTCAGCGCGTCGCTGGTCTGCTCGACTGGCCGCAGGCCTGCTTCGCCGCCGAGATCGACTGGGATCAGCACAACAAGCAGCTGACCGTGGCCCGCGAGGTCGACGACGGCGTCGAGATCAAGCAGGTCCCGATCCCCGCGGTGATCTCGGTCGACCTTCGCGTGGTCCTGCCCACCAGCGTCCGCAACGGGGTCAACCCGCCCGATCACAAGTTCACGGACGGGCCCCGGCTGGCCTCCTTGCGCGGCATCACCATGGCCAAGCGCAAGAAGGTCGAGATCAAGACGCCCGCGGATCTCGGGGTCGAAAACCCCAACCGTGAGATCACCGTGGCGATCAACAAGCCGCCCGATCGCAAGGCCGGGCAGATGGTCGGCTCGGTCGAGGAACTCGTCGAGAAGCTGGCGACGGAGGCAAAGGTCCTATGAGCAACGTACTCGTCGTCCTCGAGACCGCGAACGGCCAGATCCGCTCGCACTGCCTGCCGGGCATCACCGCAGCCAAGCAGATCGCCGACGCCCGCGGCGTCGAGCTGCACCTGTTGGTGCTCGGCGCCGACTCCAACGCGGCCGCCGAGATCGCGCCCGCTGGCTACGGCGCCGCTGGCGTCCACACCATCACCGATCCCGCGCTCGAGCCGTTCACGGCCGAAGCCTGGGCCGACGCGATCGTCCACGCCATCAAGACCCTCGAGCCGGCGGTCGTCGGCGGCACCGCTAGCTCGGCGCTGCGCGACTGCCTGCCCCGCGCCGCGGCCCTGCTCGACGCGCCCTTGGCCGCCGAGGTCGTCGCGGTCAAGTCCGGCGACACCTTCACCCGGCCGGTCTCGGCTGGGCGCGCGCTGCTCGACGAGCAGGTCAGCGGCGACGTGGTGTTCTTCACCGCGCGCGGCAGCGAGTTCCCCCCGGCAGCCCCTGGCGCAGCCGCGGCGCTCTCGCCCATCGAAGGCGTCGAGGTCTCGACCCGCGGGGTCAAGGTCATCAGCGTCCAAAAGACCGAGAGCTCGCGCCCGGCGCTGACCGAAGCCAAGGTCGTGGTCTCGGGCGGTCGTGGGATGCGCGAGGGAGCGAACTTCGCGGTCCTCGAGCAGCTCACGGATCTGCTCGGCGGCGCCCTCGGTGCCAGCCGGGCCGCGACCGACGCGGGCATGGTCCCCGCCGACCTCCAAGTCGGACAGACCGGCAAGATCGTCGCGCCTAACCTTTATATCGCCGTGGCGATCTCGGGCGCGATCCAGCACCTCGCGGGCATGAAGGGCAGCAAGGTCATCGTCGCGATCAACAAGGACGCAGAAGCCCCGATCTTCCAGGTGGCCGACTACGGCCTCGTGGGCAAGTGGGAAGAGCTGCTCCCCAAGTTCGTCGAGCTCATCCAAGCCCGCAAGGGCTGACGACAACACCCCTGGTTAATCCAGCCCGTCAAACCAGCCCCGGACTCGGTCCCAGGCTGGTTTTTGCTTGGTTTTTTTCATGGGTGCGCCCGTGGGTGACACTCGCACGCGTCGCCGGTGTACAACGGTGCCCCTTGGTGGACACTCGCGCAGGGCGCTCGATGTCGACGTCGCGCTTGCTCGGCGTCATTGCCCTGGCAGGCACGATCCACTTGGTTTGCAGTTGGGCGCTGCTCCAGCTCTTAGGCAAGGGCAGCCTCAGCGTGTGGGCGGCCGTGACCGGCATCACCGTGGTCACGAGCGCGGCTGCGATGCTGACCGTGGCCCGGCCCGCGGGGACCGATCTGGCGACGCGGATGTTGGCCACGCGCCTCGCTCCCGCGGCGTTCGCCGTGATCCCGCCGATCGCAAGCCTCGGCTTGGGCCTGCCGTGGATCTGGTCGGCAGCCGCGAGCGGGCTCGAGCAAGCGCTGATCGACACGCTGCCGGTGCTCGCCGCGACCACGGCTCCGGGCATCGCGATCGCCTTGACCCTCGAGTCCACGCTGTGGGCCGTGGTCGCCCGGGTTCGGGAGGTCGAGGCGCTCGCTCGGCGGGCGGCAGGCGGGCCCGGGCTCCGACCGACGAGCGTCAGGCTCGAGCCCCCGAGCCTCGCGGGCCGGCTCGCGCGCTTGGTCGCCGGCCTCGGCCTCGCGACCGTGCTCTTGGCCCTCGCCGGAGACTCCTTCGGGCCCCAACCGTGGCTCGCGATCGCGGGCCTCTCGGCGACGATGATCATCGCCGTACTCGCGGCAGCGAGCGCGGGGCTCAGCCCCGGCCGCGACGTCCAGACCCTCGCGCGCAGGCTCGACGCGATCGGCTGGGACGAAGCCGACAGCAGCGCGAGCGCGGCCTTGCGACCGCTCGCCGAGCCCGTGCGGGTCACCAGCTTTGACGCGGTCGGCGAGCTGTTTCGCAACCTCGAGCGGCTTCGGGCCCGGCTCGCCGACGACGTCGGCACCTACCAGCGCGCCCTCGATCGGACGCATGCCGCGGACGCGGCCAAACGCGAGTTCCTCGCGGCCGTCAGCCACGAGCTGCGGACCCCGCTCGACGCGATCCTCGACCTCGCGCAGCGGCTGCTGACCAGCGATCTCACCCCCTCGCAGATCGAGGACGTGCGCCTGATCGTCGCCGGCGGTGAGCAGCTGCGTGAGCTGATCGAGGACATCTTGGATCTCTCGATGATCGAGAGCGGGGAGATCGAGCTGCGCTTCGCCGCTTGCGATCTCACCGAGCTCGTCGAGCAGCTCGTCGACATCCATCGCGCGCAGCTGCGCGGACCGGAGGTCGAGCTGCTCGCCGCGCGCGAGGGCACGATCCCGCCGGTCAGCTGCGATCGCAAGCGCGTCGGCCAAGTCCTGACCAACCTGTTGAGCAACGCGATCAAGTTCACCGAGCAGGGCCGCGTGGTCGCGAGCATCCGGCACGAGCCTGGGCCCGGAGGCGGGCGGGTTCGGATCGCGGTGACCGACACCGGCGTCGGCATCGCGAGCGACGAGCTCGGGGCGATCTTCGAGGAGTACCGGCAAGTCGGGTCCCGCAAGCGCAAGGCCAGGATCAAGGGGACCGGCCTCGGCCTCGCGATCGCCCGGCGCATCGCCGAAGCCCACGGCGGCTCGCTCACGGCGCAAAGCGAGCTCGGGGTCGGCTCAACCCTGATCCTGCAACTCCCGCTCGAGCCGAGCGAGCCGAGCGAGCCCAGCGAGACGAGCGACCAGCCATGAGCGAAGCGACCCAAACCGAGAGCGGGCCCCAGCCCCGGCCGACAGCGCGGCCGAGTCGGGTGTGGGGCCGGCTCGCGGTCGAGCAGCGGATCGTCGGCTTGCTCGCCCTGCTCGCCCTGCTGCATGGGGCGATCGCGACGAGCTGGCTCATCGTCGCGCTCACGCCCGACGATCGGGTCGTGCTCGCGGCCCCCGAGCTGCTCGGGTGGCTGCTCGCGGTCTTGCTCGCGGCCACCCTTGGCTGCGTCGTGCAGGTCAGCCTCCGGCTCCCGGCGATCCGCTGGCCGCGGCTCGAGAGCGAGGCCGGTCCGCGCGTCTGGCCGCTCGCGCTGCTCGGCCTGCCTTCGCTGATCGTCTGGCCGATCTTGCTGGGCCGCGATCGGCGAGCCAAGCACCGCCAGCTCGAAGCGCGGGCCCGGCGTGAGCCCCAAGATCACGAGATCGAGCAGGGCTTTCGCCAGCTCCTCGCGATCCCGCGCATCGCCGCGTCGAGCTTCGGGGTTTGGCTCGGGTTCGCGACCGTCGTCGTGACCGTGCTGATCGCCGACGCGAGCGCGAGCCCGCCGGGGACCCTCGTCTTGCTGTGCGCGCTGACCCTCGCCTCGCTGCTCCCGCTCGTGTCCCTCGCGACCAGCCAGATCCGCGCGATGCTCGTGCCCGAGTACCTCGCGGCCCCGCGCGCCAACCCCCTCGCCCTGCCCGTCCGTCAATCCGTCGCGCTGCGGCTCGGCGGCCCCGCGGTGCTCGCGTTGGTCGGCGCGGTCACGGTCCCGATCCTCGTCGCCGCCCTGTGGAGTGGAACCTGGATCCCGCCGATCGGCCTCGCGAGCATCGCGCTTGGGCTCGTCGCGGGGCTCGTCGCCTTGGTCCTGCTCTTGCGTGACATCGAGCGCGACCTCGGCCGCGCGAGCCGACAGGTCGCGGCCGTAGCGGACGGCGAGATCCCCGAGCCGATGGCCGTCGAGACCTTCGCTACCGCGGAGCTACGCGGGCTGGTCGCGGCCGTCGATCGGCTCGTCGGTCGGATCAGCGACGCCAACGTGACCCGCTACGTGCTGATCGAAAAGGGCCACGAGGCCGATCGCCTAAAGAGCCAGTTCCTCGCCAACATGAGCCACGACCTGCGCTCACCGCTCAACTCCGTGCTCGGCTTTAGCGAGCTCCTCGCAACCGGGATCGAGGGGGAGATCGACGCGGAGCAGGGCGAGATGGTCGGGACCATCCACCGCACCGGCAAGGATCTCTTGCAGCAGATCGACGACATCCTCGACACCGCCAAGATCGAGGCGGGGCGCATGGAGCTGCATCGCGAGCCGACCCCTCCGGCCACGTTGATCGCCAAGGCGATCCAGCGCACGCGCGTCCGCCTCGACCGCCCCATCGACTTCGACACGACCTTCGCGCCCGGGTTGCCGCCGGCCTTCGTCGACCCCTACCGCACTGTCCAAGCGATCGAGAACGTGCTGTTGTTCGCCGCTGAGGGCCTCCAGCACGGCACCATCGAGATCAGCTGCGAGGCCGCGCTCCACACCAACAGCGGACGAACCGACAGCGGACGAACCATCAGCTTGCGGATCGTCAGCCCGCGGGCGTTGGTCCCGCTCGTGGAGCTCGAACAGGCCCGCCGCGGGTTCTTCCGCCTGCCCGGCCACACCGGCCTCGGCCTCGGTCTGCCCATCGCTACCAGCATCTTGGAGCTGCAAGGCGGTGAACTCATCATCGAGGGCGGCTCCAGCAGGAGCCTCGGCGGACGCGCGGCCATGGGCTTCAAACTTCACATGCCTGCGCTGCCCCCCCGGCGCGTGTCACGGCCGCGCATTCGAGCCCAGTGAGGGTCTAAATAGACACATAGGATGTTCGTGGGACCTCTGCGCATTCACCGATGAAACGTTCGCGGGACTTTCGCGGCGCTTTGCTGCTGTTTGCGGATCGTGCGCCATAGCGTCGACCGTGCTCCGGCCTACTCGAGCGCGGGGTTGGCTCGCCCGCAAACCCGCGAAAGCGGCGCGAACTGGCCCTGTGGTCGGTTTGCGGTCGTTTGGCCAGTCTCCGCCGCGCTGCGGCGTGTGCCACATTTATCCAAGCAACTCGCGCGCGTGGCAAAAGGGTACACATTAGATTCATTGCAAAATTGCTAAGACACCGGTGCCAAAAGCATGCAATAGTCCGGCTGTCATGTTTTCGCGTCGGACGGCATGGGATGTCTCCCCCAATCGGCTCGCGCATGCGCGGCTGCACCATCGAAGCTGCGGGCGTGAGGCCCTCGACCTCGCGTCTAGCAACCCAACGGTGCTCGACCTCGTCTACCCCGAGGACTTTTACGCCGAGCTGTTCGATCCCCGCGGGATGTTTCACGACCCCGAGCCGTTCGGGCTCGACATCGGGCGAAGGGCGGTGGCCGAGAACTACTACGGCCGCCGAGATCGGCGGATCAGCCCCGAGCGTGTGTGCCTGAGCGCGAGCACCAGCGAGGCCTACACCCACCTGCTCGCGCTGCTGTGCGATCCGGGCGACGTGCTCTTGGTCCCCGGCCCTAGCTACCCGCTGCTCGAGTATCTCGCCGAGATCGCCCGGATCGAGCTGGTCAGCTACCCGGTCAACTTCGACGGCCACTGGGGGATCGACACCAACGAGCTCGCCAACCTGATCGAGCGGCACGGCGCCCGGGTCAAGGCCGTCGTGTGCGTCACGCCCAACAACCCCACGGGCTCGTGCCTCACGATCAACGAGCTCGAGGCGATCGAGGGCCTGTGCTGCAAGCACGACCTCACCCTGATCGTCGACGAGCTGTTCGCCGACTACCCCTTGTTCCCCGGCCCCGCGCGCGTGGCCTCGGTCGTCGACAGCGGCCTGAGCGAGCGCGAATGCCTGACCTTCGTGTTGTCGGGCCTGTCCAAGGTCGCCGCGCTGCCGCAGTTCAAGCTGGCCTGGACCGTCGCTTGCGGCCCCGACGAGCTCGTCCGCCCGGCCCTCGCCCGGCTCGCGGTCATCGCCGACACCTACTCCAACCTCTCGACAGCCGTCCAGCTCGCGCTCCCGCGCATCTTCGCCGCGAGCGAGACGATGCAGAGCCAGATCCGCTTGCGGATGCTCAACAACCTCCAGACCCTCGACGCCGCGATCACCGACAGCCCGGTCGCCCGGCTCCCGGTCGAAGCCGGCTGGTCAACCATCCTCACGCTCCCGCGCCTCGGCGACCTCGATGACGAGGGCTGGGTCCTGCGCATGCTCGAGCGCATCGACGTCTGGGCCCAACCCGGATCGCTCTACGACATGCAGGGCTGCAACCTCGTGCTCTCCCTGATCACCCGGCCCAATGACTTCGCCGAGGGCCTCTCGCGGCTAGTCGCGTGCGTCGAGCAAGAGTGTATGTGCTAGCCGACTAGCCGCCGCCCCCTGCGCAAGCCTGATACCCTCGCGCCCATGGCCGACGTGACCCTGCTCAGCGACGCGCTCACTTCTTACATCCACGAGCACACCACCGCCGAGGCCGAGATCTTCGAGCGGCTCCGGGCCGAGACCTACGCCAAGCTCGACGACCCGCAGATGCAGGTCGGTCGGATCGAGGGTCGGTTCCTCGAGCTCATGGTCAAGGTCACCGGAGCCAAGCGCGTGCTCGAGGTCGGCACCTTCAGCGGCTACTCGGCCATGGCCATGGCCGCGGGCCTGCCCGACGACGGCAAGCTGATCACCTGCGACATCGACCCGAACGCGACCGCGATCGCCCGCCGGTTTTGGGACGCGAGCCCCTGGGGTCCCAAGATCGAGCTGCGCCTAGGCGCCGCGAGCGAGACCCTCGCGCAGCTCGTCGCCGCCGGCGACACCTTCGACCTCGTGTTCATCGACGCCGACAAGCCCGGCTACATCCGCTACTTCGACCTCGCCCTCGAGCTGCTCCCGATCGGCGGGGTGCTGCTCGCGGACAACACCTTATGGAGCGGCAAGGTCCTCGACCCGCAAGCTGCGAACGATCACGCGATCGTCCGGTTCAACGCGCACGTGCTCGCGAGCCCGCGAGTCGAGCAGGTCCTGCTCTCGGTCCGCGACGGGATCATGTTTTGTAGGAAGATCGCGTAGGGGCCTCGTGGCTGCTCCAGCCGATGGTCTACAGTACCAGACTCAGTGAACCCGACGACCATCGCGCACCACTCCAAGTCGCTCGCGGCCATCCGCGAGCTCGTCGCTCAACAGATCCACGGCAAGGACGAGGTCATCGACCTCGCGTTGATCTGCCTGGTCGCAAAGGGCCACCTGTTGATCGAGGACATCCCCGGCGTCGGCAAGAGCACGCTCGCCCGCGCGCTCGCCCTCGCGATCGGCGGCAGCTTCAGCCGGATCCAGTTCACCAGCGATCTGCTCCCCGCCGATCTCCTCGGCGTCAACATCTGGCGAGCCAGCCGCGAGCAGTTCGAGTTTCGCCCAGGCCCGATCTTCGCCAACCTCGTGCTCGCCGACGAGGTCAACCGGGCCCCGCCGCGTACCCAAAGCGCCCTGCTCGAGGCCATGGCCGAGGGTCAGGTCAGCATCGACGGCACCAGCCACCCCCTGCCCCAGCCGTTCATCGTCATCGCCACGCAAAACCCCGAGGAGCACCACGGCACCTATCCCCTGCCCGAGTCCCAGCGCGACCGGTTCTTGCTGCGCTTGAGCATGGGCTACGCCAACGCCGAGGTCGAAGCCGCGCTGCTCGCCCGCGGCGGCGTCGAGCCGCCCGCGCGAGCGAGCGACGCTGAGCTGCCCGACCCCGATCAGCTCGGCGAGCTTCAAGCCGCGGCCGCCCGCGTTCACCTCCACCCGGACCTCGCCCACTACGCCCAGCGGCTCGTCCAAACCACCCGCGACGCCGCCGAGATCCGCTTGGGCGTCAGCACCCGCGGCGCCCTGGCCTGGGTCGCCGCCGCCCGTGCCCGCGCGCTCATGAGCGGCCGCGCCCAAGTCACGATCGACGACCTCCAAGATCTCGCGGTCCCAGCCCTCGCCCACCGCCTGGTCCCAGCCCAAGCCGGCAGCGGTGACCAGGTCGCGCTCGCCCAAGAGCTCACCCGCGAGCTCGTCGCAAGCGTGCCGGTGCCGGTCTAGCGCCCGCGCAACACGGCGGGGATCGGCATGCCAGCTTGCAGGAGATGCTCGCTGGCGCCCTGAATCGCGCGCTCGAGGGTCGGCACCACGTGGATCCCAGCGCCGCGGCCGGTCGCCCACTTGAGCGAGGCGACCACCCCTCGGATCAGCGGATCGCCAGTCACCACGTAGGACGCCAGGCTCACGACGCGCTCGTTTGACGGCCGATCGCCTAGCCAGTCGCCCAGCATGTCGCGGACGAGCTGGTTGGGCATCGCGGCGTCGCGAGCGTCGCAGATGTGGACGAGGCTGGTTTGCTCGTTCCGCGCGCGCTCGACCGCTTGATCGAAGAACCGGATCACGCGCAACACGTGCTGCGGCTGGATCTGCCCCACCCAGCGGACCAAGGTCAGCGGGAAGTGGTCATCGAGCAACTCCAACGCGACCTCGCGGGAGGGTCGCTCGAGTTCTCGGAGCATGGATGTGGTGGCGGCTACCGCCATTCCCTCACTTTATACTCGGCCTGAGACATTTGCCAGCATACATTTTATGGAGGTAGTGGTTTATCTTGCGATTGGGGAATATCTCCCCAGGCCCCCTAGCGCGATGATCCTGGCCTTTTGAACAATTTTACGTGATTCACACAATTGCCCTTGGCCAAACGACCATTGCATCGTCCAAAGGGACAGTGGTTTTCTGTATACCCTGGGGGCCAGCGGCACCTATTCGAGCGTTCAGCGCGATCGGACGCGACGAACTGCGCCGGTGCCGCTAGGTTGTTCAGGCCCGGGAGATCACCCAGACGCTCACGAGCCGGCTGAGATCGACGCTACCGTCGGCGTCGGTGCCGGCGGCGACGTCGAGGGTCGTGCGGCATGCGTCGCCGTGCAGGTGGGGCGCGTCGTCGGTGCACAGCTCGACGGCGACCAGCACCCGGCTCGCCCGCGACAGCTGATCGGCGAGCTCCACGAAGGTGCACGCGGCCCCGGGCGCGGCCGGGAGCTCGGGCCGCAGCTGGACGAAGCTCTCGCCCCAGGGGCCCATGAGCTCGGCGTAGACCGGGTCGAAGGCGGGCACGACCACGGACTGAAACATGAAGAAGGCGCGCAGCTCTTGGATCGAATAGACGCTGACGCGCGTCGAGTTTTGCTTGGCGCTGCGCCGCCGCAGCCGCCGAGCGAGCTCGACGTCGAGGACCTCGGCGACCACCCGCGGCGCTTGGGTCAAGGTCTCGAGCTTCATCAAGGTCTTCGCGGTCCGGGCGTCGGCGCCCTCGTGCTCGCTGGCGATCAGGATCACCGCGTCGACGTCCTCGACGTGGCCAAACCCGAGCGGCAGCGCGATCAGCTGACGCGAGGAGCTCCAGTCGCCGATCACCAGGTGGATCTGGGGATCCGCCTGGGCGTTCGCGGGGTCGCGCCAGGTCAGGGCCCAGCGCTCCCGATCGCCGTGGAACTGGCCGTGGTGGCCCGCCATCAGGTTGCGGCGCACGAGCTTGGTGTGGGCGTCGAACCCGTCCCACGCGGCCGCGCGGGCCTGCTCGTCGCGGACCATGATCAGGATCTGCACGCGCGGCTCGGCGTGGATCAGGGCCTCGACCATGCTCACCGTGCCGTTGCGAAACCCACAGACCAACACGCGGGCCAGCGCCGTGGTCGGGACCACGGCCAGGCTCAGCGAGCTGCGGCCGGCGCTGGGCTCCGTCGGGAGCTGGCTGCGCGGCCGCGCATAGAGATCGTCGGAGAGCTCGCGGACCCGAGCGAAGTTGTCGGCGATCGCGATGAAGCCCAAGCAGCGGCTCTCGGTGCGGAGCTCGACTCGCGCGGCGTCAACCGAGACCTGCTCGGCGCCGGCGTCGAGCAGGTTGGAGAAGTCCGGCTCGGGGTTGATGAACACCCGGATGTCATCGACGCCCTCGCCGGCCATCAGCACGCCGACTGGGACCACCCGCTTGCGTGTGGGCAGCGAGCGCGCGCGCTGGATCAGCTCGGCCATGACCGCGCTCGGATCGTCAGGCAGGTTCGGCCGACGATCGCGGCGGTAGCCGAGGCCCGGGAGGTCGAAGAACATCGTGTAGAGCTCGTGACCGTGGCTGGTCAAGAGCTCCTCGAGCAGCCGCCCGACCCCCGGCCGATGGGTGATGCACGCGTTGAACAGCGCGATCAGGCGCTCGCTCGGGACCACGAACGCGCGCGTGCGGGCGTGATCGCGGCCGGTGCCGTCCCCGGTGATCGCCGCGCGGGCGGCCGCGACGTTGCTCTCGTCGAGGATCTCCGCGATCAGCAAGCGCGCGCGCGTGGGCCCGATCCCCCAGGCAAAGGGTGGGTCCCGGCGGGCGGCGTCCTCGTCGGCGTCATGCAGGCTCTCGGTGATGGTCAACAGCGCTTGGATGGTCGCGGCGTCGGGATCGTCGGCGTCCGGGTCGGCGAGCAGGACCACCCGCTGGGCGGCGGCCACGTCGGTCCGGTGCAGGAACGAGTGATCGTCGACCTGCGCCTGGCGATAGAGAATCCGGCCGAGCCCGGGCTCGCGCAGGAAGTCGGGCGGCTCGTGGCCGCGGCCGACCACGAGGTAGCGAGCCCCCCGGATCCCCCGCTCGGTGTTGCGCAGCAGCTCGAGCAACCACCGCGAGGACAGCCGGCCCTCGGGCAGCAGCTTACGCGAGTAGCGATAGAGCTCGTGGACCAGCTGCTGCGTCGATGGGTTGACGTTGACGACGATCGTGTGGCCGCGCAGGCCCGGCGGTCTGAGCCGCGACAGCTCCATCAATTCGCGGACCACGTCGGTCCCGAGCCCGATCAAGAACGTGACCATGAACAAGCCGACGACCGTCAGGCCCAAGCTGACGACCACCGCGACCGCCTGCTCCGGCGACGCCATCATGTTGCCCGGATCTTGGATCTGCCGAAACGCCCACCACAGGTGGACGACGAAGCGCTCATCGTCGGGATCGAGGGCCTCGCCCGTGTCCGAGTAGCCCGACACCCCGTCGCCGTCGAAGTCGATGATCTCGTCGCCGGCCTCGCGCATCTGATCGATCACCACGGCCCCGGCGAACGACAGCGCGAGCACGATGAAGCCCATCAGCACGACCTGCCGAGCGCGCTCGCGCTGGAGCATCACCGTCCACACGTCGCGGACCAGCGGCGCCCAATAGCTCAACAGCAGCAGCATCCGCGACAGGCGAAACAGCCGCAGCCAGCGGGTCTCGGCGGCGTCGAGGCCGATCAGCGAGGGCAAGAACGACAGCAGCGCGAGCAGGTCCAAGACCAGCAGCAACGTGGTCCCCGACGAGGGCCAGCGCCAGCCACGGGCGTCCTCGACCTCCGCTCGCGTCGGCGTGCCGCCCGGCGCGGGCCCGTGGGCAACGAGATCTTCGCCGCGGAAGATCAGCATCGCCCGGAGCAGGAACTCGCCGCCGAACAGCAGCAAGAACAGCCCGTCGAAGGCCGGGACCCACTCGAACGGCAACAAGCTGACGATGATCGCGATCGAGAGCAGCAGTCGGCTCTCGACCCGGCCCAAGAACCGCGCGGCCCAGGTAAATACCCGCGCCCCGGTCCGCCCCGTCCGCTTGGTCCGCGAGCCACTCGACGGGGATCCCACGCGCGCCAAAATAGCCTATACACGGGCCCATGGGCGAACCAACGCGCATCGAAACAGATAGCATGGGCGAGATCGAGGTCCCCGCGGACCGCTACTGGGGCGCGCAGACCCAACGATCGCTCCACCACTTCAGCATCGGCACCGATCACTTCCCGCGGCCGATGATCCGCGCGCTCGGGATCATGAAGAAGGCCGCGGCCTTGGCCAACGGCGAGCTCGAGCAGCTCACGCCCGAGACCGTCGCGCTGATCGTCCGCGCCGCCGACGAGGTCATCGAGGGCAAGCTCGACGACCACTTCCCGCTGTTCGTGTGGCAGACCGGCAGCGGCACCCAGACCAACATGAATTCCAACGAGGTCATCGCCAACCGGGCGATCGAGCTCGCCGGCGGGACGATCGGCAGCAAGGCGCCCGTCCACCCCAACGACCACGTCAACCGCGGGCAGTCGTCGAACGACACCTTCCCCACGGCCATGCACATCGCCGCGGGCGAGCAGACCCGCCAGGCCCTGCTCCCGGCCGTCGACAAGCTCCGCCACACCTTGAACAGCAAGGCCGAGCAGTTCGCCGACATCGTCAAGACCGGCCGCACGCACCTGCAAGACGCGACGCCGATCACCTTGGGCCAAGCGATCTCCGGGTGGGTCGCGCAGCTCGACCACGCCCGCGCCAAGCTCGAGGCCTCGCTGACCCACGTCTGGGAGCTCGCCTTGGGCGGCACGGCCGTCGGCACCGGGCTCAACACCCACCCCAAGTACGCGGTCACCAGCGCCGTCAAGATCGCCGAGCTGACCGGCCTGCCGTTCGTCACCGCGCCCAACAAGTTCGAGGCGCTCGCCGCCCACGACGCCCTCGTCGGGCTCCACGCCGCGCTCAAGGGCCTCGCCTGCGCGCTCATGAAGATCGCCAACGACGTGCGCTGGCTGGCCTCGGGGCCGCGCTGCGGCATCGGTGAGATCACGATCCCCGAGAACGAGCCCGGCAGCTCGATCATGCCCGGCAAGGTCAACCCCACCCAGTCCGAGGCCCTGACCATGGTCTGCGCCGAGGTCATGGGCAACGACGTCGCCGTCTCGATCGGTGGCGCGAGCGGCAACTTCGAGCTCAACGTGTTCAAGCCGCTGATCATCCACAACGTCTTGCGCTCGCTCCGGCTGCTCACCGACGCCATGGCCAACTTCGATCAGTTCTGCGCCGTCGGCATCGAGCCGGCCTCCGAGCGGATCCGCGACAACCTCGAGCGCTCGCTGATGCTGGTCACCGCCTTGAACCCGCACATCGGCTACGACAAGTCCGCGAAGATCGCCAAGACCGCCTATCAAAACGGCACCACCCTCAAGCAGGCCGCCGTCGAGCTCGGGTATGTGACCGCCGAGCAATTCGACGAGTGGGTCGTGCCCGCGCAGATGACCGGGCCGCGCTCGGAGTGAGCGGCGAGCCGGCATCTGGGCTGCGCGTGTGGGGGAGCCTGTTGACCTGGCTGGGCCAGCGTTGGCGTGGCGAGGTTGCGATGCTCGAGGCGCGGCCGTGGGTCGCCGCCGGGTTTGGCCTCGGTCTCTTGTTTCGTCCGGCGATCGTCGTCGCCGCGAGCCACGTGCTCGGGCGCCTGCAACCCGAGCTGCCGCTGCCCGAGCTCGAGCCCGAGCCCAAGCCCGACCGCCCATGAACTGGCGCGGCTGGGCTCGACGCGGCAAAGACACGGTCGTGCGACGCCAGCGGCATGGCCACAGCCAACGAGGCGCGCTTGCTGCGCTGTGCCCGAATCGTCCGGTTCCCCGAATCGCGGCCTGGATTCGCCCAAGTGCTACGCCGCCCATTCGACCCCTTTGGGCTCGCGAACCTCTTGGATGTACGTGGCCACGGTCAGCGGTTGTCCGCCGCGCTGGTTGAAGCGCAGCGCCTGGATTGTCGTGATCGGTCCGCGCCAGAACCACCAGCCCAGGATCGAACTGACTAAGGCGTAGCTCCGACGCACGCGGTCGACATCGTCGACGTTTTTGACCAGAGGTCGACCCGGCACGCGCATTGCGTTGGTGAGTGAGCTGTCGCCGTAGCCGAGGAGGTTCTGCGGGAGGACCGGACTCCGAGGCATCTTATTGATCCTTCGATCACACCTCCAGCCGGTGGCCGATCCACGAACCGAGCAAAAACCTGCAACGCCCGAGCACCAGGGGCCCGTCGCTGCATCGGGCGGATGCAGAGCGCCGACTCGGCCCGCGGCGGCACTAGCGCGCAGCGCGGGCTCTCGGTCCGGATCGCCCTGGGGCCGATAAAATCGAGGGAACCATGCGCTCGCGCGGTGTCGGGCGTAAGCTCGAATTTCCCGGCTCACAGACGACTCGAGATCGAGTTGGTGTCCCTCCGCGTTGCAGCCCCCAGAAGGTTGATTGATGCCACCACCCGGCCGCCCTCACGAGCAAAGATTCGCAGAGACCGAAGCGTCTCTCATCCTCGACCGGGCCGCCGAGCTTCAGCAGCAAGCCAACGACGTCCGGAGGATGACCGTCGAGGAGCTCGAGGACGCTGCTTCATCGGCCGGGATCGATCCGGCCTACGTGCGCCGCGCCGCCGCTGAGCTGTGTCTGCGGCAAGCGCGGCGCGATCGCGCTTCACCGATCTTGGGCGGCTCGCGAACCATCCTGCTCGAGGTCACGCTCGAGGGCGAGCTCCCGGTTCCGGCCTACGAGTACGTGATCGAGGCCGTACGCCGGCACACCGGGGAGCTCGGCGTGGCCTCGCTGATCGGCCGCTCGCTGACCTGGACAGCCCTCCCCGCCCACAGCCGCGCGGGCGCCGGCTGGTCCCGGACTATCGCGGTGACCATTGTTCCGCGCGGCGGCCGAACGCGGATCCGTATTGAGGAGAAGCTCGACCAACTGGTCAAGAATGTGTTTGGGACCCTGGTCGGCGCGGTCGGGGGCGCGGGCGCCCTGCTGCCGATCATCCCCTTGGCGGTGTTTGGGCTCCCGGCTTTAATCCCGCTCAGCTTGGCGCTGTGGGTCGGCGGCGTGTGGTCGGCGGGGCGGGCGATCTACGGGCATCGGGTCGAAGCCCGGGAACGCGAGTTGCAAGGGGCGTTGCAAGCGATCTTGGAGATCGCCGAGGACTACATGGCGCCGCGCCAGCTGGGGCGCGGCTGAGCTCAGTCGAGCGCAGGTCCGCGAAGCTCGATGCTAAATTGTTCCGGCGATTCTTCGTAACGCAGATCACCGACCTCAAATTCGAGGGTGTCGTCGCTGGGGACCGCGCTGAGATCCAGCCAGTCGATCCCGAGCAGCTTGCCGCTCTTGTCGAGGCCCTGGATCTCGATGCGCGCGCCTTTGAACGGATCCGGGCCGCTGTTCGCCACGTGGCCGCGCACGAGCCAGCCGCCGAAGTCGGCCCGCTCGGGCCGGCCGTGAACCAAGCGCAGCGGCAGGGGCTCGGGCGCCGGAGCGTCGTCGATGATCGCGGTCGCGATCAGGCGCAGCTGCTCATGAACGACGGGCGCGGTCACCAGCACGGCCACCCCAGCGCGGGCGCCCGGACCCAAGCGCCGACGGACTCGCCCCTCGGCCCGACCAACGACCACCTCGGTCTCATCGAGCAGGCGGACCCGCACCCGGATGTCGGTGATCGGCTCGGCGTGGGGGTTGTGGACGATCCCGAGCACCCACATCCCGGTGCCGAGGCCGAAGCGGGTCCGGTGAAACTCCGTCTCGAGCTCGAGCCGCGGCTCGGGCTCGCCGGTCTCGCCGGTCTCGCCGATCTCGCCGGTCTGCG
>Ga0209498_1001153_pt1 | contig 16227 bp, 15 predicted proteins | sample WalLakDeSediment_FD_184131 | JGI IMG/M metagenome (GOLD analysis project Ga0209498, IMG submission 184131) | Lake sediment microbial communities from Walker lake, Nevada to study Microbial Dark Matter (Phase II) - Walker Lake 11/02/13 Deep... | ecosystem: Environmental > Aquatic > Freshwater >... | reverse complement strand
GAGGAGCCCGCACCCAAGATAGCCGCGGAGTTCGTCCTCAACGTATGCCGGCACGGGTCGCTCGGCAGCTTCGCGCCACTCGAGCCAGCTCTCAAGGTTCTCCGGTTGCTCGCCCTGGGACGCACCCTCAAAAGCAAGCGACTCTTCCAGATCGAAAGCACCGACGGCGGCCGCACCTGGGGCGAAATGACGCTCACCGACGTCCCCAACCCGAATTCAGGCACCGACGCCGTTACGCTCGCCGATGGCCGACATCTCCTCATCTACAACCACAGCGAGACGGCCCGGCGAACGACGACCGTGACGAGTCGCCATAGTGCGATTGCCGCTTCGCCTGGTATGAAGTAATATCATACCAGGAGGTGTCGCATGAGTCGCTCCAAGGTCGCCGTGTCGCTGGAGGAAACCACGCTCGATCGTCTCGATCGACTGGTCAAAAAATCCGTGTTCCCGAGTCGCAGCCAGGCCATTCAGATCGCCGTCGAGGAGAAACTCGACCGAATCGAACGCAGTCGGCTCGCTCGTGAATGCGCGAAGCTCGACCGCGACTTCGAGAAGTCGCTGGCCGAGGAGGGCATGACGGAGGATCTGTCGGCATGGCCCGCATACTGAGAGGAGAAGTTCGCTGGGCCGATCTCAATCCCGTCCGCGGTCGGGAGCAGGCGGGACTGCGTCCGGTGCTCATCCTGAGTCAGGACGTATTCAACGAACGATCTGGGACTGTGATTGCAATGGCGCTCACGAGCCAGCCCCAGAAGGCCGGCTTTCCACTGACGCTGGAACTCGAAACCAAGCAACTGCCCAAGCGATCATGGGTCAAAATCAGTCAGATTCGTACGCTGGCCGTTGAGCGAGTGGGAAAGAGCCTGGGCAGAGTCACGCCCGAGGAACTGGCGCTAACGCTCGAGGGTCTCAATGAAATCATCGGCGACTAAACGCCCCTGCCCACCCCGGTACGTTCTTCGCGTTCGTCAATAGCGCTGGACGTTCACGTGTCTGTACCAGATCGTGCAAGTGGGGCGTGCGTTCCCTATGGACACCGGCTGGCCTGGGAATGACCATTCATGCGTGAGTGTTCTCCCTGCCCGCCTGTGCACCTGAGACCGTGGCATCAACCACACGCTGCGTGCCCTTGCGACGCTTGCTCTTTGCCTGCCGTCAGTGGTGATGGCCCGCGGCGCCGAGCGGGCGGCGTTTCTCACCGCTCATTGCCTGAAGTGCCACGGGGCCGATGCCCAGGAAGGGGGCGTGCGGCTTGACGACCTCGCAATCGCTTGGGCACGGAGATCACCCACTGCCACGCGGGCACCGGCGGATTCACGTGCTCGACAAGATGCGCGGCCGTCTCGGCCATGTGTCGACCGCTAGAGGACGGGCAGACGCCGCGGCCCTTGCAGGAGAAGGCCACGACGGATCCCGTGCGGCACGTCATGCAGACCGCACGGGCGAGCCGAAGCAGAGGAGCCCGCACGCCGAGCAAACGAATCGGGGGCATCTCGAGGCGGTAGCCGGTCAGGCCGATGCCGCCGGCGTGCCCCGAGCACCGTGGCCACGGCTCAGGGTGGCCGCGAAGCTGCCGCTGGTGCCGGACGTCGCCACGACCGCTCGCGACGTGCTCCTCGCGGCGATCCTGCTCCCGCGGTTGGTGCAGTGGTGGAGCACCTACTACCCCGACGCGGAGCCAGGGGTCTTGCGCGGGGCGGGCGAGCGGACATATAATCGGCGACATGGACCAATCTGCCATCGTCGATAGAGCATCCAAAGCATGCGCCGACGTGTTTCGCGGCACGTCCGTGTTCCTGGCCTACGCCTACGGAAGTCGCATCGAGGGGGGCATGACTCCCGCCAGCGATCTCGACATCGGTTATTACCTCGCCACCCCAGGGGCGTTGCCGGTGGCCGAAGAAATGATTCTGGCGGATCGCCTTTCGCGGCGGCTGGGCGTGGACGTGGATCTGCGGAATCTCGGTCAGGCGCCGCTCGAGTGGCGGGCGCGGGTGCTGGAGCGAGGCTGCCGACTCCATTGCACTGATGAAACGGCCCGCGTCACGCTCGAGCGAGAGCTGATGGTCCGGTGGTTCGACGAACGGCCACGCATGCAATGCTTCCACGAAGCGAGACTCACCAGCTTCGCAGCAGCCGGCCTCGCCGCGGAGCCGAGCCGATGATGGTGGACCGGGCGAAGTTCGACACGCTACTCGGGCTGCTGGCGGGCTATGTCGGTGAACTCCGGCGATTGGCTGCGATCCCCGCCGCTCAGTTGTTGGCGGATCCCGACAAGGTGGCAAGCGCGAAGTATCACTTTGTCGTTGCGATCGAATGTTGCCTCGATGTGGCCAGCCACGTGATCGCATCGGAGAGATTTCGCTCACCGAGCGACAGCGCCGATGCCTTCACCGTGCTTGTCGAGCGAGGGATTTGTCCGCCTGACATGGAAGACTCGTTGCGGGCAATGGCCCGGTTTCGAAATCGGCTGGTCCACGTCTATTGGCACATAGACGACGCCCTCGTTGCCGACTATCTGCAGAGCCACCTTGTGGACTTCGACCGCTTTGCGGCCTGCCTTGCCCGGATGCGCTGAACGCTCCCCAGGGCTTCTGTTTGTTCCGTGCTCCGGGCCGCCGGCGCGGGCTTGGCCCTGCCTCGCAAAACCCGCTCCCGTCTCGGATTTTTCCGCAGGATGCAACGCGGGCCGGCAGTTGCTTCGGGTGGGTACTCGGGCAGACGCATGGGGCTGCGGAACACCATTGTCACGCCCGCCCCCCGCCTTTTGCCACCTTCCCAGACCTCCGGGAATGCCATGCCCTCACAAAACCAACGCGGAATACTCATGCAGTTTGAATGACTCTGCCGAAAATGCCGGTTGTACCGCCGGCTCGAGCCCTGCGGTGAACGCTGGAACGACGTTGCATGCGCCCACTCCTGCCAATCACGGCGGTTCCGTCCTCATATCCTGCCACCTGTCGACTGGGCGGGTGGTGGCTTGCCATCACCCTCGCAGCGGCTGTGGGCCGGGGGGACGTTTTCCACCTGTTCGATGACCCGCTGGCGGAACCGTCCGATCCGGCTGCCGCGGTCGTCGCGGACGACCGCCCCGAGAACCTGCTCGTGCCCCTGGTCCCCTTCGACCCCGGCATCCGCCTGGCCCAGACGCTCCAGGACCCAGCGATCGAAACGGTCGACGAGATGGACGCGCGGCCGGCCGGCCGTTCCGCGGGATCCGGTCGCGGGCCGAGCGGCAACTGGTGGGACTCGATCCGTGATCCGGCGATTCAAACGGTCGACGAGCAGACCTACGGAGCCACAAAGCCGAGGGAGAAGGAGTGGTACGAGCGGATCAACATCCGCGGCTACACCCAGTTTCGCTTGAACGACGTGCTCTGGAACGACGAGAGCCAGGCGCCCCCGTACCACCCGGGCGACAAGTCGGTCGGGCCCTTCAACGAGTTCTTCATCCGCCGCTGCCGGATCATCTTCTCGGGCGACCTGAGCGACCGGCTCTACTTCTATATCCAGCCCGACTTCGCCTCGGGCGTGCCCGGAGCCCGGGACGACGCCATCAACTTCACGCAACTCCGCGACTGCTACGGCGACGTCTACCTGACCGAGAACAAGGTGAATCGCATTCGTGTCGGACTCTCCAAGGTGCCCTTCGGCTGGGAGAACCTTCAGTCGAGCTCAAACCGTATCCCGCTCGACCGGGCCGATCCCACCAACAGCGCGGTCAACAGCGAGCGAGGCATGGGCGTCTTCTACTACTGGACTCCCGAGCCGGCCCAGGACCTCTACAAACAGGTACTCGACGAGGGGCTCAAGGGCTCGGGCAACTACGGCGTCTTCGGAATCGGCGTCTACAACGGGCAGGGGGCATCGCGGGCCGAGGCCAACGACAACCTCCACTTCATCATGCGGCTGGAGACGCCCTGGGAATTGGACAGCGGCCAGATCATCGAGGCCGGCGTCCAGGCCTACACCGGCACCTATTCCCCCTACCTCGCCCCCATCACCACCAGCAGCGGCACGGTCGTGCCGATCGTCGACCCGGCCGGTGGCGTGCTCGACCAGCGAATCGGCGGCACGTTCGTCTCCTACCCGCAGCCGTTCGGCTTCACGGCTGAGTGGGCCGTCGGGGACGGTCCCCAGCTCACCGGCCTCGACCAGCCGGTCCCGGTGATCCGCAGCCGGCCCCTCAACGGCGGCTATGTGATGTTCAACTACAAGCTGGAAACGAAGGACTGGGGCATCTGGTTCCCCTTCTTCCGCTGGCAGCAGTTCCGCGGCGGCTACCTCTGGGAGCGGAACTCGCCCGACACATTCCTCAATGAGTTCAACATGGGCTTCGAGTGGCAGATCCAGCCGCAGATGGAGTTCACGATGGAATACGACTTCGTGAACCGCACAAACACCGGCGCGAACGCCCGGATCATCGACGACAACTACGCCCAGTTCCGCGGCGACCTGCTCCGGTTCCAGTTTCAAATCAACTACTGAACCAAGACGAGCGCGGTCTTCCCAGGCGGCCCGGGCCCGGAGCATCTGCTCGGCCTCGCCCAGGCTGCCCCGCCTGCCAGAAAGGCTGCAAAGTCCTCCCGATCGTCTGATGCTGCCCGACCGGCATGGCCGATACAACCAGCAGGCACACTGGTCCACTTCCCCGCAGTGGCCTGCGCGCAGGCATCACCCATGGCATCCGTCTCCCGTCCCGCTGCCGCACCAACCCCGACCGGCGTCACCGGCTGGCTTGCGGGTCTGATTGCCGGCCTCGGTGAGGCGGCGATCTCCACGGTGGCGGGGATCGGCGACGTGGCCCTGTTCTCGCTCAGGACCGTGGGCTGGATCTTCGCCCGCCGGCAGCGGCGGGATGTTTTGATCCCGAGCTTTTACCAGATCGGGGTGATGTCGCTGCCGGTAGTAGCCCTCACGGGGCTATTCATCGGGATGGTGCTCGCCGTGCAGAGCTACGCCCAGTTTAAGGCACTCGGCCTCGAGACGCGGCTCGGCTCGGTGATCAACCTCTCCCTCGTGCGGGAGCTCGGGCCCGTGCTCGCCGCCACGATGCTCGCCGGCCGGGTCGGCAGTGCGATGGCGGCCGAGCTCGGCACGATGCGGGTCACCGAGCAGATCGACGCGCTCGAGAGCATGGGGGCCAATCCCATTTACTACCTCGTGGTCCCCCGCTTCCTCGGCTGCCTGATCCTCATCCCGTCGCTCACGGTGATGGCCGACTTCATGGGGGTGCTCGGTGGCTACTTCTACTCCCATGTCCTCTTGGGCATCGACTACCACCACTACTGGACCAACTCGCGGGAATACGTCGACGTGTTCGACTTCCTAATGGGAATCTTCAAGAGTCTGTTCTTCGGTGCAGCCATCGCGCTGGTGAGCTGCCACCACGGCTTCCACTGCGACCAGGGGGCCGAGGGAGTGGGACGGGCGGCCACGAATGCCTTCGTCCACTCGTTCGTCATGATCCTGGTGCTCGATCTGTTCCTGGGCATCTGGCTCAACAATGTCCACGACTTCTTCCGCCCCGAGGGCCCCCGCCGGCTGCTCTAGCCGGTTTGCGCCATGAACGCCACCGCTCCCGCCACCACCGCCCCGGCCGACGCCGCCACCCCGCCGCTGTTGCGGGTCGCGTCGCTCTCCGTGCGGTTTGGGACCCAGCAGGTGCTCCGTGATATCTCGGTCGATCTGGCCCCCGGCGACACCCTCGTGGTGCTCGGTGAGAGCGGCTGTGGAAAGACGGTGCTTCTCAAGTCGATGATCGGCCTGGTGCGGCCCAGCGGGGGCGACGTGCTCTTCGAGGGGCGGTCACTATCACGGATGAGCGACCGGCAGCTCGCCGCCCTCCGCACTCGGTACGGCTTCGTGTTTCAGGGAGCCGCGCTCTTCGACAGCCTCACGATCGCTGACAACATCGCCTTTCCCCTGCGGGAGCATACGCGGATCCCCGCCGCCGAGATCCGCGGGATCACCGAGTCGCTTGTGGCCGAGGTGGGGCTGCCGCGATCGGTGCTCACAAAGAAGCCGGTTGAGCTCTCGGGCGGGATGCGGAAGCGGGCGGGTCTCGCCCGGGCCCTGGCCCTCGACCCCACGGTCGTGCTCTACGACGAGCCGACCACCGGCCTCGACCCGATCATGACCGACGTGATCAACGAGCTCATCCTGCGGGTGCGGCGGCCGAACGTGACAAGCGTGGTCGTGACCCACGACATGAATACCGCCCGCAAGGTGGCCGACCGCGTGATCATGCTGTACCCGCTGTTTCGACTGCGGCCGGGTGAGTCGCAGATCGTCTTTGACGGCACGCCGGAGGAGCTCGACCGCTCCGGTGATCCGCGGATCCAGCAGTTTATCGAGGGCCGTGCGGGAGCCCGGCTCATGGAACTGCGGGAGGAGCAGGCCCGCTCGGAGGCGGCGGGCGAATCGGATGACGGTGTGGACGAGGCAGCTGGGGAGGAGACGGCATGAACGAGCGCGTGATGCAGTTTCGTGTCGGGGTGGTGGTGCTTGCCACGGCCATCATTGCCGGCATCCTGATCGTGCTCTTCGGCGACCTGCCCTCGCTCGTGCAGGCGACATATCCGCTGAAAATGAGCTTTTCTGATGCCCGAGGCGTGGCCGACGGCACCCCCGTCCGCAAAAACGGCATCCTTGTGGGCCGCGTCTCCAGGGTCACACTCGACGAGCGCGGGGGCGTGAACGTGGTCGCCGAGATCGACGCCTACATCCCGGTCTACAAAGACGAGCAGCCACGGATCTCCTCGACGCTTCTCGGGGATGCCGAAATCCAGCTCGTGCCGGGAACCATCCGGCCGCCCCGGCAGCGGGTGGCCGAGGGGGAGGTGCTCCTGGGGGCGGTCTCCCGCGATCCCTTCGAGGCGTTCGCCACGCTCGAACCGAAGCTGGGCTCCGCGCTCGACTCGATCACCGAGGCCAGTTCCGCCGTCACGAAGCTCTCCAGTGACCTCGACCGAATGCTGATGGGAAATGACGACACCTTTGGAAAGCTCGTCCGCAAGACCGAAAAAGCCCTCGATGACTTCAGCGTGGCGATGGCCAACATCAACGACGTGATGGGGGACCCGAAGGCCCGGGCAAATATCAAAGAAACGCTCGACGGCCTGCCGCAGGTGCTCAGCGACCTGCGGACCACGGTCCAGGGCATGGGCACCACGGTCGACTCCGCCGACAGGAACCTGCGAAACCTCGAGGGGCTCACCCGGCCGCTCGGCGAGCGCGGGGCCGGGATGGTGGCCCAAATCGACACCACGATCGGCCGCCTCGACGAGGTGCTCCAGCAGGCGGCATTCTTCACCAAGGCGCTCAACGAGTCGGATGGCACGCTCGGATTGCTCGTGCGAGATCCCCGGGTTTACCAGGATCTCGCGGCCGCGGCGGCCAACGTCAAGAACCTGTCGCGGGAACTGCGGCCGATTGTCGACGACATCCGCGTCTTCTCCGACAAGATCGCCCGCCATCCCGAGCAGCTCGGCGTCCGCGGTGCCCTCGACCGGCGTCCGGGGCTCAAATAAACCGCGCCATCAGGATTTTCCTGGGTGCGTGTTGCGTTCTGGAGTGGATAGCGGGGCGGCCCAACCACCCGCAGTCCCCGGGCTCGCGCCCAGGGCTTGTATGCGAGCGCGACCGCGGGGGAGGATCGCAATCCCCGAGGGCACGGCGTGTGCCACATAGAAGCCCCCAGCGCGAGCTGGGGGACTGTGACGCGGCGCACCAGTTGGCAAAAGCCAGGCTCAAGCGGGGTGGGCATTTGTTCCCGCAGTCCCCGGGCTCGCGCCCAGGGCTTGTATGGGTGCAGGGGGAGGGGTTGCTTCGTGCCAATCTCGCCGGCCTTGCAAGCGAGCGAGAGGCAGGATGCCGAAGCGAGCTTGCACGGAGTGAGCGCAGGGCAGGATGCCCGTAGCGAACGTCCGGCGGGATGGCACGGGCAACCCCGACCCACGGATGACGTTGCTTCGTGCCAATCTCGCCGGCCTCGCAAGCGAGCGAGAGGCAGGATGCCGAAGCGAGCTTGCGTGGAGTGAGCGCAGGGCAGGATGCCCGTAGCGAACGTCCGGCGAGATGGCACGGGCAACCCCGACCCTCCCACGACGTGGCCTCGTGGCTATCTCGCCGGCCTTGCAAGCGAGCGAGAGGCAGGATGCCGAAGCGAACGAGAGGCGTACGGTCGCCGGTCGCATTCAGACGGCCGGATTACCCGCGGGTCGCGATCGCCATGTCGATCGCCTCATAGGTCCACAGGCCCGCTTCCCGCTCGAGGCCAAACTTCTTGAACTTCATCCCAGGGCACTCGATCGTCATCTCGAGCACGAATCGGCCGCACATGTCCACCCGCTCGATCAGCGAGGGGCTCGCGAACCGGTGGATCGCATCCTCGGCCAGGGCGATCTCCTCGGCGGTCGGCTCGTATCGCTCGGAGTCGGCATGCTCCTCGTTGGCCCGAAACTCGCCGGGCTTCGGCCGCTTGATCGCCGCGTACCGGTACTGCTTGGCGAAGAAGTAGAGCGACTTCTCCCCGGCGAAGATCTCGGGCACGAACGGCTGCAGAAGATACTCGCGGCCCGGGAGCATCGCCTCCCGCACGGCCTGCTCGTCTCGCGGCAGCCGCACCACCCCCTTGCCGCCACACCCGACGAGCGGTTTGAGCACCACCTCGTCGGGCAGGGTCTTGAAAAGCGGCCCGAGGTCGGTTTCGCTCGTCACAACCGCGGTTTGCGGGAAGGGCATATCGGGCCGGTCGACGAGATATCGCTTGTCGGGATATTCGAGGAACGTGCGGACCGAATTCACCGCCGGGATGCCGCGGCTGAGGATCTCCCGCATCGCGGCATCAACGCGGGTGAAGTCGGCGTTCTTCGATCCGGGTGCCGGTGCCTCGAGGATCATGAGGACGTCAAAGCGGCCGAAGGCCTCGATCCCCCACACGCCGCGGCGGACATCCCAGGCCCGTGCCGCCAGTGTGGCCGGGTCGAGGTCGTCCCAGTGGGCGATCACGATCCGGTCGCCGCGGGCGGCGAGCATCGACTCCACCTGGATCCGATCCGAGGGGCAGTCATAGGCGAACTCGGGCCGGCTGACGTAGCCCAGGCAGCCGATGGTGATGGTGCGGGGAGACTCGCTCATGCCGCGGGGCCTTCCACGAGGACGGGGATCACGCCTCCTCCCTGCGAGATGTTGACGACGTCGCCCGAGCGGGCGAAGCGGGCGAGATAGCCGCTCACCTCGCAGTGCACCAGCTCCCGCCGCAGAAGGTCGTAGTCGTAGCAGACATGGAGGGCGAGGTCGTGCGACACCGTTCCCTCGAAGCCCGCGAGCGTGCGGACCGCGAGCCGGTCCATCCGCACCCGCTCCTGGACGAGCCAGTCTTCCTGCTCGGTCAGGGGCAGGGCCGCCGGGCCCACCACCACCCCCTCCCCCCCGTGGTCGTGCCGCCGCTTGAGCACAATCTCCCCGAGCGGCATCCCGGGGGGTTGCTCGCCGAGGCTCCAGGTGCGGGGGAGCACCGGTTCGAGCCCGGCATCATGCCCAGAGAGGAACCGCAGGTCCTTATCTTCGACGAGGATCAGCCCCCAGGGATCGAGGCAGGTCACACCGCTTGCCAGGAAGAACCGGCAGCGGTCGATACTCTCCTCGATCGACGTCCGCCAGGTGAGCTCCCGTGGATAGATCGCATCGACCGGCCGCCCGCGGAAGGTGAGCCCGCGGCCGTCGCTCACAAAGCCGTCCCACTCCCGCCGCGGCAGAATCAGCACCTCGACGGGGGCGAGCTGCCGCTGGATCAGAAGCCGGTCGAGCCAGGGGGTGCCATACTCGCGGTCGTTATCTTTGGTGAGCAGGGCGAGCGTGCCGACACCGAGCCGCCCAAGCTGCCGGCGGAAAGCGTCGGTGGGCAGCGGCACGTGGTAGGCGGCCCGCAGCTCAGGAAGGCAATCGAGCAGGGCGATGGCCGCCTGGTGCGGCCGGGCGGTCGTGCCAACGCCCACGAAGTTGAGCTCCACGAGCGTCAGGCCGGCGGCCGAGGTCAGGAAGTCGAACCGGGCGTTTCCCGAAACGAGCCGCTGCTGGGCGGGCAGCGACTGGATGAGCCGCTGGAAGGCGTCGCCCTGGAAGCGGGCCGGGTCGCACCGCTCGGCAAACACGGCCAGCGCCGCGGCGCAGATCTGTCGAGCGACCGCCTCGTGGCTGGCCCGCTCCTCCCGCGTGATCACCAGCGGCACCAGCGACACCTCGCGGAGGTCGTGCGGTTCGCAGAACGACCGGCCGACGAGCGCGCGGCGAAAGGCGTCGGGCTCGAGGCGGCTCGAGGCGGCCGCGACAGCGTCAGGCAACGGCCGCGGCATCGCCGTCCTCCCGCTCAGACAACACCGGCACGATCCCGCCCCCCGTGCATAGATTCACCTTCCCGCCGGTGAGGGAGAAGCGGCTGAAATAGCCGGCGATCTCGGCGGTCACGAGCCGCCGGGCGGCTACGTCGTAGCGGTAGGAAACATGCACCGCCAGGTCCGTGACGGCGTCTGCCCGATGGCCATGGACGGTGACGACCGGAAATGGCTCAGGCTCGATCCGCCGCTGGAGCACAGCGGCCGGGTCGTGCCAGTGCCGGAGCATCTCTGCCGCCTCGAGAAACACGCCTTCGCCGGAGTGGCGGTCGCGGAGCTTGAGCACCCAGTCGGCGGCCTGCTCGGGAGCGATCTCAGCGGGCGAACAGGTCGCGGGAACCACGTCTGCGAGTGCCGGATCTCGCCGCAGCAGCCAGGCGAGGTCTTTGTCTTCCGCCGCGAGCAAGAGAGGATGGTCGTGAAAGCAGACCCCCGACTCGAGCAGGTGAGTGAGTGTGCGCCGGTTACCTTCGGCGTGCCGGCCGGTAAACGCTGCCGGGCCGTCGAGGGCCCGCAGGTAGACGCCGTCGCACGGCAGGCCGTCCACGACCACGTGACCCTGCCCCGGACGGATCGTATCGAAGCGGCTCTCGGCCACGACCACGCTCTCGATTGGCGCGAGCACCTCTCGGATCAGCTCCCAGTCCCCCTCGGCGTACACGGTGTGGTCGTCCTTGACGAGGATCGCCACCCGGCCAACCCCCTGCTCCACAAGCCGCTGCCGCATCCGCTCGGCCGGCCGCTCGACCGTGAACTGCCCTCGGAGGCTCGGCTCGACATCGACAAGCGCGAGTGCGGCCTGGGGGGCGTAGTCGACGCCGCTCAGGTTGACCCAGCCTCCCTCGAGAAGCCGCAGGCCGCCAGACTCTGGCAGGAAGTCGAGGCGAACGTTGCCGATAAGCTCCCGCGGAAGCCGCCGCACAAGCGGGGTGATCCAGGCCAGCGGCCAGCCGGCGGCCACTTCCCGGCCCGCGTGGATGTCGAGGGTGCGATCGATTGAGGCCGCGACGATCCTCCGGCAGGTGTCGGCCAGCGCCCGGGCAGTCCGGCGGGTGACAACGCGGGGCACGATCGAGATGTCACAGGGTTCGGGATCGCGGCGGTCGTAGGCCCGGCGGGCCTCCGCGGCGGCACAGAACCGCGCGAGCAGGCCGGGGCCGGCGGCCGCCAGAAACGCCACTCGTGCGTCGGCCGAACCGGCGATGATTCGCTACCTCCGCACCGGCCGCAACGTGAAGGAACCCTGAATCGCCTCGACCAGCCGCCGGGCCCGCGGCGCGAGCGTGCGGCCGTCGGCGGCGAGCACCGGCTCGTAGGAATAGACCTTGCAGATCTCGTCGGATTGCCGCAGCAGGTGGGTGCCCTCCATCGGGATCTCACCAGTGATGACGATCTCGTCGTAGGCCTCGGTCTGCGAGAGCCGCTCGGCTGCCCCCAGGAAATGGAGGCCCGCGTCATCAAAGCGGTAGCGGCCCGGCTCGATCGACCGTTCGACGAGCACATCCTCACCGGCCACGTTATGCATGCAGAGTTGCGAGACGTCGAGCGTGGCGGCCCCGGCGTTGTTGTAGTCGGCCACAAACTCCTCATCGACCTGCACGTCCGGCAGGAAGGGCACCATATGGAGGAAGCTCACCGGGATCCGGCCAAGTTCCTGCTGGCGGTCGGCCATCAGGGCAGTCGTGCCGAGGAACCGGGGATTGATCTCCGTAACAAAAACATTGCGGCCGTCGGAAATGAAGTCGACACCGAAGATGCCGCGAAACCCGCACGTGCCGGCCACACACAGGCCACTGAGCCAGCGGCCGATGCGAGCCTGGATCGCCCGCATCTGCTCGAGCTCATGCTCCTCGAAGTGGGAGCCGGAAAAGTCGTTGCCGCACCATCCAAAGCTGAGGTTCGTGAGCCCCCGCTGGCCGATCACCTGGAGCGACGGCTCGCTGAGGAGCACAGCCTCACCGGTGCTGACGGCGGCCATGCTGAGGCTCTTCCCGTCGATGTATCGCATCACCGAGGCTGGCTCGCCGCGGTGCTGCTCGGCGAGGGCCCCGAAATCGGCCTCGTCGTGAACAAGGTGCACACCGCAGCCGGCCGCCGAGTGGTCGAGGCTCACGACCAGCGGCAGCCCGTGCCGCCGGGCCAGAACGGGGAATTGCCCCGGGGCCAGCCGCACCTCCGAGCCGGGGATCACCGGCACGCCGAGCCGCGTGAGCTGCCGGCGCACCCAGGTCTTGCGGTTGAGGGTCTCGGTCAGCACCGCCGCCGGGTTCATGATCCGGATGCTGGGATAGCGGCGGGCCAGCCGCTCCACCTCCCGCGACGACTGATAACAGAGCACATATGACTCGGGGAAATTCTCGTGCAGGCTGCGGATGCTCTCCTCGAGGAAAGGAGCGAGTTCGTCCATGCTCGAGTCGGTCCGCACCCGCGACGTCTTCTCCGAGGAGAAGAAGAAGTCGAACGAATGCTCCACCCGAGCCGGCTCCTTGCCGTACCGCGTCATGGCCATGACGTTGATATGCGGCTGGAGGAAGTCTCCGGAAAGCCAGTCGAGCATCCGGAGCGAATAGCAGCCGAGCCCTCGATCGACGAGCGCCGGGAGGCGGTCGAAGGTCTCGAAGGTGCGTTCGATCGTGGCGGCGGTCGTCATGCCGCACCTCCGATCTCGGGTACGGACACCGCCCGAAGGCGGCGGAAGGGCAGCAGGAGCGGCACGGGGCGTATCGGCCTCGAAGGTTTCATGGCCAGGGGCGGGGACTGCAGGGGCGGGGGTGGGAGCGGAAGGCGGGGGGTCGAATCAGAATCCAGATTGGACCGCAGGCAGAGAGATCGCACTCAGAGAGAGTGCACGCGGTGTGCCGGCCAGTTGAAGAATCTCGGGCCGGCTGAATTGACGGCACCGCGGCCGCAGGACGAGATGCGGGGCTGGGAGCAGGGCTGAAAAATTGACAACCGCGGGCAACGACGCGCCAACCGGCAGGGCCGCACCGCGTACTTTTTTCAAACATTCCGCTCGGTCCAAAAACAATCACCCGCCGCGAAGGCCCCACGAATTTCGCAGAGCCTGTACATCGCGATCCATGGGATCGATTCGTAAAAATGGTAGAAGGGGGACGAGTCGTTCGCAAGCAGCCGGCAAAATCGTTTCCCCTAAGCCGGCGGCAGGCGACCGCCGATCCGTCCGAGAAGCGTCCTCCATGGCCGAGAACGGCACCCCAAGGCCCCCCCCTCGAGCCGCAAGCCCGGCCGACCCGCCGGTGCCGCCGGATTGGGGGGAAGCGGTCCGGCCGGACGAAACCGTGCTGGCTTCCTGCCGATTCGACCTCGACGCGACCGGCCGGTTTACGACCGGCCGCCTCGTGCTCACCGACGGCAGACTCCTTGCAGACGATCCGGTGACAGGTTTCACCGGCCGGCCGCCGGACACTTGGCAACTGGACGAGAGCAGCCTGCTTGTGGTCAGGATGCGGACCTCCTTTGGCCGGCTGGATCTTGTGCGGGATGGGCAGGTTGTCGCGACCTGGCAGTTCACGGCGGCCCGGACTGCGGGCGTGCAGGCCTTGGCCGAGGCCTGGGAGGGCCGCCACCGGGCCGGCCGCCGGAAGGGTGATCGCCCGGCATCGACGCCGCCGGCCGGGATCCGCTGGGACGACGACGAGCCGGAGGGTACCGACCGCGGATCCTGGCGGCCGCTCGTCCGGGTGCTCGGATTCGTTCGCGGCCACGGCGGCGTTGCCATCCTGGGCTGCATCCTCTCCCTGGCAAGCACCGCGATGGCGCTTGTGCCCCCTTACGTGACGATGCCGCTGGTGGACAACGTGCTCATTCCGCGGCAGGCAGGCCGCGACGTCCAGTTCGCGCTTGTGTGGTGGTATCTCGGGATCCTCGCCGGCGCGGCGGTGGTCTCCTGGCTTCTGGCCTGGGCCAAGCAGTGGACGCTCGCCTGGGTGAGCGAGCGGATCACGGCCGACCTGCGAAGCCGCACCTACGCCCACATGCAGGGGCTGTCGCTTGATTTCTTCGCGGCCCGCCGCACCGGCGACCTCATCTCCCGCGTTGGCAGTGACACCGAGCGGATCAACAACTTCCTCTCGATGCACCTCATCGACTTCTCCTCGAATGTGCTGCTCGTACTGCTCACCGGGGTGGTGCTTTTCTGGATCAGCCCCCAGTTGGCGGTTGTGACGCTCGTCCCCTTTCCGTTCGTGGTCTGGCTCGTGAATGGCGTGCGGGAGCGGATGCGGCGGGGCTTCACCCGGGCCGGCACCGCCTGGGGCGACATGACGAGCCTGCTGGCCGACGCGATCCCCGGCGTGCGGGTGGTCAAGGCCTTCGCCCAGGAGTCGCGGGAGTGCGACCGCTTCGACGCCGCCAACCGGACGGTGCTCGAGGCGAACGACCGCGTCAACGTGATCTGGTCGTTCTTTGGGCCGCTCGTGAGCCTCGTCAACGAGGTGGGGCTGCTCGTCGTGTGGACGGCCGGTGCCGGGCTCGTCTTCAGCGAGTCGCTCACCGTGGGAGCGCTCACGGCCTTCCTGGCCTACATCAGCCGCTTCTACGGCCGGCTCGAGTCGATGGTGCGCATGGTGCCGGCGACGCAGCGGGCGGCAGCGAGTGCCGAGCGGATCTTCGAGATCCTCGACTGCGTGCCGACGGTGGCCGAGGCCGCCCGGCCGATCGTGCCTGGTCGCCTCCGCGGCCGGATCGAGCTGGATGGCGTGCGATTCCGCTACGGGTCCCGGGAGGTGCTCCACGGCATCGACCTTGTCGTCGAGCCGGGCGAGATGATCGGCCTCGTGGGGGCCAGCGGCTCGGGCAAGACGACGCTCGCGAATCTCGTCTGCCGGTTTCAAGATCCCTCGTCGGGCGTGATCCGCATCGACGGCACCGATCTCAAGGAGCTGAGCCTCGCCGACTACCGGGCGAACCTCGGGGTCGTGCTCCAGGAACCGTTTCTGTTTTTCGGGACCGTTGCGGAAAATATCGCCTACGGCCGGCCTGCAGTCGGGCGGGACGAGGTCGTGGCCGCGGCCCGCGCCGCCGGGGCCCACGAGTTCATCCTCCGGCTGCCGGCCGCCTACGACTCGAAGGTGGGAGAACGAGGCAACGCCCTCTCTGGTGGTGAACGGCAGCGAATCTCGATCGCCCGGGCCCTGCTCGTCGATCCCCGGATTCTGATCCTCGACGAGGCGACCTCGAGCGTCGATCCCGAGACGGAGGCCGTGATCCAGGCGGCGATCGACCGGCTCGTCACGGGCCGAACCACGATCGCGATCGCACACCGGCTCTCGACGCTCAGGCGTGCCGACCGGCTGGTCGTGCTCGACGCCGGCCGGATTGTGGAAGTGGGCACCCACGACGAACTGCTCGCCATCGACGGCAGCTATGCCCGGCTCTACCGCGCGCAGCAGAAGGCCGCCGACGAGGTGCCGGCATGACGCCCGAGCGACCTTCCGGCTTGCCGCCGACCACGAGCAGCCCCGCGGCGGCTGCCGCGGCGGACGGCTGGCGGCTCGAGCGGCGGGCCGACGGGTCGCTCGCCTTCGTGGCCACCAACGGATCGACCCACGAAGACGTCGAACTGCGGCGTGCCTTTCCGCTCTCCGCTCCGCAGGCGGGCCTGGCGATCCTGGCGGCAGACGGCACCGACCTCGCCTGGATCGACTCGCTTGGGGTGGTCACGGGGCCGCTGAGGCATCTGCTCGAGGAGGAACTGGCCCGGCGAGAATTCGTGCCCGTTATCGAGCGGATCGAACGGGTGTCAGAGGGGCGGCCCGCGGAGTGGAATGTGGTGACCGACCGCGGGCCCAATCGCTTCACGGTAGCC
>Ga0209498_1001152_pt1 | contig 16234 bp, 16 predicted proteins | sample WalLakDeSediment_FD_184131 | JGI IMG/M metagenome (GOLD analysis project Ga0209498, IMG submission 184131) | Lake sediment microbial communities from Walker lake, Nevada to study Microbial Dark Matter (Phase II) - Walker Lake 11/02/13 Deep... | ecosystem: Environmental > Aquatic > Freshwater >... | reverse complement strand
AAACCAAAACCGGCAAAAATGTGCCTAAGATGCTGCCAACTGTTGAAATGCTGAAAACCAAGCCAGCATCCTTGCCCACTTGCGGATCAATTAAAGATAACAACTTGATAATAAACGGACTGACAAAGCCCAGCATTAAAATAGGAATAATAAATAAAAAAGCTACTGCCAATAAAGAACCGACAAATATAAGCAAAGTGGCTGATTGAAAAGGCATGATTGACTGGCTGATAAAAAGAACTACTGGCTTGGTAACAAAAGGGATTAAAAATAAGAGCGCGCTGGCTGCCAAGACGATTTCCAAAAGGAATTTTAGTTCTGGTTTTTTTTCAGAAAGCCTGCCGCCCAAATAATAACCTAAGGAAAGCGCGATCATTATAACGCCGATAATATTGGCCCAGACAAAAGTCGAACTGCCAAAATAAGGCGCGATCAGGCGGCTGGCGGAAATTTCCACAGCCATGATAGTCAGGCCGCTGGTAAAAGCTAAAATTAATAAATAAGTTTTTTGTGTTTTAATTTTATTTGCCATTTTGGAATAATTTAAAAATTTAACATTTAGCCTTTATTTTAAATTTAAAATTATCACGAAGTGATCCCTTTGGGAAAAATTTAGACTTATTTCCATTTTACACTAAAAACTCGCTCTTGACTAATATCAAAAGCGAGTTTTTTATTTAAAGTCCGGATTGTTTATTATTTAAGGCCGATTTCCAAGGCTGCTTTTTTAATGTTTTCTGTATTTAATTTCTGATTTAAAGTCAATTCAAATAATTTATCATGCATTTCCTTAAATTTGCCTTGTTCTGCAGCGCATTCAGAAGCCACCGCAGCCGGTAAAGCATATTGATGGAAGCTTAAAGGAAAATGTTTAAAAACTAAAGTAACGTCATTGGGATAATTTTCTAAAATCTGATCTGCTGTAAGTTTAAATCTAGCGCAATAAGGGCATTCAAAATCTGAAAAAGAAACCATTGTTATTTTTCCTTTTTTAGCGCCCATAACATGATCCTGATCTGTTATTGGCGGCATACTGACTTTTATTATTTCCCCGGTTTCATAATCCATTAAAAAATCAAAATTAGGCTCTTGGCCGGCTAAAAGAGCCTCTATTACCTGTTCTACCATTTCATAAGGCAAAGCCCCGCTAACCAAATAACCATTAATAAAAGTGGCTGGTGTGCCCTGAACGCCCAGTTCAAGGCCAAGCATCATTTCATCATCAATTTGAACATCATATTTTCCTGAATCCAAACATTGTTCAAAATTTTTAGCGGTTTTGCCAACGGTTGAGCTACTGCCACTGCCAGGCTGAGCCATACAAGCCAAACGGTCTCCGCTCATTATAAAAACAACTAAAATAATCAAGGCCACAGAACTGATCAAAGCAATGCCTGTTGATAAGCCAAAAAGAAAATCCTTGTTTTTAGAAATTTTAGAAATCTCCTCCTGCCAATTAAATTTTTTAGGATTTTCTGGGTTAGAGTTTTCCATGTTTTTTTAAAAAAAATAATTAAATATTAAAAATACATTATACTAAATTATAATTATAGGTATAATAAAATAAAAAATTCCCGCTGTCAAATTTATAATTGCAAATAAATTCTTAAAAATCTGCAAATTTTTGCAAATTTTATAGTTAAATAATAAAAAAAGCCCAAAATCAATAGATTCAGACTTTTTATTAAAAAATTTCAATCCTTAATTAGTTAAATTTTTGGTTTTATCTTATGCCAGCCAGTTGCCTGTTCATAAGCGTTTGCGACCTGGAAAATTTTTTCTTCGCCAAATTGAGGTCCGATTAATTGCATGCCTACTGGCAAACCATTGGCAAAACCGCAAGGTATGGAAATGCCGGGCACGCCCGCAAGATTAAGATTAATAGTATAAATATCAGCCAAATACATTTGCATAGGATCATCTGTTTTTTCACCTAATTTGAAAGCCGGCGACGGCGCTGTTGGCATTAAAATTAAATCAACTTTATTTAATGCATTTTCAAATTCCTTTTTGATTAATGTCCTGACCTGCATGGCTTTTTTATAATAAGCGTCATAATAACCAGCGCTTAAAGTATATGTGCCGATCATTATCCTTCTTTTATTTTCAGGATTAAAACCTTGCGCCCTTGATTTCGTATATATTTCCATTAAATCAGCCGCGTCTTTGGCTGGGCGGCCATAGCGAATGCCTTCATAACGCCCTAAATTTGAGCTAACTTCAGCCGGCATAATAATATAATAAACAGCCAGACCATAATCAAGATATGGCATTTCAATTTCTTTTGTTTTAGCGCCTAATTTCTCTAATTCTTTTACACTGATTTCAAAAAGAGTTTTTACTTGGGGATCCAAACCCTGACCAAGCGCTTGTTTAGGGATGCCGATTTTCAAGCCTTTAATCCCCTTTTGCAAAGCTTGGCTGTAATCAGGCACTTTAACCGCAGGGGTAGTTGAATCTTTTTTATCTGTGCCGGCAATAATCTGCAAAACAATAGCCGCGTCTTCTACTGTTTTTGTCATGGGCCCGATTATATCCAAAGATGAGCCCATGGCAATGGCGCCATAGCGAGAAACTCGGCCATAAGTTGGTTTTAAGCCGACAATACCGCAAAATGAAGCTGGTAAGCGGATTGAGCCTCCTGTATCTGTGCCTAATGCAAAAATAACCTGATCAGCTGCCACACTAACCGCGCTGCCCCCGGATGAACCGCCCGGCACTCTTGTAATATCCCAGGGATTATGCGTCGGCCCAAAATCTGAATTTTCAGTTGATGAACCATGGGCCCAGGCATCGCAATTGTTTTTGCCTAAAATTATGGCGCCCGCGTCTTTTATTTTTTCAATAACAGTTGCGTCAAATAAAGGCTCGTAATTTTGCAGCATCTTTGAAGCAGCCGTTGTTCTGATACCTTTAGTGCAAATTATGTCTTTAATGCTGCAAGGAATGCCTTCCAGCGGCTTTAATTTTTCGCCTTGCTTGATTTTCTTATCAACCTTTTTAGCTTGTGCCAAAGCCTGGTCAAAATTTTTGGCCAAAAAAGCATGGAGCTGTTCTTCAGTATTTTCTATTTGGATAATGCAAGACCGGGTTAGTTCCTGGCAGGAAATCTCCTTTTTTTGTAATTTTTCTTGCGCTTCTTTGATTGTGAGTTGGTGTAATCCCATGAGGTTGTATGATGTTATATGACGTTTTATGAAGTTTTATGAGGTTGCTTTTTATTCTTTTTAGGATGAATAACTTTCCAAGTCCCCTTTTTTTCAATTTTATAAAGCGATTGAATATAATTATTTAATAAATAATGAGTTTTCTTTGCTAAATCAATTAATTGGTTATAGATATCCGCAGTAAATAATCCGTCATCAAAACAATCGTCAATATCCCCGATTAATTCTTCCAATGAGCCGTAACCAACCCTACAAGAATTAATAAAAATTCTAATTGAGCCTCTTTGATAACCTTCTTTAAAATTCTGTTTAGTCGATCTAATAGCATCTCTCATTTGAGAAGAGCGGCGGGGTTCAGATTTCGCAAACGGCTCGGTATATTTATAAATTAATTTTCTTAATTCACAGATTTGTTTATAAACTATCAAATTTTCATAAGGTGCTTTATACATAAAATTTTTATTTTTGTGTCTTTAAATTTTGTGCAACCTCATACAACCTAATACAACCTAATACAACGTCATAAAACCTAAGAATCAAAACACTGATTTTGTTTTTATCAAATCCTCTTCTGTTTCAGCCGCCTGTTTCACTAATTCTTTCTGGCAATCGCACTGGTTTATTTTGTCATCGCGATAAACATTTTCCAGCCCCGTCACTTGAGAGGTTATTTCCACATTTTCAGTATTAACCTCTTTAAGTTTCTCAAAATAAGCTAAAACATCAGAAAGCTGGCCAGCATACTGGTCTTTTTCTTCTTCAGTCAATTCCAAACGCGAAAGTTTGGCGATTTTTTCTACCTCTGACTTGGTCAACTTCATAATTATTCGTTAAATTATTTTTTGGGTAAAATGTAGTTTTGTATAATTTGTAAAAAAATTTGTAAGTTTGTTGGGATCGCCGATAAAATATATATTTATTCTAACAACAATCACAAAACATATCAATTAAAAACCAACGTACTCAATCTCCTCCATAAGTTGAACGCCTAATTCATCCCGCACTTTCATTTTAATATAGCTAATTAACTGCAAAACATGGTTGGCAGTAGCGCCTCCCAAATTAATAATAAAATTCGCATGTTTATTGGAAATCTGGGCTTTACCGATTGTTTTGCCTTTTAAATCCAGGGATTCAATCAGCCAGGCAGCTGGCACTTTTTTATTTTCCAGATATTCCGGCGGCAAATTTCTTAAATTTTTTATTTGTTCAATATTTTCAGAATTAATTAAAATATTTTGAAAAACACAGCCAGCTGAAGGATATTCCATTGGCAGCTTGTTATTTCTTTTTTGCAAAATTTCTTTTACTTTTGTTTTTGCCTTTTCCTTATCGCCTTTTTGGAGTTGGAATTCAGCGGAAATAATAAGATCATTATTACGCTTAAAAACAGAATCGCGGTATTTAAATTTACCTTTATCTTTATTCAAAACAAATTGTTTAGAACCGCGCATAATTTCCACGCCAATCAGGCAATCGCTTATTTCACTGCCATAAGCTCCGGCATTGCCGCGGATCGCGCCGCCCACACTGCCGGGAATGCCGACTAAATTTTCCAAACCCAAAAGCCCTTTGCCAATGGTTTTATTAACTAAATCCATAAGCCAGACGCCAGCATCTGCCACGACCCTATTATCTTTTTTAAAAACAATATCCTTGGCTTTATTTAAAATTATCAAACCGTCAAAACCAGAATCAGCCGCCAAAACATTGCTGCAACCAGACAAAACATAAGTCTGAATTTTTAATTTCTTGGCAAAGGTGGCTAGCCGCACTAAATCTTCATTATTTTTGGCAATAAAAAAATACTTGGCTGGCCCCCCAATTTTGAAGGTGGTGTATGGTGCCAATGGCACGTTGGTTTGGATCTTTTGGTCTAAATACTGTTCTAATTGTTGGATTTTGGATACCATATTTATAATGCGAATATAACGAATGATGCGAATTTACGAATATTTTTGCAATTTCTTTATTTTACTATCTAAATTTTTGATTTCTTCAATTATTAATTCCTCATTATCATTAACATTTTTATAGTTTGGATTTAGAACACGTCTGGGATTTATTCGACGTTCCCTGAAATTTACGATAATTCCCAATTTCTTATTATAAGAATTTAAGTACCTTTGCATTTGGAAATAATCTTGTCTTGTAATATACAACTTGCATTTCGCATCAAAAATTATTAAGTCCTCAATAACAAAATCGGGAATATTACGATTTGCTCTTTCGCCTTCAAAACTTTTAGGCAATGGTTTTTCCCTTGCATACCCTATCGATTCTCTTTTAAGCAATGATTCCATATAGTCGCAAAATTGCTTTTCATTCAGATACCGCCCTAGCTCATTTTGCGCCTCAAAACATAATCCATATATTTTATATGATAATTCGGGATACAAAACATCATCTCTTTTTAACTTAATTATTCTCATATATGAAATCATTCGCTATATTCGTAGAATTCGTTGATTCGCATTATTTTTTCTTTTTACTTGTTTTTTTAGCAGCTTTCTTAGCCGGCGATTTTTTCACTGCTTTTGGGGCTGTTTTGGGGGTGATATTTGATTTTTTTGCTGTAGCTTTTTTAGGCTCTGCCTTAGCCGTATTTTTTTTCTCTTGGACTTTAACCGGTTTAGAATCAGTAAGTGGTTTAATTATTTTAGCTGTAATTAAAGCATTGATAATTTTATCCAGCTTGGCATTGATCTGCTGTAATTGATCGCCGCCTTTTTGCTGTTGAGGTTTTGACTTGCCAAAACACTGATCGCAGTAAATCGGTTTGCCGGCCGTGGGCTGAAAAGGCACCTGGCATTGTTTGCCGCATTTATCACAAACAGCCGAATACATTTTTCGTTCTCTATCTCTGTGTCTTGGCCGCCCAAAATCTCGGCCACCAGCTCTTCTTGGCTGACTACCCTGCCTTTCTTCAAAACAAGCAGCGCAGTAAACGGGCTTGTCGCCAGTTGGCTTAAAAGGCACTTCACATTTTTTACCGCATTCAGCGCAAACTGCTTCAAACATTTGTCCTTTCTGGCCAAAACCACGGCCGCCTCTGTCATCTCTTCTTCTAAAATCTCTTCCTTTTGAATTTTTCATGATTTTTTTAAAATTAATTATTTATTAGAATTTGTTTGGAATTTGGTTATTGATTATTGGTTATTAAACTAGTTCTCTCGCTACTTTGTCTATGTCACCAGCACCCAGTATCAAAACCACATCATTACTTTGCACTTCAGTCAAAATTTTGGCTTTGGTTTCTGCCAAACTATCAGCATAATAATATTTGGAAGAAATAATGCCCTGAACCAATTTTTTGCTTTCAGTCAAAATTATTTTATCCAGTAAATCATTGGAGCTGATTCTTTTAGTCACATCTTTTTCTTCCCGGCCCGCCACATCATAGATCTCGTTTAAAATTACCACTTCAGCCGGGCTTTGGGCAAATGTTTTAACAAACTCGTCAAACAATGCTTTTGTCCTCTGGACCTGGTGAGGCTGAAAAACAACCAAAAGCCGCTTAGCAGGATAAAATTCTTTAGCGGCTAAGATGGTTTTAGCCACTTCAGTCGGATGATGAGCATAATCAGAAATAACCAAAGCGCCGTTTTTGGCTGGAGTTAAATTTTTAATCACGCCTATAATTTCAAACCGACGCCAAGCGCCTTTATATTGAGACAAAGTACCTTTAATAATATCAGGCTTAACGCCTAATTCCAAAGCCAGCAAGCTCGCTGCCAAAGCATTAGAAACATTAAACCTGCCTGGCACTTGCAGATTAAAATCGCGCAATTCCTGATTTTTATAAATAGGCCTGAAAATTTGGCGGCTGTTTTCAATTTTAATATTTTTTACAATCAGATCAGCAGATTCGTTTTCCAGGGCATAACTCAAAACATGGCAAGCTGGTTTTTCAATTCTTTCACCCAAAATCTGGTCATCGGCATTATAAATAAAATAACCGTCAGCAGGCAATTTATTAACAAATTCCTGGAATAATTCCACCAGATGGTTTAAATCGCGATAATAATCAGCATGGTCAAACTCAATGTTATTCAAAATAATAGCCTGGGGATTTAATTCAAGCATATGGGCATTGTATTCATCAGCTTCAACAACAAAATACTTGCTGGCGCCTATTCTCAAATTGCCATCCCAATTTTGCACTTTTGAACCCACGATCACAGTCGGATCCAAGCCGGCGTTTTCCAAAATCAAACCAACCAAAGCCGTAGTAGTTGTTTTGCCATGGCAGCCGGAAATGGCAATAGTGTATTTGTCTTTGGAATATTCACCCAAAAACTGAAAATAACTTAAACTTTCTACTTTATACTTTCTGCCTTGTACTCGTTCAGGATTATCCTCTGGCACTGCATCAGAATAAATAATCAAATCAACATTTTTATCTACATTTTCTGCTTTATGCGGACCAATCTTAATCTTAGCGCCGAAATTCCTCAAAACCCCTATAAGATCGGAATCAACCAAATCAGAACCAGTCACGACCTTATCCATGCTTAAAAGCAACTTAGCCACAGCGGAAATTCCAATGCCGCCAATACCAATGATATGAACTTTTTTGAGTTTAGTTAATTCCATATAGATAGCTTATTATTAGTTATAGTGCTTTCTCCCAATTTGATATAAATCTAGGGCTTAATTATTCAAAATTAATTATAATTTTATTTTACTTTTAAATTGATCAGAAAATGAGGGTTTTTCTGGTGCCTGAGCTATCAATTTCACATCTTTTAATTCTTTGGTGAGATTTTCTTTGTTTTTTTTATATTGTGTTTTTGATTTTAGATAAATCAAAGTATAAATTTTATATCTATTCTTATCTAGTTTAACAATTTTTGCTCCTATTTCAGGTTTATATCCTAATTGCTTAGCTTTTTTATAGTGATCATATTCATGCTTTATTCTTCTAGTTATATTTTTAGGATATTTAATGGTATTGTGAAAACGCCAATGAGTTTTAAATGCAGTAATTAAAGTGCTAAAATCCGGGAAAAAAATATCATGGGATTTAATTTTTTTCCATTTTTTATTCAATTCGTTTTTTGTTATTTTTTGGGATAAGTATTGATATAAGAGCCTATCATTGTCTTTTTTAAATTTATCGGGCATTGCATTTATGCTTGCTTTATCAATTTTCCGCCAATAAGGCCTTAACATTTTATTTGTCCATTTATGCTCCTTTAACAATGCTTTAAATTCATTATTTAAATTAGGATATTCATTAATTACTTTATTAAGTTTAGGCCAAAAATCAGCAGGCATTAATGATAAATCGCTTTGGGCTACACTTTGTTTTATGGGCATAAAATATCAAACTATTTTTTTAATTTTTTAATAAATTCCTAGCCAAAGCAAAAAAACCAATGCCGCCAATGCCAATAATGTGGACTTTGTTAATTTTATTTAAATCCATAGTAACAAAATTTTAATATTTCAATACTCAACTACATTTTCTAATAATCGTTTTTCATACTCTGGGTGTCCTTGATAAAGGCTGGATTCATCAAAATTAAGATTTTCAATATAGATTTTATTTTTACCTTTATTTAGTTCCTGCCATTTTTCAAATGGTGGTTTTAAAGGATGTCCATGCCTTGTTTTAATTCCCTTATTCCACTCTTCTTGGCTAACATTAAATTTCGTAATAGCTATTTGTTCAGCCAGCTTTCTTAAAATTGAAGGATCTGTTTTTACTTTTTTATCTAAGCTCAAGGCGATTTTTTCTGGTAATAGCATCTTTATTGATAAAAGATTTCCAGGTCTTCCATCAAAACACTGATATTGTCGTGCACTTTCTCCCAATCCAATATTATAAAAAACTTCATAACATTTTTCTTGCTTACCTCCCCTTACTAATTCATTATGCATTATATCTTCATATTCTCCTGTAGAAACTGTTTCCATTACTTCCTCTTTTTTTAAACCAAATAACTTTTTAATAACTCTAGGCTGTTGCTTTGTTATTTGTCTTTGCAATTTTATAAGAGAATAATGTTCTGGAATAATCAAATCAAGAGATAAGTTCTCATAAACTAGTGGTATTTGCATACTAAGCCTTTTAGAAACCTTTGAATCCCTTTTCACCTCAAATCCTTTCTCAAAAGTTGTAACTAAATTGAAACCGCCTGAATCTATAATCTCATCTATTAATTCTTTTTCCTTTTCTTTTTCTTTTGCTTCTTTTACGGGTGCTTTTTCAATTTTGCGCTTTGGTTCTTCAAGCTGCTTTAATTGTTTTTTTTCCCGTCTCTTTCTTTTTCTTTCTGCCCGTCTCTTTGCTACTTCTTCCTTAGACATAGGTTTGAAGTTTTTAGCTTTTTCTTCTTTTTTTTCTACTGTTTCGGCTTTAGCCCCAAGTCGTTCTTTTAAAGTCTCTCTCATCAAGATAGTTTTATAAAGAGCCTCATTATAAGCTGGGAGTTCTTTTTGCATCCCAGATAATAATTCAGGGCGAGATTTTATATTTAAATTTAAAAATTTTAAGGATGACTCAAGAGCTATAATTATTGCATTAAATTTAATATCATCTTCTATCTTTTCATATAATTCTTCATTGCTCATTTTTTCTATTTCTTTAGGATCTAAAGATGTGAGAAAATCTTTTGGTATCTCGGTTTTATAAAACTTAATTATTTCTTTTTTAATATTATCCTTATCTATTTTAATATCAGGAAACTTTTTTTTAGCTAATTTAATAAATAATTCACTATAAGCTTCTCTATCAGTCTTATATTTTTCTAATTCTTTCGAGTCCATCTGGCTTGAGTATTCTTGAAGAGTAGCTTCGGGTATTGATGCCCTAGATGCTAACTGTGATAATACATCTTGATCATTGTCTTTATTTTTCCCGAAATTTTCTAAAGAACTAATTAAATGATCCGTATATTTATTTACATATTCTTCACATTTTTTTTTTGAATCCCTGGCTACTTCTGCATAATCTTCGTATTCATCCCAGGAAAAATCAACATAAGATCCTTTTCCATTTAAAGATTCGTTTCTACTTTCCTGCCAACCCATTTTAACATAATCTTCTGCACTAACAATCAATTCTACTGCTTGTGAATAATCATCTTTTCCTTCCGGACCCTTTTTAACCCCCATATACCTTCCACTTTTATATTTTTTTTCTTTAACTTGTTCGCTTTCTGGTTTTTCTGACTCTGCCTTTGGTTGTGGTGGTTTTTCAAAATTTGGCATAAGTTTAAAATTAATAATTAATTTTAATTTAATAAATTCTTGGCCACAGAAAAAATCCCAATGCCGCCAATGCCAATGATATGCACTTTTTTGAGTTTAGCGAGATCCATAATTAACTTTTCTTAGCAACTGTAATTATATTCCTTTTATTAGAAACATTTTTAATTATTTCAAAGCCTGTTTTTTTAACTAAACGAGCCACATTTAATTCTGTAAAAGCATGAATATACCTTAAATGCTTTTTTTGCCAAGGGATAAATACATCCTGCAATTCCAAATCTTTGGCTTTTAAGCCTTCAACAACCATTTTATTAGGCTCTGCCAGTTTTAAAAGCGTGTATTTAATGATATATTTAAGATACTTTTGCTGCCACAAATTCCAGTTGATCATTAATAATTTGCCGCCCGGCTTTAAAACAGAATAAATCTCTCTCAAAACCTTGGCGCGCAAACTATCCGAAGGGATATGATGCAAAGTCGCGATTAAAAAAGCCAAATCAAACTTTTTAGCCAAAAAAGACAAATCCAAAATATCAGCGACCAAAAAATTCTGGCCTGGCCATTTTACTCTTGCTTCCTCTATTAATTTTTCACTATTATCAATGCCCGAATAATTAATTTTATAATCTTTAAGAAAATCCAAAAGCCGGCCATTGCCGCAGCCCAAATCTAACATATCTTGACCGTTTTGCAAATAACCTTTAAAATATTCAAATTCCGGCCAGGGTTTGGCTCTGCTGGTGGAAAAATCCTTGGCAATTTGATCGTAAATTTGTTTGTTGGCTTCTATTAATTTGTCAGCGATTTCTTTTCTCATATCTTTTGAGGTTATATTAAGTTTTATGAAGTTTGATGAAGTTTTATGATGTTGCTTTTGATTATGTTTTACAACCTCATACAACCAAATATAACCTCATATAACATCAGACAACTTATTATAAACATGAAAATACCTAAACAAATAATATTAAAACTATCCAAATCCCACCCCATCACTCATAGCGAACTAAATACCCAAATTCGCCAGTTTTGCGGTGAGTATAAAATTTCCCCTGTTCAAAAAATTCAATTACTTACAGCTTATCATAAATTAGTCAAACAAGGAATAATCAAGGCTGATTCCCAGCTTGAAAAACTGCTTAAAAAAAGAGAAATTAGGACTTTGTCCGGCGTGGCCCCAATTGCAGTCTTAACCAAACCATACCCCTGCCCCGGCCAATGTGTTTTTTGCCCTGATGAAACTGACATGCCCAAATCATATTTATCCAATGAACCAGCTGTAATGCGGGCGATTTTAAATAATTTTGACCCATTTAAACAGGTGCAAATGAGATTGCGCGCTTTAGCCATGACCGGCCATAAAACTGATAAATGCGAATTAATTGTCATGGGCGGCACCTGGTCTTATCTGCCCAAGCAATACCAAACCTGGTTTATTAAACGCTGTTTTGACGGGTTTAATGGTAAAACAGCCAAAAACTTGGCTCAAGCCCAAAAATGGAATCAAACAGCTAAATTCAGAGTAATTGGTCTAACTTTGGAAACCCGGCCAGATTATATTGATATTAAAGAAATCAAAAGGATGCGCGAACTGGGCTGCACCCGCGTGGAATTAGGCGTGCAAACAATTGATAATAAAATATTAAAATTAACCAAACGAGGGCATTTTGTAGAGCAAACAATTAAAGCTACAAAATTGTTAAAAGACGCCGGCTTTAAAATATCCTACCACATGATGCCTAATTTGCCAGGCTCAACGCCAGCCAAAGACCTGAAAATTTTCAAAAAATTGTTTAGCGATCAGAATTTTCAGCCGGATATGATTAAAATTTATCCCTGCGCGGTTACCAAAGGCGCCAAAATTTACAAATGGCTTAAAAAAGGCAGCTACCAAGCCTATTCTGACAAGCAACTTTTAGATTTATTAATTAAAATAAAAAAAATAATTCCAGCTTATGTCAGAATTACCCGTTTAATCCGCGATATTCCCAGTGAATCAATTATTGCCGGCAATAAAATATCTAATTTAAGGCAACTTATTCATGAAAAACTAGAGCAAACAGGCCAAGCTTGCCAATGCATCCGCTGCCGCGAAGCTAGAAATCAACCAATAGAGTTAAAAAGTATAAAGTTAAAAGTTATAAAGTATCGGGCTTCAGACGGACTTGAATATTTCTTAAGTTATGAATCAAAGGATAAAAAAACACTCTTTGCCTTTTTAAGGTTAAGGATTCCGCAAAATCCCGAAAAAGAACTAATTAATGTTTTGCCTGAATTAAAAAATGCGGCTTTAATCCGCGAACTTCACACTTATGGGCAATTAATTCCTTTAAAATCAAAAGATAAAGCAGTCCAGCATATTGGCCTGGGCAAAAGATTAATGCAACAGGCTGAAAAAATAGCCCACCAGCATAAAGTCAATAAAATCAGCGTCATTTCCGGCATCGGGGTCAGGGAATATTATAAAAAACTAGGCTATAAATTAGAAGATACTTATATGGTTAAAAATATATAAAACAAATTAAGCTCTTTACATTTAAAATTTATTTGCTATAATAATTATACCTCCTTATATAGATTACGCGTCGGAATGTAAACAAAAAAACAAAACCCCCAAACCGGGAGCTGAAAAGCTCCCGCCTAAAATTACTAGCAGGCTGAAATCGTGGCGGTAAAGCTCAAATTTGCAAACAAACGAGCAAGGCGAATTCGCAAACGAATACGCGGAACCACGCTCTAAAAAGCCTGCTAGTTTCCCTAAAGGGGCTATCAATAGATAGCCCCTTCTCTTTTGCCTTTTTTATCTATTTTAAAAATAATGATATAATTAAATGTAATGGTTTGGTCGCATAATAGACCAGAGCCAGAATATTTTATGTCCAAGCTAGGCGCTTGAAAATTCCTTCCGGGGAAAATGCCTATTGCTTGGCCAATTTTTATCAGGAGGACCTTTGTGTCCTCCTTTTTAATTTAACCCGCCTTTTGACAGAGCGGCTATTTTTCCGTAAACTTTAAATAATACTAAGAAATTACAAATTTAGTTACAAATCATACAAAACTCATTGCTCTTGGCGCTTTGGCGCGAAGTTTTAAAAAACTTTAAGCGGCAAAATTTCGCGCCAAAGCGCCGTTCCAATCATAATCTTTTTTTAAATTTAAACAAAAAAATGAAACATCTATCCAAACAAGATAAACAAATTTATCAAGCTGTTAAAAACGAACTGCGCCGCCAACAAAACGGCCTTGTTATGATTCCATCTGAAAATTTTACTTCACTAGCCGTGCTGGAAGCCATGGCCAGTGTTTTAAATAATAAATACGCCGAGGGATATCCAGGCAAAAGATATTATTCAGGCAACCAACATGTTGACGAAGTTGAAACCCTGGCCATTAACCGAGCTAAAAAACTATTTAGAACTGAATATGCCAATGTTCAACCCCACTCTGGCACTTCTGCGAATTTGGCGGTTTATTTTGCCTTGCTAAAACCAGGCGATAAAATTTTATCTTTAAACTTAACCCATGGCGGACATTTGTCCCATGGCAGCAAAGCTAGTTTGGTCAGCCAATTTTATAAAATTGCCCATTACAATGTTGATCCGATTACAAATCTGCTTGATTATGACCTTCTCCGCCAAACCGCGCTGAATGAAAAACCGCAATTAATTATCAGCGGCTTTTCTTCTTATCCCAGAAAAATCAATTTTAAATTTATTAATGACATAGCTAAGGAAGTCAGCGCTTATCACTTGGCTGATATTTCCCATATTGCCGGCTTAATTATCGCCGGCGAACATCCTGATGCAATTTCCCAGGCTGATGTAATAACTACGACCACCCACAAAACTCTGCGCGGTCCCAGGGGCGCTGTTATTATGGCTAAAAAAGAATTGGCGCCGCAAATAGACAAAGCTGTTTTTCCAGGCATTCAGGGCGGCCCCTTGGAACATATAATTGCTGCCAAAGCTGTTTGTTTTGCCAAAGCCATGACTGATAAATTTATTAGAGACCAAAAACAAACCATAAAAAATGCCCAGGCTTTGGCGCAAACTTTTATTGATAATGGTTTGACTTTAATTACTGGCGGCACTGATACTCATCTAATTTTAATAGATCTGCGGCCATTAAAAATCAGCGGCAAAGAAGCAGCTGATGTTTTGGCCAGCTGCAATATTTATGCCAATTTCAATGTTATTCCCTTTGACGAACAGCCGGCCAATAATCCGTCCGGCTTAAGAATCGGCACGCCTGCCTTGACTACCCAAGGCATGAAAGAATCAGAAATGGAAATAATTGGGCAAGCAATTTGCGACTTGCTCAAAAATCCGAATAACACCGACTTTAAAATAAAGGCTAAAGGATTAGTTGCGGAATTGGTTAGTAAATTCCCTATTTACAATGAATTAAAATATTAAAAAATGCTTAACAAAAATGAACTTAAAAAATTCTTAGTTAAAGCTAAAAAAGCTACTTATGCTGCTGGCGAGGCGGCTAAAAGCATTAAAGAACCTGACCAATCCACCTCCTTAATTTTTACTGCTGGCGACTGGAAATATCATGATAATTATTTTGGCGGCGAACCATTTGGGGGACGAGAAGTTGCATTTTACAAAGATAAACCGGTTTATATTATGGTTTATTATGGTTTGGTCGATAAAAATATTACTAATTTCAAAAACATTTATGAATTTTTACAACAAGCATTATTATTGATTCCAGAAGATAATCCCTATCGCGGCCCCGAATCATTTCAAAACAATGATTTTAAATATAAAAATAAATTTGAGGGCAAAGTTGATAATTTTTCAGGCGAAGAGAAAATATATCAAAATAATAAATTAATTTATCAAGCCAAATACATTGGCGGTCTTATTGATCAAAGAAAATAAATTTTAAAAACATTCACAGATTCGTTTTATCCGTAACATTCGCCTTAACCTATGCCAGCCCAATTAATTGATGGTAAAAAATTAGCCGATGAAATCTTAGCCAAGCTAGCTAAAGAAATACCCAAGCTTAAAAAACGACCTGGCTTGGCCGCTGTTTTAATCGGCGCTAATCCGGCTTCAAAGCTTTATTTAAAGCTCAAAGAAAAAGCCTGCCAAAAAGCAGGCATTGACTTCCATTCATATTTTATAGAAAAAGATTGTTCAGAAAAACAAATTATTGAAGTTATTGATTTTTTAAACAATGATCCGGATACCAATGGCATTTTAATCCAGCTTCCTCTGCCAGAAAAATTCAACACTGATAAAATAATCAAATCAATTGCTCCGGCTAAAGATGTTGACGGGTTTCATCCGCAAACAAAAGTCACTTCACCCAATGTTTTAGGCATTATTGAATTGATTAAATCAACCGGCGTTAATCTTAAAAACCAAAAAATTACTATTTTAAGCAATTCAAAAAAATTCGCAGAACCTTTTAAAAAATTACTGCCTCAATCTAAAATTTCTCATTTAAAACCTCAAATCTCAAATCTCAAAACTCAAACTCAAAAAGCTGATATATTAATAGTAGCGATTGGTAAGCCTAAATTTATTAAGCCTTCAATGATTAAAAAAAACGCTATTTTAATTGATGTTGGCATTAACAAGGTTAAAGGTAAAACAATTGGTGATATTGATCTGGCTTGTGATAAAATTGCGACCTGGCGTTCGCCAGTACCAGGAGGTGTCGGACCCATGACATTGGCTATGCTCTTGCAAAATCTGGTCAAATTGGTAAAGTAACAAAAAAGGAGGGCAATAAATGCACATAATCGGAATTATCGAGTTAGTATTTTTTGCAAACAAGTTTGTCAACCTAGTGCTGGAAGGCGATGGAATCCTTTGTGGAGACTAAAAGGA
>Ga0209498_1001150_pt1 | contig 16243 bp, 14 predicted proteins | sample WalLakDeSediment_FD_184131 | JGI IMG/M metagenome (GOLD analysis project Ga0209498, IMG submission 184131) | Lake sediment microbial communities from Walker lake, Nevada to study Microbial Dark Matter (Phase II) - Walker Lake 11/02/13 Deep... | ecosystem: Environmental > Aquatic > Freshwater >... | reverse complement strand
TTAACTTGCTGCAGGACCAGCGGGGTTCGGGCGAAGTGCTGATTCGTCCGGAGCCGCTGGCCACGGAAGAGACGCTGGTTGATAGCTACTTGCTGGCGATGAAGGCGGAGTTGGCGACGCAGTTTGACGCGCGCGCCGTGCGGCAGGCGCTGCCGGCGGCCCGCTGCCTTTACGTGTTGCAGAGTTGGTTCGGCTATTTTGCGACCTGGTTCAACCAGATGCCCGACAAATACATCTGGCAGCGCGCCAACCGCATGAGCGACGCCGAGCTGATCGGGACGGCGCTGCAGTCGATGGTTGGGTATCGGCCGTATCTGGCCGAGGTCTTCAGCCGTTTCCTCCAGTCCTACCGCATGCTGTAACGCGCGCAACGCGCGCCCCATATCGCGCGTATTGTCAGGCGGCAGGTAGCGCCTTCGTTAAACTATCCTATACCTATGTAAAGAGGTCTGCATGTTGGGCGTCGCGCTTGAATCAATTACATTTGGACTGGCTGTCGCCGGCCTGGTCGTGGGGCTCGTCGGCACGATTATTCCGCTGGTACCCGGAACGCTGCTCGCCTGGCTGGTGGTGTTGCTCTACGGCCTGGCGACCGATTTCAGCAGCATTAGCATGACAGCCTTTGTGGTGATAACCCTGATCGCGCTGGTAACCGGCACGGCCGATATCTGGATGCCGCTGCTGGGTTCGCGCAAGACGGGCGCCGGGGGGCGTTCCATGGTGTATGGCGTCATCGGCGCTATTGTGGGGACCTTTGCCCTGCCGCTGCTGGGCACGATCATCGGCTACGCGCTTGGTATCCTGCTGGGCGAATTTCAGACGCACCGTGATTGGAACCTGGCCTTTAAGTCCAGCCTGGGCGGCATCGCGGGCTGGGGGCTGGCAACGGCCGTGCAGCTTGGCGGCGCTCTGCTCATCCTGATCATTTTTGTCGTGCAGGTTCTATTTCTCGCCTGACGCATCCCGAATTTGGAATGACCTCATGAACATCGACACGATTCAAACCCTGGCGATTTATCTGTTAATGGCAATGGGCGTCAGCCTGCTGTTGGCCGTTGTGTTATTGCTCCTCTTTGTGCGCCGTCTGCGCCGGATCAAGATTCCCGCCGGCGCCGGCTTCAGCGAAACGCTGCGCCACACCCCGTTCATCCTGGCGCTGATCATCGATCTGCTGGACTTTGCGCTGGATTTTTTGGCCGCGCCTTTTGCCTGGGTCTTGCTGGATCGGCTGGGCTTTAAGGGTCTACGCGGCGTTTCGGTTGTGCAGGCCCTCATACCCTTCACCCAACCTGTGCCGGTCATGACCCTTTCCTGGATTTTCGTGCGCCTGTTTGGGGCGCGGCTGCAAACTGACTGAAGCTGGGGCTGGAGCTACTCTCACTGCCAGGGCGAATGAAGCTGTTTTATTATGATCATCATGATTTTCCCTTGCCGGAACCCCATCGTTTTCCGGCAATTAAGTATCGCCTGCTGCGCGAGCGTATCCAGGCGTCAGCCCTGATCTCCTCGAATGACCTTATTCCCGGCCCGGCTGCCGTTTATGACCAACTGCGCCGCGCGCACACGGCCGATTATCTGCACCGCCTGCACCACGGCCTGCTTACGCGCGCGGAAATTAGCCGTACAGGGCTGCCCTGGTCGCCGGAGTTGGTTACGCGCGTGCAGCACACCGTGGGCGCGACCATTGCCGCCTGCCGCACGGCGCTGCGCGACGGTATTGGGGTGAGTCTGGGCGGCGGCACGCACCACGCCTGTAGCGATCATGGGCAGGGCTACTGCCTCTACAACGATGCGGCCGTGGCGGCGCGCGTGATGCAGGCGGAAGGGCGCGTGCGGCGCGTGGCGGTGATTGATTGTGACGTGCATCAGGGCAACGGCACGGCCGAAATCACCGCCGCCGACCCCACCATCTTCACCTTTTCAATCCACGCCGCGAAAAATTTCCCCTTCCGCAAGATCCCCGGTGACCTGGACATTGGCCTGCCGGATGGGACGAGGGATGGGGTTTATTTGGAGCTGTTGGAAACGGCCGTGGAGCGCGTCTTCATCCTTGCCCAACCCGACCTCGTCATCTACCTCGCGGGCGCCGATCCGCACGTGGACGACAAGTTGGGCCGCCTGGCGCTAACCACCGCCGGCCTGGCCGCCCGCGACCGCCTGGTGCTGGGGCTGTGCCGCGCCGCCGGCGTCCCGGTCGCTGTCACCATGGCCGGCGGCTACAGCGACCCCATTACCACTACTGTTGACCTCTACTTCCAGACCGTCCAAATTGCGGCTGAATTGGCGCGTTGAATGCTTGGAGGCTGCTGCGCCATAAGGTAAGCCAGCGCCGCCAAGTGGTGAACCGCCCGGCTCAAATAACGAAGCCCTGCGGGCTAGCGAAAATAATCAGCAATTCCGTTGGCGATGGCGTGGGGTTCGGCAGGCACGTCCGAGTTGCACAGCACGACAACGCCGAGCTGTTCCGGTCGAAAGTAAATCAGCGAGCTGGCAAAGCCGATCATGCCGCCGTTGTGGCCGGTAAAAGTGCGCCCTTTGTAGTCTACCAGGAACCAGCCTAAACCGGAGCTGAAGTGCAGCCGGCGCTCGTTGCGCTCGCGCGAGGGGTGGGGAGTCCACATCAGCTCCTGTGTGGCTTCTGAAACAACCTGGCCGTTGCCCAGGCTGAGTATCCAGCGCGCCAGGTCGCGCACGCTGGAGAGCAGCACGCCGGCTGAAAAGGCGCCGGATGGGCTGTAATATTCTGCGTTCTTGAGCCGCTCATCTTGCCAGGTGTAGCCCGCGGCGCGCCCGGACACGATGGCGTATGGATCGTTGACGCGCGTGGCGCCCATGTCCAGCGGCGTAAAAATGTGGTCGGTCAGGAAGTCGCCATAGCGTTGCCCGCTGACCTGTTCGATAAGCAGCCCCAGCAGGTAGTAGCCGGTGTTGTCGTACTGCCAGCGCGCGCCGGGCGCGAAGTCGAGCGGCCGCTGGGCTACCAGGTCCAAAATTGCTTCTCGCGCCACGTCCAGGCGCGTGGTCTCCCAGTAGGCGGCCACGCTGGTGTAGTTGGGCAGACCGGATTGGTGCGTCAAAATTTGGCGCAGCGTGATAGGCTGCCAGGCAGGCGGCAGGTCGACCAGGTAGGCGCCAAGCGGGTCGTCGAGCGCCAGGCTTTGTTGTTCGACGAGGATGAGAACGGCCGTTGCCGTAAACAGCTTGGTAATCGACGCAATGCTGTACACGGAATCGGCCGTGGCCGGCGCTGATAACTCTACATTCGCCAGCCCGTAACCGGCCAGCAGCACGGCTTCTCCATTCCGCACCACCCCCACCGACATGCCCGGAATGTGGCGCTTCCCCATCTCGGCTTGAATGAAGGTGTCCAAATCCATTAGCTTGCACCCACCCAGGCCAGCAGCGGGCGCACGTCCTGCCAACCATACCCTATTTCCAGCAGGTCTACGCCCCCTATCCGAATCATCTGTTCTCTGACCGGATGGCCGCCCAGCGCGGCGTAGAAGCGGCGCGCCGGATTGGCTTCCAACACCCAAATCAACAGCGTATCCAGCTCCGTGGCCAGCAGGTGCGCGGCCGCAGCCCCAACCAGCCGGCGGCCAATTCCTTGCCGTTGATGGCTTTGCAGCAGGTAGATCGCCAAAATCTCGCCTTTGTAAAGCGGATCGCCGGCGCGCTCGCGGCCGGCGGCGGCAAAGCCTACCACCCGCTCGCCGTCCACGGCCACGAAGACCTGCTGGGGCGGCTGCACGTTCGCCAGCACGCGCTGCCAGTAGCGCGCGCGCTGCGCTACAGAAAGCTGCCTGAGCACGGCGTCGGGCACAATGCCGGCGTAGGTGGTGCGCCAGCTGGCGACGTGGACGATGGCGATGGCATGGGCGTCGGCCGGCGTCGCGGCGCGAATCCGGACGCCGGGATGTGCGGTCTGGGCGGCGGCGTGCGTTTCTGCGTGGTCCATCGAAAAAATAACAAAAAGGGGCGACGGCCGTCGCCCCTTGCGTTAGCTGCGTCAGGCACAGCCCCTTACGACGCCTTGCCCATGGCCTCGAGGACGATTTCGGCCACGTCTTTTACCTGCATCGCCTCACCATGCTCGCGATTGGCGTCGGACATCATTGTCTGGCAGAAGGGGCAGCCCACGGCCAGGACGCGCGCGCCGGTTGCCTGCGCCTGCTCAAAGCGCTCAATGTTGACCGCTTTGGTCCCGTGTTCCTCTTCCTTCCAATATTGGGCCCCGCCGGCGCCGCAGCAGAAGGAATTCTTGCCGTGGCGCTGCATTTCCGCCAGCGCGGCCCCGGTGCGCGTGAGCGCGGTGCGCGGCGCCTCCAGGACGTCGTTGTGGCGGCCCAGGTAGCAGGGGTCGTGGAAGGTGATCTGGTCGGAGAGACGGCCGTTGAGCCGCAGCTTGCCTTTCCCCACCAGATCCGCAATCATCTGCGTGTGGTGGAAGACGGTGTAGTTGCCGCCCAACTCTTGATACTCTTTCCCGATGGTTGTGAAGCAGTGCGGGCAGCTTGTAACGATCTTCTTGGTGTTGGCCCCGGCGCCGTTGAGCGTCTCGATATTGGCCTGCGCCATCTCCCAGAAAAGGTACTCGTTGCCCGCGCGCCGCGCCGAGTCGCCTGTGCACATCTCCGCGTCCCCCAGCACCGCAAAGCTCACGCCCGCCGCGTGCAAAATCGTCGCCAGCGCGCGCACCGTCCGCTGCGCATCCGGGTTGAATGCGCCCGCGCAGCCTACCCACAGCAAATATTCGTAGTCCGGGTTCTCTTCCACCGTCGGCACGTCGAAGTCGAGCGGCTTCGTCCACTCCATGCGGCTTTCCGTGGACTGCCACGGATTGGCCGCGCGCTCCATCCCCACAAACGCAACCTTAAGCTGTTCAGGGAAAGCGCTCGCCATCAACACCTGGTCGCGGCGAATGTCCATAATATCCAGCATGGGCGTATTGCCCACCGGGCAAACGTCGATGCAGTGGCCGCAGGCGGTGCAGGCCCACACGGCGCTCTCGCTGATGGCGTATTCCATCAGCGGCAGCTTATCGTCGGCGCCGTCGGCCAGCGCCTGCATGTTTTCACGGATGTAGTAGCGCTTGTTGATCTCCAGCGCCGCCGGCGAAAGCTCTTTGCCGGTGTAGTAGGCCGGGCAGACTTCCTGGCAGCGATTGCACATGATGCAGGCGAAGGCGTCGAAGATCTGGGTCTGCTCCAGGTCGGTGAGTTTGGCGGCGCCGAACTGCTCCACGCTTTCGTCCTCGAAATTGAGCGTAAACATCTGGCCCAGGTAGTTGCGGTTGGGCTGGGTCATGAAGTTCAGCGGCCCCATGAAGAGGTGGGCGTGCTTGGTGTAGGGGAAGTAGGGCAGGAAGAGTAGGATCAGGCCCACGGCAATCCAGAAGCTGACGTGCCAGCCGAAGGTCAGCGCAAAGGGTGAAAGGTTGACAAACAGGCTGCCGGCGATCAGGCTGCCGAACGGCTGCCACGGGTCGCTGCCGTGCTGCGCCACCAGGAAAGAGGCGCCCAGCAGCCGGAAGCCCACGTGGAGCAAAATGAACAGCCCTACGACGAGCGAGTCGCGCGAGATGCCGCCCTCGCGCACCCTGGGTAGGAGCATGACGTTCTCTCGCGTGGTGAGGGCCGGGTCTTTGGCCGCGAAGCGCCGCAGCAGAAAATAGATCACGCCGACGAGCACGAGCACGCTGAAAACGTCGGCCAGCAGCCGGTAGACGTTGCCTATAATGTTACCCGGCAAAAAGTGGAAGCCGGGAATGAGCGCTTCCATTACGTCAAGGACGTTGACGAGGCCGTAAAAGATAAACCCATAGGCCACGCCGTAGTGGAAGATGGAGGCGGTTTTGCGGTGGCGAATGATTCTGCCCTGCGAGAACAGGGCCACAATGCCGGTCATGATCTGCCTGGGCAAATCCTCCAGCCGCAGTTTACCCTGGCCACGGCCGATGATCGTCGCCATCATTTTGAAAGTGGTGTAGGTGGCCATGGCGCTGATGGCGACCAGAAGTACAAACAAGACCTTTTCGGTTGTCGTTAACATTGTTCCCTCTGCTTGTGAATTGCCGTTCCCAGGGCGCAATCATTCCCGCGCCGCTGGATCGCGTTGGGCAGCGTCAGTCAGCCTGACGGCCGTATTTCCTCCCCATTATAAACGGCCAGCTATGACGCAGCGCATGACAAAAATAATCAGCATTACATGACGAATATAATGGTTTTAGGATGACCAGGCTGAAGAGAGGCGTTGATCTTGCCTTATGTTTCGTTTGCTATACTGACAACGGGCATAATCTGACATTTTTACCAGAGGCGGCGCGGTCAGAGACCGGCCGCAGCCAGTATAAACGTAAACGCTCACTCCTGGAGGCGCCAGGCGCTTCACGAATAGCATCTTTCATCGGTCTCGCCTGGGAGAAAATGGCTGGCGCCTGAACGTCTACATCTAAACTGCTCATGTATAGGGACGATGCGGCGGATGAAAGCTATTGCCAGGCCTTACTCTCTGCTATACTTGTGCGCATGGAACCAACGCATATCCGAAATTTTTGTATTATTGCTCACATCGATCACGGCAAATCGACCCTGGCCGACCGTTTGCTGCAGGCCACCGGTACCATCTCCGAGCGCGAAATGCAGGAGCAGGTGCTGGACACGATGGACCTGGAGCGTGAAAAGGGGGTCACGATTAAGGCATCGGCCGTACGCATGACTTACCGGGCGCAGGACGGTACGGCCTACGAGATGAACCTGATCGACACGCCCGGACACGTCGACTTTGGCTACGAGGTCAGCCGGGCGCTGCAAAGCTGCGAGGGCGCGATTCTGGTGGTGGACGCGACGCAGGGCATTGAGGCCCAGACGCTGGCCAACCTCTACCTGGCGCTGGAGGCCGACCTGGAGCTGGTGCCGGTGATCAACAAGATTGACCTGCCGGCCGCCGCGCCGGAGGACGTGGCCGAGGAGATCGAGCAGCTTATCGGGATTCCGGCCGAGGACGTGATTTTCATCAGCGCCAAGACGGGGATGGGGGTGGAACGCGTGCTGGAGGCCGTGGTGGCGCGCATTCACCCGCCTGAAGATCGCGCGGAACGGCCGTTGCGCGCGCTCGTCTTTGATTCCCACTACGACTCCTACAAAGGCGTCATCGCTTACGTGCGCGTCTTTGACGGCGAAATCCGCAAGGGCCAGGCCATCAAAATGATGGCCACCGGCGTGGAGGCCGAGCCGCTCGAACTAGGCATCTTCAGCCCACGCATGAAGCCGGTCAATGTCCTCACCGCCGGCGAAGTCGGCTACATTGCCACCGGGTTAAAAACCGTCCAGGAATGCCGCGTCGGCGACACCATTACCGCCCTGGGCCGTCTCGCCCAAGAGCCGCTGCCGGGCTATGCGCCCGCCAAACCGATGGTCTTCGCCGGTTTTTACCCCGCCGACGGGGAAGATTATGCGCTGCTTAAGGAAGCTCTGGAGCGCCTGCAGCTTAACGACGCCGCGCTCATCTTCGAGCCGGAAACCTCCGACGCGCTCAACTTCGGCTTTCGCTGCGGCTTCCTGGGGCTCTTCCACATGGAAATTATCCAGGAGCGGCTGGAGCGCGAATATGATTTAGACCTGGTGGCCACGGCGCCCAGCGTGCGCTACGAAGTGGTCATGGCCGGCAGCGGCGAGGTGCAAATTATCGACAGCCCCTCCGATCTGCCGGACGAGAGCGTCATTGAGGAGATCCGCGAGCCGTGGATGCACGTCCAAATTTTTACCCCCGAAACCTATTACGGCGTGGTAATGGAGCTGGCCATGGGGCGGCGCGGCGAGTTTTTGGGCCAGGAATACCCGGCGCCTGGCCGCGTCGTGCTCAAATATGATCTGCCCCTGGCCGAAATCATCGTGGACTTTTACGACAAGCTCAAGAGCAGCACACGCGGCTACGCTTCCATGGATTATGAATTTGCCGGCTATCGCGCGTCGGACCTGGTGAAGCTGGACGTGCTGGTCAACAAACAGCCGGTAGACGCGCTGGCGATGATTGTGCACCGCGACGGCGCTTTCCGGCGCGGCCAAAAGCTCGTCACCCAGCTTAAAAAGGAAATTCCGCGCCAGTTGTTCGAGGTGCCCATCCAGGCCGCCGTGGGCAAGCGGGTCATTAGCCGCGCCACGGTTAAGGCGCTGCGCAAGGACGTGCTGGCCAAATGTTACGGGGGCGACATCACGCGTAAGCGTAAGCTGCTCGAAAAACAGAAGAAGGGTAAAAAGCGCATGAAGATGATCGGCAACGTCGAAGTGCCCCAGGAAGCCTTTATGGCAGTGCTTAAACTGAGCGATGATTAAACACGTGCACAGCAATGAAGGCGCCTGGCGTCATCCATGCTGAGCGAACCCGATTCTTTTTGGCATTAGGTTCTTCTCGCAGTATAATCCAGTTCCGGCTTGAAGGTACGACGTATTCGGCACGGCGGCCCGCAGGCTGGAGAATTCATTCACAACAGTTGGAGGATAAAATGCCCTTAGAATTGGCAGAGAAAGCCGATCTGATCGAGCAGTTCGCGGCGCACGAAGGCGACACAGGCTCGCCCGAGGTGCAGATCGCAATTTTTGATAAACGCATCAAGCAGTTGCAGGGGCACCTGGCGATGCACAAGCACGATGAGAGTTCCCGTCGGGGTCTGCTCAAGCTGGTCGGCAAGCGGCGGCGCTTATTGGCCTACTTGCGCAAACGTCACCCGGAACGCTACCGTGAAATCCTGGCGCGCCTGAATTTGCGTCGTTAAAAGTGAGATAGGGTGTGGGGGCGAAGTCAGCTTCGCCCCCGCTTTTTTGGGGCACAACGGGATGGATTAGGAATTGGGAATTGCTGCGCACCCTGGCGTCCCAGAGTGCGCGTCAACTCCCAGTCCCTAACCCATTTTGCTCCAAAGTATTATCTGCGTGATTTAAGCGCATATCTAAATTTGTGTTTGTCCACTCTTGGCAAAACCTGGCCAATGATTTGGGCGGTGTGCGTTTCTGAAAAGAGGCCCACGCGCCCGGTTCGGCTTGCGTGCATGTCGGGACAAATATGACGGAACCAACAAAGAGGAAAAACAAAAATTATGTTACCTGAATCAACGTTCAAAACAACTATTAGCGGAAAAGAGATTATTGTCGCGACCGGTAAGCTGGCCGAGCAGGCCGGCGGCGCCGTGACGGTGCGCATGGGTGATTCCGTGCTGCTGGCGACGGCAACGATGTCGCGCACGGCGCGCGAAGGGCTGGATTTCTTCCCCCTGAGCGTGGAGTTTGAAGAGAAGATGTACGCGGCGGGCCGCATTCCCGGCAGCTTTTTCCGGCGCGAGGGACGACCGACGACTGAAGCGATTTTGACGGCCCGTTTGACGGATCGGCCGTTACGGCCGTTGTTCCCCGACGGCATGCGCAATGAAGTGCAGGTCATCATCACCACCCTCTCTTCCGACAGCGTCCATTACCTGGACGTCATGGCCGTCAACGCCGCCAGCATGGCCCTGACTATTTCCGACATCCCCTGGAACGGGCCCATCGGCGCGGTGCGCGTGGGCTACGTTGACGGCCAGCTTGTGGCCTCCCCCACCATTCCCGAAATGGAGAACAGCACGCTCGACCTGCGCCTGGCCGCTACCCGCGACGCCATCATCATGGTGGAAGCGGGCGCGAATGAAGTTACCGAAGACGTTATGGTAGAAGCGTTAGCCTTTGGCCATGCGGCCGTGCAGCCGTTGATCGATTTGCAAGAAGAGATGCGCGCGGCCGTGGGCAAAGAGAAACGCCTGGGCATTTTTGAAAGCGTCAATCCGGAGCTGCAGGCGCTGGTCAAAACGCGCATTGGCCGCCGGATTTATGACATTGTGGTTGCCAATACCGATCGCCATGCGCTGAACGAGGCCATGGACGTGCTGCGCGAAGAAATTGTCAACGGCTTTATAGAGGAAGACCCGGCAATTGATCCCAAGGCTGTGCGCGGCGTGATTTCCGACGAGCTAAAATACGCTGTGCGCCAGCGCATTTTGTACGATGGGGTTCGCACTGACGGCCGTGACTACACCACCATTCGCGACCTCTCTTGCGAAACCGGTCTCAGCCCGCGCGCCCATGGGTCAGGGCTCTTCCGCCGCGGCGAAACCCAGGTGCTCTCGATCGTTGCCCTGGGCACGCCGCGCGAGGCGCAGAAATTGGACAGCCTCTCGCCGGAGGAGTCGCGCCGCTACATGCACCATTACAACTTCCCGCCCTTTTCGACCGGCGAGACCTGGATGCTGCGCGGCCCCAAACGGCGTGAAATCGGCCACGGCGCGCTGGCCGAAAACGCACTGCTGCCGATGATTCCGGCCGAAGACGAATTCCCGTACACCATTCGCGTGGTGTCGGAGGTGCTCTCTTCTAATGGCAGCACCAGCCAGGCCAGCGTGTGCGCCTCAACCCTGGCGCTGATGGATTGCGGCGTGCCGATCAAGAAGCCGGTCGCCGGTATCGCCATGGGCCTGGTGAGCGATGGGCAGCGCCACGCCGTGCTGACCGACATCCAGGGCATGGAAGATCACCTGGGCGACATGGACTTCAAGGTGGCCGGCACGGCCGATGGCATCACCGCGCTGCAGATGGACATCAAACTCACCGGCCTGTCCCAGGAGATCATGGCGCAGGCGTTGGAGCAGGCGCGCCAGGCGCGTGTGCAGATTTTGAATGTGATGCTGCAGACGATTAGCGAACCGCGCAAGCAGCTCAGCCCGTTTGCGCCGCGCATGTTGACCATCCACATAGACCCCGACAAGATTGGCGCGGTCATCGGCAAGGGCGGCGCAACCATTCGCGGCCTGGAGGAAGAGTTCGAGGTCTCGGTAGATATTCAGGAAGACGGCACAGTCTTTGTGGCCGGCGTGGATGGCGACAAGGCCGAGGCGGCGTTGGTGCGCATCCAGGCGCTGACGCGCAGCCCCGAGATGGGTGAGATCTTCACGGGTAGAGTGGTGCGCATTACCGACTTCGGCGCCTTTGTGGAATACGCGCCCGGCGTGGACGGTATGGTGCACATTTCACAAATCTCGACCGAGCACGTGCGCAGCGTTGAAGACGCCGTGCGCATGGGTGACGAAGTGATGGTGATGATCACCGACGTAAGCCCGGACGGCAAGATCCGTCTTTCGCGGCAGGCCGTGCTGGAAGGCTGGACGTTGGAAGAGGCGCGCGAGGCCGATGCGCCGCGCGGCGGCCGTGGCGGGAGCGGCGGCCGTGGTGGTCGCGGCGGGCGTGATGGCGGCAGCCGTGGCGGCGGCCAGGATCGCCGGCGCTAGACCATAGCGCTATCTGCGAAAAACAAAACAACCCCCGGCGCCTGGACAGGCGCCGGGGGTTGTTGGTTTTTTGGCGCTGCTCCGCAGCTCATGACTCGCGCGACCAGCCCATCGCCAGCGCCTGGTCCAGATCCGCCGGGTCGATCTGGACGCGGTAGTGGGCGCTGGTGGGGGCGCCACACACGGCCGTTACCATCAAATTCGTCACTTCAGACGCCAGCACCGTGATCCCGGCCCTGGTTAACGTCTCGACCGTCTCGTCCAGGTCGGCGTAGCCGGGCTGGGTTTCGTCTTCACACTGGATGCCAAGCGGACGCAAAATCCACACGCCGTCGCCGGGGTAGGCGCTTTGCCCTGGCGTGACAGCCGGCTGCTGCGCCGGATAGCCCGGCGCGGCGGGGGCGTCGAGGGGCGGCGTGGCCGGGTAGCCTTCTTGGGGTTGGGGAGGAACGGCCGTTTCTGGGGCAGGCTGCAAAGCGCCGCCGTCATTGTCATCCGGAGTGGACGCGGCCGGTGGGGCGGCGGTCGGCGTGCAGGCGGCCAGGATCACCAGCGCCACAGCCAGGATGGCCGGCACAGATCTCAACTTTTTAAACGGAAATAGTTGCATATCATTTGCTCCTTCTGTTCATAGAACGATTCGTAAGCATTGTACCCTTTACCACCCTTACGTGGTAGAATGCCCGCGATTTATACGAGGAGAGAACTCATGCGACGATTAGTTTTCCTGCTGTTTTTATTGTTATTGGCCGCCTGCGGGGCGGCCGAGGCGCCGCAGGATGCGGCCCCACAGACCGAAGAGGCGATGACGGCGGAAGGTGGGCCGAGCGGCGCAGCCGTCAAGGCTGAGGCCGGATTTACGCCGGCCACCACGGCCGCCGCAGCCGGCGTCGTGCGCTCACAGGATTGGACCAAAGGCGCGCCCGACGCGGTTATTACCATTATTGAGTATGGCGACTTTCAGTGACCGGGCTGCGCCGCTTTTGCTCCCGTGCTGGAGCAAGTCGTAGCTGCTCATCCGGATGACGTGCGAATTGTGTACCGTCACTTTCCGCTGAATCAGATTCATCCCAACGCCCAGAAAGCCGCCGAAGCGTCTGAGGCGGCCGGCGCCCAGGGCGCCTTCTGGGCGTACCATGACGCGCTCTATGCGCAGCAGGCCGCCTGGTCACGGTTGGACCGGGCGGAAGCGCGCCAATATTTTATCGATCTGGCAACCGAATTAGGCCTGGCTGCAGACCGCTTTACGGCCGAATTAGACGGTGACGTCTACGCGGCCTACGTCGCGGCGCAGGAGCAAGAAGCCATTAACCTGGGGCTACCCGGCACGCCCGCCGCCATTGTCGACGGCCAGCTTGTAGCCGGCAATAGCCTGCCGTTTGATTTTGCCGTATGGGATGCCTTTGTAACCTCGACCGTGGCCGTGCAGGCGCTGGCGGAACGGCAGTACGCCGCCCCGCCGCCCATGCAGTTAACGGATGGCGTTGCCTATCTTGCCCGCATCCAGATGGAGAATGGGGCCGAATTTGTGATCGAGCTCTTCCCGGACTCCGCGCCGCAAACGGTCAACAGCTTTATCTTTCTGGCGCGTGAAGGGTGGTTTGACGGCGTGACTTTCCACCGCGTGCTGCCTGACTTTGTGGCGCAGACGGGCGACCCCAGCGCCACCGGCCAGGGCGGGCCCGGCTATACGATTCCCAACGAGATTGATCCGGCGCTTTCGCACAACCGCGCGGGCATGGTGGCCATGGCCAACGCCGGGCCGGACACCAACGGCAGCCAGTGGTACGTGACGCTTGGCGACGTCAGCCGGCTGGACGGCGGCTACACGATCTTTGGGCAGGTCGTTTCCGGGCTGGACGTGGTGCAGGCGATTACGCCGCGCGATCCGGCGCGCGATCCGCAGGCGCCGCCGGGCGATCGGATCAAGACGGTGACGATTGAGGAAGGTCGCTAGCACAGGTGGAGCGATGAAACCGCGCTCCACGCCAGGCTGCCATCCATGCTGCGCGACGGGATGGATGGCGCATTTGAGAATGGCATGAAACAACAGGCTTGGGCAACAATGAGTTTTATTCTACTGCTGGCGCTGGCCGGACTGGCCTGCGGTGTGCCGGAGTTTATCGCCACGCCCACGCCGCAGCCCTCCCCCACGCCGCTGGGGGACACCCTTTCCTTTATCGCGCCGGCCTACGCGGTGACGCTGCAGCCGGGTGATCGAGTGCCGGGCACGCAGCTTTGGTACGTGGGCCGCAGCGGCGACGCCTACGAGGTGCGCATCGACGGCTTGTCTGCGCTCAAGCGCACCGGGGACTCATTTATCTGGAGCGGAGTCCTGGCGCCGTCCGTTTACGCGAACTACAATTTGCGGCTGACGACCTCTGTTTTAGGCAACCTGCCGGTCGCTGGCCCGGTGGAGTTGGTCGTGCTGAGCCCGCAGCCGGTCGAACTGCCCGCGGGCGCGACGGTAAACCCGATTCTGCGTTACGACAACATCGTCATTAATTACCAGGTGCCGTTAGGGCGCTCGGTACCCGGCACGACCCTGGTTTACGAAGGCGTGACGCAGCTTGGCGAAGGGACCCAGGTCAGCCGCCTGGCCCGTTTCAGCGGGATCACCGGCTATCCTTACCTGGCCGCGGGGGATTCGCTGGTGTGGAACGGCCGTTTACGCGACAACGTCGTCGTGCGCTACAGCCTGCGCGCCATCACCATCGACGATGACATCGTGCGCCTGACGGGGATCGCATCGCTGCTGATTACGGAGTAGTTCACATGTCCCATCCAACTTTTCCGCGTCCGCGCGAACCGCTGGTCGCGAATAACGCCTTCCGCGGCCGCACCTACCAGCAGGTTCCGATTCCCTCTTTTCAGGAGGCGCGCGCGCGGCTGCCGGAGCCGGTGCTGCCGGAGAACCCGGAGTGGGTGGAGATGTATTGGCGCGCCTGGGAAATGGCCTGGAGCAATCTGCATCCGCCGCGACCCGGCAGCGGTTTTGTGGCTAACTACATTGATCCGACGTTCAATCGCCACACGTTCATGTGGGATAGCGCGTTTATGGTGCAGTTTGGCGTTTACGGCCGGCGCGCCTTTGACTTCATCGGCGCGCTCAACAATTTTTACGCCAAACAGCACGACGATGGCTTCATCTGCCGCGAAATTAGCCTGGATACCGGGCGCAACTTCTTTCACCCCTTTGATCCGGACGCCACGGGTCCCAACGTTCTGGCCTGGGCCGAGTGGCGCTACTATCGCATTTCCGGCGATGAGGCACGCCTACAGCAGATATTTTGGCCGCTGTTGGCTTTCCAGCGCTGGTGCCGGGCTAACCGCACCTGGCCCGACGGCCTTTACTGGGCCACGGGCCTGAGCAGCGGCATGGACAACCAGCCGCGCGTGCCCAACAGCAAGCGCCACCACCGCCACTGGTCGTGGGTGGACGCCAGCATGCAGGCGGCGCTGAACTGCGCCATTTTGGAGCGCATCGGCCTGCTGCTGGGCGAAGAGAAGCTGGCGGCCGAACTGGCGGCCGAGCGGCAGACGCTGGTCCGGCTCATTAACGCCAGGCTGTGGAACCCGGCCGCTAATTTCTATCAGGACGTTGACCCCCAGGGGCGGCACAGCGCCGTGAAAAGTATTGGGGCGTATTGGGGACTGCTGGATCAAGACCTGGTCCCTAAGGAGCGGGTGGAGCCGTTTATCCAACACCTGCGCGATAGCTGGGCCTTTAAGCTGCCGCACCGCATCCCCAGCCAGTCGGCCGACAGCGAGGGCTACAACGCGTCCACGGGCAACTACTGGCGCGGGGCGGTCTGGGCGCCGACTAATTTCATGACGCTCAAGGGGCTGCGTCAGGTGGGCCAGCACGCGCTGGTGCACGAAATTGCGCGCAATCACCTGGAGAACGTCTGCGCCGTCTACCAGCATACCGACACCTTTTGGGAAAATTACGCGCCGGAAACGGCCGCGCCCGGCGATCCGGCCAAACCCGATTTTGTGGGCTGGACCGGCCTGGCGCCGATTGCCGTCTTGCTTGAGGACGTGCTTGGCTTGTGGGTGGATTGGCCGCTGCGGCGCGCAATCTGGCACCGCTACCTGGGGACGGATGGCCATTATGGCGTACATAATTACCCGCTGGGGCCGGACGGCACGCTAAACCTGCTGGGCGATGGGGAAAAGGTGGTGGTGACGACCGACACGCCCTTTACGCTAATGATTCGCGACCGGACGCAGGCGCTGCAAACGGCCGTTCCCGTTGGTACCACAACCATTGACCTGACCTGAGTGCGCGCATGCTTGAGGTGATCGTGGCCACCCTAAACGTGCACGGCCGCGCCGATCGCTGGCTGGCGCGCCGCCATCTGCTGGCCGCCCAGATTGTGGATGCCCAACCCGACCTGGTCGCGCTGCAAGAAGTCTCGCTCCCGATCCGGCAGGGGCACTGGCTGCGCAACCAGGTCAACTTTCGGCTCAGCGGTTCGGCCCGCGGCCCCTACCGGCTGGTCTACCAGCGGCGCCGGCATCTGGTTGCTGGTTATCTCCAGGGGGTGGCCGTTTTGAGCAAATGGCCCATCATTTACCAAGACAGCCTGGCGCTAGGCCACGGCGGCTGCGTGGCGCTGCGCGTGAACGTGCGGCTTTCTACGCACCAGACGCTGGATTTTGTGACGACGCAGCTAGTTCACGCGCCCTATGCGCGCGAGGCGCGCGAGGAGCAGGCGCTGAAGCTGCTGGGCTGGTTGAGCAGCCTGCGGCGCGTGCCGCTGCAGGTTGTGGCCGGCGATTTTAATGAAGGGCCCCAGGGACTGGCGATTCACAAAATGCGGCAGGCGTTTCGCTCCGCCTATGCCGCGGCCAACGGCCGTGAGCCCCTGGCCACCTATCCCACCGCTCTGCGCGGGGGCGTCGCCGAGCCCTCCGCCTGCCTGGATTACA
>Ga0209498_1001149_pt1 | contig 16248 bp, 11 predicted proteins | sample WalLakDeSediment_FD_184131 | JGI IMG/M metagenome (GOLD analysis project Ga0209498, IMG submission 184131) | Lake sediment microbial communities from Walker lake, Nevada to study Microbial Dark Matter (Phase II) - Walker Lake 11/02/13 Deep... | ecosystem: Environmental > Aquatic > Freshwater >... | reverse complement strand
GTCGGCCGGCAGCGGCGGTACCATGGGGGTTCGCAAGGAGGTCCTCGATGTCCACCCCCATCCCATCTGGTCCTTCGGCTCCGGAGGCGTCCCGCACGCGTCCGGTCTGGCCCTACCTGCTGATCGGCGCCGGGGTCCTGCTGCTCGCGTCGAACCTCGGCTGGCTCGGTGTCGGCCTGCTCGGCCGCTTGCTGTCGCTGTGGCCGGTGGCGCTGATCGCCGTCGGTGCCGACCTGCTCACCGGCGGCCGATACCGCCGCCCGGTCATCGCCGTTGCCGCGATCGTCGCCGTGGTGTGGGCCTTCACTGGCGTCGGCGGCCGCGGCGAGCGCGTCGACGTCGCCCATGCCCTCGATGGCGCGCGCGCCGGCGAGGTGGTGCTGCGGTTGGGCGTCGGGGACGTGACGATCGACGCGGCCGCGGCCGCCGGCAGCCTGGCCAGCGGCACGATCGATACGGGCCGGGGCGAGACGATCTCCCAGCGTCTGACGCGGGCGGGTGACGTCGCGCGGCTCGAGATCGCGTCGCAGACGTCGGGCCCCACGTCGGTGGGACCGAACGACGTGCGCCGCTGGTCGCTGTCGCTGAGCCGCGCCGTGCCGCTCGACCTGCGGGTGCACGCGGGCGTCGGGCGCAACACGCTCGACCTGCGGGCCGCGACCCTCTCGGGCCTGACCTACGCCGCCGGCGTCGGCGAGACGACCGTCACCCTGCCCGAGCGCGGCGGTTACGACGCCAGCTTCGACCTCGGGGTGGGCGCCACCACCGTGCGCGTCCCGGAGGGCGTCGAGGCGCAGGTGACGGTGCGCAGCGGCCTGGGACGGGTCGCCGTCACCGGCACCTTCTCCCGCGAGGACGACGTCTACACGACGCCGGGGTACGCCGCCGCGGCGCCCGGCGACCGCATCGACCTGACGGTGCGGGGTGGCGTGGGGGCGGTGACCGTTCAGCGGGTGCGTTGAGGCCGTCGCGTGCGGCGCGGATGGAGATCGCGCTACAGCGCCCGGACCGAGCCGCCGTCGACCAGCACCACCGAGCCGCTGACGTAAGCGGCGGCGGGCGAGCAGAGGAAGGCGCCCACCCGGCCGAACTCATCGGGGTCACCCAGGCGTCCCGCGGGCATGGTGGCGACGGACGCGGCCCGCACGGAATCGAAGCTGCGACCCGTGCGCTCGGCGGCCGCCCGGTCGAGTTCGTCGGTGCGTTGGGTAGCGATGCGGCCCGGTGCGATGCCGAGCACCTGCACGTTCTTCGGCCCCAACTCGATCGCGAGCGACTTGGTCAGGCCGGCGAGCGCGGGCCGGTACACGTTCGACAGCAGCAGGTTCGGCAGCGCCTGCTTCACCGACGACGACATCACGGTGAGGACGCGACCGCCGCCAGCCGTCTCGAAGGCCGGTAGCGCCAACCGCACCGAGCGGACCACGCTCATCAGCGTCAGTTCGAAACCGCGCGCCCACTGCGCCTCGCCCAGGTCCGCGAAGCCGCCGGGCGGGGGTCCGCCGGCGTTGTTGACGAGCACGTCGAGGCCGCCCAGCGCCGCGAGGACCGCCTCGAAGAGGGCCTCGAGCGACGCGGCGTCGGCGACGTCGGCGGCGAACGCGTGCACCTCGGCGCCGGTGGCGGCGGTGATGCGCGCCGCGGCGTCCGCGGCGCGATCGGCGTCGCGCGAGCACAGCCCCACGCGGGCGCCCTCGCCGGCGAGCGCCTCCGCGATGGCGAAGCCGAGTCCGCCGCTGGCGGCGGTGACGAGCGCACGCTTGCCGTTCAGTCCCAGGTCCATGCCGCCATCATCGCCCACGAACGACCTCGGGTGCGCGTGCGGCCGCGAACGCGGGCGCACGCAGCCGGATCAGTCGTCGGACAGTTCGATGCGTCCCATGTGCAGCAGCGGCGTGATCTGCTCGGGTGTTCCGGGGCGGGCGAAGAGGTATCCCTGGCCCTGCTCGCAGCCGAGGCTCCGCAGGAACGCGAGCTGCGCGGGGGTCTCGATCCCCTCGGCGATCGCCTCCATGCCGAGGGTGTGCGCCAGCACCACCACGGCCTGCACGATTCCGGCGTCGTGCGGCGTCGCCGTGGGATCGTCCCCCAGATCGACGACGAAGGAGCGGTCGATCTTGAGGGCCGACGCGGGCAGGCGCTTGAGGTAGTTCAGGGACGAGTAGCCGGTCCCGAAGTCGTCGATCGACACGTGGACGCCCAACTCGCGCAGGGCCGCGAGCTTCGCCACGTTCTCCTCGACGTTGCGCATGACGGCCGACTCGGTCAGTTCGAGCTCGAGCCAACGCCCCTCCAGGCCACTGCGCTCGAGGGCGTCCTGCACCTGCGCCACCATGTCGCGTTCCTGCAGCTGCTTGGCCGAGAGGTTGAACGCGACCACCGTGGGGCAGCCCTCGTCGATCCACTGGCGGGCCTGGTGGCAGGCCTGGTCGAGCAGCCGCTGGCCGACGGCGCCGATCAGCCCGGCGTCCTCGGCCACCGAGATGAAGGCGCCGGGGGGCACCCAGCCGCGTTCGGGGTGGGCCCAGCGGGCGAGCGCCTCGACCGAGGTGATGCGACCATCGGTCAGCGACACCCGCGGTTGGTAGTGCAGGCAGAGCTCGTCGCGTTCGAGCGCCTTGCGCAGCTGCGACTCCAGCGCGGCGCGCTCGAGCAGCGCGCGGTTCATGTCGCGCGTGTAGAAGCGGTAGCGGTCCTTGCCGTGGGCCTTGGCCTGGTACATCGCGGTGTCGCCGTGCTGGATGAGCAGGTCCGCGTCGATCGTGTCGTCGGGGAAGCGAACGATGCCGACGCTGGCCGAGACGTGCACCTCGTGGCCGGAGAGGTCGAAAGGCATCCGCAGGACCGATAGCAGCTTCTCGGTCACCCCCTGGACGGCCTCGGCGTCGCGGACCTCCGGCAGCAGGACCACGAACTCGTCGCTGCCGACCCGGGCGACGGTGTCGTCGCCGCGCACGGCCAGCCGCAGGCGCTGGGCGACGGCGCGCAGCAGGTCGTCGCCGATGGCGTGGCCGAGCGTGTCGTTGGTGACCTTGAGGTTGTCGAGGTCGAGGAACAGCGCGGCGCCCCCGCGGCCGCTGCGCACGCTGCGCGCGATGGCCTGCCCCAGCCGGTCGCGCAGCAGCGCTCGGTTCGGCAGGCCTGTCAGCGCGTCGTGGTACGCCATGCGCTCGAGTTCGCGCTCCAGCGCGTGGCGCTTGATCAGCGTCGCGGCCTGTGCCGCGAACGCGGCCGCGAGCTGGTGGGCGGCCGCGTCGAAGGCCTTCGGGTCACGGAAGGCGTCGAGCGTGAGCGTCGCCACCTGCCGACCGTTGAGGTGGATCGGCACGGTGAGCGTGTCGGCGATCGCGTGCGTGGGGCGGCTGGGGTCGCCCATGGGGTCGCGGTCGAACCCCTCGTACCCGTAGGCCGCCGCGAAGCGGTACGCCTCATGCTCGTCGCGCAGCAGCAGCGACGCGGCGTCGGCGCCGGGCGTGGCGCGCACGGCCGCCTCCACCAGGCGCTGGTAGAACGACCCCTCGAAACCCTGGTCGAGCGTCTGTTCGATGAAGCCCATCAGCGTCTCGCGGAAGGTCGCGAGTTGGCCCAGCTGCGCCTCGCGGAGCAGCCGATCGGTGACGTCGAGCAGCGTCACCAGCAGCGCCGGCCGGCCGCCGTGCTCGGTGCGCTCGGAGGCGAAGAGGCAGCGCCGCTCGCTGCCGTCGCTGTGGCGCAGCCCGACCTCCCGGTCGCGCACGGTGTGGCCCGCCAAGACCTCGTGGTGGAGCGCCGTCCGCTCGTCCGGGTCCAGCCAGGTGTCCAGCTCGGTGGTCCTGGTGCCCAGCAGCTCCTCGCGAGCGCGCCCGAGGAGCCGCTCGAAGGCGGCGTTGACGTCGAGCAACTCGCCGTCGTCGAGCGCGATCACGGCGATCGCCGCGGGGCTCGCGTCGAACAGCGCCCGCGCCTGACGCGAGGCCTCCTCGGCCTGCCGGCGCTGCTCGCGTTCGGTCACGGCCAGGGCGGCGTGGTCGAGCGAGACCGCCAGGAGGTTGGCCGCCGTCAGGGCCGCCGTGGCGTGGCGTTCGTCGAAGACGGTCGTCGCCGTGCCGTGGAGCTCGAGGGTCGCCAGCTCGCGGGGGCCCATGCGCAGCGTCGTGCTCAGTTGGGTGCCCGGGAGCTCGCCCTGGCCGATCTCGCCCCGCGCGATCAGCTCGCTGCCGTCCAGGGAGCGGACGCGCCAGGCGCGCGTCGGCGTCGTGGTGCGCAGGAACCCGTCGAGCGGCTCCCACAGGTCGTCCGCGGTCTCGGCCTCGCCCATGGCCGCGGCGAGCTCGGCCGCGCGGTCCAGCAGGCTCCGGAACTCGCTCAGGGCCTCCTCGCGGGCGGCCTGCACCTGGGCGGCGGCGGCGGCTTCGGCGGCCGCGTCGTGCAGCAGCGCCACGGCGCCGACGACGCGGCCGCCGGCATCGGTGACCGGATGGGCGTCGACGGCGATCGGCGTGCGCGTGCCGGTGGACGAGGCGCCGATGTAGCTGGAGCGCACGAGGGTCTCGCCCGCCAGGGCGCGGGACAGGGGGTCGCGGCCCACGGCCACCGGGCGGTCGACGGCGTCGGTCAGCCGCCAGGCGGTGCGCCAACCCTCGGGGGCGTCGCCGACGCGCCCGCCGAATCCGAGTCGCTCGGCTGCGCGCGTGCGCAAGGTGAGGCGCCCGGCGCCGTCGCAGGCCGCGGCGCCGTCGGCCACGCCGCGCCAGGCTTGGTTCGCGAGCGCCAGGTGGTGGCCGGCCACCTCGGCGTGCCGACGCCAGGCGAGCGGCGGCGCCCACAGGTCGAGCAGCCAGGCGACGCGCGCCGCTCCCTCCGCCGCCGCGGCCGACTCGCGCCAGCCGAACAGCAGCATCGCGGCGGCCTTGCCGTCGAGCAGCAGGGGCGCCGCGTGCACGCTGCGCAGGCCGGCGTCGAATGCCAGTTGGCGCCGCAGGAAGCGCAGGCCGAGCGCGGCGCGGTGGGTGTCGGCGCCGATGTCGGCGCCGGTGTCGACCGAGGAGGGGTAGGTTCCGACCCCGACGCTCCCGTCGCCTGGTGCCAGGTCGGTGATGTGGACGGCGATCCCGCGGTCCAGTGCCCAGCGCAGCAGGGGCTCGGGCGAGCCGGCGCCATCGCCGGCATGCTCACTCAGGCGCCGGAGTTCGGCGGCGTCCGCAGCGATCGGTCCGGCGGTTGGGACGCCGTTCGCGTCCGTCGCCAGCCAGCTCTCGCACCATGCCGCACCCACCGCCACCCGCAGGGGGTCGATGCCTTGCGCCAGGGTCTCCTCGAGGGTGGGCGCCGTGGCCGCTCGCAGCAGCGCGGCGACCGAGTCCGTCAACCGCCGTGCGTCGTCGACGTCCCGCGGCCGCGGTGCCCTGGTTTCCGGCGCCCGCCGCCACAGCGCCCCCAACTCGCCAGACAGGTCGCCGATCTCGTTGCGGGCCACCACCAGGCGCGCGCCCAGCGCCCGCCAGGTGGCGCCCGTGTCGGCCGACAGTGCCTCGACGACGAGCAGGACCGGCAGGCGCGGGTCGTGCCCGTGCAGCGCCAGCAGGGCGTCGCCGGTGCTGCGGGCATCGGAGGCGACGATCACGACGGCATCCCAGTCGCGACCGCGCAGCATCCCGTCGAGCATCGCGGCGTCCGCCTCGATGCGCTGCAAGCCCGCCAGCGCGGGCCGGACGCCGCGCAACGCCGCCTCCAGCGGGTCACCCCTGGGGGCGATCAGCAGGACGTGGGCGCCCCAGGCGCGCGAGACCGTGGCGGTCGGGCGCTCGGCGGGCGGGGTGGTGTCCAGGTCCACGTTCTGCCATCGTAGGCCCCACGCTGCAGGCGGTCGGGGGCCGAGTTCACGTCCGGTCCTCTGGCCCTGGTCGCGGGCGACCCGTTCCGTAGCATGGTCGCATGGCCACGCCCGTGATCGTCACCCGCGCGCTGACGCGGGAGTTCGCCGCGGCAGGCGGCAAGGTACGCGCGGTCGACGCCCTCGACCTCACGGTCGCGCGCGGCGAGGTGGTGGGCCTGTTGGGGCACAACGGCGCCGGCAAGACCACCACCGTGCGGCTGCTCGCCGGGGTGCTCACGCCCACCTCCGGGTCGGCGCGGGTGTTCGGCCTCGACCCCACCGCGGACGGCGTGGCGGTCCGCAGCCGCGTCGGGGTGAGCACCGAGACGCCGGCCGTCGACGACCGCCTCAGCGGGCGCGCGGGCCTCACGGCCTACGCCGACCTGCACGGGGTGCCCGTCGCGCGCGTGCGCGCGCGGGTCGACGAGCTCCTCGCTTCGTTCGACCTCGCGGAGGCGGCCGACCGCAAGGTGGGTTCCTACAGCCGCGGCATGCGGCAGCGGCTCGCCCTGGCGCGCGCGCTGCTGCACGACCCCGAGCTGCTGTTCCTCGACGAGCCCACCGCGGGCCTCGATCCGGTCGCGGCCCGCGCGGTGGCCGACCGGGTGCGCGCGCTGCGCGGCGAGGGCCGCAGCGTGGTGCTGTGCACGCACGACCTGGCGCAGGCGCAGGCGTTGTGCGACCGGGTGGTGGTGTTGGAGCACGGCCGGGTGGTGGCGTCCGGCGCGCCCGCGGCGCTGGCGGCCGAGTTGGGCGCGGGCATGCGGGTGCGCGTCGTGGCGTCCGCGCCCGAAGGGGTCGACGTCGCGGCGCGGCTGACCGAGCTCGACGGGTGGAGCGCCGTGGTCACGGAGCCGGGGGGCGCCGACGGTGGCCTGGCCGCCGGCGTCGTCACCGGCATCGCGCGCGACGCCGAGGCCGTGGCCGAGGCCGTGGCCGTGCTGGTGGGCGCCGCCGTGCGGCTGTACGCCGTCGAGCGCGAGCTGCCCGACCTGGAGGACGTCTACTTCGCACTGCACGGGCGGCGGCCGGCCGTGGCGGGCGGCCCCGCACCCGCCCAGGAGGGCCAGCGATGAACCTGCGCGCCGTTCGCGCCATCGTGCGCAAGGACCTGACCGTCGTGCTGCAGAGCAAGGCGGTGCTGCTGCCGATCATCATCGTGCCGCTCGTCCTGCTGCTGGTGCTGCCGATCGTCGCCTCGTTCGCGCCGCAGTTCGTCAACCTGCCGGGCGCCGGCGACCTGCGCGGGATGCTCGAGCAGATGCCGGAGGCCTTCCAGCAGCGCTTCGCGCACCTGACCGAGGCACAGACGATCGTGACGCTGCTGCTGGTCTACCTGTTCGCGCCGATGTACCTGATCGTGCCGCTCATGGTCGCCAGCGTCATCGCGGCGGACGCCTTCGCGGGCGAGAAGGAGCGACGCACGCTCGAGGCGCTGCTGTTCACGCCCACCACCGACCGCGAGCTGCTCCTCGGCAAGCTGCTGTCGGGCTTCGTGCCGGCGATGGCCGTGGCCTGGGGCGGCTTCCTGATCTACGCCGTGGTGGCGAACGCCGCCGCGTGGCCCACGATGGGGCGCATCTTCTTCCCGACGGCCATGTGGTGGGTGTTGGCGCTGTGGGTCGCGCCGGCGGTCGCGGCCGTGGGGCTGGGCGCCACCGTCCTGGTGTCGGCCCGCGTCAACACCTTCCAGGAGGCGTACCAGATCGGCGGCGTGGTGGTGCTGCCGATCGTCGTCCTGCTGCTCGGCCAGGCCACGGGCGTGCTGGTGTTCTCGCTGGGGCTGGTGGTCGTGCTCGGCGCCGTGTTCTGGGCCGTTGCCGCGGCGCTCCTCTTCTTCGGCGCCCGAGGCTTCAGCCGCAGCGAGATCCTGTCGCGCTCCTAGGCGTCGACCGCCGACGGCGGTCGACGCGCGCGTCGGCGTGCCGGTCGGTGCGCCAGTAGGCCCGCCGACGGTCGCGGCCGCCGCTCAATCCACCGGCGTCAACCCCGCCCAGCGCTCGATGGTCCGCACGGTCGCGAGGGTGCCGCGCTCGACGTCGATCCAGCGGACGTTCTCGTCGGGGGCATGCGCGCGCCCCTCGGCGTAGCCGACGCCGATCATGATCACCGGCACGCCGAGCTCGTCGACGAAGGGGTGCAGCGGGCCGGAGCCGCCGGAGCTGATCGTGACGATCGCCGGGGTGCCATAGACCTCCTCGAGCGCCGCGGCAGCGTGCTGGACCCACGGGTGGTCCGGGTCGACGCGGCTCGGGTGCTCGGGACGCTCGGCCAGCTTCGCCTCGACGGCCCCGAAGCCGTGCCGGTCGAGGTGGGCGCGCAGCAGGCCGACGATCTCGTCCGGGTCCTGGTCGGGCACGAGGCGGAAGTCGAGCTTGGCCATGGCGGAGGCGGGGAGCACCGTCTTCATGCCCGGGCCGCCGTAGCCGCCGTGGAGGCCGTTGACGTTGACCACTGGCTCGAGCTGCAGGCGCCGCTGCCACGCGCTGCCCGTCGCGCCGCCCAGGAAGCGCTCGACGCCGATCTGGCGCGCGATCACGTCGTCCTCGCGGGGGGCCAGGGCGACGTAGTGGGCCTCGCGCTCGGTGGCCGGGCGGACGCGGTCGTAGAAGCCGTCGATCAGCACGCGACCGTCGGCGTCGCGCAGGCTGGCGACGGCGGCGGCGAGGAGCCACACGGCGTTCTGCACCACCGGCCCGAGGCCGGAGTGCTGGTCGTAGGCGGCGGTACGCACGCTCAGGTCGACGGTGGCGATGCCCTTGAGGCCAGAGACCAGGTGCGGGCGGTCGTGGGCGTCGACGCCGCCGAACTCCCACACGCAGGCGTCGGCCTGCAGCCGGTCGCGCATGGCGGCGACGTACGGCGCCATGTTCGGGCTGCCGACCTCCTCCTCGCCCTCGACCACGAACACCACCCCGATCGGCAGTTCGCCGCCGTGGCGGCGCTTGAGCCACTCCAGGGCGACCACGCGCGACGCGAGTTGGCCCTTGTCGTCGGTGGCGCCGCGGCCGTAGAGCTTGCCGTCGCGCTCGTCGAGGGTGAAGGGGTCGGCCGTCCACAACTCGAGCGGGTCGGCCGGCTGCACGTCGTAGTGGTTGTAGAAGAGGACGGTGGGCGCGCCGGGCACCCGGCGCTCGGCGAACACCACCGGCGCGCCGGCCGTCGGGTGGATCTCGACCTGCAGGCCGAGGTCCCTGAGGCTCGCGGCGACGGCTTCGGCCGCCGCGCCTTGGGCGCGGCCCTCGGCGGCGACCGAGGGGATGGCCACCCAGCGGGCGAGCAGCTCGCGGTAGCGCTGACGCAGGTCGGGCGGCAGGGCGCGGTCTGCGGGTTCGCTCATGGCCTGCTCCTCTCGTACGCGGTCACGAGGTCGGGGTCGAGCAGGTAGAACTTCTCGCCGCCGAGGAGGCGGTCGCGGAAGGCCTGGCCCTGCTCGTCGTCGGCTTCCTCTTCCCACTTGACGAACATCGCCTCGGTCTGGCTGCGGTGCGCCCGCAGCGCCTCGATCTTGCGGTCGACCGTGTCGGTGATGTCGCTCAACACGTCGCTCTCGCCGAGCGCCGCGCGGTTGGCGTCCTGGTCGCCGACGGCGACCGCCAGCAGCCGCGGACGGCGGCCGGCCGGCAGCGAGCGCACCGCGAGTTGCGCGATGAGCCCGAGCGCATCGTGGTCGGCGTGCACCGCGTGGCCCGGGTAGAAGGTGATCACGCTGGACGGATCGAGCTCGTCGATCACCGCCCGGACGCGAGTGGCGATCTCGCGCGGGTCCTCGAACTCGACGCACTTGTCGCGCAGGCCCAGCATGCGCGCCTCGGCGCCGAGGACGGCGCAGGCCTCGGCCAGCTCGCGCTCGCGGATGTCGCGCAGCGACTCGCGGTTCGCGAACGCCGGGCGGCCCATGCGGCGGCCCATGTCGCCGTAGGTGCCGCAGAGGTAGGTGACGGGGACGCCGGCGTCCGCGCAGCGCGCCATGGTGCCGCCCGACGAGAAGCTCTCGTCGTCGGGGTGCGGCAAGACGATGAGCAGGCCGCGCTCGGCGGCGGGATCGAACGGCGTGGGCGCGGGGATCGCGGTGTCGCGCGCGCCGCCGGTGGTGGCGTGGGTGGTCATGCGCTCAGGCCTCCCGGAAGGGCGTGGCGGAGATCTGCAGCGCCACCGTGAGGTGGCCGTCGGGGTCGAGCCCCGCCAGCAGCAGTTCGTCGCGCTCGCTCACCACGAAGTCGGTGAGCCCGTCGGCGTACACCCAACCGTCCTGGAGCTTGAGGCCGACGCGGTACGGCCCCGGACCGGTGACGATGCCGCGCGCGTACGCCACCTGGGCGTTGCGGACGAAGGCGATCACGGGGGGCTTCTTCTCGGGACCGAGGGCCGTGTACGAGCCGGTGGTCGTCTCCAGGTGCAGGTACACCGGCTGGTCGCGCCGCCGGTCGAGCTCTGCCTGTACCGCGTCACGGTCGATGGGGTGCAACGGGGTCCTCCTGCGCGCGCCGCCGCTCGCGGGCGGGGGGCGCGACCGCGCCATCGTACCCCCGCACCTCCGCGCCGAACCGTCGCCGGGCCTCGCGCCGTGACCAGGTGGCGGCCAGCGTGGCGCCGTCCTGCGGTCGGGCCCGGAGCCACGCGAGGTCGCGGGCCAGGTCGGCGATCGCCGCCACCTCACCCTGCTCGAGGAAGGGCGAGGGCGGCGCCCGGGCGTCGCGGTAGAGGTGAAGCGCCTCGCGCGCCCGCGTCCAGGCGACGTAGGCCAGCCGCCGCTCCTCCGGGTCGTCGCCGAGCGGGAAGCTCCCTGCGTTCAACCCCGGCACGTGCACCACCGGCCACTCGAGCCCCTTGGCGCGGTGCACGCTGGTCACGAGCAGCGCGTCGCGCGCGGGCGGGCGGCGCCAGGCTGCCAGCGCGGCGGCCAGGGCGGCGGCGCCGTCGGCGGGGGCGTCGGCGGGGGCGTCGCGCTGGCGCGTGTCGCGGACCAGCGCGACCGCGGCCACCAGCGCCGGGGGCGGGTCCGCGGGCCAGGTCCGGGGATCGACACCCGCGGCGAGCAGCGCCCCGCCGGCGTCGGTGACCGCGAGCCGCGCGACGGTGGCGAGCCGCGCGCCGGGTTCGGGGTCGGCGCCGCGCGGGGCGGCCTCGCGCCAGGCGTCGGCGCCAGGGCCGGGGTGCGGCGCCAGCCCGGCGGCGGCGGCCCAGGCGGCGCCGTGGGACTGCCCGCCGGGTCCGGCCAGCCAGCGGCGCCACGCCCGCTCGCGGGCTGCGGGCGCGTCGCCCCCCGCACCCAGGGCGAGCGCGACGCCGGCCCAGGCCGCGACCACCGCGGGGTGCCGCGCGAGCGGCGGCGCGCCCTCGAGCCGCAGCGGGACGCCGGCGCGCGCCGCGGCCAGTTCGAGCGCGGTCGACTGGGCGAAGCGTCGCAGCAACACCGCCTGGTCGGCCCACGACGTCCCGGCCGCGTGGTGGGCGGTGGCGCGGTCGAGCAGGGCCGAGGCCTCCAGCTCGGGTCCGGCCGCCGCGTCGAGCGTGAGCGTGCCGCCAGGTCCGCGCGCCGCCCGCGGGCGAACCGGCCAGCGCCCGCCCCCGTGCGCCATCAGCGCCGCCGCAGCCGCGAGCGGCTCGGCGCGGCTGCGGAAGGCCTCGGGCAGCAGCAGCACCGTCGCGCGGTGCCGCGCGGCGAAGCCGCGCAGCGATCCCGGAACCGAGCCGCGGAAGCCGTACACGCTCTGGTCGTCGTCGCCGACGAGCATCACCTCGGCGCGCCCCGTCATCAACCGTTCCAGGGTCGCGAGCTGCACGGCATTGACGTCCTGGGCCTCGTCGACGATCGCGGCTTGCCAGCGTCCGCGGGCCCAGTCGAGCAGGTGACCGTCGGCGTGCAGGGCCGCCCACGCCTCGACGAGGAGCTGGTCGTGGTCGATCCAACCCAGGCCCCGGCGGACGCGCTCGAAGTCCGCGAGCAGGGCTGCGTGGTCGGGGTGATCCGGGTCGGGCGCCGGCGGGCGCGCCTCGGCGTGGGCGCTCGCCGGCAGCGTCTCGTCGAGGCCGGGCAGCTCGAGGCGGGCGAGGCAGCGGCCGCGGTAGGCAGCGAACGCCGCGAGGTCGACGCGGCGCCAGGCGTCGGCGAGGTCCGGGTCGGTCGCGGCGGCCTCGCGCCGGGCGCGCCGCGCCACCTGCGCCACCAGCGCGTCGGGCGGCGGCCCCTTCGGCGGCGCGGGCGCGCCGAGCCGCGCGCGGGTGGCGAGCAGCAGGTGCGCCAGCGAGTGGAAGGTGCGGACCTCGACGCCGTCGAGCGCGGGGTCGCTGCGCAACTGCGCGCGCACCGCCGCGATGGCGGCGCGCGAGAAGCTGACCACCAGCAGCCGCCGCGGGTCGACCTTGCCGCACGCCACCCGGTGGCGGACGCGCGCCATCATCGTCGTCGTCTTGCCGGCGCCGGCGACGGCGACGACCACCGCCGGGCCGGCGTCGTGGGCCACCACCGCGCGCTGGGCTTCCGTGAGCGTCGGCGGTCCATGCTCGGCGGCGGGCGTGGACGCGGGGACTGCGACCGGCTCGCCGATCCAGCCGGCCATCTCGCGTGCTGCGGCGCGCACGTCCGAGGCGCGGCGGGCTCGCCACGACACGCGGTCGCCGCGCCGCACGCCCGCCGCCGAGCACAGCGTCACGCTCCACCCCGATGGCGCGCCGTCGAGCGCCTCATGTGCCCACGCGAGTGCGGCCTCGACGCTGGGGAGTCGTGCCCGCCGGCGTCGCGGTGGACGCCACGCGGCCGAAGCCGGGCTGGCGGTCGCAGGGGGTTCGTCGCCCGCGAGCGGCATCGTCGGCTCGCCGCCCGCCAGCAGCGCCCCCCAGGCGGGTCGCCAGCCGACGTCCGGCGGTCCCTCGAGCGCGACCGTCCACGGACCGGCCGCGCGCCACCAGCGCGGCGGTGGTGGGTTCGGCAGGGTGCTCATGGGACGAGTGTGCGCCGGCGCGCCGCGGTAGCGTGGGTGGGCTGGGCGTGTGCCGTGGGGTGCTGGGCACGTGTGGCGGTTCGGCCGTCGAGCGGGCGCTTGCGGGCGTAGCGTGGTTGCGAGGTGGAACGCCACCGACGGCCCCGGCTCACCCCGCCGCAGATCGTGCTCCTCGCTTTCCTCGGCGCGATCGGCGTGGGCGCCGCGCTGCTTTCGCTGCCCATCGCCCATGCGCCCGGCGTGCGGCTCGACGGGTTCGATGCGCTGTTCATGGCGACCAGCGCCGTCTGCGTGACCGGGCTGACCGTCGTCGACCCCGGCGGCGACCTCTCGCGCTTCGGGCAGGCGGTGGTCCTGCTGCTGATCAAGTCCGGCGGCCTCGGGATCCTGTCGGTCGGCGCGCTGATCGCCTTCACCACCGGGCGCCGGCTGGGCGTGGTCGCGCGCCTGGGCCTACAGACCCAGACGAACCGATTGCAGCTGGGCGGGGTCGTGCGCTTCGTGCGCAACCTGCTGATCTTCACCACGAGCGCCGAGCTGCTCGGCGCGCTGGCGCTGTGGCCGGCGATGGCGCGCGAGGCCGGTCGCGCGGAGGGCGCCTGGCTGGCGCTGTTCCACGCGGTCAGCGCCTGGAACAACGCCGGCTTCTCGCTCTTCGCCGACAGCCTGGCGCGCTTCGCCGCGGACCCGTGGGTCGCCGCGATCGTGCCGCTGCTGTTCGTCGTCGGGGGCCTGGGCCTGGTGGTGCTCGTCGACGTCGTCAGCGCCGCGCGCGCTCGCTGGCTGCGGCGCGGGACACCCGGCGCTGGGCAGGCCCGCGTCCCGTGGTCGCTGCACACCCGGATGGCGCTGGCGGCGACCGCGGTCCTCGCGCTCACCGGCGCGGTCGGCATCGGCGCCCTCGAGTGGTCGAACCCTGCCACGCTCGGCGCGCTGGACCCCGCGGCCCGGCCGCTCGCGGCCGTGTTCCAGGGCCTCACGCCGCGGACCGCCGGGTTCCACGTGCTGGAGCCGGCCGACCTCACGCCGGCGAGCCAGGTGCTGACGATGGCGCTGATGTTCGTCGGCGGGAACCCGAGTTCGACCGCGGGCGGCGTCAAGACCACCACCGTCGCCGTGCTGCTGCTGGCGGCCTGGGCCGCCGTGCGCGGTCGCGGTGGCGCGGTCGCCTTCGGGCGCGGCATCTCGGGAGCGCTCCTGGCCCGCGCTGCGGCCATCGTCACGCTCGCGCTCGGGGTCGTGACGGTGGCGATCCTCGCGCTCGCGATCAGCGAGCCCGGCGTACCGCTGACGGCGCTGGCGTTCGAGGCGTTCTCCGCCTTCGGTACGGTGGGGCTGTCGCTGGGCGTGACGCCCGACCTGTCCGCCGCAGGCCGGCTCGTCGTGCTGGCGCTCATGCTGCTCGGCCGCGTGGGGCTGCTCACCGTCGGGTTGGCGTTGGCCGCGGCGCCCCCGGAGCGCCCGCTGCGCTACCCGCACGAGGACGTGATCGTCGGTTGAGGACCCGTTGGGAGGGAACACGATGAAGGTTCGCTCGTTCCTGGTGATCGGCGCGGGGCGCTTCGGCAGCGCGCTCGCGCGCACGCTGTTCGACCTCGGCCACGAGGTCGTGATCGTCGACCGCGACGAGGCCGCGCTGGAGCCCGTCATGGCCCACGCGACCCAGGCAGTCGTGCTGGACGCAATCGACGAGGAGACGTTGGGGCGGCTCGGGCCCGACAACTTCGACGCGGTGGTCGTCGCCATCGGCGAGTCGTTCGAGGGCGCGGTGCTGGCGGTCGCGGCCGCCAAGGCGCTCGGCGCCACGAGGATCGTCGCGAAGGCCACCTCGGAGCTCGCCGCCCAGGTGCTGGCCAAGGTGGGGGCCGACGAGGTCGTGCGCCCCGAGCACGACAGCGGCGTCAGGCTGGCGCGGCATCTGGTGACGCCGGCGCTGGTCGACGCCTTCGAGCTCGGTGAGAGCTCCGGGGTCGTCGAGATCGAGGCCGGTCCCGATCTCGTCGGCACGCTGGCGCACCTGCGCCTGACGAACCGCTTCCACGTGCAGGTGATCGCGGTCGCGCGCGGGGAGCGCCTCACGGCCGCGCCCAAGGCCGACTTCGCGGTGGTCGAGGGCGATCGGCTGGTCGTCATCGGCGCGACCGACGACCTCGACCGATTCCGCGAGGCGCTCGGAGGGTGAAGGCGGTGTCGGCCACGTATCAGGACGCGAGCCACTATCGCCGCGGGAGCCCACGTCGCAGACTGATGCCATGCGCCTGATCGCCCGGACCCTCCTCGTCGTTCTGCTCAGCTGTGTGCCGATCGTCGCCGTCGCGCAGGCGCCAGCCGCGCCGGAGCGCTTCGACGTGCCGATCTACTTCTTCTGGGGCGACGGCTGCCCCCACTGCGCCACCCAGAAGGTGTTCCTCGACCAGCTGAAGCGCGACCACCCCAACGTGATCGTCTACGACTTCGAGGTGTACTACGTGGAGGCGAACCGGCCGCTGATGACCGCCATGGCCGCCGCCTTCGGTCGGCCGGTGACGGGTGTTCCGATGACCTTCATCGGCGACGAGGTCTGGGTCGGCTACAACGACGCGATGGGGCGCCAGATGCGCGCGGCGGTGGAGCGCTACCAGACCTATGACGCCCCGGACCCCGCCGATCGTGTGGCGCCCGAGCTACGCGACCAGCTCGCGCCGCCCCCGCCCTCCCCCTCGCCCCCGCAAGACGGGGGCGAGTTACTGCTCGACATCCCGCTCGTCGGCTCGGTCGACGTCGCCCACCAGGCGCTGTGGCTCTCGACCACCCTCATCGCCTTCGTCGACGGCTTCAACCCCTGCTCGCTCTGGGTGCTCGCGCTCTTGCTGGCGGTGGTCGTCAACACCCGCTCGCGCCGCCGCGTCCTGCTCGTCGGCTTCACCTTCCTGCTGGTGACGGCCCTGACGTACGGGCTCTTCATCGTCGGCCTGTTCAGCATCTTCAGCTACATCTCGTTCCTCACCTGGATCCGCGTGCTGGTCGCCGCCCTTGCCCTCGGCTTCGCGCTGATCAACATCAAGGACTACTTCGCCTACAAGCGCGGCATCAGCCTCTCGATCGACGACGCCCAGAAGCCGGGCATCTACAAGCGCATCCGCGGGATCATGCGGGCCGAGGCGTCCTTGCCCGCCACCCTCTCGGCGACCGCCGGCATGGCCCTCGGGATCACGCTCGTCGAGCTCCCCTGCACGGCCGGGTTGCCGGTGCTGTGGACCACGCTGTTGACGGGGGCCGGCGTCAGCACGACCGGTTTCGCGCTGCTGCTCGCGCTGTACATCCTGGTGTACCTCTCGATCGAACTCGTCATCTTCGGCGCCGTCGTCGTCACCATGCGCGCCTCGCGGCTCGAGGAGCGCGAGGGTCGCATCCTCAAGCTCGTCGGCGGCGCGGTGATGCTGGCGCTCGCGCTCGTGCTGCTGTTCTGGC
>Ga0209498_1001148_pt1 | contig 16254 bp, 16 predicted proteins | sample WalLakDeSediment_FD_184131 | JGI IMG/M metagenome (GOLD analysis project Ga0209498, IMG submission 184131) | Lake sediment microbial communities from Walker lake, Nevada to study Microbial Dark Matter (Phase II) - Walker Lake 11/02/13 Deep... | ecosystem: Environmental > Aquatic > Freshwater >... | reverse complement strand
GTGGTTGTCGTAGCCGGCGGACACCAGAATAAGCTGCGGCTTGAATCGCTGCGCAACTGGCACTAGGATATCCCTGTAGGCGCGGATGTACTCGCCGTCGCCGCAGTAGGCGGGCAGCGGCACGTTTACAGTAGTTCCCTTGCCCTCGCCGGCACCGTCGTCACCCATATCACCGGTGCCGGGATAGTGGGGATACTGATGGGTAGAGAAATAAAGCACCCTTGGGTCCTTGTAGAAAATACCTTCGGTCCCGTTGCCGTGGTGAACATCGAAGTCCGCGATCAGAACCCGCTCCAGGTTGTGGTTCTGAAGAGCATATTTGGCTGCTATGGCAACGTTGTTAAAGAGACAGAATCCCATCGCTTGATCTGGTGTGGCGTGATGCCCGGGAGGTCGAACCAGGGCGAAGGCATGGTTCACTTCTCCTGTCATTACTGCGTCAACTCCCCGGAGAACCCCTCCCACGGCGTAGAGAGCAACCTTATAGGAATCTGGCGAGGCAACGGTGTCGCCGTCGAGCCACCCTCCGCCACGGGAGGAGTAGCTCTGAACGCGAGTAATATGGTGGTCGCTGTGTACCAGGGAGATTTCCCCAAGGGAGGCAGCTCGCGGAGGTAGTTTAGTTAGTTTGTCCAGTAGCTGCGATTCTTGCAGCAGGTCAATTGTTGCGACCAGACGTTGGCTGTTCTCCACGTGATTGCCGGTGTCATGCTTCAGGTAAATCGGATCGTAGACAAGTCCCACTGTCATCCTGCACCCCCAATCTTCTCTCAGGGAAAGGAATAACTCGACCTTGTTATATTTCTATGTCATTGCGAGGAGCGTCAGCGACGAAGCAATCTTGAACGGCTTTTGATATGGTGAGATTGCTTCGCTGCCCCTTCGCTATGCTCAGGGCTTCGGCTCGCAATGACATAGAAGAAATTCATCCATTACACCTTAATCTGACAATGTGGAGATAATAATCCCCCTAAATAGAGAGCTATCTAAACTAGCTGGAGAGAGACTAACCAGCCAGAACCTCCCGCTCTATTTAGGGGGATTAAGGACCACAGAGTTAAGAGCTTGGCTTGAAATAATCGATATCTAGGATGCTTCCCTCGCGCTCCTCCTTGAAAACCGGCTCGAGGTGCATCCCTATCTTGATCTTGTCGAGGTCGACCTCGCCCAGGAAATGGGCTATGCCGGTATCGGCGCTATCCATCTGGATAATTCCGTAGGCGAAAGGCGGTTGCTTGGGCAGATATGGCTCCTCATAGCGCACAACGGTGTAGCTGGTCAGGCTGCCCTTGCCGCTTAGCTTCACCCATTCGCTCATTCTGGCAAAGCATGTGGGGCAGTGCAGCTTCGGTGGTACGTACACCTTGCCGCAACTCGGGCACTTGATTCCCATGATCTTCTTGTTATCCCTGATCTCCTTCAGGAACTTGGTTCCTGTGGCTCCTGTGTTTACCAGGAAGTTCGAATAACCGATAACATCGACATTCACTAGTGTATCGGGTATCTCAGGCAAGTTTTGTGTCATTTGAACACCTCAAAATCTGTTTTGATTACTCCTCGATGGGTTTCCAGTACATGATGTCGTCGGCTCTCCCCTGCCGCTCTTCTTCCGGCCTCCAGACAGCCTCGAGGAGCATCCCGGTCTTGAGCTTCGACGGATCGGTCTCCATGCACCAGCCGTCCATCCTCGCGCCCCCCTCGAGCTCCACGGCGATTATGGGATTCTCCCAAGTTTGCAGTTCACCTGTTCTCGAATTGAACATGGGGAAATTGATCTTGAAAGCTGAGATAAGCCTGCCCCGCTGGCCCTGGTCAACCCACTCCGTTTGTCTCACATGATGCATGGGGCAGACAATGCGGGGTGGAATCGTACAGCGCCCGTCCACAGGGCACTTAGTCGCCAGGATTCTGCCCTGCTTCAGCCCGTTGGCAAACTTGCTTTGATATCCCAGCGCATGGTGATAGGTTACCTCGCGTGGATATCTAAACTGTATGAATTCCGGATCCTGCTTCTGCTCTGTGGTCATGATTGCCTCCTGAGTATATCTCGATAGAACCAGGCTATAGCGTCTTTCTAAGCAACATTATTACATTCTCTCCCTGTCCGCCATAACCTGTGGCCATCGCCCTATTAATCGTGCCAGGGATCTGGTGCTCGCCAGCATCCCCGCGGACTTGGAGCGCTGCTTCCACTAACCTGACTACCGGTGTCGCGCCGATGGGGTTGGTTGCGGTAACACCGCCCGACGGATTGAACGGGATCTCCTTGTCTATCCCCACCTTGTTCTGCTCGAAGAGCTTCCAGGCGGTATAGTCCTCACAGATTCCGACCTCCTCGATCCACCTCAGCTCCGCGGGGGACGCCGGTTCGTACACCTCCCAGGCCTGTATATCTTTAGGGGGATTCGTTATCCCGTTTCTCTTGTACACCAGATTGCTGGCGTAAGCGAGGGTCGATGATGTAGGGTCCTCCGCCATAGTAAGGGAGCCACCCTGGTGGCAGGTATACCAGTCTTCGACCCAGACCGGCTTGTTGGTGACCTTTTTAGCTTTCCCCTCGGGGCACACTATGCAAGCGGCAGCGCCAGCGGTTGTAGGGCACATATGGAGACGCCTTATCGGCCACGCCAGGAGAGCATCATTCATTACCTTCTCTAGAGTGAGCCCCAGCCTGAGCTGTGCGTACTCGTTTTTCATCGCGCACTGGTCCTGCTTTACTCGAACCATAGCGAAATGCTCCTCGGTACACCCGGAGCGGTCCATGTAGGCATACGCCCTTCGAGCGAAATTCGTGATCGGGGACATGGGGAACTGGCCTGTCCAGTACTCATTGGTCCCGCCACCACCGCGTCCGAACGCGCCGGCAGCCTCATCCATCTTCTGCCATGCCAGACAAAGGACGGCATCGAATAGTCCGGTCGCAGCGATGTTGAAGCCAGTAGCGGCAACTACGCCTCCCGTGGTGCCCACGTTCTGCATTTCCAATCCGGATTTGCCCACAGCCCCAAGCTCGGGGATAATCCACTTGTCGGGGGAATAGTAGCCATCAGCAACCTCGAAAGAGCCCATTACAATATTATCAATGTCTTTCATGGTCATCTGGGCATCCTCAAGGCACCGCTCAACAGCTTCGGCACACATTTCAGCCGTAGTGACATCCAGCCTCTTGCTCTTATGATGGGTTTGACCAACCCCTACTATAGCAATCCTCTCAGCCATGGATTCCTCCTAGTTCTCCAGAGTTATTACGCACTGTAGTTGTCCCGCAGGGCCGTCGACACCGTGGGCCACAGCTTTCGTGGCTCCAGAAACCTGCCTGGCCCCGGCCTCTCCACGAAGCTGCAGTACGCACTCGGCCGCCCGCTGCATACCGGCAACGCAAACTGGGAGCCCGGAGAGCATACCGCCGGAAGGATTTATGGGAAGCTCGCCACCCATATCGGTCTTGCCGCTGTCGATCAGCTTGCCCCCTTCTCCCTTGCCACAGAAGCCCAGGCCCTCGCTCCAGAGCAGCTCTTGATACGAATATTGCTCTGAAATCTCAGCTACATCGAACTCTTTCATGGGGTCCTTTATTCCAGCCATCTTGTAGGCTCGCTGTGCAGCCGTCGTCAATGACTCACAATCGGCCAACTCCCGCCATCCCAGGTCGTGCTGGTCGTAGCAAGTACCCAGGCCTGTAATCCACACCGGCTTGTCCGTAATCTTCTTGGCCCTATCTTCACTGGCCAGGATCATAGCGCAGGCGCCGTCAACCGGTGTCGGCTTGGCCTCCTGGACCCTGATGGGGTCGCACAGCATCTTTGACCTGAGTACGTCGTCCACAGTCAAGCTGTCACAGCACATCGCGTTGGGGTTGTTACTCGCATTCTTGCGTGCCTTCACCACCACCTTGGCGCACTGTTCAGGCGTGATCCCGTACTTGGTAGTGTATCTCATCGCCTGAAGGCCGGCGGCGGAGACAAAATCGAGGCCGACTCTTCTCTGGTATATCTGGTCCATGCCGACCCATTCATACAGGTTCTTGTCGATTGCTGATTCCTTAGTGTAGGAGACCAGCAGTACAGTGTCGCAATGACCCGACAGAATCTGCATCGCGCCGTAGTAGACCGCGAGGGCCCCGTCCTCCAGCACCCTCTCGTCTTCCCGCTGGTACGCGCCAACCACATAGCCAAGGAACATGTAGGCACCAGCGGGGCCGCTTAACAGGTCATAAGATGCCGCAACTGTGCCATCTATGCTGCCTTCTTTGAACTCAAGCCCTGTCTGGCCCATCACATCCCTGGTGACATCGTACATGAGCTCGGCGGTGTGCTTATCGAGCGTCTTTCCCTCAAACTTGGTCTGGGCTACGGCTACTATACCGACCCTTCCTGCCATATAGCACCTCCTGTTTCTTAACTGCCTTCCGATTCTTCTTTTGCTGGTTGGTGCAGCGCACAAAAAAATAGCACCCTGCATGCCAGCCAGCATTGAAACCCAGCAAATATATTAAACCAATTCCATTATTGGTGTCAACTTTCTATTATGGGGTATCCAGAGAATACCATAGGGTTTTGAGGATACGGATTGTCTCAGCAGTAGTATTTCGCCATAGTTCGGCATAGCGTTTTTCTTGCAGCAAATCCCTCCGGGTTGTAATAGCCTTGTAAGCTTCTTGCAATTTCTCCTTAATACAGCCTTAATAACTTCTTAATTGCCTGTGCCTGCAATTGCATACAATCACATCCGATATCCGGCCTCTGGAGTGAAGCTTAGTATGTCTGTTGACCAATATCATAAAAAGGAGGTGATGCGCCACCGATCACGTGAACGAGAGCCCTTCCTTGACAAACGTAGGCTACCATGTGTTAAAGTAAGATGCGCACAGTGCTCCTGAGCGAGCCGGTAACGGGCAGATGACCAACACACCACAAACATCCCCGGATAGAAAAGGTCTTGTTGAGGTTTTTACTGGTGACGGCAAGGGTAAGACCTCGGCGGCGTTGGGGGTCGTGCTCCGTGCCCTGGGCCATGGCTTTCACGTTTGCATCATACATTTTATGAAGGGCAATTTTCCCTACGGGGAACAGAAGATGCTGGCACAGTTACCCAATGTAACTCTGGCTGTTTTCGGCAGGACGAGCTTTGTGGACCCCAACAACCCCGAAGAGGAGGACAGGAAAGAGGCGAAACGGGCGCTCGATGCCGGCCGGGAGGCGATGCTCAGCGGCAAGTACGATCTGGTAGTGCTTGACGAGGTAAATGTAGCTTCTGCGTGGGGGTTGGTGGGGCTCGATGAAGTGATTAGGCTAATCGAGGATAAACCGGAGCACGTGGAACTTATCCTCACAGGTCGCTACGCTGACAGGAAGCTGATAGAAATTGCCGACCTGGTGACCGAGATGTTGATGATAAAGCACCCCTTTGACGAGGGTGTCGAGGCTCGTGCCGGGCTCGACTATTAGCCCAGAAGGCCATTCGAACTGGAGCAGGTTGCCTAAAGTCGGGCAATCTACCCCAGTCAACTCGATTAAATCCATAAATACAATTAGAGCCGAACCAAGAAAGGAGAGCACAAAATGATAACCCTAAGCGTAATCAAGGCTGACATTGGCGGATATGTAGGCCATTCCAGTTCCCATCCTGACATATTGGATAAGGCTCGGGAGTGCCTGGAGAAGGCGAAGAAAGAGGGATTGCTGGTTGACTTTCACGTCACCCGCTGTGGGGATGACCTCCAGCTCATAATGACCCATGAGCAGGGCGAGGATAATGTGCGCATCCACCAACTCGCCTGGGATACCTTCATCGCTGGTACTGAGCTTGCCAAGAAGCTGGGGCTTCACGGGGCTGGCCAGGACCTGCTTGCAGATGCCTTCTCGGGGAACGTGAAGGCGATGGGGCCCGGGGTGGCGGAGATGGAGTTCGAAGAGCGGCCATCAGAGCCGATAATCATCTTCATGGCCGACAAGACATCGGCGGGAGCCTGGAACTTGCCCCTCTACAAGATGTTCGCTGATCCGTTCAATACCATAGGATTGGTAATTGCCCCCAACATGCACTGCGGGTTCTCTTTCGAAGTGCATGATGTTAAGGAGAATAAGAAGGTCACCTTCAATGCGCCGGACGAGATGTATAGTATGCTGATCTTCATCGGTGCCCCTGCCCGCTATGTGGTAAAGGCCGTACATCACCGGGAGAGCGGCAATGTCGCCTCGGTTTCCTCGACGCAGCGTTTGGCCCTTATCGCTGGAAGGTATGTGGGCAAGGATGACCCGGTTTGCATCGTTCGCGCTCAGGGAGAATTCCCCGCGGTAGGTGAAGTGCTTGAACCCTTCAGTTACCCATTCCTGGTAGAGGGTTGGATGCGGGGTTCACACCATGGCCCGCTGATGCCGGTGTCCATCCCCGAGAGCAACCCTTCACGGTTTGATGGCCCGCCCAGAGTTGTTGCCGCAGGATTCCAGCTGGCGGATGGCAAGCTGATAGGTCCCCGCGATATGTTCGATGATCCTAGCTTTGATGAGGCACGTCGGCTGGCTAATCTGTCTGGCGAGTATATGCGCCGCCACGGGCCCTTCGAGCCGCATCGCCTCCCTCTCGACGAGATGGAGTACACCACAATGCCCGAAGTGATGAGGAAGCTGGAGGGAAGATTCACTAAACTTGATTGAGCCACGGAAGCTTCTGATCGCCACCAATAACCTGGGCAAGCTCCAGGAATACGTTTTGCTGCTTGACGGGCTGCCATTCGAACTCACGAGCCTTGCCGGGGAGAGAATCACGGAAGAGGTCGAAGAGGCCGGATCGAGCATGGAGAGAAACGCCATTCTGAAGGCCACTGCGTACTCGAGGCGGAGTGGCCTCATTGCTCTGGCAGACGACTCCGGGCTGGAGGTGGACGCCCTGGGGGGTGAGCCCGGACCATTTTCTCATCGCTACGCCGGGGAGAACGTCTCGGACGGGCAGAGGAACGACTTTCTGCTTGCGAAGTTGAGCGGCGTACCCTGGGAGAAACGAGGGGCACGCTTCAGGTGCGTTATCGCTATTGCCATACCGAGGAGTGGAGTTGAGACCCGCGAGGGAGTGTGTGAAGGCATAATAGCGTTTGACATCAAGGGTGAAGGTGGCTTTGGCTACGACCCCATTTTTTATCTGCCGGAGCTGGATAGGCGAATGGCAGAGCTAACGCTCGAGGAGAAGAACGAAATAAGCCACCGGGCGAAAGCGGCGCGGAAAGTGCGGCCGATTCTGGAGCGCATGGCTGAGCAAAGAAGTAATGGTTAGACTCTTCGATTCTTTTGACCGTCCCGTAAACTACCTGCGAATATCGGTCACCGACCGCTGCAATCTGCGGTGTATCTACTGCATGCCCCAGGAAGGAATCCCCCTGATGGCTCACGAGAATATTCTAAGCTACGAGGAGATCTCTACGGTGGCCCAGGCGGCAGCGGATTTGGGCATCATTAAAGTCAGGCTTACCGGCGGTGAACCCCTGGTTAGAGCGGGACTGACAACCCTGGTGGCTATACTGGCTCAGATACAGGGCATTGACGATATCTCGTTGACAACAAACGCTGTGATTTTAGAACGCTATGCCGGCGAACTTAAGAACGCGGGTTTGCACCGTGTCAATATTAGCCTTGACTCGCTTCGCAGCAGTAGGTTTCACCAAATCACCCGGGTTGGCAATCTGGACGACGTGCTCAGGGGCATCGAAGCTGCAAGGCAGGCCGGGCTGAATCCCGTGAAGATCAACACGGTGGTTATGCGCGGCATAAACGACGATGAGGTTATCGACTTCGCCCGGTTGACGATTGAGAATGAATGGCACGTACGGTTTATCGAATACATGCCCTTCTCCAACGGTGATGAAAAGGCTGACGGCTTGTTGGTGCCTGTAGCCGAGATGAAGGCAAGCATTGAGACTCTGGGTGAACTGACCCCCACCCTGGAGAGCGGGGGCGGGCCAGCGAAGTACTTCCGTCTCCCTGGGGCTAGGGGCACCATCGGCTTCATCAGCCCGGTCAGTGAGCACTTCTGCCAGGCGTGTAATCGGTTGCGTCTCACTGCGGATGGCAAACTGCGCCCCTGCCTTTTCTCGGACAAGGAGATTGATCTCCGGGAGCCGCTGCGACAGGGAGCAACTACTGATGATATTAAGCGCCTAATCCAGGAGGCTGCGTCATGCAAACCGGAGGGGCACAGGTTGAAAGCGGGGATTACCTGCGAGCGGTTCATGGCACAGATCGGAGGCTGATGGCTGAAATGATCGAGATCTACACCGATGGTGCGTGCTCGGGCAACCCTGGCCCTGGGGGCTGGGCGGCGATCATCGTGAACGGCGCAGACAGTAAGGAAATAAAGGGGCGGGAAGGGAAAACGACCAGCAATCGGATGGAGATCATGGCTGCCATTAAGGGGCTTGCCCAGACTCCACAGGGGTCTCAGGTCAGAATCGAGAGCGACAGCCAGTACCTCGTTAACACCATGACCAGAAACTGGAAACGCAAGGTCAACCATGACCTCTGGGATGAGCTGGACAAGCTCGTGGCTGAACGAAGCGTGGACTGGGTTTGGATAAGGGGGCATGTGGGACACCCAGGAAACGAGCGGGCCAACAGGCTGGCGAGCGAGATGGCGGCAAACCGGGGGGATACCCCCAGTCCAACTCACTTCGACCTTGACGGCAACGTCCACATGGTTGACATAACGGACAAGCCGGCAACGGAACGGTTGGCGACCGCCAGGGGTGCGGTAGTCATGAAACCGGCGACCCTGGAGTTGATTAAACGGGGTGAGATGAAGAAGGGGGATGTTCTTGGTGTGGCCCGGCTAGCCGGGATCATGGCGGCAAAGCAAACCTATCAGCTTATCCCACTCTGCCACCCCCTGCCGATTTCCAGTGTTGATGTTGATTTGAAACTGGACGAAAAGCGCTCTGCGGTGGAGATCGCCGCTACGGTCAAGACCACGGCTCAGACCGGGGTGGAGATGGAAGTTCTCACCGCTGTAGCGGTGGCGGCGCTCACCATCTACGACATGTGCAAGGCAGTGGACCGGGCCATGCGCATTGAGAACATACATCTTGCCAGGAAGAGCGGGGGCAGGAGCGGGGAGATCGTCCTGGAATAAGGCCTGGCAGTCCCATGTCATTGCTGGATCCCCGCTAGCTGCTTTTGCCTTAAACGGGTAGGTTGGCCGACGTCGGCCAACCTACCCCAATGCGTTTCAGTTGGTGGAGTGTATGAGGCGCAGCGAAACCCACTGCCTGCGTTCGCCCTGAGCTCCACGTGCCACGCGTCACTTACCCCTGATAAACCGCAGTACTATCTTCCCACCGCTTATTGCCTGAACGAACTATTGAATATATGGTGGTGGTTGTGGTAATGTTCGGGTAGGAAAATTGTAGATAGGGTAAATGCCATGAAAAAGGTTAGAATCGGCGTTCTTACCGGTGGCGGGGACTGCGCGGGGCTGAACCCTGCCATCAAGTGGGTAGTCAAAAGTGCACTGGATGAGCGGCTTCAGAGCGAAAGAGGCGTCCAGTACGAGGTTATGGGTATCAGGGATGGATGGAAGGGACTTGTGGAGGTTGATTCTGCAAGCCCGGCTCCCGGGGAATCCATCATTCAAGGGTTCGATGTATTTCGCGGTATGCTGCTCACTCAGGAGGTGGTGAGGACTTGGGATAGGTACGGTGGGACCTTCCTGGGGACTTCGCGGACAAATCCATATAACCCCAAGAATGATCAGTCCAAGACAGTTCTGGCTAACATCGAGAAGCTCGGCTTGGAAGCGGTCATAGCGATTGGTGGGGAGGATACGCTTGGGGTTGCCTACAAACTGGCGCGGGATGGCGTTAATACCATCGGTATCCCCAAGACGATTGATAAAGACCTTCCCGGAACTGACTATACGCTGGGTTTTGAGACGGCATTGAACGTTATCACGGAGGAAGTCGATCGGCTGAGAACTACTGCCGGTTCCCACAAGAGAATATTTGTGGTGGAAACAATGGGGAGACACGCGGGCTGGCTGGCTCTGGAGGGAGGAGAATCAAGCGGTGCATATATCATTCTGATACCGGAGCATAACTTCTCGATGGATAAGGTGAATGACCTGGTTCTCGAGGCGAAAGGTAGAGGGTCAAGGTATGATATCATCGTGGTGGCAGAGGGGGCGAAGCCGGCGGGAGGTGCCGAATTCGTGGTGAGGGACGGTGTGGATGGCTTCGGGCACAAGGCTCTTGGTGGAATCGCTGAGTACGTGGCCGGAGAAATCCAGAACGCCGCCAAGCTGGACACGAGAAGCATTGTCCTGAGCCATCTGCAGCGGGGCGGCGCTCCTTGCGCTTATGACCGCAGGATGGGGCGGTATTTCGGCATAGCCGCGATTGATTTGGTGGTAAAGGGAGATTTCGGGAAGATGGTGAGCGTCAGAAACGGCGAGATTACTGCTGTGCCGCTTGAGGAGGCCGCAGGGAAGCCGAGATTGGTAGATGTTCACACTGAGTATGATACGGATAGGTATAACGGGCGCCGAACCATTCTAAACCATATCACGGAGAAGTAATATGCAAGTGAGAGAAACACCTAATGAGATCGATTCCCTGGTAGAAGAGGCGGTCTTTGCCTCTGACAACCAGGCAAAGGAAAAGAGCCAGCGGACGATTCGGGAGCTGGCGCTTGCCCGCGGAATCTATCCTGCGAGCATGCAGGGCCTGTATGAGGCAGCAGGTAGAGGTCTGTACAGTGGAATAACGGTCCCGGCGATAAATATCCGCGGCATCACCTATCACGTGGCAAGGTCTGTCTTCAGGGCTGCTCTCAAAGACAGGGTTGGCGCCTTTATCTTCGAGATCGCTCGCTCGGAGGTAGGCTATACAGGTCAGAGGCCCGGTGAGTATGCGGCCTGTGTGCTGGCTGCCGCAGTCAAGGAAGGATTTAAGGGCCCGGTTTTTATTCAAGGCGACCACTTCCAGGTCAATGCTGGCAAGTACGCCTCGGAGCAGGAGAAGGAATTGAACGCTATCAAGGATTTGACTCGCGAGGCAGTCGACGCCGGATTCTTCAATATCGATATAGACGCCTCTACTATTGTCGATTTGGAAAGACCGACTCTCGAAGAGCAGCAGGAGAAGAATTGCCAGGTCACTGCTGATATGACCGAATTCATTCGCAGTATCGAGCCCGAGGGAATACCCATTTCCATCGGCGGCGAGATTGGGGAGGTGGGGAAGAAAAACAGCACGGTAGAGGACCTCAGGGCCTTTATGTCGGGCTACCTGAGGCTGTTAGGACCTGGGCTCAAGGGGATTTCGAAGATCAGCGTGCAAACCGGCACGACGCATGGCGGTGTGGTACTACCTGATGGGTCGATTGCGAGCGTCAAAATCGATTTCAACGCCCTGGAGGAGCTGTCCAGACTGGCGCGAGAGGAGTATGGGATGGGGGGCGCTGTGCAGCACGGTGCGTCCACCCTTCCTGATGAGGCATTTGACAGATTCCCCCAGGTTGGCGCACTAGAGGTGCATCTGGCTACAGGATTTCAGAACATCATCTATGACAGCCCTTATTTCCCCAAGGAGTTGCTGAACGAGATCAATAGTCATCTATGGGAAAAGTACTCCAATGAGAGAAAGCAGGGTGAGACCGAGGAGCAATTCCTGTACAAAACTCGAAAGAAGGCGTTTGGCGACTTCAAAAAGGAAATGTGGAGTCTTCCCGAGGAGAATCTCGTGGGGATAATGGACGTGCTTGAGGAGCGCTTCTCTCTGATATTCCGCAAACTCAATGTAGTCAACACAGGCCTTGATTTGGCAGAAGCATAGTCGATACCCTATAGTAAGGCGAAGGGGAGCGTCTGCTGAATGCAGACGCTCCCCTTTCATGAAGGAACGTAGGGTGCTTGACAGGTGCGGAGCAAATCATTACCATCGGCCTACCCTACTGTGAGGGATTAAGCCGTCATCATCACGAGGTAAGGCGGGGCATCTCCGATAAGGCTCAGGAAGGAGGTTCTATCGTGGCAGAGAAGCGTTCTAAAGAGGCTTTCAAGGAGCAGGCTAGAAAGAAGGCCTATGAATATGAACTGCAGTTCCACGGTTGCAGTCAAGCCGTGGTGCGGACGTTTCAGGACCTCCTGGACATGGAGGACGAACTCCTCTTCAAGGCAGCGGGCCCGCTGTGTGCCGGGCTGGGTACGAGCAGGACATGTGGCGCGCTGGCCGGAGGAGTGATGGTATTGGGCGTGAAGCACGGCCGCGCTCGCATTGAGGACGGGATTGAGGGACTATTCCCCGGGATGCTGGCTGCCCAGAACCTGGTCCGGAGGTTTGAGCAGGAGTTTGGTACCACTGCCTGCAGCGAAATCTCAAAGATTGACTGGACGGATTTCGAGGCAGTGATGAAGGCCCTCTCGGACCCTGAGTTTGTCCAAAGGTGTGCTCAAGTTGTGGGCAAGACGGCGGAGATGGTGGCCGAAATCATAGACGAGTAGAGCTGGTACCCCTCAGCCCCCCGATTTTCCTCAGTAACTGCCGTACGATTTCCTATCCACAATTGTTCGAAATAGCTATAGCGTGTTCATCAAATGGGAGATATGCTATCGCTATACATCCCCAAAAAGGAGACAATTGCATGGCCAGGAGCAGGAAAAAACGAAAACCCCTCGACTGGGATGCCCTCGAGCTACAGGCGTTCAACCTGAGATTCGAGCGCATGTCGCGTGAGGACAAGCTGAAAAAGGCGCGGCGGCTGGCGACCACCTTTCGCAGGCACAACGAACCCTTGCCCGGGGGGCTGAAAACCCTGGACTGATGTAGGGGCACGGCATGCCGTGCCCCTACTACCTACCACATCTGGCAAGCCGTGCCCCTACACCTTCGTTAGCGCCAGATTATCGCAGGCTCTTCCCTGAGTGGTATGCTGCTGTACCTGTACTTGGGGTACCCGATCATCATAGCCCCCATGCTCACGTGGCCTTCGGGAAGCTGCAGTGCTTCAATCATCGGAGGATAGGAAGTCATAACCATTTGCAGCCACCCGGCCCAGCACGCTCCCAGACCCAATGAACAGGCTGCCAGCTCCAGGTAGGTCAAGGCAATATAGCAATTCTGGTCGGCAAGGGGCAGATCTTTATGCGCATGAGCTACGATGACATGAGGTGCTCCACGCAGTATTACGTCTATCCCTAGGTCCCAGGCGCTCACCATTAGATCGAAGTGCAAGGCCGCGGCGATATCAGGAGCTGCCTTAATTGCCGAGCGCATCGAGTCGACCACCAGCCCGGCGAGGCGATTGACCTCTGTTTGGTCCTCAATGACAAGCCATTGCACCGGCTGCGAATTGGTCCCGGAAGGCGCATAGCGCGCGATATCGATTAGCTTAGCCAGCACCTCCCGCGGCACGGGCTTCTCCTTGTAGGCACGAATGGAGCGCCGGGACTTCAGGAAATGCTCAACCTGCTCCGCAGTGGGAAGCAGTTCCTTCTTTATCGGAGCGCAGTCCTCCGCCCTCATCGTCTCGAGGTTAACAGCCCCGAGCGGACAAACGGTGACGCAGTGGCCGCAGTTGATACACAGCTCCTCGCCGGTCTCAACCCAGGAAGGCAATGCCTCTGCCCCCCTCATTTCGATGATGCGGGCGGGGCACTCGAGAACACACATGCCACATCGATTGCATATGGCGTCGTCAACTGAAAATACGCTCATTCCTCCTCCTTCACATAGTAAAGATGGCGCAACGCAATAGGGATACTCTAGGAAGCAGGGATGTCCTTGTCAAGCGGGTTGGGGGTTCTGCGCTGCTTCCCCGCCTCAGGTTTCAGGTATCATTACGAGACCCTTTTTTATGCCACTGTGAGCCTTTCACCTCATGTCATCGCGACCCTCTTTTCAAGGTCATTGCGAGGCACCCTGAGCTAGCCGAAGGGGTGCCGAAGCAATCTTGGATGATTTATAGTGAGATTGCTTCGCTCTCAATGACATATAGGCTCATATCACGGCTAATGAACTCTTAGAACCGCATCAAACAAACGCCATTTTTGGCGACAGGCAGACGATCAGTGCGATGCCCATCCCCAGGGAGCACACGTTTATCAGCAGCTCGAACTTCATCTGGCTTGAGGTGGCGAGAAGGCGATAGAGACCGTTTTGTATGCTGAAGGTTATATCCATCAGGCCCAGGAATAGCAGCGAGCCTGCCGCGAGCAGCGCAAACACCAATCCGTAGGTTTGTCCCATCAGAAGCCCGGCCGCACCTGCAATGGCACAGGCCGACATCCACAGGTCGGCGGGCGGAAAGGCCCTCTCGAATTTCAGGTACCAATCCTCCTTTGTGACGTGGACTCCCCCTCTGATAAAGAAGTCAGCCCAGTAGTAGACAGTAACGACCGCTGTCACAATCAACAACGCAGACAGAGCTGTAATCACGTATACCTCCCTTCATCGATTCGGCTTTTCAGCCGGGTTTCTCACGTCATTTTGTTGGGGACGAATCTTGGTACTCTGCGCATACCTGCGGCCGGAGGGCACGCAGCGAGACCGCCAGCAGCCAGGCCAGCGATAAGCCGAAGAAAGAGCGTTGTAGCGCGCCTTCGACCGGTGTGGCTACTTCTATCAAGAACATCAGGGAAAGCACCAGGTTGAGCACGACGACTGCCAGGGAGAACTGTGTGAAGCAGCGCCATTCCGGCTTGAGGTACACGACCCTGGCGAAAACCGTCATCCCGATTACCAGCGCGAAGAAGGCAATTTGGGCGAAGACGCCGTGCAGGATCCCTTCGAGCGTGGTGACGTCGCCGAGCGCCATCGAGTCGTCCTGGAAAATCGCTGAGAGTATGATGGTGAGCCCGCAAATCGTCAGTAATAGCCAGACCGCTCTGGCACCGGTACTGCGTCCAAGATGTCGATACAGGCCGTGTGCGAACCCACTGAGCAGCAGGGCGTAGACGATGAAGCCGGCGTTCATCACCTCGGGGTGCGGCCTGCCCCGGGCCCCCAGCTGACTGACCGTGTCCGACAGGTGGCTGTAGCCCGGTGTCACCGCCGCTGCAGCTATGACGAAAACGGCCAGCACCGGCGGCGCGAGCACGCCACATAGCAAGAGCCATCGAGTCGCCCTTCCGGCTGTCTCCGCGGCAGGTAATGTAGTGTGCATCGGATGTTCCTTTGAGCGCTGTGGCCATGCTAAAACTCCTGCCTGCTGTGTGTCAAGCGGTCTGGCACCACGCCCTGAGCCCATAGGCAGAGGGGGCCGTGCCATAACAGGAGTTGCCATTGTGTTCGGTATTTGGGTAGATACGTTGGTCTATCTCTACGGGGTAAATCCTAAAGATGATGTTGTTAGGTCCAGACGGCGATTACTACGCTGTCTCCTGGCTGTCCGGGGTCTGGTGTTAGAACTGCAACGTAATGTCCAGCTACCATGTCCACTGCCGCTATGCCTAGGGTCGTTGGTACTTTATCTAACCAGACACTGAGACTTCCTATTATCTGAACTGTAGCTGTGTGTGTGGGGGCGTCGAAGGCTTTAAGTATTCCCTTCTTTATCATTATTTCCCTCGTGTGTTTGTTTGACGGGCGCCGGTAAGGCTGGGGGCAAGGAGAGCGTCATCTGTGAAGTTTAAAGTGCAAAGTGAAAATTTTAAATTGCAAAACATAAGATGAACTCCTTAAGGGGTTGGCCGACGTCGACCAACCCTACCCTGCTGGTTCATCATAGAGCCCCCAGATGCGCAAGGGTGCGGTATTGCCCCTTCACAGGGTAAAACATATGATCGATGCCCAGTATGCGCCTCTTTTCGGCGCTGAGCGGCGCTCTGAGGTCTGTGAGTTTTATTACGTCGTATATCTCTTGGCCGCAGTTCATGGGGACGATAACATAACCATCGAGCGAGCGTATCTCCGACCGGCGCTGGATGGCCGCTGCCCGGGCTGCGGTGCGCGCTGCGGTTGTTAGCGCTAGATCATAGTCCTGCTCTAAGATGTCGAAGACAAGGTCTATCTCCGTCCAGTCGAAATCCTCTGACAATATGAAGCCGTCTGTCGCTTGTATCCGGTTCGATGCCTTGTGCCGTTGGTGATAGTGTGCCTCTAATATGTCGTGATCGGTGCCGAATTCGTAGTCTTCGGCGTCGCCGGCAAGTATGTTTTTGAGATAACCGTATTTGCCCCTGAATAAGAGAACGTCCGGTATCATCGCTAAGAGCCTTAGTACCGCCGTCTTTCCGCTCTCCCCAGGGTTGATAGTGAACGCCGGTTGCAGGTCA
>Ga0209498_1001147_pt1 | contig 16257 bp, 14 predicted proteins | sample WalLakDeSediment_FD_184131 | JGI IMG/M metagenome (GOLD analysis project Ga0209498, IMG submission 184131) | Lake sediment microbial communities from Walker lake, Nevada to study Microbial Dark Matter (Phase II) - Walker Lake 11/02/13 Deep... | ecosystem: Environmental > Aquatic > Freshwater >... | reverse complement strand
TGATTTCGACTTTCACGGGGGCGCTTCTCCTTTCCTGTTGTTTTATTTCTCTTAAACCTTGTAAAGGAAAGCGCCCTGCTTTTTCAACCCCTCCTCAATTTCACACAAAAAATGTTACACTACCCCGTAACCTTTTGTATTAGTCAATTCGACGAATTGACAAGAGCCGAGGAGGCTTGTAGCATACTGGCAGGATCGAACAACTGGGCCAATACAGGAGAAATATGGATAGCCCTGCATTCTATGATCCTGATATCGAGACAATGCCCAGGGAGCAGCTCGAAAGCCTGAAGCTGGAGCGGGTCCAGTGGCAGGTGAAGAGGTGCTACGAAGGGTCTGAGTTCTACAGACAGAGGTTCGACGAGATCGGCATCAAGCCTGAGGACATCAAGTCATTCGCCGATTTCGAGAAAATCCCGCCGGTCACTAAGAACGAATTGAGGGAAGAGCAGACCGGTAATCCTCCCCTTGGCAGGTACACTGTAGCGGACGCTGGGGACTGGAGAGAGCTCCATCCGTCTACCGGCACAACGGGAGTGCCCGTAAACACGGTCTGGACCGAACGGGATGTCGAGAGCATCACTCAATGGACCATGCGTACACTCTGGACATCAGGGGTTCGCCCGGGTGATATTGTGCAGAACAGCTTCGCCTACGGACTCTGGGTCGCGGGGATGTCGGTCCACTACGCCGCCAGACGTATTGGGTGCTTTGTCCTCCCCATCGGGGCGACGCAGACAGACCGGCAATTGGAGTACTTCCAGAGACCCGGCTCCACAGTAATCACTGCGACCCCTTCCTATGCCCTCTACCTGGCGGAGAAGCTGAGGCAGAGGGGCATCGCCCCTGACCAGATCCCGCTGAGGATGGGCATCTTCGGGGGCGAATCCGGGGCGGAGGTGCCAGCTACCAGGCGGAAGATCGAAGAGGGTCTGGGAATAGACACTTACGACTACTATGGGTTGGCCGAGATAGGTCCGACCATCGGCTCTGAGTGCAGTGCTAAGGATGGAATTCACTGGGTGGAAGACCATGTGCTTGTCGAGATCGTTGACAAGGACACTATGTGGAGATGCAAACCAGGCCAGATCGGCGTTCTGGTCTTGACCCATTTGACCAAGGAGGCGACACCGCTGCTGAGGTACTGGACCAATGACTATGCCAAGCTTCTGACCGACAAGTGTTACTGCGGCAGGACCCACGGTAGATCACCCGGAGGCATTCTTGGCAGAGCAGACGACATGATAATCTACAAGGGCGAGAACTTCTATCCCGTCCAGGTGGAGAAGGTAGTGCGGGGCTTTCCCGAACTGAGCGCCGAGTACCTCATAAGGCTCAGCACTCAAGACTGGTCAGGCGCCGACGTCTGCACGGTTGTGGTTGAGTATGTGGGCGAAGAGGCCAACACAGACGAGTTCAAGGAAACGCTGAAGCGGACCCTGCGCGAGGAGTTGGTTGTGACCCCTGAGATAGAGGTCGTGAAGCCGGGCACTCTCGCAAGAACGGAGTTCAAGGCCAAGAGGATAGAGGACCTGCGGCAGAAGGACTGAACGTTGAGGTCGCTCCCGAAATTCGGACAATCGGTTAGGAGAAAGTCCTGCTCCTGTCCCGAATTTCAGGATTCCTGACGTCGCAAGAAAGGCCAATCTTGACACAACCTTAGCTCCGCAAGAAAATTTGACAAAGTATTGTAAGTATGTCTAAATCACTGTGTCCAGACCACAGACACAAAGAGCAGGCCCCTGTTGGTTCCACTGCCCCCGTGGCGGGCCGTCTCTTCGGAGACGTGAGTCTGAAGAGGCGTAGGGTCTTCGGCAGACGGGTTTTCTGCATGGTATGTATATAGGTACACGTGCTTGTGGGTGCGTGTTTATACAATTTATACAAAGGAGAAGGGACGGAGAAAAGACAATGAAGATTACCAAGATAGAATGTATACCTATTACCTTTCCCTATAAGAAGCTCCATGTTTACAGCGGAGTTTCAAAGATGGCTTCCGAGATTGTCATCGTAAAGATGCACACCGATGAGGACATCATTGGTATAGCTGAAACTGGTAGCACAGTATTGGTGTATCAAGGTGAAACCCCTGAGTCTATTATGGCCGTCATTAACAGTCTTTTCGGGCCCAAGATACTTATTGGTGAGGATCCCTTCAATATTGAGAAAATCGTGGCGAAGATGGATCTGGCTGCGAAGTATAACAATCAGGCGAAGGAGGTTATAGACTTCGCGTTACACGATATCATTGGAAAGAAGCTGGGGGTCCCACTATACAAATATCTAGGTGGACTTTGTGTTGAGAAGATGCCATTAGGTTGGGTGGTCGGTGGTTCATCACCTGAAGAAACGGCAGCAACAGCAGTGAAGGCGGTGGAGGCTGGTTATCATCACAGTATAAAGTTAAAGGTAGCATATGGAACAGTGGAGGAGGACCTGGCCAACCTGGAGGCAATCAGAAAAGCAGTCGGCGATGACATAAGGTTATCGATTGATGTCAATGGTGGTTGGAACTACTACCAGGCACTGGAAAATCTGAAGAAGATGGAGAAGTATAACCTAGTCTGGGCTGAACAGCCAGTGCCATGGTGGGATGTGAATGGCTTAGCACGCCTGCGCAGGAAGGTAAACACTCCAATATTCGCTGACGAATCTGCAGGGGAGTTGAAGCATGTACTTGAGCTTATCGAAAAGGATGCTGTGGATGGTCTGTTCATTAAGGTAGCCAAGGCAGGCGGAATACTGAAGTCTCGGAAGTGGGTCGATATCGCGAAGGCAGCTGGTTTGCCAGTGATATGCGGCTGTATGACAGGATCTCAGATCGAAGCTGCTGCACAAGCACACTTCCTTTTTGCTAACGAGTGGATGTCTCATATTGAACAAGAGAACATAGGATCTCTCTACCGTCATCAGGTATTTGACACGGTTACAACACCCTTGAAGGATGACCTTGCGATAGCGGGTACGGGACCGAGATACCAGGGTGGATACATGTACCCACCCGAAGGCATTGGACTTGGAGTGGAACTGAACGAAGAACTCGTCTCCAAACTCCAAACCCCAGGCAAGAGTCCAACAGTAATAGGCGAATAGACAGAGCTATACAACAAGACCCAGGGTTCAAGCCCATATCGTCCGAGCACCAACCAGACGAATGCATCTGACCCGCAAATGACATACGGCGGGGCGCTAGAATGGTAGAGACCCCATTGCAGTAGTCGGCGATTGCTGTGCTTTCATCGTACTACTTCGTGGAGTCTCTCCCGAATACTCAGCCTGAAGGACTATTCTGGACAAGGGTGATCAAGACCACAGAATCGTCTGACATGGGGGGTGGTACGGAATGGGATGAGATTTCGGGAAAGATAGACTGTTACGAACTTGACGAGAAAGAAAACGTGTTCATTCTTACCACGGGTTTGTCCGAAAACGACTGAACCAGTGTGTTAGTCGCATAATGTTGGCATATAAATAGCCATAGCAGCTAGATACGTAAGCAACTAGCTGACGGACATAGTGACGCTCAAGGAGGAACCAATGAAAGGCAAACCGTTCATACATCTTGTAGCCGTTGAGTATCTACCTGAACTCGAGTCAGAATCAGTCAAATGGGTTACAGAAGTGCATATACCAATGCTATTTGCGTTCAAAGGGCTTAAGAAAGCCGAACTATATAAGCGAGTGTATGAAGCTCCGGAATACCCCAGCTATATGTGCTTGTACGAATTTGACAGCAAGAGCGCTTTCGAAGAATTTGACTCTAGCTCCGAACTCGCCATAGCCAGGAAGGATGCAATGGAGCGATGGAAAGAAGGAGACAATGAAATCAAATGGCGAGTCCAATATGAACTGATGTGGGAAGCAGGCCAAGACGAACCCTGACCTAAGATGGAGAGAATGGACACCAAAGTCGGATAGAATACGAAGGCGGAGGTGTCCGAGTGAAAGGAATTCCGCAAGGAAGTTACACGAAGGAGTCTTGAGAGGAAGCCGTGAAACCGGTAAGGGAAGATGATTCTTCATTACCGGAGGCGGCTCGTTGATCGAGGTGGTCCCTTAAATTTAGGCAGGTTGTTAAGAGCGGGTTCTGCTCCCCAAAATAATATAGGCCTGAGGAGCAGGATATGAAACAAAATCGAAGGAAATAGAGCCCGTCGTTCAAGGCCAGGGTAGCTCCGGAAGCACTAAAGATCCTGTCTCCCGGTGCTCGCTTCGTATATCAGCTTCACCGACTCAAGACAAGCCTGCTGGATCCGGCGCGGCAACAAGGTAAGCGAATCAGAAGGCCCTCGGTGACCGAACGTGGCGGGTTTCCCCAGCGATTTGCGACAGTCGTGGAGCGTCCCCAACAAGGGCAAATCTCTCGGCGGCAGGCAGCCATCTGTCTATCGGCTATGCGACGCTCAAACCTCTTCTCGACGCGCGCCTGTGGCCATCGAATGAGAGTGAACAAGCAATGCCTGTCGCCATCACAACCTGCGGCGATCGAAATGTCTATGTTGATATTCTGGCAACTTACTGACAGAATTGCTGAACAGTGTACCCTGACAGGGTCCTTGGACAACAACTTCTGAAGCAACGATACCCCATCCGGTAGCCTTTATTATTAATCAATTCGACTAATTGACAAGAGCCGAGGATGGTTGTAGCATTCTGGCAACATCGATTCGCCCCCAAACAACTCAACCAATACACGTGAAATGGCAGGGGCACAAGGATTCAAGGCAGCCGAAGCTCGACCTGTCAAATGGCACAGGTTAAGCTCCTTGGTATGTGCTGATCCCGATCTTGGACGAATGTACATTCAGAGACGGCATTCTCCAGCGACAAGGGGCGCCTGAGCTTGTAGGTGCAAGGAGATAACAGGAAAATGCTGTAGAAAATCCCTACAATATTTGACAGGAGCTTCGATATCTACAATAATCCGGGGCCAACAAGGACGCACATTGAATAACAACAGGAGGGCATATGAGGAAAAAAAACAGTGGGGTAGCTGGTGTTCTATCCCTAGTCCCTACGGGGCATCAGTATCAGTAATACCCTGATAGCTGACAGACGGTTTCACTATACAGACGCGATTCGGAGACCCCAATAATAAAAAGGAGGGGGAAGCAATGCGGAGATTCTTAACAGTCTTCTTGGTTATGGTTATGATTATGGGTACAATTGCGGGAATTGGTTGTGGGGAAGATGAAACAACCACTGCACCAACCACTGCACCAACAGCTGCACCAATAACCTGGCACTATTGGTGCAGTGTTACGCCGGCGGCGATATTCCCAGCGGACTGGCATTCGGAGACGTTCGCCGAAGAAGTGACCGAGAACAGTGGCGGCAGACTGACGATTAAGGTTCATTACGCGGGCGATTTGCCATTCGCGAGCGCGGATTTCCTAAAGGTCGTCGGTAACGGTGATCTCGAGATAGGCTATAGTGGTGGTTCCTACATGCAATTGGATATGCGACAGCTTGCCCACTACCAGACTCCGTTCTTGATAGGCGACCCATTCTGGGAGAACATGTTTGCTGTTCTTGATGACCCCGAGATCAAGGCTACACGCGATGCTGGCTTTGACAAACTCAATCTTAAGGAATTGGCCATTTTCAGCTCTGAGCCGGACAATCTACTGACAAAAGACCCCATCACTGAGATCTCTGATCTTAACGGGATGGAGATGCGGGCGTGGTCACCTGCACTCATAGATACTTTCAAGACGCTGGGAGCAGTCCCCCATACCATTCCCTTTGGAGAGATGTACCTGGCCCTCTCAACAGGGCTTGTTGACGGGACCTCCAATAGCGTGTTGGTTATCACGGGGTTCAAATTGTGGGAGGTTATTGACTACATCTTGGATCTCCCCATTGTAACCCAGTCTGTTGCCATGGTAGTGAACAAGGATGCGTATGAGGCATTGCCTGCTGACCTCCAGGATATAGTGGATGAGGCGGCCCAGAGGTTTGAAGAGAATTGCAGGGCAGAGTATTTTGAGGCGGCAGAAGGGGCTTTGGCCACTGCTCTGGCAGAAGGGATGCAGCAGACCCAGTTGGAGCCAGGTGAGTACGAGAAACTGATGGTGAAGATGTACGCTCTGTGGGACGAGAAGGCCGACACATTTAGCGGCGATTCTTTGAAGGTCTGGAATCGGATCTGGGAAATCATGGGCTACTAGCTACCAATAGTAGAAGTCGACAGAAGTAGAGTAATGCAAAGAGTTGGCCAACCACCGTTCCGTCATGTGACTGCGATATGCCACAGACTGCGGAGGGTTGGCCAACTCATATATAGTTGTCTTGCATCGACATCCTATGGAATGGGACTGCTGGGAGCTGTTCTAATCTACGCTCTTGGCGCCCTCGTAGCGCTGAATGTGCTTTTGAGATTAGCTGACATGTCCATCACTGGGGTGACCGAATATGCCGCAATGGCGCTGGTCCTGATCACTTTTTTGGGGCTGGCCTATACTCAGAGAGAAGACGGGCATATCAGAATTGATATCGTTGTGAGTAGACTTTCTCCCAGGGCACAGCGGGTGCTGGAGACAATCACCTGTGTAGTTAGTGTGCCGTTCCTAATTGTGCTCGTCCGGTGGACTGCCCAGATTGCTCAGCACTCTTACCGTTTGGAGAGTACGACTATGCAGACTTCCATTTCGGTATGGATGATACAGATGTTCGTACCCCTGGGTCTAGCCATGTGGGCTTTGGCAATGGCGATGCACATCAGAGACATCTGGAGCAAGAAGTGAAGCGCCCCACAGCGTCTGGGCATCCAGAACGGCAGAATATGGTGAAAGGACATGCCGGGACATGGTCTCGCCGGCTCCAGGCGCTGTCTTCGAGTGGTCTTATTCTGGGGCTGACCTCTCTTTCGACAAGTTGACACGGCCATTGGTTAGAAACACACTGGACAGGATGCGGCGTGAAGAACAATGAGAGTCCCGAACTCAGCAACGCTCGCTATGTCTACCTCGGAAACCACAACAACTTGAAGCAGGCCCAAAGAGGACCTTCACGCGAGGTTCACGCGCACGAGAATACCCCTCCCGTGTGCCTACATTATCCACTCAACCCCAGTGGTTTGAGACCCTGCCGGCCGACTAGGCCCGAGCCCATCATCCACAGTCGCGGACTACCAACCTACTGGAATCGGTATTCAGCGGAGTGAGGTTACGGACTGATGCCGCCAGGCAACGGGCGCCGGGGCAGTACGCTCTGCCCGGTGGTCAGGATCACAGCGCGGCTGAGCCAGGACTGGCGCTCTCTTTAAATGGCGGCGTCAGTCTGATGGCCCTGGTTTTGGCGGGGGCAGTCAGAGGGTGGCATCTTCGAACGCCAGCGGATGCTTGAACTCGCAGATGCGAAAAGCCAATGAAAGGTATGCTGAAGGGAATTCCCAGAACATTTACCAAGAGCTCATCACGTGGCAGAGGGCCGGGCTCGGAGCTACCACTCTGATGTTTAGGACATCATTGTTATGACGATGATTGTCACGAGGATTCGATCTTATTCACCCGCATGGAACAGCGGGGAGGCAACACGACAAACTTGACTAATCATCAGCACAACTCATCCCAGAGAGCAACGAGGAACTAGGGGGAGCCCGTGGCACCGGAAATAGTGGCCTTGATAATGATTGGTGTCTTGGTGGTGCTGCTTGCCAGCGGGACACGGATTGCCATCGCCCTGGGTTTGACTGCGCTGATTGTAGCGGTGGTAATAGGGTGGAAGCCTAATGTGATTGGCTACCCTCTTTACGGGGAAACAAACAGCTATTTTCTTACTTGCCTTCCACTTTTCGTGCTGATGGGCGCGATTTTCATTCATAGCGGGGTGGCTGAAAGCCTGTTCAGAGGGCTGACTACCTTGTTCGGGTCCTTCCCCGGAGGTCTGCTTCACGTCAATGTGGCTGCCTCTACTATGTTCGCTGCTATGAGCGGTTCCAGTGTAGCCGGTACTGCAACTATAGGCGGGGTATCTTACGAAGAGGAGATAAGGAGGGGTTACCCTCCGGATATTATAACTGGTTCCCTGGTTTGTTCCGGCACTCTGGGTATACTTATTCCCCCAAGCATCCCCCTTATCGTCTACGCTACCATGGTGAACGAGTCAATAGGCAGGCTATTCGTAGCAGGGATAATACCGGGCCTGATAGTCGCTCTGGTATTCATGATCTACATCTTCCTAAGGGCAGTTGTACAGAAGCGGGCGTTTCCCCAAGGTGGTTCCTATACTGTCAAGCAGAAGGCCGTAGCTCTTCGTGAACTGGTTCTGCCGTTAGCGACTGTTACGATTGTACTGGGTGGCATATACCTCGGGCTTACCACGCCCACTGAGGCAGGGGCCATGGGCGCCGCAATCGCTATCATTATTGCTCTCGCCCGGAGAAAACTAAGCCTGTCGATGCTCAAACAAGCCGGGCTGACCACACTGACAACAACCTGTATGATTATGGTCCTGATGGCGCTGGCTCGTGCCATGAGCACCCTGCTCTCCTACGTAGGTCTACCGGACGTGATACTCGGGTTCATCAATGATTTGGAGCTCTCCATCTATGTAGTACTTCTCATGTTGTGGGTAATGTACATCATACTGGGTATGTTCCTTGACCCTATGTCAGTAATGATACTGACCCTGCCGATTGTCGCGCCCATCGTGGTGGGTTTGGGGTTCAACCTCATCTGGTTCGGCATTGTACTGATAATGTTCATTGAGATGGGCCTTATTACGCCTCCAGTAGGACTCAATCTCTTTGTTATGCAGAAAATGGCCAGGGATGTGCCTGTTGGTACGATCATCAAGGGTTCGCTGCCATTCCTGGCTCTAATGATCGTTGTAGTATGGCTATTGACCTTTTTCCCTGGCATCGTCTTGCTCCTACCCAATTTGATGTGATATACATCTGTGCAGGTAATTCAGAGAAGGCGGAGGATTTGAAGAGGGCGATATCGGATTGGGCAACAGGTATGCCCTCTGATTCGATCCAAACCACGTGCAGCGCAGACCACAGGGACGAGGTAGCTGACACATTGGGAGCCGATATACGGGAAGGAGCACAGCCCGAGGGCACAATCAAGCGCTGCCTGAAGTCATCGAGCGCTGCCCCGGAAGGCGTTGATGTCAGCGGTGTTGTCGGCGAAGACGTGGTGCGCGATCGGAAAGCCGTTGCTGGTTATCACCAGCCCTGTGAGCACCTTAACACAACCCAGATAGTCCGGAAGGCGAGCTTGGGCGACCCGGCCCCGCCGCTCACAATGAACCAGGGTGGTTTTCAAACAGCGCTTGGCTCACCCCCAGGGAGAACCAATCGCGGCCCCAGGTGGACAGAGCCTACACTTCGATAAGATCATAGAGGATTCCCCAGGGAGCGTATCCGAACAGACCCAGATCCACCATGGATTTGTGACGTACGCAGATGTTTCCTGATCACAATGGACTTGCTCAACACTTTCCGAGGCTCATGGGATCTCACAACAGTGGCGGAAGAAGACCCTTCTCTATCGCCAGGGCCACCGCCTGCTGCCGATTGCAGGCCTGGAATTTGTCCATTATTCTACTGATGTGAGCCTTCACCGTGTGTTCGGTAACGCCGAGAATATTCGCGATTGTCTTGTTGGAGCTGCCTCTGGCCACAAGGCTAAGTACCTCCGATTCGCGTTTGCTCAAGGACACCTCCAACTGCGCTGCCGTCGGATCCTCCAAGTTCACTGCGAACGAGATTTCCCTCAGCACTAGTTCCGCGATAGACGCTCCTATGGTCACCTCACCGGTATGAACCCGTTTGACCGCCGTCAGGAACTCTTCTACCCCTACTTCTTTGTTCAGATATGCTCTCGCTCCCATTCGGAAGAAACGGTAAATGGCTTGCTGATCCATCGAATCGGCCAGGACAATGAATCGTATGGCTTGCGGCAACTGAGCCAGCTTCGCCGCAATTTGATTGAAAGGCTCGCGGGGCGCCTGGGCTTCGAATATGACTACATCTGGGGCTAGAGAGGGCATCACTTCCAACGCTTGTGTGCGGCTAGAAAACTTGCCTGCAACCTCGATCTCAGGATCTCTATCCAGCAGGCAAGCGAGACCCTCGCGAAACAGTTCGCGCTTGGCGATAATTGCTACTCTTATCGGAATCATTGGCAACTCCCTATCGACTGTACACCGTGCTTGTATTGGTGCAAAAGCATTAGAACCCAATAAGTCAGACCCAAGAAGTTAGTATGTAGACTTTTTTCCCACCAAATCCTTGGCTTGTATGCTGTCACTATATCATATTTAGACTTATTTCTCTACCAATGCTCGCTTCTGGATGGTATCATCACATGATGTCAAAGATAACCTTCGTGTCCGATCGCAGTTGTGCACGGTCATGACGTGCGATGTGACAGAGCATCCTTGTTCCTGATGTCTGTCATGATTTCCGTCACATGGTCGACATGCGAATGAACAAGAACGTAGGCATTTAGCAAGGACCAGGCACTAGTCACCAGCAACTCGCTGTATATGAAGTGTCACGTAGAGTTGAGTTCAAGTGGAATAAGGCAATATCCGGATGGCACCTTCAGGCACCGAAGGTGTGCCTGAGCCAAGAGAGTGCTATTCGGATACCAGGGTGGTAGAAAGGAATCAGACAATAAGCGGGAAGGAGTGTATCTCAAGTGGCTGTAACGACTCACCGGGTGTGCGGTGACTGTCAGTCATACACGCCGGTTGACTGCTTCAAGGGTTACTGTCATGAAAACGGCGGAAACGAAGTGGTGTTCCTAGATGCTGGCGCTTGTGATAGTTTCCAGGCGGCAGGCAAGTGCAAGTACTGCGCGCACTACCAGGAAGTCAAACCGTTCATGGGGCACTGTGACTTCGTTGGGGACCACGTGTTCTCCGAGAAACTGGCTTGGACATGTTCTGGCTTCAGGCAAGCCTAGTGGAAACTGAATGTGCTCTCTGGAGGTGACAAAATGACCGATAGCCTGCTACCCCAGGAACTGCAGTATAATCGCTTTGGCGATTATGATAGCGGGGAAATCGCACTCCGAGAATTCGAGGGGGAACCCAGCAGCGATCGTACGAAAGAGCTCCGAAAACAGTTCTGGGACGCGAAGATAGCGCTGGATATCGAATTCCCGTACTACTATACGGTGAAATGGAAGTCAAAGGAGATCAGGGGGTTGCCAAGACCCCTGCGGCGAGCTCTAGCCCTCCGACATGCCTTCTCCAATCTGACCTCAGTAATCAGACCGGGCGAACTGCTTGTCATGCAGAAGACGCGCTTTGCTCGCGGAGCGGCACCACAGGTCCAGTTCTCCGAGAAGAATATTTGGAGTGCTGCCAGCAAGGAAGTAGACGCAGATGACCTGGGAGCAAGCTTCGATCGTGTGACGATTCTGGGCCGGCACGGAGGTAATGTTCCGGAAGACGTCGGCAATGTGATCTCCGTAGGCAGGAAATTCGGGATCAGAAAGGAAGATCTGCCAGTCTTGACCTGGCTATGTGAGTACTGGGATGGCCGGTCCGCGGAGGATTCGGCCTTGGAGCTCGAAAGACGTGTTTTTGGATCCTACTATGAACTGGACATGAAGATTTTCCAAACAGTGCTCGCGTCGGCTCCATCGATTACGACAAATCCGGATGGCCGTGTCACGCTGGATTACAGGCTTCCTCTCGAGCTGGGCATACAGGGCATGATGGACTATTGCCAGAGCCGTATCGCTGAGCAAAGCATCGGCAAGCTGGATTCAGAGGCAATAGAGAAGCGGATCTTCTGGCATGCTGAGATCGAGGTCTTGGAGGGTCTCAAGGCATGGGTGAAGAACTACGCAAAGGAAGCGGAGAGACTGGGCCAGATAGAGGAAAGCCTTGAACAGAAGACCGAGTATGAGGAGATTGCTGATATCCTCTATTGGGTCTCGGAGAACACCCCACGTAACTTCAGAGAAGCGCTGCAACTCGTTTGGATATGGCACCTGGCAGTGCATATGGAGTTGGTCATAAGCGGGTTGTCTCCAGGCAGGCTAGGCCAGACGCTGTATCCGTATTTCCGCGAGGACAGGGACAAGGGAAAGCTGGATCGAGACAAGGCCTTGGAGCTTCTCGAGTGCATGAGGATCAAGTTCTCTGAGATTGAGATCTGTGGAGGTGGCGGGCTGCATGGCAAACTCTCCGGTAATGCCTTTAACAATATCTCCGTAGGTGGCCTCAAACCGGATGGGACTTCGGCGGAGAACGAGCTGGAAGAACTGATCATCGAATCTGCTATGACAATGGCCACACCGTCACCAACTATCACAGTAATCTATGACCCCAAACTCAGTGAGCGGTTTATGCTGAAGGCGGTAGAGTGTGTCAAGACCGGGACCGGGTATCCGGCTTGGGTGAACAACCGGGTAGCTATGGAGTTCCTGCTCAGCCAACACGGAAGTGACGGTATGAGCTTAGAGGAAGCTCGCTCATGGGGAGTGGCTGGCTGTATCGAGATTGCTCCCGCCGGCTCAGCCTTCTGCGTGGCTTGCCGCGGATTCTACTCCCTGGAGAAGCTCGTTGAGTTGGTGCTCTGGGACGGGGTCGATCCACGCACCAACATACGCGTGTTGCCACCTCCCAGCAGAATGGAAACCTGGGATGATTTTTGGGAGGTGTTCAAGCAGTATCTGACTGAGACCCTCACCGTTTGGAACGCTGCTGAGAACTTGAACTGGGTGTCACATAAGCAGAATATCACGGGGTTGGTCCTTTCTGCCTTGACACGCAACTGTCTGGAGACGGGCGCAGATCTTGATGCAGGCGGTGCAGCCTACAATGCCACTTGGGCCTCGCCGGTGGTTGCGGCAGTCAATGCGGCCAACTCGCTGGCCTCTGTGAAGAAGCTGGTATTCGAGGAACATGCGATAAGCATGAACGAGCTCAAGGAAGCGCTGAGAGCCAATTTCGGCCGTAAGAGCGCCATAGAAACCGAAAGATACTCTGTGTTCGAGCAGGTGAAGACTGAGAGTGCATGGGATGATATGCTGGCGATGTGCCAGGATGCCCCCAAGTTTGGCAATGATGATCCCTATGTGGACCAGATATACAAGAACATCGTCGAATACTATACCTCTGTTGTGCGCAATATCAGCAACTTTTTCGGCAAGCCGATGGCTCCGCTCATGCTGTCGGTTTCATCCCACGGGCCGTTGGGCCAGGCTTGTCTGGCTACACCGGACGGACGGCTGGCAGGTGTTACGCTCGCTGATGCTTCGGTCTCCGCACACCCCGGTACTGATCTCAAGGGACCGTATGCCCTGCTGAATTCTGCCCTGTGCTTTGACCACTCCGCATTCGTTAACACTCAACTCAATATGAAAATCCATCCGCGTGCCATTGAGGGTGTACAGGGAGCCAAGAAGCTTCTCGAGTTAATTGAAGCATATATGGCGAATGGGGGGTACCATATACAGTTCAACATCGTTGACTCACGAATGTTGAAGGATGCCCAAGACCACCCAGAGCACTACAGGAATCTGCTGGTAAGGGTCGCCGGATTCACTGAATACTGGGTGGAGATCGGCAAACCCATCCAAGATGAGATAATAGCCAGGACAGAATATGAAAAGGCTGGCTAGTGTTGTCGGGAGCCATCAAGATCGCCTCCCCCTACAGAGTGAGGCTAAGGGGCTGGTCTTTGATGTCTTGAGTTTCGCGGTACACGACGGCCCAGGCTGCAGGACCCTTGTATTTCTGAAAGGCTGTCCTCTGGAATGCCGTTGGTGTTCGAATCCTGAAGGGCAGAGGCCCTACCCGGAGCTCATGCATTCAAACACAAGATGCGAGCGATGCCACAAGTGTTTGCAGGCTTGTCCCTTCTGTGCCATCTCAGTGGATGAGGAAGGTTCGCTCTCGATTTCGCGAGACATTTGCCTGCGAAATGGGTGCCTGCAGCAGACTTCTGTTCCGTGCGTGCAAGCCTGCAACACCGGCGCTATGACCGTGGTCGGAACTTGCATGACTGTTGGGCAACTTCTCGACAGGATGGAGCGTGAGAGGAAGTTCTGGAGGCGATCCGGTGGGGTGACACTGTCGGGCGGTGAACCCATGTATCAGCCTCAGTTTGCCGTGGCTTTCCTCGAGGGTTGCCATCAGCGCTACATCCACACGGCGATTGAAACATGCGGGCATGTTGCCTGGGAGTACTACGAGCAGGCGCTGGCCCATTTGGACTGGGTATTCTACGACCTGAAACTAATGGACGCGGAAAAGCACAGACAGTATACAGGTTTGTCCAATAACTTGATCCTGGCCAACCTGGAGAGACTGGCGGAGGAGCAGCAGGCGCGGGGCACACCTCGGGTCATTGTCAGGATACCCTTGATTCCAGGATACAATGACGCAACGGACAACATACAGCAAATAGGGGCCTTCCTGGCAGAGCTTGGGCTCAACGAGGTGAACATGCTGCCGTTTCATCGCTTGGGTGCCAGCAAGTACGAAAGGCTTGGGATGGTATGTGAGTGCCAGGATCTTCTACCACCGACCACTGATTCGCTCAAAGACGTGCAGCGGGAATTGGAGCGGCATGCATTGAAAGTGTATACCGGGAGCAGAACACCTTTCTAGAGCGTGCTGTTCTTCTGGACATGAGAGAGGAGACGAGGAGGATCCAATGATCCCAATGAAGCGCCAAGAGCGTATGGGAGGTCTCGATCATGAGTGAAGTTGGCGAAAGCACAGTCATAGAACAACTATCAGCGAATATTCTGGATACTGGATTTGCGAATATTGACCAGTCAACAGTAGACAATGCGAAAAATCGCATTATCGACGTGATTGGCTGCGTGATAAGCGGCGCCAATGCTCCCGGTAACCCAGCCCTGGTACGCTTGGTCAGGGACTGGGGAGGAAAAAGGGAAGCCACTATACTGGTACATGGATACAAAGTGCCGGCTCTGCATGCAGCGATGGTAAACTGCATCATGAGCCGTTCCTTCGACTTTCAGCCGATGTCTCTCAGAATTGATGGGAAGGGGATTCCTTGTCATATTACCGGCACGACCGTTATGACAGCCGTGACCCTGGGGGGAAGTAGAGGTATTGACGGGAAGGAGCTAATCACCGCATTAGTGGCAGGCGATGATTTTGCCGCAAGGGTATATGCAGGTTCTGACAAGGACTGGGTCAAAGGATTTGAGCATTTTGACTCGTCGGGTACAGTCGCTGCATTTGGAGCAACCGCCATTGCCAGTCGTTTGCTGGGCCTGAACCATTTTCAGACAAGGAACGCGTTTGGCATCGTGATCAATCAGCTGTCGGGAGCAGGGGCCGGTATCTGGGGTGGATCTACCATATTCAAACTGAGCCAGGGGACATCGGCCAGAAACGGTATCTTTGCTGCGGAGTTAGCGAAAGCGGGATGGATTGGAGTGAAGGATCCCTTGTTTGGCAAGGGCGGTTACTACAAGGCTTATACGCATGGTTGTGATCATCCTGACTTCCTGACCAGAGACTTGGGCAAGAAATACCACGTTGAGTGCGATTTCAAGCGATATCCTGGTGGTAAGCCTACCAGCGGACCTACTGAGGCGGCCCTCGCACTTGTCCACAAGCACGATATCAAGGATGACGAAATAGAAGAGGTCACTCTGCTCTTGTCCCCACCAACCAACTATGGTCATTATGCGAAGCCCTTCAACCACAACGGAGATTTTCCCAGCTGTGAAGCTCTCTTTAACTATCGTTACGCTGTAGCCAGCGCACTGGTTAGAAAGAGTGCTACCCCCAAGAGCTTCCTGGACGAATCAATAAGTGATCCTAGAATCCGAGCTCTGATCGACAAGATAAAGCTGTCAGAACTGCCCAAACCCGAAGGTATTGAACTGAAGGTGAAAATGAAAGATGGGCGAGAGCTCTCTGAGTATGTTGACTGCGAGTTCTATGAGCATATTCCTCCTCGACGTCCACCAATGTCCAGGGACGAAATAATCGCCAAATTCTGGTCTCAAATAGAGTATTCTCAAACAGTCAGCAAGCAGAATGCAGAGAGGCTCCTGCGGTCGCTGGAAAGGCTGGAGGAGGTAAGTGACATAAATGAACTAGTTGAACTTGCGTTAGGAGACTGAGACTTCGCTACGAGATCAACACTCCAAGTGGTCAGTGACTGGTCAATCTATACAAAGGAGAAGGGACGGAGAAAAGACAATGAAGATTACCAAGATAGAATGTATACCTATTACCTTTCCCTATAAGAAGCTCCATGTTTACAGCGGAGTTTCAAAGATGGCTTCCGAGATTGTC